>Ga0209233_1000075_pt1 | contig 356837 bp, 310 predicted proteins | sample AraplaCL_Cvi_mCL_FD_184269 | JGI IMG/M metagenome (GOLD analysis project Ga0209233, IMG submission 184269) | Arabidopsis root microbial communities from the University of North Carolina, USA - plate scrape CL_Cvi_mCL (SPAdes) (version 2) | ecosystem: Host-associated > Plants > Roots >... | reverse complement strand
CCATGTTCAAGAAGTTTCGCGGGATCTTTTCCAACGACATCTCCATCGACCTCGGCACGGCCAATACGCTGATCTATGTGCGCGGCCAGGGCATCGTCCTGAATGAGCCGTCCGTGGTGGCGATTCGCCAGGATCGTGGCCCCGGTGGTCCGCGCACGATTGCCGCCGTCGGCAGCGATGCCAAGCGCATGCTCGGCCGTACGCCGGGCAATATCGCCACGGTGCGACCGATGAAGGACGGCGTGATCGCCGACTTCACCATGACCGAGGCGATGCTGCAGCATTTCATCAAGCAGGTGCACAAGTCGCGTTTCCTGCGGCCGAGTCCGCGCGTGCTGGTCTGCGTGCCCTGCGGTTCGACCCAGGTCGAGCGCCGCGCGATCAAGGAATCGGCCGAGGGTGCCGGTGCACGTGACGTGTTCCTGATCGAGGAGCCGATGGCCGCCGCGATCGGTGCCGGCATTCCGGTGCACGAGGCGCGTGGCGCGATGGTGCTGGATATCGGTGGCGGCACGTCCGAAGTCGCGGTGATCTCGCTCAACGGCATCGTCTATTCGCAGTCGGTGCGCGTCGGTGGCGACCGCTTCGACGAGGCGATCATCAATTACGTGCGACGCAACCACGGCACCCTGATCGGCGAATCCACCGCCGAGCGGATCAAGCTGCAGATCGGCTGTGCGTTCCCGCAGAGCGAGGTCAAGGAAATCGAGATCTCCGGCCGCAATCTCGCCGAAGGCGTGCCGCGCATGTTCACGATCAATTCCAACGAAATCCTCGAAGCGCTGCACGAGCCGCTCGCTGGCATCGTGGCGGCGGTCAAGTCGGCGCTGGAACAGACTCCGCCGGAACTGTGCTCCGACGTGGCCGAGCGCGGCATCGTGCTGACCGGCGGTGGTGCCTTGCTGCGCGACCTGGATCGACTGATCTCCGAGGAGACCGGCCTGCATGTACAGGTGGCGGATGATCCGTTGACCTGTGTGGCGCGCGGTGGCGGCAAGGCGCTGGAGCTGATCGATCAGCATGGCAGCGATTTTTTCGCGCCCGAATAATCCACGCTAGACAGGGGCGGCCATGGCGCGCACGCGCGACGAATCCTCGCCTCTGTTCGCCGGCAATGCGGCCGGCACGCTGCGGCTGATTGTCTATCTCGCACTGGCCATGGTGCTGATGGTGCTCGACCATCGCAACGGCTGGCTGTGGCGCCTGCGCCACGGCGCATCGGCGGTGGTGGAGCCGGTGTATCGGCTGGCCGGTTTGCCGGCCGAGGGCGTGCGCACCATGAGTGTGGCGTTTGCCGATCGTCAGCGGTTGACCGAGCAGAACCAGCGGTTGCGCGAAGACCTGTTGCTGGCCAATGCCAAGTTGAACCGGATGGCCGCAGTCGCCGAACAGAATCAGCGGCTGAAGGAATTGCTCGATACCCAGCACAGTCTGGAACTCAACGTGCAGCTGGCGCGCGTGATCGGCGTGGATCTGGGCGCCTACCGCTATCAGCTGACTTTGAACGTGGGCAGCCGCGACGGCGTCAAGCCGGGCCAGCCGGTGATCGATGCGCATGGTGTGCTGGGCCAGGTGAAGGAAGTGCTGCCGACCACCGCGGTGGTGATGCTGATCACCGATCCGGCGCACGCCATTCCGGTGGTGATCGAGCGCTCGGGTTTGCGCACGGTGGCCTATGGCTCGCGCGATGGCGATCAGCTCGCCTTGCCCAATATTCCGCTGGCGGCCGACGTGCACGCGGGTGACAAGCTGCTTACCTCGGGCCTCGGCGGGCGCTTTCCACCGGGCTTCCCGGTGGGCGAGATCGTTTCGGTGGCGCCGGCAGCCAATGGCATGTTCCAGGTGGCGCTGGTACGGCCGGCGGCGGATATCGACCGCAGCGAGGATGTGTTGTTGCTGCACGATCAGGCCGAGCCGGATGGGCCGCCAGCCCTGGTGAAGCCGATGGGGCCGCCCAGCGACCTGATGCCGAACGGAGCTGCCACGCCTGCGGCAAGCTCCACGGCCCAACCAGTGACGACGCCTGCGACCCATGAGGTGTTGCGATGAACAAGCAGCGTCTGAGCCTGTGGTGGTTCATCGGCACGATGGTGTTCGCGCTGGTGTCGATGCTGGTACCGCTGCCCGGTGTGTTGGAGCCGTTCAAGCCGTACTGGCCGGCATTGTTCCTGCTGTACTGGTCGCTGGAGTCGGAGGACCGGGTCACCCTGGGTCTGGCCTTCATGGTGGGACTGGGCGCGGATCTGCTCAATGGCGTGGTGCTGGGCGAACAGGCCTTGCGTCTGTGCGCGCTGGTCTTCATTGCGCTGCGCTTCCGTTCGCGACTGCGCTTCTTTCCGATGTGGCAGCAGGCTCTCGCGGTGCTGGCACTGCTGTTGAACGACCGCATCCTGTTGCTGATCGTGCGCGTGCTGGCCGGCGGGACGCTGCCGCCGGCGAGCTGGTGGATCTCGCCGTTCGTCGGTGCGGCGCTGTGGCCGTTCCTGTTTCTGTTGCTCGACGACCTGCGCGCACGTCTGCGGATTCAATGAAGCATGAACCAGTGACATGAAGATCCGGCGATCGCTCAAGGACCCGCGCGGTGAAAGCGCACTGTTCCGACGCCGCGCCGTGGTGGGCTTCGTGTTGCTCCTGCTCGGTCTTTGCCTGCTGGTCAGTCGTTACATGTTGCTGCAGGTGACGCGCCACGATGAGTTTGTCACCCGCTCGACCAACAACAGCGTCAAGCCGCGGGTGATTCCTCCGGCCCGCGGGTTGATCTACGACCGCAACGGCGTGCTGCTGGCCGACAACGTGCCGGCGTTCCGGCTCGAGGTGGTGCCCGAGCAGGTCAAGGACATGCCGACCCTGCTGGCCGAGCTGGGCAATGTGGTGCCGCTGGGTCAGGATGATCTGGACGCGTTCAAGAAGCAGCTCAAACAGAGTCGGCGCTTCGACAGCGTGCCGCTGAAGATGCGCCTGACCGAAGACGAGATCGCGCGTTTCGCAGTGAACCGCTGGCGTTTTTCCGGTGTGGATGTGGTGCCTTACCTGACCCGGCGCTATCCGCTGGGTGGGCAGTTCGCGCATGTTGTGGGTTATGTGAGCCGCATCGACGCTGACGACCTCGACCGGCTGGATCCGGCGCGCTACAAGGGCACCAGCCATGTCGGCCGCAGTGGCATCGAGCGATCCTACGAGGATGTGCTGCACGGCACGCCGGGCTACGAACTGGTCGAGGTGAATGCCGATGGGCGTACCCAGCGCGTATTGCAGACGTATCCGCCGATACCTGGCAGGAATCTGTACCTGAGCATCGACGCGCGCATGCAAAAGGCTGCCGAGGCGGCCTTCGCCGGTCGACCAGGCGCCGCCGTGGCGATCGATCCGCGCAATGGCCAGGTGCTGGCGATGGTCAGCGTGCCCACGTTCGATCCCAACCTGTTCGTCAATGGCATCAGTCAGGCCGATTACAGTGGACTGACCAACGATCCGGACAAGCCGCTGGTCAACCGTGCGCTGAAAGGCGTCTATCCGCCCGGCTCCACTGTGAAGCCGTTCCTTGCGTTAGGCGGACTCGAGTATGGGGTGCGCCGGCCCGGAGACACGGTGCTGTCCACGGGTGAATTCTGTCTGCCCGGACAGACGCGCTGCTATCGCGACGATGACCGCGGTGGCAATGGCGTGGTCAACATGGTGCGTGCGATCGAGAAGTCGACCAACACCTACTTCTACAAGCTTGCGCTCGATCTGGGCATCGACCGCTTGAGCGCCTGGATGAGCCGCTTCAGCTTCGGCGGCAAGACCGGCATTGACCTGCTCGGTGAATCCGAAGGCATCCTGCCCTCGCGCGAGTGGAAGGCCAAGCACAGCAAGTTCGGCTGGTTTCCCGGCGAAACCGTGATCGCCGGCATCGGGCAGGGTTACTGGGCGGTGACCCCGCTACAGCTCGGTCATGCCATAGCCACCTTCGCTGGTCATGGCGTGCCCTATCAGCCGCGGCTGGTGATGGCCACCAAGGCAGTCACCGAAGCACAACCGCAACCGCTGGCCAATCCACCCGCCGGCCCGTCGCTGATCCGCAAGGCTGCTGATTGGGACGTGATCAACGAAGGCATGCGTGCGGTGATCGTCAGCGGCACTGGCATGACGGCGAAATTGAACGACGGCTTCCCGTATCTGATCGCCGGCAAGAGCGGTACGGCCGAGCGTTTCTCGCGTACGTCGGAGGCATACAACACGAACAAGAACACGGCCTATCTGGCGACGCGCCATCGCGCATGGTTCGAGGCTTACACCCCGGCGGACGATCCGCAGATCGCCGCCGCCGTCGTCCTCGAATCAGGGGCATGGGGCGCCCAGGATGCAGGGCCGATCGTGCGCAAGATTTTCGATGCCTGGGTGGTCGTCGCCAAGGGCGGCGTGCAACCCGTGGATGCACCGTTGCCCAAACCGGCAACGCCGCCGGGCGATGAAGCCGTGCCTGCCGAAGACGTGCCGGCAGAGCCATCCAGCAGCGACGGAGCGACGCCATGATCGAGGCCATGCAAGTACGTTTGCGCCGTTTCCTGCGCCGCACGCTGACCCGGCCGCGCATCGATCTGCCGCTGGCCTTCGGCCTGTTCGCGCTGGCGATGGTCGGCCTGGTCACGCTCTACAGTGCCGGTGATGAAAGCCTCGGGCTGGTCGGCGGTCAGGCCGCGCGCTTCGTGCTGGGTGGCGTGCTGTTGCTGCTGATCTCGCGTATCCCGCCGTCGACGTTGCGCAGCTGGACGCCCTGGCTGTATGCCGGAAGTACCGCGTTGCTGCTGGTGGTGGTGGTGCTCGGTGAGGGTCGCGGTGCCAATCGCTGGCTGAACCTGGGCGTGATGCGCTTTCAGCCGTCCGAACTGCTCAAGCTGACGATGCCGATGATGGTGGCCTGGTATCTGCATCCGCGCCAGCTTCCACCGAGCTGGAAGGACATCGCGGTGGTCGGCTTGCTGATCGCGATACCGGCCGGGTTGATCGCCAAGCAGCCGGATCTGGGTACGGCGCTGCTGGTGACCGCCGCCGGTGCGTTCGCGCTGTTCCTGTCCGGCATGGCGTGGTGGCGCATCGGCCTGCTGATCGGTGCGGTCGGCGGGATGATTCCGGTGGGCTGGCATTTCCTGCACCAGTACCAGCGCGATCGCGTGCTGACCCTGCTCAATCCGGAATCCGATCCGCTCGGCAACGGTTGGCACATCATCCAGTCGCAGATTGCGGTGGGCTCCGGCGGCGTCTTCGGCAAGGGTTGGCAGCACAGCACGCAGTCGCGGCTGGACTTCCTGCCCGAGCACACCACCGACTTCATCTTCGCAGTGTTCTCCGAGGAATTTGGCCTGGTCGGCGTGATTGCGCTCATGCTGCTGTACGCCTTCATCATCGGTCGCTGCCTGTGGATCGCGATGGAGGCGCGCGACACCTATTCGCGCCTGCTCGCCGGTGCAATCGGCATGAGCTTCTTCGTCTATGTGTTCGTCAACGGCGGCATGGTCGCCGGCATGCTGCCGGTGGTCGGCGTGCCGATGCCGATGATCAGTTACGGTGGCACGTCGGCGGTGTCGCTGCTGGTCGGCTTCGGCGTGCTGATGTCGATCCACGCCAATCGCAAGGCGCACCTGTGAACACAGCCAGTGCCTCGCCCGCGCGTGGCCCGAAGTTGCACCGGTGTGCGTGTTAGGCTTTCGATGACATCAGTTTTCTGCGAGCGGAGCCTCCACATGACAGCCACTCCTGCGCCGCGCGCGGCTTGTTTTCTCGCCATCCTCGGCCTGCTCTGGGTGACTGCGCCGATGCCGGCGCTGGCGGCGACGCATCCCGGCCAGGCCGAGCTGGTGCGCGAGGTGGCGCGGGATACCGGCAAGAGTCCGCAGGCGCTGAATGCGCTGCTCGATGGCGCGAAGATGCAGCAGAGCATCCTCGATGCGATCAGTCGCCCGGCCGAGGGCAAGCCGTGGAAGGATTACCGGCCGATCTTCCTAAACGACAAACGCATCAACGACGGCATCGCGTTCTATCGCGAACATCGCGCGCTACTGGAGCAGATCGGCAAGCAGTATGGCGTGGCGCCGCAGTACATCGTGGCAATCGTCGGCGTGGAGACCAGCTACGGCGGCAACACCGGCAAGTATAAGGTGCTCGATGCACTGGTGACGCTGGGTCTGTATTACCCGCCGCGAGCAAAGTTTTTCCGCGAGCAGCTGAAGGAGTTGCTGGAAATGCCGGACAACCATCTGGCCGGGCCGCTCGACACGCTCACCGGTTCGTATGCGGGCGCACAGGGCTGGGGCCAGTTCATGCCCACCAGCATCCGCGACTTTGCGGTGGACGCGGATCAGGACGGCCACATCGACCTGCAGAACTCGCTGCCGGACATCTTCGCCAGCGTGGCGAACTACTTCGCGAAGCACGGCTGGGTCAGTGGTGGCCCGGTGGCGGCGCGGGCGCAGCCGGATGCGGCGGCACGACCGATCGAGGCGAAGGACGCCACGCCGCAGTGGCCGCTGGAGCAACTCGAAGCGTGGGGCTACGCGCCGCTGCAAGCGCTGTCGCCGGCGCAGCCGACCAGCCTGCAGGCGCTGGACGGTCCGAACGGACTCGAGTACTGGTTCACCTTCCAGAATTTCTACGTGATCACGCGCTATAACCGCAGCCCGCTGTATGCGATGGCGGTCGATCAGCTGGCGGGCGCCATCGCCGCCGGTGTGGCCCGGGCGGACGCTGCTCCATGAGGCCGGCAGGTGTAGCGGCGCTGCTGCTGGCGACGATGTTGCTGGCTGGCTGCGGTGGTGCGAAGACGAAGGCCTCCCATGGCAGCAGCAGTCGGCAATCGCCGAGTCGCGCACGCGCCGCTGACAGCGACAGCTTCCGCGATGACCTCAGCAAGTCGCAGGACAGCCGTTATCGCGACGGCAGCGACAGCGTGCCGGGAGATGTGCCGGACGTCAGCAAGCTGGTCGAGCCGGTGCCGAAGGCCGAGCCGCGTTCGCTGTACGGCAACAAGTCGCCGTATACCGTGCTCGGACATACGTACAACGTGCTGCCCAGCGCGCGCGACTACGACGAGCGCGGCATCGCCTCGTTCTACGGCAACAAATTCCACGGCTACAAGACCTCCAGCCTGGAAACCTACGACATGTACGCGTTCAGCGCCGCCAGCACCACGCTGCCGCTGCCCAGCTACGCACGTGTCACCAACCTGGAAAACGGCAAGAGCGTGATCGTGCGGGTCAACGACCGCGGTCCGTTCCACCAGAACCGGGTGATCGACCTTTCCTACGCGGCCGCGGTGAAAATCGGCATCTGGCCCAAGGGCACCGGGCTGGTCGAGGTGCGCGGCATCGATCCGGGCCATCCGGCGCCGGAACTGCCGCCGCCGGCTGCGGTCACAACCGGACACCCGGGTATCTACCTGCAAGTGGGCGCGTTCTCGGATACGGACAATGCCGAGCGGCTGGCCCAGCGCCTGCGCCAGGCCAACCTGGGCGACGTGCAGGTGATGGACGCCGACGTCAACGGCCGCCGCATGCGGCGTGTGCGGGTCGGGCCGCTGGCCGATGTGGATCGTGCCGACCAGGTCAGCGCCCGGATCGAAGGCATGGGTCTGCCGCGGCCTCAGGTCGCGGTAGACTGAGCAGGATTTGCGTACCCTTTTTCAATCACTCGGCATGTTTCTGCTGCCGATATTCAAAGACTGGACTGAACAACCCGATGAATTTCTTCCGCCGTAGCTTGATTCCGTTTGCCGCCGCCGTGTTGCTGGTCGGTGTTGCCGTTGCCCAGACACCGCCGCGTCCGTCGCCGGTGCCGCGCCCGGTGGTGCCGGACGCGCCGGTACCGCCACCGCCGGATGTCGATGGCAAGAGCTGGGTGCTGATGGATTACGCCACCGGCCAGATCCTCGCCAGCAAGGAGCCGGACCTGCGCGTGGAGCCGGCCTCGATCACCAAGATCATGACCGACTACGTGGTCTCGGCCGAGGTCGCCAACGGCAAGGTCCACATGACCGATCCGGTGACCATCAGCGAGAACGCCTGGCGCGGCGGCGGTGCGGGCACCGACGGTTCCACCAGCTTCCTCAAGCTCAACAGCCAGGTGCCGCTGAAGGACCTGCTGTACGGCCTGATCATCCAGTCCGGCAACGACGCCGCGATCGCGCTGGCCGAGCACACCGCCGGCTCCGAGTCGGCCTTCGCCGGCCTGATGAACGCATACGCCAAGCAGCTCGGCATGGTGAACTCGAACTTCCAGAACGCTTCCGGCTATCCGATCGAGAACCACTACACCACCGCGCACGACGTGGCGATCCTGTCGCGCGCGCTGATCCACGATTTCCCCGAGGACTACGCGATCTCCGCGGTGAAGGAGTTCGAGTGGAACGGGATCAAGCAGCACAACCGCAACACTCTGCTGTGGCGCGACCCGAGCGTGGACGGCATCAAGACCGGCCACACCGCGGCCGCGGGCTACTGCCTGGCCGCCTCGGCCAAGCAGGGCGAATCTCGCATGATCGCGATCGTGATGGGCGCCAGCAGCGAGAAGGCGCGCGCCGATTCGGCGATGGCCCTGCTCAGCTACGGTTTCCGTTTCTACGAGACGCACAAGCTGTATGACGCCAGCAAGCCGCTGGCCACGCCGCGGTTGTGGAAGGGCGAGACGAACCAGTTGCCGCTGGGGGTCGCCGACAATGTGCAGGTTACGGTCAAGCGCGGCGAGTACGACCAGCTGAAAGCAACCATGGACATTCCGGCCACGCTGATCGCGCCGTTCAAGAAGGGCCAGCAGGTGGGTACGCTGCGCATCACGCTGGCGGGCCAGCCGGTGCAGAGCGTGCCGCTGATCGCCATGAACGATGCGCCGCAGGGCGGCTACTTCTCGCGCCTGTGGGACAGCATCATGCTGTGGTTCCATGGCAGCAAGGGCAACACCGAACAGGCGCCGAGTACCAAGTAATGCAACCGATCGATTTCACTAAAGCGAAGCAGGAAGGCAAGGGCTTCCAGTTCCCTGGCGAGTTCGAGATCACTGCGGTCGGCAGCGCCAGCGCGAACCTGCCGACCCACGTGCCTCAGCTGCTGGAGCGCGCGGGCCTGCATGTGCTGCACGAGAGCGTGCGGCACCGGCATTCCGGCGCCGGCAATTTCGTCTCGGTCACGGTGAGCTTTCGCTGCGAGAACCGCGAGCAGTACGAAGCGGCCCACGCCGCGCTGCGCGCGAATCCGGATATCCGTTACACGATGTAACCGCGAGGAGCGGAAGCGGTGGCAGAGCCACCCGCATCGCTCCCGTCGTTCCCCGTTCCCAAGGTTCCATGTCATGTCGTTGCCGCTGAAAATCCGTCGCCTTGGTCGCCAGCCGTACGCGGCGACCTGGAAGGCGATGAGCGCGTTCACCGACAACCGCACCGCCGACACCGCCGATGAGCTGTGGCTGCTGGAACACGATCCGGTGTTCACCCTCGGCCAAGCCGGCAAGATGGAACACGTGCTGGCGCCGGGCGACATCCCGGTAGTGCCGGTCGATCGCGGTGGCCAGGTGACGTATCACGGCCCCGGCCAGATCGTCGGCTATCCGTTGATCGACCTGCGCCGTGTCGGCGTGGGCGTGCGCGAGCTGGTCAACAGGATCGAGCAGGCGCTGATCGACACGCTGGCGCACTGGGACGTCGTGGCGGCGCGACGCGAGGGTGCCCCCGGCGTGTATGTGGCGGACGCCAAGGTTGCCGCGCTGGGATTGCGCGTGCGGCGTGGCTGCAGTTTTCACGGGCTGGCCTTCAACGTGGCGATGGACCTGGAGCCGTTTCATCGCATCAACCCTTGCGGTTACAAGGGTTTGGCAGTCACACAGCTGCTAGACTTGGGCGGTCCGTCGCAGTTGGCCACGGTCGAAGACGTGCTGGTGGAGGAGTTCTGCCGCCAGTTCGGTTTTGCCGCCGAGCCAGCTGCCCCTGTCTTACCCGAACTCCCCGCTCGTGCAGCGGTCTGAGCTGTCTACATGAGCGAAATCACCACTTCTTCCGCCAAGGTCATCCCGATCACCGTCGTCAGCGGTGCGCCGGCGGGTGAAAAGCAGGTCGGCAACGACAAGATCGCGCTGAATCGCGCCGGCTTCGACACCGCCGTACCGACCCTGCGCAAGCCGTCATGGATTCGTGTGCGGTTGCCGCAGGGCAACGCCGTGGCGCAGCTGAAGGCGCGCCTGCGCGAGAACGCGCTCGTCACAGTGTGCGAAGAGGCGTCGTGCCCGAACATCCACGAGTGCTTCAGCAAGGGCACGGCGACGTTCATGATCCTCGGCGAGGTATGCACGCGCCGTTGCTCGTTCTGCGACGTGGCGCATGGCCGCCCGGCCGCACCCGATCCGCTGGAGCCGGCGCGGCTGGCTGAGACGATCCGCGACATGCGCCTGAAGTACGTGGTGATCACCTCGGTCGACCGCGACGATCTGCGCGACGGCGGTGCCGAGCATTTCGCCGCGTGCATCCGCGCCACGCGTCACGCCAGCCCGAACATCAAGATCGAGATCCTCACCCCCGACTTCCGCGGCAAGGGGCGCATGGAGCGCGCACTGGAAGTGCTGAAGGACTTCCCGCCGGACGTGTTCAACCACAACCTGGAAACCGTGCCGCACCTGTACCGCGAGGTGCGCCCGGGCGCCGACTACCAGTGGTCGCTGGATCTGCTCAAGCGCTTCAAGGCGCAGCATCCGGAGGTGCCGACCAAGTCTGGCATCATGCTGGGCCTGGGCGAAACCTGGGATCAGGTGATCGAGACCATGGGCGATTTACGCGCTCATGACGTCGAGATGATCACCATTGGCCAATACTTGCAGCCCACGCCGCACCATCACCCGGTGGTGCGCTACTGGACTCCCGAAGAATTCGAGGCGCTGCGCGAAGCCGGTGAGGCGATGGGTTTCCATCACGTCGCCTCCGGTCCGCTGGTGCGTTCGTCCTATCACGCCGATCTGCAGGCCCATGCAGCCGGTGTCACCGAGTCAGCCTGAGAACCTCCATGAAATTTCGTCCCGCGCTGGTCCTGTTGCTTGCCCTCGTCACGACCGGTATTTGCGCGCAATCGGCGGCCGATCTCGGTGCAGGCAACACGGGCCGCAAGGCGGCCAGCTGGCCGCTCACTTTCACGCCCAGCGAGGCACAGGCCGCGCAGCTCTCGGCGCGCTTCCTGACCCGCTTCCACTACGACGCGCAGCCGCTCGACGACGCGATGTCGGCGCGCATCTTCAACGCCTATTTCAAGTTGCTCGACAGCGAGAAGGTGTTCTTCACCCAGGCCGACATGGCGAAGTTCGCGCCACTGAAGACCCAGCTCGACGACGCGATCTGGAACCAGGATCTGTCCGCACCGTTCTCGGTGTTCAACCTGTACGTGCAGCGCGCGGTCGATCGCATGACCTACGCGCGCGGCCTGCTCAAGCAGGGTTTCGACTTTTCCGTCGACGAGAGCTATACGTTCGATCGCGAGCATGCCACCTGGCCGAAGGACCAGGCCGAGCTGGACACGCTGTGGCGCCAGCGCACCAAGAACGACTGGCTGCGCCTGAAGTTGGCCGGCAAGAATGACGACGACATCCGCAAGACGCTGGACAAGCGTTATGCCGGCTACATCGAGCGGGTCAAGCAGCTCGATGGCGAGGACGCGTTCCAGACCTTCATGACGGCGTACGCCGAAACCACCGACCCGCATACCGACTACCTCGGCCCGCGCGCGGCGGAGAACTTCGACATCCAGATGAAGCTGTCGCTGGAAGGAATCGGCGCACAGCTGCAGGCGCGCGACGACTACACGATGATCTTCACCCTGGTGCCCGGCGGTCCGGCGATCAAGTCCGGCAAGCTCAAGGCCGGCGACCGCATCGTCGCGGTGGGGCAGGGCGACAACGGTCCGCTGACCGACGTGATCGGCTGGCGGCTGGACGATGTGGTCAATCGCATCCGCGGCAAGAAAGACACCACCGTGCGGCTGGAGATCCTCCCGGCTGATGCCGGCCTGGACGGCAAGCACGAGATCGTCACCCTGGTGCGCAAGAAGGTCAGCATCGAGGATTCGGCGGCAAAGAAGAAAGTCGTCGACATCAAGGACGGCGACGTCACCCGCAAGATCGGCGTGATCGAGCTGCCCTCGTTCTACTCCGACTTCGGTGCGCGCAGCGAAGGTGACAAGGACTTCAAGAGCGCCACCCGCGACGTGGCCAAGCTGCTCGGCGAACTCAAGGCTGCCGGCGTGCAGGGCATCGTGGTCGATCTGCGCAACAACGGCGGCGGCTCGCTGGCCGAGGCCAATTCGCTGACCGGCCTGTTCATCGACAAGGGCCCGGTGGTGCAGGTGCGTGACTCCAAGGGTCAGGTCGAGGTGCAGGGCGACGACAATGCCGGCATGGCGTGGAGTGGCCCATTGGCCGTACTGGTCAATCGCGGTACGGCGTCGGCGTCGGAGATCTTCGCCGCGGCGATCCAGGACTACCATCGCGGCCTGATCGTCGGCGAACCGACCTTCGGCAAGGGCACCGTGCAGAACCTGGTCGATCTGGATCGTTTCTCGCAGAGCGATGGCGAGAAGCCGCAGCTTGGCGAACTGAAGATGACCATCCAGGAATTCTTCCGCATCAACGGCGGCTCCACCCAGCTGAAGGGTGTGACGCCGGACATCGCCTTCCCGAAGAACGGCGACGACAAGGACTTCGGCGAGTCGACCTACGACAACGCGTTGAAGTGGACGCAGATCGCGCCGGCCGACTACCAGGTGGTGGCGAACCTCAATGCCTATCTGCCGCAGCTGCTGCAGCTGCATGACGCGCGCGTGGCGAAGTCGCCGGCATGGAAACTGATGCTCGACGAGCTGGCGCAGTACAAGACCATGCGTGCCAAGACCTCGATCTCGCTGAACTTCGCCACGCGCGAAGTCGAGCGCAAGCAGCAGGATGCGATCCAGTCCGACTTCCGTGCGCGGCACAAGGCCATCGACGGCACCGACGCGGCGCTGGGCGACGAGCAGAGCAGCCTCGACGACGGCCTCAACGCGAACGAGCGCAGCCTGAAGAGCGAACTCAAGCAGGAGAAGGACGCGAAAAAGGCGAAGGACGTGCCGCTCAACGAAACCGCGCACATCCTGTACGACGCGATCGGCCTGATCAAGGCCGACCCGAAGCTGGCCAGCGAGGTGTTGCCGTATGGAGGCAGGTTCTCCGGCACGGCGGCGGCACCGATTGCGCAGAGTCCGGCGGCACTGCCGACGGTGCAACACTGACCGCACGGCTGTTCGCGGCAGATAATGAAAAACCCGGCGTTCGCGCCGGGTTTTTTTTATGGAACGAGTGGCGCCAGCGGCGCGTTCAATGGCTTGCCGATTTCCCCTGCCGCTGTTGACGCTGCTGCTTCATCCACTGCTGGTACGCCTCGACGTGCGGCAGCTCGCGCAACAGCCTGGAATGCGGGTCGACGATCAGCAGGCCACCGGTCGGTGCCTGCAGCTGGCCCTCGCCATTCGTCATCGGCACGGTACGCAGCGCATCGCCGACCTGTACCTCCACCGGCATCGGGAATGGCTTGCCATGCTCGGTGACCCAGTGCAGCTTGAGCGTGTCGCCGTCGTGCTGCACATCGAGGCGGGGCAGCGCGGCGTCGTGGAGATAGACGTCGAAGAACCAGTGCAGGTCGCGCCCGGTCACCTTGTCCACGATGGCGATGTAGTCGCCAGTGGTGGCGTAAAGCGGGCTGAAATTGCCCGGCTTCGGATCCGGCCGGCCATACACGAGCCGGCGGATGCTTTCGAAGAAATCCTTGTCGCCGATCAGCTGCCGCAGCGTATGCAGCATCAGGGCACCCTTGTTGTAGATGTCCTGACCGGGGCCGGCCGTCTCGTCATAGACCTGCTCCTCGGTCTTGCTGGTACCGGACACGATCGGGTGGTGATTGCGCAGCAGCAGGCGCAGGCCGTGCAACCAGCTGAAGTAGTCCATGTCGCCATTGAGATACTGGCTGTACAGCGGCTGCATGTAAGTGCCAAAGCCCTCGTGCAGCCACATGTCGTCCCAGTCGGCATTGGTCATCTGGTTGCCGAACCACTCGTGCGCGAATTCGTGCTGCAGCAGGCGGTCGTAGCCGAATCCGTCCTTGCGGTAGTTGTTGCCGTAGGCATTGAGGGTCTGGTGCTCCATGCCCATGTGCGGGGTTTCCACCACGCCCATCTTTTCGTCGCCAAAGGGATACGGTCCGATCTGCTGCTCGAAGAAATCCAGCATTTGCGGGAATCCGGCAAACAGTTCCTTCGCCTGTGCCTCGTGCCCGCGCAGATACCAGAACTGCATCGGGATGGTATTGCCGTAGCGGCTCTTGTAGTCCGCCTTGAGCACGTCGAACGGGCCGACGTTGATCGAGATCGCGTAGGTGGTTGGATGCTTCACGCGCCAGTGCCAGGTATGGCGATCGCCTTCCTCGGTGACGCCGATCAACACGCCGTTGCCGGGCGCGGCGAGCGTCTTCGGCACGGTCACCCAGGTGTCGACCAGGTCGGGCTTGCCTTGTGGCTGATCGATGCACGGCCAGAACAGGTCGCAACCTTCGCCCTCGACCGCGCTGGCGATCCATGGCTGGCCGTCCGCGGTGTGGCTCCAGACGAAGCCGCCGTCCCACGGCGCGTTCTTCGCCACGTGCGGCTTGCCGCCGTAGCGGATGGTTACGCGCACCTTGCCGCCGCTGGCGAGCGGCGTCGGTAGTCCGATACGCAGGCGGCCATCCGGATTGCTCCACTGGCTGGCGGCGAGCGGCTGGTCGTCGAGTGCGATGGCACTGATCGGTAGGTTGCGATCCAGATCCAGCAGCAGCACATCGGTGGCGGACTTGGCGGTGAAGCTCAGTGTGGCGCTGGCGTCGAGGCTTTGCCCGACCGGGTCGATCGTGAAGTGCAGATCGGCATGATCGAAATGCACGCGCGCCTGTTCCGCCGGCATCACGCCACCCGAGTTCAGCGTCTGCGCGGTCAGCGCCGGCTGGCTGGGTGCGTGGGTCGTGGCGACCGGTACGCTGGTGCAGGCAGCGAGGCCGAGTGCCACGCTGATGGCGAGCAGGTGCAGGCGATGATGCATGACAGGTTTCTTCCGGCGGATTGAACCGGCAGGATGCAATCTTTCACCCCCGGGTGACAACGCCAGAAGTCATGCCGCGCGGCATGTCCCCCCGGTTCGATGGCAGCGCCAATAGTGGACAGGCAGCCGCTTCGCGCGTAAACACGGTCTGCAGCCGTTCCCTCACGAGAATCCGCATGGACATGTTGCCGAACGTCGCGCTAGCCGGTGGTCTGGCCTGGGCCAGTGGGATCCGACTGTATGCCACGATCTTCGCGGCCGGCATGCTGGGCCGGTTCGGCTATGTGCACCTGCCGGACGGCCTGCTGCCGCTGACCGATACCTGGGTGCTGGCAGTGTCGGGCGTGCTGATGCTGTGCGAATTCCTAGCCGACAAGATTCCGGCGTTCGACAGCGCCTGGGACGCGGTGCATACCTTCATCCGCATCCCGATCGGCACCTTGCTGGCCTGGGGCGTGTTCAAGGATTCCGGCGCCGGCGCGCAGTTCGCGGCGGCCCTGCTCGGCGGTGCGATGGTTGCCGGCACGCATTTCACCAAGGCTGGCACGCGCGCGCTGATCAACACCTCACCGGAGCCTTTCAGCAACTGGGGCGCCAGCGTGAGCGAAGACATCAGCTGGGCCGGTGGGCTGTATCTGATGTGGCAGCACCCGCTGGTGCTGCTGATCCTGCTCGGCCTGTTCGTGCTGCTGATGTTCTGGATGCTGCCGCGCATCGTGCGCGGCCTGCGTGCCTTGCGGCAGCGCCTGCAACGGATCGGCGCGACCCTGTCCGGCTCCGCTCAACCGCGATAGCGCTGCTGCAGGAGTCCGACCAGCGCGCTCAAACAGGACTAGGATGCCAGGAACGCCAGGGACCGGCAGGCCGACGAGATTGCGCATATCCCGTTCGACAGGAGCATCGAGTCGGCTAGGATGAAATTGGATGCCGCCACTTTTCATTCGGTATAACCGAGGCGGTCGATCCACGGCCGCAGCACCGGCAGCACGGGCTCGAATTGATCGCGATAGTTCTGCCAGCGACCGAGCGCCTTGCGATGAACACCCTCGGTGACTTGCGCATAGCTCGGTGTGCTGATGAAGCGCTTGTCCCGAGCGTGTTCGGCGAAGCGTGTCATGGGCGACGCGTCGGCGATCCCGAGAAACTGTCCCAGGCGCGCGACCTGATCGTCGAACCGGTCGACGACGGATTCGTAGCGCCACTCCAGCACGTGTGGCGCGAACACATCGACATGTCGGTACCACTGTTCGAAGGCTTGCACATAGCCATGTGCAAGACGTTGCAGCGACGAGCACAGCACCATGAAGGCCGGTGAGCGGAAAGACTGCATGTAACAGCTGAGCAGTACATCGCACGGGTGACGCAGGCACAGGATGATGCGTGCCTCGGGAAACAGCCGCACGATCATCGGCAGGCACAGCATGTTGAGTGGATTCTTGTCCACCAGCCGATGCTGCCCGAGGTTCGGTAGCACGCGATCGACCATCCGGAAGTAGACCGCGCGCAGTTGATCGGCTTCCGTCTGGGTCAGGCTGGCCAGATCGGCGGGATAGTGCTGGCCGACCAACCCCATGCGTTCGGTCAGCTCGTGGATGAAGGCACGCTCGTCCATGGACTGGAAATCCGGATGGGCATCGAGCATCTGTTCCAGCAAGGTGGTGCCCGAGCGCGGGAAGCCGACCACGAACACCGGGCTTTGCCTGCCGTCAGGCGAAGCCAGTGACCTCCAGCCGGCGTACGCGGCGGGGCTGACGACGCGACCGGTCATCTGCAACGGCTGGCTGTCCGCCGTCAGCAACTCCGGCACCACGTCCCTCGCGATATCCAGCTGTGCCGCGTGCGCGGTCAGCAGAGCTTGCCAGGCTTCATGTTGATGACCTTGCTTGTTGCAGGCCGCGGCGAGGCCAAAGGCGGCACTGGCCCGGCTCTGGTCGTCGACCGCAACGGCAAGCACCCGCTGGTACAGCGCCGCGGCGCCTGCATGGTCGGCCGCGCGCATGGCCAGGGCGGCATGTGTGCTCCAGCCTTCGGCGCGTGCGTACGGCGTATCCAGTGGCAGCAGATCGATCGCGCTCAGCGGCAGCTGCTGCAGTTCGTCCCGCGCAAGTTCGACCTGATTGCTTCTTTCGTGCAGTGCGATCCGCTGTGCGGCGATACGCAGCCGCATGATGCCGGCCGCGGGCTCGGGGGGCAGCTCCGCCTGCGCCAGCGTGCGCAGTGCTGCATCCAGATCACCCTGCACGGCCAGCATCGCGGCCAGGATCAGGGCCTGCTCGGCGGGTTGCGGCGGCCAGTTGATGGCTCCGGCCAGCATGGCTTCTTGGCCGGTGTTGTCGCCACAGATGTAACAGGCATGGGCAGCCTGCAACCGGGCCTCGATGAAGTGCGGCGAAAGATCCACGGCATCCATCAGGGTCAGCCGTGCCAGCAACCAGCGCCGTTGCTGGATGTAGAGCAGTCCCAGGTTGTAGAGCACCTCGGCATCATCCGGCGCCAGCGACCGCGCCGTCAGGAAGGCCTGTTCGGATGCTGTTGCATCCCCTGATTGCCGACAGGCAAGAGCCAGATTGTTCCAGTACGCGGAGACCTCCGGTCGCATCTGCGACAGCCGGCGAAACGTCGCTGCAGCATGGCCGTAGCGATGGGTCGCCAGTTGCGCCAGGCCGAGCCACAGCATGATGCTTTCGTCTGCATCGCCGGTTTCCGGTGCCTGCGCCGCGAGAGTGATGACACGCTCCATCTCGCCAGCGTGGTAGGCGATAGCCATGGCGTTGGTGAGAGCGCCGGTTGGGGTGGGCATGCCTTCTCGATCGATCGTCCAGTGAGTCCCATTATGCAAGAGGGCCGCGAGATACTCTCGCGGCCCTCCGGGGTAGCGTCACACTTTCCTGCGTGGTCAGTGTTTCAGAGCTTGAACGTGGCGCGCAGCCAGTAATAGCGTCCGAGTGTGTCGTAGGTGGAGGTGTCCACGTTGTAGTTCAGGCCGTTCTGGTAGATCAGTGGCGGGGCCTTGTTGCTGAGGTTGTCAACGCCGACGTCGATCCGGGTATGCCACGAAGGGATCGCATAGCCAAGCTGGATCGAGTGATACAGCACCGAGGCCATCGGCACATTCACTCCGCTGATGTTGGCATCCGCATTCAGGTTGGTCAGATGGTTGATGTAGCGCGTCTGCCACTGGGCACTCCAGTTGCCCAGCTCCCAGTTGAGCATGAGCGTGCCACGCCAGCGTGCGAGGTTGCCGAATTGCTGGGTGTAGGTGCCGGCGTAATCGGTGGTTTGCGCACCGGGCAGACCGGGAGTCGGATCGTTCTTGTAGCTGGAGAGATAGGTGGTGGAGAGGCCTGCCTTGAAATTGCCGGGGTCGACACTGCCCAGGTCGAAATGCGGGATCTTGTAGTTCAGCGTGAAGTCGACGCCGCTGGTGCTGAGGTTGCCCAGGTTGACCACCGGTGTGTCGATGACATTCACCTGGCCCGGTTGCTTGGTGGTGGTGTCGTAGCGACTGATCAACGAGCAATACGGGCTGCTGTTGTTGGCGTAGCAGGCATCGACCACCACCGACGCCTGGATCGGTGTCAGCAGATTGCTCAGGTAGACGTGCCAGAAGTCGACGCTGGTGGACACGCCCGGCAGCCAGTCGGGGTTGTAGACCAGGCCGAAATCGATCGATTTGCCCCGTTCCGGCTTGAGCGAGGCACCGACCGTATTGGCGCCCGCGTAATAAGTGTTGACCTGGGCAGGCGAGTTGCCGGCCCAGTTGACCGGGACGTACTGGCAGGCGGCGGTATGTTGCGCGAGCTGGGCAGCCGTGAGGCCGACGCAGGGATCGTTCAAGGTCGGCTGGACCAGGGTGACGCCGTCGTGGAGTTCATCCAGATTGGGGGCACGGAATACCTGGGACACCGTGCCGCGCAGCAGCAGGTCGGCGATCGGCCGCCATTCGATCGCGATTTTCTTGTTGGTGGTGGTGCCGGAGGTGCTGTACTTGGAAGCGCGTACACCCAGATCGAGATTCAACGAATACGCCCATGGTTGTTGCGAGAGCAGCGGGATCAGCGATTCGGCATAGAGCTCCTTGACGTTGTCGCTGCCACGACCGGGCGAGCCGCAGGCCTCCTGCAACACCTGGCAGTTGCCGGTGGCGAGGTTGAGGATGGCGTCGGGGGTAACCGTGTAATTCATCGATTGCTGGCGATACAGGGCGCCAACGGCCAGTTGCATGGAACCTGCCGGCAGATCCCACAATTCGCCGTTGGCGTCGACCTGGACCTGCTTCGTGGCATTGGTGAACACATACTTCGGGGTATCCACGCCAGCCTTCAACGCAGCCGACTGGTTCGCCTGGTCGAAGATATTCACGCCGCGGTTGATCGCCGCCTGGAAGTCGGCGATGTTGATCTCGTTGTAATCGCGCTGCCTGCGGTTGGTATAGCCGTAGTCGATCGAGGCATCCCAGTTCCAGCTGCTCTGGCCGAACACGCCGCGCACGCCGGTATTGATCTGGAAGTTCTTGGTGGTATAGGTGTGCAGGCGGGTACCGAGTCCGGTCAGTCGGGTATTGAAGCCGTAGCCGCTGTTCGGGTCGGTCGGGTTGGCGGGGTTCGTGCCGAACGTGACGCCGAACGGGTTGATCGGGTTGCTGGCCGCCACGTACCAACCGTCGCTGTTGGCTGAGGTTGGCGAGGGCGCATCCTGGCCGCTGGACTGGGTGTGGTTGAAGAACGCATCCGCGAAGAAGGTCAGGTTGTCCGTCAGCTTGTAGTTGCCGAGCACGAAGGCGTCGATGCGCTGCTGCGCGGTCTGGATGTAGTTGTATGCGTTGTAGTTGTAGGCATCCGGGGCGCCGCGGTCGCAGCGGTAGTCGCTCACGCTCGATCCGTTGCCCGATGCCAGCGTGATGTATTGGGTCGGGCAGGTGCCTGCCTGGTGGGCAGCGATCGACGCGGGTGTCTGGATCTTGCCGGTCGGGAGGGTGCTCGAACCGGACGGCGTGATCACACCACTGGACAGATACAGCTGGTGTGCGGAGAACTTGCGCTGGGTGGCGAGCACGGCGTCGTACTTGTTGTAATCGAGGCCGCCGACGATGTTGTAGTTGTCGCCGTTCGCGCCAGCGGTCAGGCTGATGCCGTGCCGCGAGCCATCGCCGTGACCGGAAGTGCCATAGTTGGCGCTGGCTTCGGCGCCCGCGTAGTCCTTGCGCAGGATGAAGTTGACCACGCCGCCGATCGCATCGGAGCCATACACCGTCGAGGCGCCTTCGGGCAGCACATCGACGCGCTCGATCATGTTCTGCGGGATCATGTTGACATCGGCATTGGCCATGCGCTGGCCGTCGATCAACACCAGGGTGCGATTGGTGCCCAGGCCGCGCAGCGAGACCCGCGACGCACCATCGCCGCCTTCCAGCAGGGGACTGGCCACACCACCACCGTTGCTGTTGTTCTGCGGATTGGTGGCATTGCCGGAGATGCTCGGCATCTGCTGCAGCACATCGCCGAGCACGGGTTTGCCCGAGTTGCTGATGGTTGTGCGATCCAGCGTTACTACCGGACTGGCCGTCTCGGCGTCCACACGCCGGATGAGCGAGCCGGTCACGACAACCGCCTGCAGGGTCTTGGCCTTGCTCTTGGACGGTGGCGTGGCCTGGTCCGACGATGGCGGGTTATCTGCCTGCGGCACCTGCGCCTGAGCCATCCCCGCCGCCGTGAAAATTCCTGCAGTCAATGCCAGGCGCACCGCCAGTGACAAGTGATTCATGCCGTATTTCATGTGCTCTCCCCAGTGAATGTTGGTATCCGTTCTCTGCCTTCGAGCGTCAAGTCCCCCCGGACACGTTGGCCACGCGACGATGATCGCCTGCGGCACCCTGCCGTCAAAAGACTACTCCCAGAAACGGCCCCACGCACAACTGCCCCTGGAGTCGGGCGGTTGTCGTACCGTTGATCTGCCAGCACGCGAGCCCGAAGACTCTTGGGGTCAGGCTTGCGCGGGAGTCTCGCTGGACCGATTGAAGTCGCCGATGGCGGCGACCAGGTCTGCCACCGCTGCACGTTCGGCTTCGCTGAGATCGGGGTTCCAGCTGTCCATGATCAATACCACGCGGGTCTGGTCACTGTGGTTCCACGCTTCGTGCTCGAACGTGTCGTCGAAGGTGACGCAACGGCCTTCCTCCCACACATGGGTTTCGCCACCGACGCGCAGCGCGCAGTCCGGCGGCACGATGAGCGGCAGATGCGTGACCAGGCGAGTATTAGTCACGCCGCGGTGCGGCAGGATGTGCGTACCCGGACGCAGCACCGAGTACAGCGTTTCCGGCGCGTGGTCGCGAACCCGGACCAGCGGCACTGAATCCAGCAGTCCAATGGTGCGTGGGCAACGCGCACAGTTCGCATCCTGGCGCACACCGTGCCGATAGAAGAAGAAGGCATCCCATGCCGCCTCTTGCGCACCGGATGAACCCAGCAGGTGCGCCGACACCGCCTCGGCTGAATGGATACCCAGAAACGGCACGAGGTCATCCGGCGCGTCCGACAGCACGGTGCGCAGTTCCTCACGTATCACATCGACGGCAGCTTCCAGCCGCGCATGCGCAGGAAAGCGCTCGCGTGGATAGAAGGTCTGGCTGGGGATGCCTGGAAAATACAGGAACTTGGGACGCTGCCGCGGATCGGGAAAGGGTGCAGGTTGCTCATGCAGATAGATGGACAAGCACTGGTCGACGCGGGCCAGTTCCGATCGTCCGTAGCGTTGTCGCAACGGCTCGATGATTGCGTCGAACAGCGCGCGCCGACCGACGGCAACGTATTGCGCGGCGTGTTTTACCGCGTCGCGTAGGCCTGGCGCGGTGGTTTCGTCGCTGAGCCAGCGTCCGCGCGCTTGCGCAGCATTAATCGCACCCAGATAAGCCGATATCGCTTCGTGTCGGCGTCCCTGCTGCTCAAACACGACGCCCAGGCGAAGACGTGCCACGAACATGCCGGGTGCGAGCTCCAGACCTTTGCGCAAGCTGTCGACTGCGGCCTGCAGATCCCCGGCCAGCATCTGCACCTCACCCAGCCGGTGCAGGATGGCCGCATCCTGCGGTTGTGCGCGGTGGGCCGCGAACAGCAACTCGATCGCGCGTTCCGTATTGCCCCGACCAAGCTGGCGGGTGGCCAGAAACTGCAGCGCTTCGGCATCATCGGGCCGGACTTCGAGCAGGCGCAGGAATGCCTGCTCGGCCATCGCCATGTCGCCGCGCTGCCAAGCGGCAAGCGCCTGCTCGCGGCAGGTCGCGGGAGTGGCGTTTGGCGGGTTGCCCATCGGTCGATTCGCTATTGAACGTACCCGGTGAGTATAGGAACGCGATCAGGCGATGAGGCAACCCTCAAACACAAGTGAGGTGGCCAATGGCCTATCGTGTTGGTGGCCGAGCCGACAGGGTCAGTGCGTGTAGCGGTTTTGCAGAAACGCAAAGACGGCGCGCAGACCCATCGCCTCGCCACCCCGCGGCCGGCCGGGACGATCGCTGTCGTTCCACGCGTAGGTGTCCAGGTGCAGCCATGGCATGCCGTCCGGCACGAAGCGTTCCAGATACAGCGCCGCGGTGATCGCGCCGGCATGACGTGACGCGCCGGCATTGGCGAAGTCGGCCAGATACGAATCGAGCATCTTGCGGTACGGCCGCCACAGTGGCAGTCGCCACAGCGGATCGTTGACCGTGTGGCCGGCGGCCAGCACGGCGGCAGCGATGCCATCGTCGTTGGCGAACAGCGCCGGCAGATCCGGTCCCAGCGCCACGCGCGCGGCACCGGTGAGGGTGGCGAAATCGACGATCAGTTGCGGCTGCTGCTCGGCGGCGTAGGTCAGCGCATCGCACAGCACCAGCCGGCCTTCGGCGTCAGTGTTGTCGACCTCCACGGTGAGGTCGGCGCGGGTGGTGATCACTTCGCCCGGGCGCATCGCGTTGCCGGCTACCGCATTCTCCACCGCCGGAATCAGCAGGGTCAGTTGCACCGGCAGCTTCGCCTGCATGATCAGCCCGGCCAGCGCGATCGCGTGGGCGGCGCCGCCCATGTCCTTCTTCATCCAGCGCATGCCGTCGGACGATTTCAGATCGAGTCCGCCGGTGTCGAAGCACACACCCTTGCCGATCACCACCAGTTTCGGATCGCCGGCCTTTCCCCAGCTCAGTTCGATCAGCCGCGGTGCGCGATGGCTGGCGCGACCGACCGCGTGGATGGTCGGGAAGTTCGCCTTGAGCAGTTCGTCGCCGACCCATTCGCGCACCTTCGCCTTGTGCGTCTTGCCGAGCTGCTTCACCGCCTCGGCGAGCTGCTTCGGTCCCATGTCCTCGGTCGGCGTGTTGACCAGGTCGCGTACCTGATGGGTCGCTTCGACCAGCGGCGCCAGCTGCTGCAGTTCGGCGGGAGATACGACAAGCCGCGCCGGCGCGCGCTTGGCCTGGCGATAGCGGGTGAATTGATACGCGCCCAGCGCCCAGCCCAGCGCCGCCTGGGCCGGATCGGTCAGCACGCTTTCGGCGGCGAGGTGATAGTTCGCCTCGGGCAGGCTGCACGGCAGCGCGGCCAGTGCGGTCAGCGGATCATGCGGATCGACGCCGACCAGCACGCGCACCAGCTTGCCGGTGGGATCGGACAGCAGCGCGAACGTACCCGGCATCGCCGCGAAACCGCTGTCGCTGAGCCAGCGTCGCTGTGCCGCGCTGAGCCGCCGGCGCGCCGCGGCGTAGTGCGCGGCGTCGGTGGTCTCGATGGCGATGCTGTGACGGTTGCCGGGCTGGCGTTCGATCAGGGCGGACATGCGGAATCCTTCTGGCTGGCGGCGGGCATGTGCGCGCCGGACTCGTGACGATCAATCCGCAATGATGCGCGTTTTGCCCGCGACTTGCCTACTTGCCGGGGACCGGATGCTGCGCATCGAGCCAGTCGGCCAGCGCGGTCATGTCGCGCAGATCCAGCTCGGGTGGCGCGCCCAGTTCGGCCGGCCAGGGCAGGCCGTCGCGATTGATCCACGCAGTGCGCAGGCCGGCGTCGCGCGCACCGACGACATCCATTTCCGGATCGTCGCCGACGTGCAGGATCTGATCGGGAGCCACGCCGAGCCGCTCGGCTGCGGCCAGGAAGATCCGCGGATCGGGCTTGGCCACGCCATGGTCGCGCGCGCAGATGTGGTGGGCGAAATGCGTGTGGATGCCGATGCGCTGCAGATCGGCATTGCCGTTGGTCAGGCTCGCCAGCGGCCAGCGTGCGGTGATCCGCTGCAGCGCCGGCAGGCTGTCCGGATACAGCTCCACGCTGTTGCGCGCGGCGAAGTAGATTTCCCACAACGCCTCGATCGGCGCCGCGGCGATGCCGCAGGCGGCAAACGCGTGCCGCATGGTGAGCTGGCGCTGGGAGGTGAAATCATGCGCGAGGTCGAGCCGCTCGGCGGCGACCTGATCGCGCAACTCGCGCATGGCCGCGATCGGCCACGCGCGAGCGACATCGGGATGGTGCTGCCATAACCAGGCGTCCACGGCCTGGTCGGCACGTTGCAGTGCCGGCAGCACCGGCCACAAGGTGTCGTCCAGATCCAGCGTCAGTGCGAGTATCGGCACGCCGGACGAACCTCAGCGGTTGCTGACGCGCAACACCTGGCCGAGCTTGATTTGGTCGTTCTTCAGGTGGTTCCACTCGCGCAGCTGGGCCACGTCGACAGTGTGCTGCTTGGCGATCGACGACAGCGTGTCACCCTTGCTCACCTTGTAGGTCGACGGGCCGATCTGGCTGGCGTCCGCCGTCACCTTGCCGAAATCCTTGCCGTTGGCCTGGCTGACGGTGGTGGCGCTGCCCTTGGCGTAGGCCACGCTGCTGACGGTGACGTTGGAGACACTGCCGCTGACCTTGTTCAGTCGGGCGGTGTCCTTCACGTCGGCGCGGCGATTCTCGAGCGCCGTCTTCGCCGCCAGCGTATCGGGCGAGGTCGGCGCCACCGCGGCACGGGCCGCATAGGTCGCACCCGGTGCCGAGATCGGCGTGGTGGCATGGCTGGCGTGGGCGCCGACTTCGGCGAGGATGGTGCTGCGGCGCGAGCTGTCCATCGAAGCCAGCGCGCTGCCGTCCTGGAACGGCAGCACGGCATGCCTGCGCAGCGCGGCCTTGCCCGGCTCGCTCTGAATGAAGTCGATGAAGGCCTGGGCCGAGGCGGCCTTCGGGCTGTTCGGGTTGGTCACCAGGTACAGCGGAGTGAACAGCGGATAGCTGCCGTCGGCGATGTTGGCGACGGTGGCGGGCTTGCCGTTGATCGGAATCGCCTTGAGCTTGGAGTTGCCGTTGATGCCGGCCAGCGTGGCGACACCGAAGCCGTTCGGGTTGAGCTCGATGCCTTCTTCCAGCTTGCGCGTGTTGACGTAAAGCCGCGGCGCGGCGACCGGCTGGTTGCCGCGCCCGAACAGCAGGTCGCGGAGGCTGTATTCCACGCCGTCGCCAGGACTGGCCACCGCGTACACGTCGATCGGTGCGTTGTTGCCGCCGACTTCGCTCCAGTTGTGGATCCTGCCGTAGTAGATGTCGTGAACCTGTTTCAGCGTGAGCCCGCGGACCGGGTTGGACGACTGGGTGATGATCACCAGTGCATCCCAGGCCACCGGGGTGAACGTGAGGTTTGTATTCTGCGCGCTACCGTCGCTGGCGCGCGCGCTGCCAGCCAGGTCGGCAGCGCCGCTGGCCACCGCGTCGATGCCCGAGGCGGTATTGAACGGCTGCAGTTCGATATGGCCGTGTCCGCTCTTTTCCCACGCCAGTGCCACTTCGTTGACGACACCGTTCGCGGTGGCGACGTCGCCGCGCCAGATCAGGGTGGGGCCTTTCGCGGGAGCGCTGGCCTTGGCCTTGGGGTGACTCTTGGCGAATGCCGGGGCAGCGATGAAGCAGGCCCCGATCAGGGCGACGGAGAGCAAGCGGGTAATGCGGACGGACATGATGATGAGTAGCCCCGACGTGATTTGGGTGATGTGGAAGGCGCGAGTATGCCGCCTCGAAGGCGCACACAGGGTGAATTAGAGAGGATATTGCATCGGCCTGAATGCAGAACATCAAGCACTTTCATGCATTTGCGTGAAGGCAATGCGTCAGGCTGTGCGCCGCGACACGGCCGGCCGGCGACCCGTGCCACGGTTTCGCCGGCCCCTCGAATAAAACATGGCGTTCCTAATTGACCACCACGTAGCGGCTGCCGTCGGCATCGGCGACCACCAGCACCAGCTGGCGCAGGTGCACGCCGGCCAGTCCGCGCAGCATGCGCAGGCCGGTGAGGCGCTGGTTGCCCACGCCGATCACCACGTCATCGGTGCTCAGGCCGGCGCGCGCGGCGCGGCTGCCCGGTTGCACCGCGCTGATCGCCACGCCGTAGAAACCGTCGCTGCGCTGGCGCTCGCTCAACTCGCTGAAGCGCACGCCGCTGAGGCGAGGATCGAGCTGGCCGCCATCGATACTGGCCAGTTTCTCCGCGCTCAGCGTGGCGTTGACCTCGCGGCTGTGGCCGTCGCGCAGCACGCCCAGTTGCACCGAGCTGCCCAGCGGCAGCAGGCCTTCGGTGTTGCGCAGCTCCTGTTCGCTGCGCAGCGGCTTGCCATTGAGTGTGGTCAGCACGTCACCCGCCTGCAGGCCGGCATGCGCGGCGGCGGAGTCGTCGCTGACCCCGGTGACCACCACGCCGTTGCTGTCCTTCAGCTTCAGCAGCTGCGCGATGCGCGGCGTGATCGCCTGCGTCTGCACACCGAGGCTGCCGCGCTGCACCTTGCCGTGCGCCACCAGCTGCGCCATCACTTCAGTGGTGATCGCGCTGGGAATCGCAAAGCCGATGCCGACGTTGCCGCCCGACGGCGAGAAGATCATCGTGTTGATGCCGACCAGTTCGCCACGCAGATTCACCAGCGCGCCGCCGGAGTTGCCGGGGTTGATCGAGGCGTCGGTCTGGATGAAGTTCTGGTAGCCCGTGCCACCCAGGCCCGAGCGACCCAACGCGGAGACGATGCCGGCGGTCACCGTCTGGCCCAGCCCAAACGGATCGCCCACCGCGACCACGTAGTCGCCAACCTGCAGGCGCGACGAGTCGGCCAGCGGCAGCGCCTGCAGCTTCTGCGCGGGGATCTGCACCACCGCCACGTCGGTGTCCGGGTCGGTGCCGATCAGCTTGCCCTTGAACGTGCGCCCGTCCTGCAAGGTCACGCTGATGTCGTCGGCGCCGCCGACCACATGATTGTTGGTCAGCACGTAGCCCCTGGCCGCATCCACGATCACGCCCGAGCCCAGGCTCTGCTCGACCCGCTCGCGCGGCGCCGCGGGCAGGCCGAAGAACTGGCGCACCATCGGGTCGTCGAAATACGCATCGCGCACCTGCACGCGGGTCTTGGTGGAGATGTTCACCACCGCCGGAGTCACCCGCGTCAGCATCGGCGCCAGCGACGGCATCGGCTGGCCGTCGACCGCCGGCGGCAGGGTGGCGGCACGGCCGGCGCCCGGCACGATGCCGATGACGGCAGCGGCCAGCAGGCCGGTCAGCCAGTGCAAGAGGCGGGAATGCGGCTGCGACATGGAATCCTCCTTACTGATGGCAATAGCGATGAAAGCGGCGCTGGTTCGACCGGGCTTGGCCGCGACGGTTCCATCGCACCGAATGCTGCCGTGGGTACTTTACTTCCGATGGCGTCGGGGTTAACTTGCCTACCCGGTAGCAACCACAACATCTTGTGTTCGATTGCCAGCGCTTGGACAAGCACTGGTGGCGATCGCCGCACTCTTGAGGGGGAGTCGTTGTTGTCGGAAACAAGCAGTACATGGACTGGAGGGCAACCCTCGCGGTCCGTCAGCTGCCGCAGACACAGCGTGAACGACACCGTCGTATCTAATAAAAATCAACGGGGGCCGCGAGGCCACACCGAGAGGTCAGGAAGCCGATGAGCACAGTGCGTGCACCAGCCACAAATCCAGCCACAGGTCGTGATGCCGTCGTGGACATTCCACTGCAACCCGCGTCGTACGATATCTGGGACAAGAAGTACCGCCTGAAGGCGAAATCCGGCGAGCCGGTCGACGCCACCATCGACGGCACTTATCAGCGCGTCGCACGCGCGTTGTCCGATGTCGAAATCAGCGACGAGCTGCGCGGCCACTGGTACGAGCGTTTCCTGTGGGCGCTGCGCCGCGGTGCGATTCCAGCCGGCCGCATCACCTCCAACGCGGGTGCGCTGGCGCACAAGCCGGCCACCTCCACGATCAACTGCACCGTCTCCGGCACCATCCGCGATTCGATGGACGACATCCTGGAGAAAGTGCACGAGGCCGGCCTCACCCTGAAGGCCGGTTGCGGCATCGGCTACGAATTCTCCACCCTGCGTCCGCGCGGCGCGTATGTGTCGGGCGCCGGTGCGTACACCAGCGGCCCGCTGTCGTTCATGGATATCTACGACAAGATGTGCTTCACCGTGTCGTCCGCCGGCGGCCGTCGCGGCGCGCAGATGGGCACGTTCGACATCAGCCATCCGGACGCCAAGGAATTCATCCGCGCCAAGCGCGAGGACGGCCGGCTGCGCCAGTTCAACCTGTCGCTGCTGATCACCGATGGCTTCATGGAAGCCGTCGAGCACGACCAGGACTGGCCGCTGGTGTTCCCGGTGCACGTCAAGGAAAAGGACGAGATCGACGTCGACGATCCGGCCAAGGTGGTCTGGCGCGAATGGCCGACCCACGAGAACTACGTCGACCGCGAGGACGGCCTGGTCGCCTGCAAGATCTACAGCCACATCCGTGCGCGGCACCTGTGGGACATGATCATGGTCTCGACGTACGACTACGCCGAGCCCGGTTTCATCCTGATCGACAAGGTCAACGAGATGAACAACAACTGGTGGTGCGAGCACATCCGCGCCACCAACCCCTGCGGCGAGCAGCCGCTGCCGCCGTACGGCTCGTGCCTGCTCGGCTCGATCAACCTGACCACCTTCGTGCGCGATCCGTTCGGCCCCAAGGCGCGCTTCGACTGGGACGAGTACCGCGAGGTAGTGAAGGTGTTCACCCGCATGCTCGACAATGTGGTCGAGATCAACGGCCTGCCGCTGGAGCAGCAGCGCAACGAGATCATGTCCAAGCGCCGCCACGGCATGGGTTTCCTCGGCCTGGGTTCCACCGTCACCATGCTCAAGCACCGCTACGGCAGTGCCGAAGCGGTGGCGTTCACCGAGGAAGTCTCGCGCGAGATGGCCGTCGCCGGCTGGGAAATGGCGCTGGATCTGGCTAAGGAGAAGGGCGCCGCGCCGATCCTGCTGCGCGACTTCACTGTCACCGGCGACATGCTGCGCAAGCGTCCGGAAATGGTCACCGACGGCTACAAGGTCGGCGACTCCATCCCCGGCCGCGTGCTGCACGCGAAGTACTCGCGCTACATGCAGCGCATCGCCAGCGTGGCGCCGAACCTGGTCGCCGAGCTGGCCGAGACCGGCGCGCGCTTCACCCACCACAGCTCGATCGCGCCCACCGGCACCATCTCGCTGTCGCTGGCCAACAACGCCAGCAACGGCATCGAGCCGAGCTTCGCGCACAGCTACTCGCGCAACGTGATCCGCGAAGGCAAGAAGTCGAAGGAGAAGGTCGAGGTGCTCAGCTTCGAGCTGCTCGCCTATCGCGCGCTGATCAACGCCGATGCCAAGGTGTTCACTGATGAGGCGGACAACAAGCTGCCCGACTACTTCGTCTCCGCAGACGACATCAGCCCGAAAGAGCATGTCGACATCCAGGCCGCCTCGCAGAAGTGGATCGACTCGTCGATCTCCAAGACCGCGAACGTGCCCACCGATTACCCCTACGAAGACTTCAAGGACATCTATTTCTACGCCTACAAACAGGGCCTGAAAGGATGCACCACGTTCCGCTTCAACCCCGCCGCATTCCAGGGCGTGCTGGTCAAGGAATCCGATCTTGAAAGCACCCTCTACCGCTTCGAGCTGGAAGACGGTAGCGTTGTCGAACTGAAAGGCAATGAGCAGGTGGAATACGACGGCGAAATGCACTCCGCCGCCAACCTCTTCGATGCCTTGAAGGAAGGCTACTACGGCAAGTTCTGAGCCTCGTTCGCGAAGGCTCACGACAAGTTCTGAACCGTCGCACGTCACCAGCGTGCGGCAACTCAAGCGGTCCATCGGAGGGGAACATCAGCATGTCCATCGACAACGAATTTGAAGTGAACAGCAACGCCGCGCCGGTCGCCGACGCACCTGCCGTCGTCCTGCCTGTACTGCCCGACGTGCCGGCCGCGCCTGTGGCTGCCGCACCGGCAGTGAACAAGCCGGCAGCGAAGAAAGCCGCCCCGGCCAAGAAGGCGGCGCCGAAGAAGGCCGCAGCAAAGAAAGCTGCACCGAAGAAGGCTGCCGCCAAGAAGGCCGCACCGAAGAAAGCCGCTGCCAAGAAGAAAGCTGCGCCGAAGAAGGCCGCTGCGAAAAAGGCTGCACCGAAGAAAGCGGCCGCCAAGAAAACCGTGAAGAAGGCCGCCGCCAAGAAGGTGGCCAAGAAGAAGGCCGCACCGAAGAAGGCTGCAGCGAAGAAAGCCGCGCCCAAGAAAGCCGTGAAAAAGGCGGTCAAGAAGGTCGCCAAGAAAACCTCCTCCGCCAAGAAAGCGGTGAAGAAGGTCGCGAAGAAAGTCGCCAAGGTGGTGAAGAAGAAAGCCGCCAAGGTCGCAAAGAAGGTCAGCAGCAAAAAGCCGGCCAGCAAGAAGGCCGCACCGAAGAAGGCGGCAGCGAAGAAGTCCGCCAGCAAGAAAGCCGTCGCCAAGACGGCAAAGAGGTCCACTGCCAGCAAGAAGGCGAGCGTCAAGTCGGCAAAGCCAGCGATGAAAAAAGCTGCTGCCGGCAAGAAGGCCGCTGCAAAACGGAAGTAAGCAACACCGCATGCGGCCCGGCCAGGCGCCGGGCCGCATGTTTCTCGCACCACGCCGCGTCCACTCCGGCATCAACACTTTAAAGAAGCGAACACCATGGCGATCAAGATCGAAAAGAAGATCACGGGCTACAACGTGGTCAAACCCGAAGACAAGGTTGCCGCCAACCCGGTCACCGCCGCCGCGCCGAAAGAACTGCGCCAGGCCGAAGTGATCCAGATGCACGAAAGCGTGGAGCGCCCGGAAACCTTGGTCGGCTCCACCTTCAAGGTCAAGTCGCCGCTGTTCGAGCACGCGCTGTACGTCACCATCAACGACATCGTGCTCAACGCCGGCACCCCGCACGAGCAGCGCCGCCCGTTCGAGATCTTCATCAACTCGAAGAACATGGACCACTTCCAGTGGATCGTGGCGCTCACCCGCATTCTCTCCGCCGTGTTCCGCAAGGGCGGCGACGTCACCTTCATCGTGGAAGAGCTGAAGGCCGTGTTCGACCCGCGCGGCGGCTACTTCAAGGCCGGCGGCGTCTACATGCCGTCGATCGTCGCCGAGATCGGCGCGGTGATCGAGCAGCACATGAAGAACATCGGCCTGATCCACGATCCGGAGATGGACGACGCCACGCGCCGGCTGATCGCCGAGAAGCGCGCCGCCTACGAGGCGGCCGGGGCAAAAAAAAATACTGACGTAGCCGCGGCATCCAGTGCCAAGGGCGAGATCAACGACTCCGGCTTCCCGCCCGGTGCCACGCTGTGCGTGAAGTGCAATACGCAGGCGCTGGTGCTGATGGATGGGTGCCAGACGTGCTTGAATTGTGGGTATTCGAAGTGCGGGTGAGTATGTGATTAGGTAGGGACGAGCGGTTGCTCGGGTTGTATCTATAGGGAGAGGAGCGCCATGCGGATATCTCTGACGGATTTGGTTGATATTGTTTCCAAGTCCGGGTCTCCGAAGGCGACCAAGGTTGCGCAGATCAAGTTACGGCCGGACTACCAGCCTGCGATCGACTTCTATAAACAATTCCGTGATGGAATCATCGGAATACACAAAGCTGCTGGTGCTCGCACCGAGCTTGCGAAAATAATCTCGAAGGTTAACGAAAGAAACAGAATTGCGAACTATCCCGCGGCCATAGCAGGTTACAAAAAATGGTGGGGTACGAAATCGCTTGAATGGTTCCAGCCGCCAAGCAAAATATTTTCGCGCTCTGGAGTGGATGTTTCTATAAATCCCGAGTTGGGGCTTAGAATTAATGGCGAGCCCTATCTAATTAAGCTCTATTTGAAAGGTGAAAAACTTTCGAAGGTTAGAGCGGATTTAATAGTGGGCCTAATGGATAACGCACTGAGCGACCCAGCCGGCCCGGCAACAATGAGCGTCCTTGACGTCAGAAGCTCGAAGCTCTTTGTTTCATCTGGTGCTTCAGCCAGTTTTTTACCTATGGTCGAGGCCGAGCTCGCGTACGTTGCGACGCTTTGGGCAAGCATTTAGCGCGGGGACGAAAGAAAAATTCAAGCGTGGGCTCGTCGTGCGAAGTGCTCAGTCACTCATGTCAGTGATTGAGTAGGATGGTGCTGCTTAATAACCTCCATTCCCCTAAATTGGATGACCAGACCAGATAGGTCGAAGCGGCTCACGGCGGTATATGACCAAGTACCTCGCTGCCGCGCATCCTTCGGACTTCAATGACAAATCGCGAAATGTTGGGCACACAATGGTCGACGACCAGTTCTACTACGGGCTTGGTCGGGTTGCCTCTCGTATTGGATGGATAGCATGGAATGCGCTTGAAAACGTCCACACCACGTGCATGAGGCATTGGCCAAGTGTTGCCTGAGTTCATATGGCAAAGCCAGATTTGGTCCGCATAAGCGCGTACGAATGGCGCGCTGTCGATGGTCAATACGTCATGTTCGAGATGGCGATACTCACGTGCGCCCAGTAGTCGAAGTAAGCGATGCTCTTCAGCCCAGAAGAATACTTTTTCGTTGATCAGTTGATACCAATCGTCAGGTGTAGAGCCGTCGATCAGCGCTTTTACCAAGCGATCTGGAGGCATTGGCTTCTGGTCACGAAGAACGATCTCGTCAGGCTGTCCAGGTAGAACGGCCATCTTGCTCGTGCGCTGCTCGCATTCGTACGGCCTGCGATTTCGGCCTTTTAACCCGAAGTGGTCGAGTACAGCGGAAGCTGACATAAGACCGCGTTTTCTTATGCTGGGCCAGCTTCCGGCTTCAGCCATGTGGTAGAGCTTTGGGTAAAGCTCAATCAGTTTTTCGACGTCCATAGGGTGCCTGTATAGAGGAGCGTGCCGTCCAATTTCGGCGGTCGATGACGCTGCGTAGATCGTCTGTGCCGTCCGGTTCGCGAGGGAAGCGAGTATTGATGAGAGACACTGGGGCCTGAGCCACGCGCTCCAGCTCTTCAATGAATTTGATTGTTTTTTGTGTCAGTTGCTCGAAGCGCCGAGCATTTTTATTTTCTCCCTCCACATAGTCAGCGAAGGCGAGAACAATATCGGTTGGAGCGTTCAGCGCGCAGGCTTTGCGGTACTGCTCCCACTCGAACCAACCAACACGACGTTTGCGTTTTGTCGTAGAAGTTTTTTCTGCCTTGTGCAGGGACGTTGCTTCAAGCTTAGCTTCCACTGCTACGTCGTCGAAGGTTGTCGGATGCTTGAGAGGGCCAGACGTGCGGCCCTCCACGCCATCGGGGTCACCGACGCGAATAGGCATGGGTCGGATGACCATGAGTATCTTCCGTACGCGACTTGGCGAGATGCCTGCCTCCGCAAGACACCCGGCGACGTTGGTATCACGTGAAGTGACATAGGGGTAGATGCCGTGAAAAATGCTTAATCCACTACCTTGGGTGCCTTCAAGAAGGATAGATTGACCAGCACGGTAGGCTTCTTCGAGACGGTCAGTCGTGGTGCCCCTATAGTTCCCCTTTGTGCCTACGTATTGTTCGAGCTCGGGTACGTCACGGGCAAGGCGTATGGATTCATCTCCACGCTTGAGTATGCGTCTCGCCATCGCAGCACCGCTTCCGCTTCCCGTTGAAGCTATCGAGCCGACGAGTCGGCCCTTTTCTGTGGTGATGTCTTCGTCTTCAATGATGAGAGCTTGAGGGTCGATATAGAGCCTATCTGCAGTGATGTTGCATTGTTCGATCTCTTCAAATAGACCTTTCAAATTTATCGTCATGCCCGGCCCCAAAAGCAGGCGCGCCGTTACGTCACGAGAACCTGACGGAAGGTGATGGTACGTATAGGGCCCATGGATACTTGCTACGGTGTGCCCGGCGTTCGGCCCGCCAACGCGCACAATCACGTCGTACTCTCGGGCGAGATAAGACACTACATTGCCCTTACCCTCGCTGCCGTATTGGCCGCCGATCAGCACATCGACTAGGCGAACATCGGGTGGAGTAAAGAGGTGAAGCCTTGCGGCGACTCGAACGAGTGTGTCGCGAGCGTCTGACCGGCTCGTATAAATGCGCACATCGGCGTCGTGTTTAAGCGCACGGATTTCATCATCGTCCTTGAGATGATCTATTTCATCATATGGTCTCGCATCCGGTTTGCTTCCTTCGCCGGCCTCATATCGCTCATCGAGCGTGGCAGCACTTGCCCACAAGTGCACGTGCACTAAGTTCGGCCCAAAAGTTTTGCGAAATTCACGGACCTGCTCAGAGCTACTGACGTGGTCGACCACAACTGAACAGTCTGGCGACAACCCTTCCACGGCGCGTCTAACGGCTTCAAGCACCCATTTTGAACCAGTCGCCCGATCCTGCTCATGGCCTTGATTGATGAGAGATGCACGATCTGCATTCAGCGGGGTCAGATGGAGCTGTTGGGACAAAACGTCTCGAGTGCGAACCACGAAAAATCCGTATTCATGCTCAAGTAAGTCAGCTAAACCCGTTTTGCCAGTGCATGTCTTGCCGCTGATAACTAAAATCTGCCGATTGTTCATAACTTGTCATTCCACGAGCGCATCACGCGTTCTGCGATATCGACAGGGGATAGCTGCGTGGTATCGAAGGTTTCGTTTGCGATACCTTGCAGCGAGCGGGCCGCTATCTCGTTGGAATGCTTAATGGCCTCTTCATATGTAGTGTCCTCAGGCTCGGCGCGTTGCCTATAGCGATACTGAAGAACCTCCTCCGGTGCGGTGAGGTGAGCATGATGAACTTTTCGACCGAAGTGCTCCCGGAAATGCATGACTTGGCGTGGCTTGCGCACTGCGTCGAGGAGCCAATTGTCGATCTCAGGGGCCATCTTGATAGCAGGGATAGCGACGTCTCTTACTATCCAAATGAAATCAGTTTCTTCGTCGAGCCTATCGCCGAGATTTTGTAGCTGGTGCCTTTCTTCCCCAGGGCATATTTTTTCGCCATAGGTTTTGAGGTAACCACTGCTACTAATTCGCTGGAATTCATAGCGCTCGCCTAGTGCTTTGGCCACAGACGACTTACCAGCGCCTATCGCACCGCTTAAAAGCAGTATCTTCTCCATTGTCTCCCCCCTGAGAGCAAGCTATGTAGCAAAGCCGCAACCTCTTGCGCTGCCGACTGAGTGAATAGCCACTCGATCGCAAAAAAGCATCAGACAACACCGATAAGAAGTGTCAGTCTTTTCCTACGTGTCGAGACCGCAGCTTGCGTGATGTGCTCTAAGCGACGCCCGGCTGCCGGCTCTCGCGGCGGTCAATAAGACCTGTAAAGCCGGTCACCCAAGTAATACAAGCCCAGCAGGGTTCCAAACAACATTTGCCAGAACATCAGCAACAGTAGAAACACAAAGCCAATCTTCATGCAGTACGCAACTGGTACAACGAAATTTTCGAGAATGGGTGCACCCACAAGCGAAGCAAACATGCACGCAACCATGACCGACAAACTCTCAAAGCAGAGAAAGGCGAAAAGATGGGTTAGAAACCTGCGCCTAGTAAGCTCAATTTCGTTCTTCTGCCCACCTATACGATGCACTATCGTCGGCGTGGGAGCCGGCATTAGTTCATCGATACCTGGCCGGTTGAACGTAGCAATGGCCGCGAGGGAAGCAATATAGAAACCCGGAAGCACGGACGAAACTACCAGCAGCTTCGATAGCAGCCCATCTTGACCCGCTATCGCACCAGTCCGTCCGTATCGAAGAACTAAATACGCTGATAGGAGCGCGAAGACTACCGGATAGCCCCAATCTGCCCAGCGCTTCGCCTCGTGACGTATCTGAAGATACGTCAGCGGAGAAACGAGCACCTTGAGCATTTTGGCCATCATCTGCTAGACGACCAATTTTTTCTTGCTTAGCGGCTTAACGCCGCCAGTTGCGATCTGCCTGACCTCAGCCATGATCGGCCCATGCATCGTATCAAAGGCGTTCGGCAGCTTGCCTCCAAGCCCCTTAATGCGGCTCTTTTTAACGTACTTAAGGTCATTAACGAGCTGATAGTTTTTAGAGTAAAAGGTGACGTTCTTTCTGACGTTGCCTTCTGTCTTGAACACGACGCGCGACTTCTCGTAGTTATGCTTCACCGCAGGACTCAGAACGCCGTCAATGAATTTCTTTGCTTTAGGGACATGCTTTAGCGTGCTTGGCTTGAGCAGCACACCGCGATAATCCTCAACGGCATAGCCATTGGCATCCCATACATCTGCCGCTTTCGATTCGGTGATAAGTTCCAGTTCTGCAATCTCGCCGTCGTTCAAGTCCCTAATGAACTCGGCCGATGGGTGGCCTCGCAGTTCCAGACTCGGGCGCAAGCCAATTCGCTTGGGAGTACCGTCTGCATGATGCGCGTCTGTAGGGTCCAAAGCGGTGAAATGTTTTGGATACAGCTTGCAGAACTCTCGAATCAACTTGTTTACGAATCTGACGATGGCTGTTGAACTCAATCCGGTTGCCCCTTCCAAGTAGAAGGCGCACGGCTTGTTTAGTGTCTGATCTTCGTAGTACCAAACAATGTGCGAGGAATGCTCCAGGCCTTCGTCGCCAACTTTTGGGACAACGCGCCGCTTCTTCGCCGGACGATCATTGAACGTCGGGTCGGCCGCGTTTGGATCAGCGAAGCCAATTAGCATTTCACAGCGATCCGAATAAAGATCGATTTCGGTGATGTAAATCGCCTGACGCGTGCTCTGCTTGGTTACTTCAGCCAGATCATTCTTGAAGAGATGCGCCAGCGCTCGGGCAAGCTCATAGTGCGGAAAGGGAGATAAGCCTTTGTACTTCTTGTGCCAAACATGCGGTACCGCGTCGTAGTAGAAGATATCCCGCTCGTCCTTGTACATACATGGTCCCCCCGACCCTAATTGTAAGGATCAGGATCGCATAGGCTGAGACTGTAGTCACCTCGACCACTCCGAATCAGGGCCGCCACTTCGCGACTGTGATCAATAGGCACGTACTGCTCTTTTCTGGTCGTGCCAAAGAGTAAGTGCCCGTCTTCCGCCCACCGCCAACGGTTGTGCTCTATGCGGCGCCAAGATCGCGCCAGTCTTGGTAACTGCTCCTGTGTCGCGCTAACTCGGACATCTATGCCGCGACCATTTCTGGTTCGGGTGGCTCGCCGGCCCGGCTGCTCCAAACACTCATCGCTCATTGCGGATGCCGTCCGGCTGCGTGTTGTGAGTCGTACGTCGCACGGGGTCGGGCTTGATCCATGGTCGGATTACCCGCTGTGGCTGACGTTCTGTGAGGGGATTTCCTACAGCGCCGACAACAGCGCTGCGGCAGAATCAACCTGCTCCCGAAGTCTGGCCCGATCCGACCAAGCTGCCAGGCGTAAGCCAGCCGGCACGGAACGTCAGGTGGAACCGACGACGGGGGCACAATTCCTAGTGCCACAGATCCGCATCTTCAGCGCGCCCACTCAGGTCAGCCCATGCGGATTTTCTAGGCCATCTAGCGCTGTCAGCGCTTGCGTTTGCCCGAGCCCTTGAAGTCCCTGATCAGCTGCGCGAGTTCGTCGTCTTCAGCATAGAAGTAGGCCACCGGTAGCTTGAGGGCCGCTGCAAGGCGCTGCAGGGTCTGCAGATCGGGCTGGTGCACGCCCGTTTCGTAGCGGTTGACGCGTGTGCTGGCGACGAATTCGTCCAAGCCAGCCTCGATTCCTAAGGAGCGTTGTGAGATGTCGCGGGCTTCGCGAGCTTCGCGTAGCCGACGGCTGTAGACGGGAAGCGATCCCTTGTCAGCCACGATTGCATGTGTCCCGAACTTCCATGTGTGGAAGCTTCCAGATACACGCATGACTGCGATACTACGTTAAACGTAGTTATAGGATGTGAGCAATGCGACGCACCACAATTCTGCTGGTTCTGGTGCGAATCCGGACTGAGAGGCGTTGCCTGCAGCGGAGGCCAAAAAGGAGTAGCGGGCGTCTTGCTGATCCGATTTGTTACGGTCACGTAAGTAACGGGCGAGCATGAACGGGGCCGGCATGTACCCACCTGTCAGTCTCGGAAGCTCTACTTCCGCCTCCTCCTGTTCTTGATCTCAATGCGTAGCTGTACCGGTTTGTCACTTCGCGCAGAGTTCGCAATCAGTCGCGCCGCCGCGTCGTCCTCGGTATAGAAGTAGGTCAATGGCAGTTCCAGTACCCGTGCGATTCGCTTCTGCATCCCCAGCTTCGGTTGGTGAGCGCCGGTCTCGTAACGACTGATGAGAGAACCCGCACCGGACTCATCAAGCCCTATTGCTATCCACAGGTCCGTCTGAGAGAAGCCGTAGCTCTTTCGTGCCTCGCGTAGGCGGCGTCCGTAGATGGTGCTTGGTCGCTTCTCGGTCATGCGTGCATATCTGGTTCCGATATGCAGAAGCTTCCCTGTGGCAGCTTGACATCGATACTACGTAAAACGTAGTGTTAACATTGCTACGTTTATCGTAGCAGTGAAGGCTTTTTCCTGGTGGTCGGCGCAGACGCAATCACGCCGAAGTCGGCTAGGGGGAGGCAGCCGGCGGCTGCAATCCGGACCGTTGGTCAAGCGGCGGCTGGCAATACGCCAATCAGGGGACAACAAAGGACGCAGCATGAAGACAACCACGCTACGCAGCGCCATTTCCATCGCCTTGCTCATCGCCGGCCCCGGCATGGGCGAGTGGGCCATGGCCCAGGACGCCACGACAGACACGACCACGCAGAGTAGGGCGCCGGTGGCCAAGGTGCCGGCCAAGACGCAACCGAAAAAATCGACCGACAAGTCCGCAGCGCCGGTGGCAATCAACCTGCAGACCATAACCGTCACCGGCACGCGCATCCACGGCGGCACCACGCCCTCACCAGTCATCACGATCGGCAGCGAACAGATCCAGCAGGAAGGTTTCGCAGATCTCGGCGAGGTCATCCGCAGCGTGCCGCAGAACTTCTCTGGGGGGCAGAACCCGGGGGTCGCGGCAGGCGCAGGGCAAGGTGGGCAAAGCAATCAAAACCTGACGGGTGGCTCGGGCCTCAATCTGCGCGGTCTGGGGCCGGACGCTACTTTGACCCTGCTCAATGGTCGTCGCATGTCCTATGACGGGGCTGTGCAGACGGTCGATATCAGTGCCATTCCTGTTGATGCGATAGAACGCCTTGAGATCGTCCCGGATGGTGCTTCGGCCATCTATGGCTCGGACGCGGTGGGGGGCGTAGCCAATGTGATCCTCAAGCGCGACTTCGATGGCGTGACCGTGGGCGCGCGCTATGGCGGCGCCACCGACGGCGGACTCATCACACGCCAGTACAACGCTACTGCCGGCACCACCTGGACCACGGGTGGCGTAATTGTGGCGGGGGAGAAAACCTCCAACGATCCGATCTACTCGGACCAACGCGACTACACCCAGTCGATGTATCGGCCTTCCACGCTGTGGCAGGGCAACGATCTTCGCAGCGGTTTGCTCAGCCTGCATCAATCGCTGGGAGATGCCGTCGAACTGCATTTGGATGCGCTCAGGAGCGAGCGGGATATGGATACAGCGACGGGCTACGGCAGCGTCTACTATCTCCGCAAGGCGGAGACCAATACCACCTTGGTGGCGCCCAGTATCGAAGTATGGCTGCCGGGGGATTGGACGCTCACGCTTGGCGGGGCGGGCGGGAAAGACCATACGTCTTATGCTCAGCCGACGGTGAGCAGTGCGAGCGGGGCGGTCACCGCCAGCGGCCTCGGCGAGTACCGCAACAAGAACCTGACTTACGAGATCGGTGCGGAAGGGCCGTTGTTCACACTAAGTGGCGGCGAAGCAAGGCTGGCTACCGGCGCAGGCTATCGATACAACGATTTTCTGTACAAGAGCGGTAACACAACCTACGCCGATGATGGCCAGAGCGGCCGCTTTGCCTATGCCGAGTTGAGCCTGCCATTGGTCGGGCCGGAGCAGGGCATTGGCGGGATTGAGCGACTTGCGCTGACAGGCGCCGTCCGCACCGAGGATGGCGACTATGGAAGGGTGACCACGCCCAAGCTGGGGGCGATCTATTCGCCCAGTGCCGATTTTTCGTTGAAGGCTTCATGGGGCAAGTCGTTCAAGGCACCTACGCTCCTGCAACGCTATTTGGCCCAGAACGCTATCTATTACCCCGCGGGGCACTTTGGCGCTGGTTATCCGACGGATGCTACGGCGTTGTTTCTGTCGGGCGGTAGGCCGGACCTGCGTCCCGAACGGGCCCGGACATGGAGTGCCTCGCTGGCATTCCATCCGGAGGGCCTGACCGGTCTTGAGACGGAGCTGACCTGGTTCGATATCGACTACACCCAGCGGGTCCTGCAACCCATCACCGGGAGTGCTGTCCTCGGCAATCCGATCTATGCGGAGTTCGTCAGTTACGATCCAACCGGGGCCGCGCAGGCGGCGGCGCTTGCAAACGCCAGCAACTTCTACAACTACGTGGGCACACCTTACGACGCCAGCAAGGTCGTGGCGATCATCGATGGCCGGTATGTCAATGCATCCCGGCAGCAGATCAAAGGGAGCGATCTGTCAGGGTCGTACCAGATCGATGTGGGTAGGGGACGGTTGACGGTTCGTGGCTCGGCCAGTTGGTTGGACAGCACACAATCCCTGACGGCCGTGCAGAGCCCTTACGACTTGGCCGGCACGCTGTTCTATCCGGCCAGGATCAACAGCCGCCTCGGCGCAGTCTGGCAGCAGGGTGGCTTCAGCGCTTCGCTGTTCGGCAACTACAAGAGCGGGGTGACAAACACTGCCGACGGCAGGAAGGGCGCCTCGTTTACCACCTTCGACGCCACGCTGCGCTACGACACCGGCGCACGCGATGACGCATGGTCGAATCTGGCGTTGGAGTTGTCGGCGCAGAACCTGCTCAATCGCGCGCCGCCGTTGTATGTGGTCACTTCGCGAACCAACGCCCCTTATGACTCGACCAACTATTCGGCGGTCGGTCGCTTTCTGAGCCTTTCCGTATCCAAGCACTGGTGATGCCGCGCGGTGAACAAAGCCGTGCATTGCCATACCGATACAGGAGCGAGGTCATGATGTCTTTTCCTTTCTACGCCGCCGTCAGGCGCGTCCTGAGCGTGGGGATGTTGCTGAGCGTGCTTGCTGCTGTTCCCCAAGTGTTCGCGGTGTCGCCACGGCAACTGGTGGAGGTCGCTGATTTCAGCAGTCCCGTGGTGTCGCCCGACGGTACGTATGTGGCGTTTCGTGTGTTTCGGGCATCGATCGAGCGCAACACCTACGACACCACTTGGTACATCCAGCGGATGGATGGATCGTCGCCACCGCGTCGTTTAAGCGACGGTGGCGTTCCATTGCGCGACTCGGCCGGCGTCCCTGTTCCGGCCACGGCGGTCTGGTCGCCGGACGGACACTGGATCTATTACCGCGCCCGTCTGGATGGCCGCATCGACGTCTGGCGCGCTTCGGCCGTTGGTGCCACCGCCGAACGCGTGACCGGCAGCGACGCCGATGTGCGGGACTTTGCGTTGAGCGATGACGGCAAGACGCTGAAGTACAGCACCGGGCCGACCCGCGAGGAAGTGGCGGCGGCGGAGCAGGCGGAATACGACCACGGCATTCGTGTCGACCGATCCACGCCTCTCGGGCAGTCCCTGTTCCGATCCGGCTATGTCGAGGGGCGGCTCACCACCCAGCGTCTGGGTCTCATGTTCAACCGTATCGACCTGACTGCCGATGTGCCGGATCGATGGAAGGCGATCGATCTGGCGCGTGGTGAGGTGCGGGATATCCCGTCATCCGAAAAGCCACCTGCGGTGCTCATGGCGTCGGACCTCGACAAGCAAGTGCACCACGTCTGGAAAATGGCACGCGATCGCAAAAGTGGGCGCATCGCGCTGCTGACGCGTACGGGAGCAAGGACGGATCGACCATGGACCGAACTGGCCATGCTGCCTGCCCGGGATGCACGCCTCCTGGTGAAATGCGTGGCGGAGGCGTGCACCGGCAAGAGGATCAGTGGCGTGCAGTGGCGCCCCGGAACCGACGAAGTGATCTTCACCGTGACGCCCTACGACCGTGGGTTCGCCCAGGCGATCTATCGCTGGAATGTAGACACGGGCGCGGTGTATCTGGTTGCCACATCCAGCGGTATGTTCGGGGGGGAAGGGCGCTGGGGACCCGGCACCTGTGGCATATCACCCATGGCGCTGGCGTGCGTGACGGCCAATGCCAATCGACCGCCGCGGTTGGAGCGAGTCGATCTGCAGACGGGCGCACGGAAGGTCCTGTTCGATCCCAACAAGGCTCTGGCGCAAGACCTTTCCAAGATTCCAACACAACTGCTGCGCTGGACTGACGCGAAAGGGAGGACGTTCACCGGCCAGCTCTACTCGGCGCGCCGGACTGGCAACACACCATCGCCGCTGTTCGTGACCTACTACCTTTGCCACGGATTTGTGCGGGGAGGAACGGGCGATGAGTGGCCGCTGGCCACGATGGCGGAGCAGGGCATCTCCACACTCTGCATCAACGAGCCTTCGGTCTCACCCAACGCGGATGAGCGCTACGGCATGGGGCAGTTGGCGGTCGAGGGTGCCGTCGAGCGACTCGCCTCGGAAGGCATGATCGACAGAACGAAGGTCGGAATGGGTGGACTCAGCTTCGGAAGCGAAGTGACGATGTGGACACTCATCCATTCCCATGTGGTTACGGCAGCATCGGCGTCCTCGCCAACCATTTCGTCGATGTACTACCTGCTGGGCAGCAATATCGGCGAGCCGTTCTTGTCGCTGCTGCGCAAGAACTGGCAATTGGGCGCCCCGGATGAGACGAAGGCGCACTGGCAACAGATTTCGCCGACCTTGAACCTGGGGAAGATCCATGCCCCGATACTTTTGCAGTTTCCGGAGCAGGAATACCTGTTCGCACTCGGCTACGCCATTCCGTTGATGCTGAGCAATCGCGCGGACGTCTATGTTTTCCCCAACGAGCCGCATAACAAATTCCAGCCCCGGCACAAGCTCGCCGTGTACACACGCAATCTGGACTGGTTTCGATTTTGGCTGCAGGGGTACGAAGATCCGGACCCATCCAAGGCATTGCAATACGCCCACTGGCGCTCCATGCAGTCGAGCATGCGTCACGAACACATGGTGCAACGAGGTGCGCCCTAGGGCTGATGGCGCACCCAGTTCTCGACCATGCATAGGTCGAACATTCTGAGGAAGGTTCTATCGTGTGGTAGCAACGGCTTTGAAAAAAAGGTACTGAGGGCGGGTGTATCCAGAAGGCCTTGTGACCCGAGGCGGCCTGACAGCAGGAACTCTTCGATCTGATGTTTGTTTCGTTCGTACACGGCGACCAGATAGCTCATGTAGGTCGCCTTGCTTTGGCGGTTTAATACGTCGGGTGGCATGAGGCCGGAAAACGCCGTTCGTGCGACCGCGCGATTCCGGCCCCCTGCAATCCACATCCAGCTGGGCGCGCGGAGGCAGGCTTCCATGACGGGTTGTGACAACAGCGGGAACCGTAGCGGCCGCCTGTATCTACGTGCTACCTGACCCTCGAAGAGCTGATTCGCAGCCAGATCGAATATTCGCTCCCTATCTCCCGGTAAAGCATTCAAAGGAGTCTCAAACCACGGATGCGCTTCCGGCTCCACGCATGCCGAACCTGGGGCAAGGAATGTGGGATCTTGATGGAAGGGAGATTGAGGTGGTCGCCTCAACTTGGAGAGGGTAAGGCGGCCTGCCTTCCAGAATGTGCATTGATGCAGGTTGGCCAAATTCCTCACGGCGGTGATGGCGGTGCCGAAACGATGGGCTCTCCACGCATCGGTGCTGGGGGCTGCGGTCCGGAGATAGCAGAACACCGAATCGCCTCCTCCTCCCGAGTAGTAAGCGGTGGTGCCGTGGTATTCGGCGGCGGCCTCCATGGCCTCGTCCACAACGTACTGCAGTGGTCCCATCGTGGGAGCAACGGAGTCGGGAGGTGGTGCGAAGTCGAAACATGCCTTGTCAAAGCCAAGGTGTTCGGTGTGGAGTTCGACGCCGAGTTGCACGGCCATCTGGCGAGCGTACTGCCGCTCGTCCACCCCGGGAACCGGGGTAACCAGATTGCAGCAGACGACGCGCGCAGGGCAGTTCTGTAGACACGCCGCGACGATGGAAGAGTCGAGTCCGCCGGATAGTTCCAGCAATATGGACTGGTCGATGTCCGCCCACGCGTGGACGGCACTCTGGACGGCGTGACGGATCTGGTCTGCGGCATCGCCCAAGTCCCTATAACGGCGTTCACGGACGACAAAATCCCAAGGTGACCACGCTTGCCGGACCGAGACCTTGAAGCCACTTGTGCGCAACACACACCCAGGCAACAACTCGGCGAGCTCGGTGAGTCCTGTGCGCTGCGTCTTTAAGCCGGGATACCTCAGGCGATGGGCAATGAAGTCCCAGTTGATCCGCTTTCGGTAGAGACAAGTCCGGATTGCCAGGGAAACGTCTGATGTAAGGAAGCCAGCTCCGCTCCTTATCGACCAGACGCATGGAAGGTTGCCGGCCGCTGATGGGGCACGCGTCATCGTGAACGCGCTCGGGTCTTGTGCATCGGGTTGGATAATGAGGTAAGAACCCCAGTAGGTCTCCAGTATGTGCTTTTGGATCTGCCTTGGATCTGTAAGCCCTTGGAGCCTTGCACCGTCATTGACAGCGATTCCATCCTGCGTAAACAGGCGGCCGATGAGTATCCCGTCGCCTGGCAGCGGCAATGTCGAGATGTCCTCGGTGCCGAACAATGTCAACGCGCCCGACGCGTAGCGGACGCGCATGCCCATCGTGGAGAGCACATCAGTCAGATAGGGGAATGCCGTATCGATACCCTCTTCGGTGGGGGCCAGGATGGCGATGTAGTCGCTGTCCATCAGATCACCCGTATGGGCGTATGAGCCAGCGCGTTCCCCAGGGCGTCGTTCAGCACTGTGGTGCCGCTTTGCGCCCAGCAGTGCGCGGAGAACGGGTCTCCCGTCACGCCGAACACGAGATCGGCGTGCACTGCACGCTTGGCCAGGAACTTGATCATGGCGATGGAATCAAGAAGACAGCACATGTCTATCGGAACGTACAAACGCGCGCTGCGGAAAGCGGCGGCTACCTCCAAGGCACGGGCTTCGCTTGGGCGGAACATCGAAGTTTTAGATGTCCGTTTTTCTCGAAGGGATGCAAGGTTCCCCAGGGTCTGTTTCAAGCTACGGGTTTTCAGTTGCCGGTGTGTTGAGCAGACGATGACCAAGGTGTCCAGCAGCTCGCTGAAAGTTGCGCGCCTGGTGTGAACTAACTCCTCCATCGCACTGTGCGTGGGAGTTTCTGTGACGGGTAGCGGTGTGCAATCGGGGTCGACTAGCCCGTCCACCAATATCTTTCGTTCGATCAATTTGCGAACGCTGCTACTTGGAGCATTGCCATCATCTAGGTAAGCGACCAACGCAGATGCCAAGCATCCAGTGAGACGAAAGTAGCGGTCATTCTGGATGTCGAGGAAGACCAGGTGGTCATCGACCCTGCAGTAGGACAGGTCACGATGCAGTCTGAGTTGCGCCATTTGCATCACTCCAGATAAAAGGCGCGCCTTTCGGCGCGCCTCGTTGGTCATGCATCGGAAATGCCGGCGAGCGGATCGTCGCCGAGGGCTTCGATAAATCCACCGTTTCCTTTGGTCTCGACGCTGGCGACGCCGAGCTCGATGACATCGTCCTGTGCGTTGTTGCGGATGTTCTCGTTCGTGTTCATTTCGATCTCCTGCGGTTACGTCATGGCAGTCCCATGACGCGAGCAGCGTAGGAGTCGGAAATTTTGATTTTCAAATGATTATTGCGTTGTCATCCGGTGATTATTCCGGGAGTGTGATGGTCGCCCTGCAATGCCGGACTCTGCGTCGACGCCTCCCAGATTGGCGCGCTGTAGCCACATACCAACGCAGACTGAGCGCCAGGGCGAGCCGGTCTCATCAACCTGGGCACACACGCTGCTTGGCATGGGCACTGCTCGGAGCGCGAGTTCTCACGGCAACCGCTGTAGTCCCGCAAAGCGGACCAACGGCGTAGAACCCCGGCGAGATCTAGTGAAGGTAATCGCCGCCCTCACTCAGCAACGCCACAATGCACGGGACGAGTTGCTTGCGGCGCTCGTGATAGTCGAGCAGTGCGGACTTGAGGGCTGGAATGTCGTATACCTGCCAATGCCGGTTCAACTGCGAAAGCTCTTCGTGGGTGTGCTCGAGCAATCCTTGCTTGGCCCGACGTATCGGCGCCAGCCGGTCGTTGGCCTGCTTCACGGCATAGTGCAAGGACCTGTGAGCTGTCGCGCGGGCGATTGCGTCGAACAGTTGCCAAGTCAGCTTGACCGGATCGTCGTCGGTGGATGCAAGCTCCAACGGCTCTGTCTTTCGGGTCGCCGGTGCTGCGCCGATATCGCATGCCATCAGCAGCAGGCGTTCCATCCAGTCGTAGAGGTCGCGCATCGCGACTTCGGTGAGCAACGGGACGTGCAGTCCGCCGCGGGCATGATCGACGACCAGAGCTTCGCCGACCAGACGGTACAGGGCGAATCGAACTGGTGTGGGACTGGTCTTGAACTCTGCGGCGAGCCCGGCCGGATCGATCCGCTGCCCGGGTGCGTAGCGCCCTGACCGCAGGGCGCGTCTGACTTGTCCGTATACGAATTCACTCTTGGAGTGGATCGCATCCATAGCCGAACTCCATGTCTGCGGCTGGTTGCCTCCTGTGCTGGATGGTACAAGGATCTGGCGTCACGCAAAGTAAAAAGTAAAAGGTGTCAAGTCGCCATCGCGCGGCGGTTTGGCCAGAACACGGCGTGAACACCCGCCGCCCGGTTGGCGCCGGCTTGCCCATGACCGCACTGATCCGGCGCCTGCGAAAGGACTAAACTGGCCTCGGTAAACGTTCCCGCCCCAAGGCGTGGAGGGTTTCGGCATGATGATCTGGGCGTACGCAGCAATCCTGGCATGGTCGGTTGCCGTGCCTGCAACGGTCACGCCGGCCGTGTCGCCGATGCCGCGCCCGGAGCAGGTCATGGCGGTGCCGCCGGAGTTGCATGCGCAACTGCAGCAACAGGTCATCGCTGCCGGCGGTTCCGAACAGTCGCGACTGGAACGGCTGACGGTTTTCCTGTTCCAGAAGTCGGGCCTGGGTATGGAGTATTCCCCCGACGTCACGTTGACCGTGGAACAGGCCTACCGCACACGCAAGGCCAACTGCCTGACCTTCACCCTGCTGACCGTGGCGCTGGCGCGCGAGTCCGGCTTGCAGGCCTACGGACAGGAGCTTGACGACATCGTGGCCTGGCGCGTGGACGACAACATCGTCTACGGGTTCAACCACGCCAACGCGGGAATCACCATGGGCCGCGCGCATTTCACGGTGGATGTGGCGCGGGATCTGGTGATGGCGCGCGATCCACCCAAGCCGATTTCCGACCAGCGTCTGCTCGCGCTCTACTACAACAACCGCGCCGCCGAGCTGCTTGCCAGTGCCTCGCCCGAGGCGGCCGCGCCGTACATGGCCATGGCGCTGCAGCTGGCCCCGCGCTATGCCGGCGCCTGGGCCAATGCCGGCGTGTTGTACCTGCGCCAGGGCGATCCGCGAGCGGCCGAACGCGATTACCTGAAGGCGCTGGCGCTCGACCCCGCCAACGCGAGTGCGTTGGTCAACCTGGTGACGCTGTACCGGAACAACGGCGACGAGGCACGCCGCGCCATCTATGAGCGGCGTATCGAGAAGATCCAGGTGGAAAACCCCTATTTCCAGTTCCTGCAGGCCGAGGACGAAGAGAAGCAGGGCGATTACGCAGGTGCAGTGCAGCACTACCGGCAGGCCATCCGCCTTTACGACGGCGACTCGCGTTTCTACCTGGGACTGGCCCACGCTTATCAGCAACTGGGCGATGAGCGCCACGCAAGGCGAGCCATGAACCGTGCCGCCGCGCTCAGTCGCAACAGCGCCGCCGGGGGCAGAAACTAGGGCCGATATCAGGGCCAGAGTGCGCTGTTCGAGTGGGCCTGGCGGGCCGGAGGAGCTGACCGTTCCGCACCATTTTTTGTGTGCAAACGGCGCTGCCTTTTTGGCCCGGACATATACTGAACCTCGGTACTGTTCCGGGAGATCTGCCATGAAATCATCCCCGCTGCTCCGCTTGCTGTGCGCCGCATGCGTGGCCCTCGCTTCCCTCATGGCGCAGGCGACAACTCCGCCGGAGAACGTCAACGTTCACTACAAGGATCCGCAGCACTTCACCGAGGCGAAGCGTAGCTTCGGGGTGCATGCGATCGATGCCGACGCTTATCTGAAACCGCTCAAGGACTACATCGTGCAGCGTGCCTCGCGCATCCTGGCACCAGGCCAGCGGCTGGACATCGAGGTGACCGATGTGGACCGTGCCGGCGAATACGAGCCTTGGCGTGGGCCCAACTTCAACGAGGTGCGCATCATCAAGGACGTGTATCCGCCGCGCATCGACCTGCACTTCACCTTGTACGGTGCCGACGGCAAGGTGCTGCGCGAGGGCAGCCGCAAGCTGCGAGACCCGGCCTTTCTCAGCGCCAGCTCTGCTGCCGATCAGGATTCGCTGCGTTATGAGAAATCCCTGATCAATCGCTGGCTGCGCCAGGGCACCGGGAAGCTCTGAGGATCGGTAGCGGGACGGAGGCGGTTGCTGTCGACGACTACTTCCGCGATAAAGGTGTCAGGGTCATTCCCGCACCCACAGGAGCCACACCATGGACCTCGACTTCTGGCACCAGCGCTGGCGCGAAGGCCGCATCGGTTTTCACCAGGACAAGCCGACGCCGCTGCTGCTTGAGCACTGGCCGGCGCTGAAGCTGGCGCCGGGCAGCCTGGTGTTCGTGCCGCTGGCTGGCAAGTCGCTGGATCTCGTCTGGCTGGCGGCGCAGGGCCACCGCGTGCTGGGCGTGGAGTTGTCGCCGCTGGCGGTCGCGCAGTTCTTTGCCGAACACGGCCTGACGCCGCAGGTGCGCGACTCGCGTTACGGTCGCCACTATCGGGCCGGCGATATCGAACTGATCTGCGGTGACGTGTTCGGCCTCGACACCGACGTGCTGGCCGACTGCGCGGCGGTGTACGACCGCGCCGCGCTGATCGCGCTGCCGCCGCCGCTGCGCCGTCGTTACGTGCACGAGCTGCATGCGCTGCTGCCGGCCGGCTGCAGCGGCCTGCTGATCACGCTGGAGTATCCGCCACACGAAAAGCAGGGCCCGCCGTTCGCCGTGCCGGAAGCCGAGGTGCGCGAGCTGTATGGCCGCGACTGGCACGTGGAGACACTGGAGCGCCGTGACATCCTCGCGCAGCAGCCGGGCTTCGTCGCCGAAGGGGTGAGCGCGCTGGAGACGGTGGTGTACCGGTTGTCGAAGCGATAAGCGAACCAGCACACAGTCTGCGTGCTTCGACCGAAACCGCACGTCTGTACTATGTCAGTCGAATGCTCCAGACAATCGAGGTTCCCGATGCTCCGTACCGGATGGTTGTGGTTGATGTGCGCCGTGCTGGCGACGGTCGACGGCGCCGTCGCGCTGGCCGCTGACGTCGCAGCGGCGAAAGACGCCCCATCTTCGGTGACGGCATCCTCCAGTCATCGCATGCCGCAGCCGACGCACTACGCGGACTGGCCGGCGATCGAGAGCCGACTTCCCGCCGATCCCGCGCTGGAAGCGCGCGTGCGGGAAATCGTGGCGAGCATGAGCCTCGCCCAGAAAATCGGTCAGATGACGCAGGCCGAGATCAAGTCGATCACGCCGGCTGAGGTGACGACCTATCACATCGGCTCGGTACTCAATGGCGGTGGCTCCTGGCCGGGTGGAAACAAGCACGCCGGAATCGCGGACTGGCTGGCGCTGTCCGACCGTTATTACGATGCGTCGATGGCGACCGACGCGAAGATCAAGGTGCCGGTCATCTGGGGCATCGACGCCGTGCATGGGAACAACAATGTGTTCGGGGCCACGGTGTTCCCGCACAATATCGGCTTGGGCGCAGCGCACGACCCCGACTTGATCGAAGCCATCGGCGCGGCCACCGCCAGGGCGGTGCGCGCCACCGGCGTCGAATGGGCGTTCGCGCCGACGCTCGCCGTGGCACAGAACGCCCGCTGGGGCCGCAGCTACGAAAGCTTTTCCACCGAGGGTCCACTGGTGCGCGCGTATGCGCGCGCCTACGTGACCGGGCTGCAGGGCGGCTTTGGCGACCACAACGTGATGGCGACCGCCAAGCATTTCATCGGCGACGGCGCGACCCAGAACGGAACCGACCAGGGCAACGCCAAGGTCAGCCAGAGCGACATGATCAACGTGCATGGCTCGGGTTATTTCGGCGCGCTTGAAGCCGGGGTGCAGAGCGTGATGGCGTCCTATAGCAGCTGGGATGATGCAGCTGAAGGCGTCAACTACGGAAAGATGTCGGGTGCGCGCGCCCTGCTGACCGGTGCACTGAAGGACAAGATGGGCTTCGATGGCTTTGTCGTTTCCGACTGGAATGCGATCGGTCAGTTGCCGGGTTGCAGCAATGCCAGTTGCCCGCAGGCGATCAATGCAGGCATCGACATGGTGATGGTGCCGGATGACTGGAAGGCCTTCATCGCGAACACCACCCGCCAGGTCGAGGACGGCGAGATTCCGATGGCGCGCATCGATGACGCGGTCAGCCGGATCGTTCGTGCCAAATTGCGCATGGGTCTGTTCGGCACGCGGCCTTCGCAACGCGCAGGCGCGGGCGACGTCGGGCTGTTGCAGAGCCGCGAGCTGGCGCGGCGCGCCGTTCGCGAATCGCTGGTCCTGTTGAAAAACAATCGCGACGTGCTGCCGTTGAAGCCGGGGTCGAAGATTCTGGTGGTGGGGAAGAACGCCGACAGCCTGCCCAACCAGACCGGTGGCTGGTCGTTGACCTGGCAGGGTACGGGAAACACCAATGCGGACTTCCCTAACGGCGACACGATCCTGGCCGGGCTGCGCCACGCCGATGGTGCGGCGAATGTCACGTATAGCGAAACGGCGCAGGGCGTGGACTTCAAGTCCTTCGATGCCATCGTGGCGGTGATTGGCGAGACGCCGTACGCGGAGACCCTGGGCGATATCATGCCGTCGGCAACGCTGCGGCATAGCGATCGCTATCCGGAGGATCTGGCCGTCTTGCAGACGGTGGCCAAGAGCCACAAGCCCGTGATTGCCGTGTTCGTGGCGGGGCGTCCGCTCTACGTCAACAACCTCCTCAATCTCTCCGACGCATTCGTGGCCGCATGGTTGCCCGGCACCGAAGGCGAAGGTATCGCAGACGTGCTGTTTGCAGGCCACTCTGGCGTGGGTTCCTACAATTTCAGTGGAACACTCGCGATGCCGTGGCCGGGCGTTCCTTGTCCTGACGCGGGCGGTAACAACGCCAAGACGAAACGCTGGCTGTTCGCGCCCGGCTACGGGCTACGCTATTCCAGCAAGCATGCGATAGGAACGCTGCCCACCGATCCTGGCGTCGATGCGTGCGCCGACGCGTCGGTGCTGTCGGTGTTTCACACGCTTGCGGTGCCGCCGTTCTCGCTCTACCTGGCCGATGCGAACCCGCAGCAGCTTGCACATGACATCGGTTCCGATCTGAACGCCGTCATCGAGTGGCCGGCCAGCCAGCCGGTGCTGCGTTTGCGCACGGTGCAAGTGAACACCCAGCAGGACGCCAAGTCCGTCACCTGGCTCGGTGCCGGCCGATTCTTTGCGCGAAGTCCGCAACCGAGAAACCTGATGCCGCTGGTAGCCACTCACGCGGCCTTGCAGTTCGACGTGGTGATCGCCACGCCCGCCACGGGGCCGGTGAAGGTGTACATGGGCTGTGGCGAGCACTGCACGACCAGCGTCGACCTTGCGCACACCTTCGGCGGCTATGCGAACGGTGCCCGCCACACCGTGTCGATTCCGCTTGAGTGTTTCATCAAGGACGGTACCGACCTCTCGCGCATTGATGTGCCGTTCGGTGTGCTGGCATCGCCGCCGTTTTCCGCCGCCTTCGCCGACGTGAAAATCGTCGCGGGTACGACGGCTGGGCGCGCTGACTTGCCGTGCGCGAGTCTAGGTACCCCGTAGCGTGGGGTTGTCGCGATGAACTGCAACATGGGCGATGGGCCTGGTGTGCACCATGGATGAGCGCAAAGGGGATGAGCGCAAAGGTGCCCCCGGTTGGGTGGCCATCGCATCCATCGCCTTGATCACCTTGCTCGCACTGGCGGCCCTTTATGTACCGCGTCGCGTGCATTTCGCCGTAAAGGCCGAAGTTTCGACGCATCCGGTGATGCCCACCGTCAATCTGTGGCTGAGCACGGCTGATCGCCGACTGCGTCTGGCACCGCAGCCCGACATCGAGATGAGTGTCCGCGAGTCGGCACCTGCCGATGTGGTCATCGACATCCACAAGACCTATCAATCCATCGTCGGCTTCGGGGCCGCGCTGACGGACTCGTCGGCGTGGTTGCTTCAGGACAGGATGAGTGGGGCGCAGCGCAGTGCGCTTTTGCTCGAAATGTTTGGGCCGCCGCCCAACCTCAATATGCACATGATGCGGCTGACCATCGGCGCCTCCGATTTCTCGCTGCAGCAATACACCCTGGATGATCTCCCGTTCGGCCAGGTCGATCCAGCCTTGCAGCACTTCAATGTCGCCGCCAATCTGTTAGAGGTGATACCGACCGTACGCGAGATCCTGTCGGTCAATCCACAGTTGCGCATCATTGCGTCGTCATGGAGCGCGCCGGCGTGGATGAAGACCAGCGAAAACCTGATTGGCGGGGAATTGCTGCCGCAGTTCGAAAGCACCTACGCGAACTATCTCGTCAAGTACCTCGACACCTATCGCGGCTACGGGATTCCCATCTTCGCCCTGACCTTGCAGAACGAGCCGGGCTTTGTGCCCGTGACCTACCCGGGCATGGAAGTGCCTGCGGCCACGCGGGCACGCCTCATCGGGCAGTATCTCGGCCCGGCGCTGGCCAGCCGCAAGCCAAAGACACACATTCTTGAGTGGGACCACAACTGGGACAAGCCGGAAGAACCCTTGGGCGTGCTGGCCGACCCAGATGCGGCGCGCTATATCGATGGCATTGCCTGGCACTGCTACAGCGGCAGCCCGTATGCGCAGAGCAAGGTGCACCGTGCGTATCCCAAAAAAGACGCCTACATCACCGAGTGTTCCGGTGGCGACTGGGCGTCAAGCGCAAACGGCGAGTTGCTCTGGTTTACGCGCGACCTGCTGCTCGCCGGACTCAGGCAATGGGCACGCGGCGTGGTGTACTGGAACCTGGCGCTCGACGAGAAGCATGGCCCGCATTTCGGTGGATGCGACGCCTGCAAGGGCGTGGTCACGATTGACTCGCGCACGGGCGAGGTGAGCCGTAACGATGAATACTACGCGTTCGCCCACTTCAGTCGATTCGTCTTGCCCGGTGCCGTCCGGGTGGGATCCAGTGAGACCGACAAGGGCCTCCAGAATGTGGCCTTCCGGAATGCCGCTGACGGATCGATCGTGCTGGTCATGGTGAACAGCAATACGAGTGCGCGCCACGTCTCCGTGAGGGAGGGCCGAACCGGGTTCCAATACGCGTTGCCAGCGCAGAGCGTGGCGACTTTCGTATGGAATCCGGATCAGGCAAGCGCGTGGATACGACGAGCTCTCGGCTGGTTGAAAAACGCCGCCAGTGAGCGGAGCGATCGGTAAGCGCAACGTGATCGAGTGATGCAGTGTTCTGACAGGCAGCTTTTCTCCACCGACGGGATCGCATGATGTGCCCAACCTCCAGTTTGCTTCGAAACATCGTGGCCACGGCGCTGCTCCTTGCCGGAAGCGTCGCGCTTCCGCTCTGCGCACAGGCGGCGCCCGCCACGCAGCGGCCGAAGGTCGTGGTGATCAGTCTGGACGCCTTCGCTGCGGCCAGCCTGCATGAGCCGATGCTGCCCGCACCGACGCTGCACGCGTTGATGCAGCGCGGCGTTCATGCGGTTTCGATGCAGCCGATCAATCCCACCGTCACCTGGCCGAACCACACCGCCATGGTCACCGGCGTCGACGCGAGCCGGCATCACGTGCTGGTCAACGGGCTCATCGTCGGTCAGCGCACCACCACGTTGCCGACGATCGACATGAAGGCGCTGAAGTCCTGGTTGGTCGCCGTTCCCACCGTCTACGATGCCGCGCACAAGGCGGGACTCACCACGGCACAGGTGGACTGGGTTGCCATCGAAGGTGCACCGAGCATCGACTGGCAATTCGCCGAACATCCCGATCCCGCCGGCGCCATCGAGCAGGATCTCGTGCGGCAGGGCGTCGTCACCGATGACCAGCTCGCGCATTTCGGCGTGGCATCGCAGGCGTGGCGCGATCGCATCTACACCCGCGCGGCGGTCGACATCATCCAGCAGCATCACCCCGACCTGCTGTTGCTGCATCTGCTGGCGCTCGACAGCATCGAGCACGAGACCGGCTTCGGCAACAACGCCGGGCGCAACACCATCGCCTTTCTCGATGACCGCGTGAAGGACGTCGTCGACGCGGTGCGCGCCGCTGGCGACTTCGACCGCACGACCTTCATCATCGTCTCCGACCACGGCCAGCAGAGCGTGCACCAGCTCTTGCATCCCAATGTCCTGCTCAAGCAGGCCGGACTGCAGGAAGCCTCGGCGACCCACCCCAGTTTCAGCGTGCCGGATGACGGTTTCGCGCTGGTCTACCAGCAGCGCGCCACGAAGGCTTCGACCAAGGCATTGGAATCACTCTTCGCGAACACGCCCGGCATCCGCGCGGTACTGACACCCGCCGAGGCAGCGAAGGACGGTTGGCCTGTGCCGGCACAGAGCGAGCAGGCGCCGGATCTACTGCTCTACGCCGCAGACGGCTACGCCTTCAAGGAGGGTGACACGGGCGACTACGTGACACCGACCCATGAAATCGGCGCCCACGGCTATCCCAATTCGGATCCGCTCATGCAGGGCATCTTCATTGCCGCGGGCTTCGGCATTCGGGCCAAGGGTGAAATCCCGGCGTTTCCCAATCTCGACATCGCACCGACGATCGCGCAACTCCTGCACATTTCTCTCGGCAAGGTCGAGGGCAGGCCGCTGACCGACATTCTGGAATCGCCTGGCCACGTAGCCGAGTAGGCACGTGAACCGAGAGTCGGTGCATCGTGCGGCCAGCGTTTCGGTCCGGTGTTAAAGTTGCAGGCTCGATATCCATGCAGAGCGAGTCACGTGATGAGTAGCCACGCACCCTATCCGATCGGCACACCCGGACAGCCATGGGGCGAGTCGGAAAGGGCTGCATGGCGGTCGCAGCAAAAGGTCCAGCGTAGCTACGCAGCGGACGTGCTGAGCGTGATCGAAACGTTGCGCACACGCTTCGACGTATCGGAGTACGGCCGACTGGATTACGCGCCTGACAGCTACTCGTTGTTCGCGATCAAGAGCCGCGACTGGCGCGATGAACTGCCCATCGCGCTGGTGACCGGCGGCGTGCATGGCTATGAAACCAGTGGCGTGCACGGCGCGCTGCAGTTCGTCGCCCAGCATGCGGCGGGCTATGCGGGTCGGGCGAACCTGGTCGTCGTGCCGTGCGTCAGCCCGTGGGCGTACGAGCGGATTCACCGCTGGAACGCGGATGCGCTCGATCCGAACCGCTCGTTCCGCGAAAACAGCCCGGCGCAGGAATCGGCGGCGTTGATGCGCCTGCTCGCACCGTTCGGTGACCGCGTGCTGGTGCATATCGACCTGCATGAGACCACCGACAGCGACGAGTCTGAATTCCGCCCGGCACTGGCGGCCCGCGATGGCATCGCTTACGAACCGGGTGAAGTCCCCGACGGCTTCTATCTGGTCGACGACAGCGAGCATCCGCAACCGGCGTTCCAGCAGGCGGTGATCGCTGCGGTGGCGAAAGTCACTCACATCGCGCCGACCGATGCCAGCGGCGAGATCATCGGTTCGCCGGTGGTGGCGCCCGGCGTCATCGAGTACGCGCTCACGCAGCTCGGCCTCTGCGCCGGCATCACCAGCGCACCGTACAAGACCACCACCGAGGTCTATCCCGACAGTCCGCAGGCCACACCCGAGCAATGCAATGCCGCGCAGGCGGCGGCGGTTTGTGCGGCGATCGATTTCGCGCTGGCGCACCCAGCAAAGGCTTCCATCGGGCGGTAACGAAGCAGGCGCTTCAGAGTTATATGTCTTTCGGGGTAGGCACTATCGTGCGCGCCGCGACTGCAGGACACTCGCGCTCGGTAGCTGGGAACAAACGGCTTCGATGCGGTTACATCGCAGGGGTGATGGCAGCGCGGGAATGAGGGAAGCGCTGTCGTTGAACGCTTCGGGCCTGTGGGCGCTATCCAGCACATAGGGGTGCGCGGTGCGCTGCGCGCATAGGGACGGCTTTGACAGACAGGTGAACCCATGAACGCACCGGTTGCCGCCATCAGGGCGGACGTTGTCGAGGGGCGGTATTTCTACGTGTGGATGGCGACAGCCTTCGTGCTGGTCGCGTTTGGCGGTTTCGTGCCCACGTACTGGGCACCGGTGATGGCGCACCGCTTTCATGCGCCACCGGTGGTGCATATCCACGGCATCCTGATGTTTACCTGGACCTGCTTCTACTTCGTGCAGACGGCACTCGTGGCGACCCGCCGCACGCTGGACCACCGCGCTTGGGGTCTGGCCGGCATCGCCCTGTTCAGCACCATCGCGTGCATGATCCTGGTCGGTGAAATGGTCGTGCTGAAGCGCGACGAAGCGCGCGGCATGGGCGAGGCGGCGCAGCATTTCGCCGCGGTAACGCTGTGCGCGTGGCCGCTGATGGTGGGAATGTTCACGCTGGCCATCGTCAACATCCGCCGTCCCGACGTGCACAAGCGCCTGATGACCCTGTTGATGATCGGCATGATGACGCCGGCGATCGCCCGCGTGTTCCTCACTTTGCTGGCGCCGCCCGGCGCCGCGGCAGGCGGACCGCCACCACCGTTCGTGTCGATACCGCCGGCGCTGGTGGCCGACCTGTTGCTGGTCGTGGCGATGGTGCGCGACTGGCGCATCTTTGGCCGACCGCATCGCGTCTATGTCATCGGCGGTCTGGTGCTGCTGGCCCAGCAACTGCTGACCGTGCCGTTTGCCGCCACGCCGACATGGATGGCCATCGTGCATGCGTTCGAAAGCCTGGCGGGCTGAGGCTGGGGTGGAACAAGGTGAGACCAAAGCAGGGGGCAGGTTCCATAAGGAGTGGCACGGCCCGATGTGCTTGCTCTTCCATGCCCGGCTAGCAGTGCGCTCACCGATGCCAGGGCTACCAAAGGCTCCGACTGCTGGCGCTTCAGGAGAGTCCGACCGCTTTCAGTGCAAGCCACGCGGACAAGGCTGGCCGATCCATGGATGAGGTGGCTGCCCGGATCACTTCGGTGGTCGAGGGATCCATCCGCACGCTGGGCATCTTCGAGCTGGATGAGCTGGCCGGATTTGTGGCCGTCATCCATCCGCAGCGAGAGAAACTGCGTCATGCAGTCGAACTGGCCGGCATGTATGTTGCCCTGGCATTCCGCCGTCGCGGATTTGGCTGCGCGCTGCTAAAGGCTCCCATGGCCCACGCCTACTCCATCGTCGGCGTTCGTCAGATCAAGCTTGGCGTCAACGCCACGAACACGGGAGCCAGGGCGCTGTATCAGTCGATCGGCTTCGCAAGCTATGGCGTGGAGCCGGATGCACTGCAAGTCGACGGCATGCTCTACGGCGAGGAGCACTACATGTTTCGGCTGAATACGGCGACTGACAAGCTACAGGCTTCACAAAACCAGGATATTTGTCAGATCCAGGTCAGCTCACACCGATCACTTTGGCACTTTAATTTGCTGAGCGATTGGCCTTAGCGGCAAAGTGAAAGTGGAGTAAGGTAAGAAAGGGGCCCGCTGCAGGCGAGCAATAGCGTAAAGCCGTGGCTGGGTGAGGGACTTGCCATTTGATTCCGACGTGCTCCGGAAGCAAAGCGAAACATAATAAATGGAGGTGGACAATGTTTCGAGGAAAAGTTGTTTGCTTGGCGCTGCTAGCTCTTGCTGCTACGGGTACTTCGCTGGCCCAACAGCAAGATTCGCAGGTGGCCCACGACCTGGAGATCCAGCAACGGCAACAGGCGTACATGCGGAGCGAAGCTATCCTGAATAACAGGCAGCAAGAGTACGACCAACGCGCGATCAAGGCGATGAACGATCTGCCCAAGGTCCGGGCGCATTTAACCAAGGTGTGGCAGCATTTCGGCATGTCTGCGAAAGATGCCGAGGTGGTTGCATCAGCCTATCGGGTCAAGGGTATCAATCTCGGTCGCGGTTCATTGCTGACGGGCAAGAGTGACCAAGAGGCCGCGTCCATGCTGCAATCCGCACTCCACGACAAGGACTACGCTTTGGCTGATGAGCTGATGATCGGCTATGAGAGAACAAGAATTGGGCCCTTGGCGGGGAAGTAGGATGAACTTGAGCAACAAGCTTGAGCCCGTGGCCGGCACCAGTACACGTAAAACGAGGCAGGGAAAGGTCGAAGCCCTCCCAGTCTGAGCGCGCTGCGCCCGACCACCACGCAGTGCGTGCAGATCGGGCGCAGGCTCTTCTCGAAGGTGAAGGGTAATTCGGACTGCTTCGAATGGATCACTTCGATCCTGAAGCCGCACGCTCCACAAAAAAATCAGGATATTTGCCAAATCCAGGCCAGCTAGCATCGATCACTTTGATGCTTTGATTTGTTGTGCGATTGGCCTTAGTGGCAAAGTGCGAATGCAGTAAGGTAGGAAAGGGACCTGCCGCAGGCGAGCAATAGCGTAGAGCCGTGGCTGGGTGAGGGGGCTTGCCGTTTGATTCCGACGTGCCGGAAGCAAAGCGAAACACGATAAATGGAGGTGGACAATGCTTCGAGGAAAAGCTGTTTGCTTGACGCTGCTTGCTCTTGCTGCGACGGGTACTTCTCTGGCTCAACAGCAAAATCAGCAAGCGACCCACGACGCGCAGATGCAGCAGGCGGCGCAGGGGTACAGTCGGAGCGAAGCTGCGGGAAATGACTGGGATCACAGGTACGACCAACGCGCGACCAAAGCGATGGTCAATCTACCCAAGGTCCGGGCGCACCTGACCGAGGTGTGGCAGCACTTCGGCATGTCTGCGAAAGATGCCGAGATGGTTGCATCAGCCTATCGAGTCAGTGATGCCAAGCCCGATCAAGCTCCATCACTGTCTGGCAAGAGCGACCCGCAGATCGCGTCAATGCTCCAATCAGCACTTGCCGCCAAAAATTACGCTTTGGCCGACGATCTGATGCTCAATTATGAGAGAAAAAGGATTATGCCCACGACGGGGAAGTCGGATGAGCAGGAGAAATGAGCCTGAATCCGTGACTGACAGTGGCACACATGAAACAAATCGGGGATGAAGGTTGAGATTTTTCCAGCCTGAGCGCCATGCGCTCGATGATCACGCAGTGCGTGCGCATCGAGCGCGGGTTCTTCCGAGCTGCAGCACGCCCGGCGATAGCCCGAGTTGTTCGCGTGCCAGCGATTATGCGGTTCAGCGACGACTCGCTTGGCCGGTACTCAGATGTGCTCGAGCACACACCGGCCGATATGTCCGGAGTCGATGATCAACTCGATGGCGACGATCTTTCTCGCCGCCATCGTGAAGCGGGCCACCACTCGCGGCTGACTGCCCGGTGCCCCGGCGACGCCATGAGCTCGAATGCGTCATGCAGCACGTGCAGGGCGAAACCCGCAGAGTCGGCCAGCTGCGCGGCATGGGCAGGGATCGGCGAGGTCTCACCGCGACAACCTCGAATCAAGGGACCAGAGGCATTTCTTCCGAAAAGTCTCCGGTCCCTTCTCCTGCAACATGACTAGCGGGAATCGCGATCCTCGCGCACGATGGCAATGCCGTTCGTGGCGGTGTTGTTGATGGTCGCCAGTCCTTTCAAGGTGAAGTTGCCATCCTCGTCAACATCGAAGATGGAGACATGCGAGACGCTGCCGTTGGCGTCGATCACCGCGGCCAGGTCGCTGCGGTAAGTGATGTCAGTCGGGCTGCCATTGAAGCTTGTGACAACCGCGGCGTCCTGAATGATCTTTTTGCCGTAGACGGCATACCGCGACACCGACTTGCTCGGTGAATTCGCGGAGAACAGGAAGGGCCCGTCCAGGGTCACCCAGCATGGTGCGGATTGGGTGCCCGAACCCGTAACAGCCAGCACCGTGTCGTTTCGAACCAGGCTGATCTCGTTCGCGTGGGCAATCGTCACATAGGCGTCATTGCCGCGTGTGGCCAGGCCGAACGGCGCATTGACGTTGGCTGGGATGTTGGCAACCAGCCTGGTCGAGCCCGTGACCGCACCGTTTCCATCGAGGTTGACCGTTTCAATCGCATTGCTCTTTTCGCTGATGACCAGCTGGCCACGCAGCGTTCCTACCTGAGCGGCCGAGCCATCGCCGATGACCAATCGCGCCTCGCCATCTGCGGTCGACTCCACGCCGTAGCGATCGATCCGGTGCGATTCGATATAAGACGAACTAAGGATGTACAGGTGGTTGTTGCCGAACGCGATGCTTACGGGATTGGTGACGGCGGGAACAAGTTTCTCGTAGCGCAAGCCCGTGTGATCGAAATCCTTATCGAAAATCGACACGTTGCCCGAGCCGAAATTGACCACGGCGAGTCGATCACGATCCTGGGCGATGCCGCCGGCGTTGCCACTGACACCCCCCACGCCGCCCGTAGGAAGCTGTTCGAGCAGGACCCCTGTCGCGTTGTAGATCATGAGCTGGTTGCGCGCGGTATTCGACGCGGTCACGATCAGTGCTTGATCATCGCTCGATGATGGAGCGCCTTGTGCAGCCACGGCGCCGGCAATGAACAGCGAAAGCAAACCCATGCCACATGCTGATTTTTTCATGTGCGTATCCTCGACTGAACGATTCGGAATGACGGCTTGGCTTGAAGTCGTCCTGCAGTACTTCCAGAAGACCGGGATTGCGTCGGTCTTCCATTCATTCGTTGGGATACGGGAAAAGTTACTCTCCGTTTACCGCCTCATGGAAGGCGAGATGGGCGCTCGCGGTGGTCATGAGGTTCTGCAAGCAGGCGCTATTTGCCCCGGGAAAGGCCTATGCTGGCCACGCAATCACGGCAAGAGGCTTCGGCCATGAGCGATGTTTCCGGCAAGACGAGCAATGGATTTACCTACGAAGGGGATTACCAGCCGGCGAGCGCAGGCCGCGTCAACTGGACGGCGACCTTTCGCCATAACGGTGATTACGCCGGCATGCGGCACGGCTGCATTCACGGGATGCTTGGCGTGCCCGCGGCAGCCGTGGATGAGGCAGTGAAGGGCGACATCGAGTCGACATGGACGGGTACCGCTTGACGGAGCGGACGGCCAAACGCCTAGCGTTCAACTTCACTCGCAGCCACCGCCAGTCCCGACACCACGCCTAATGAAGGGTCGCCTTGCACCAGCGGAATCTCCGGGAAGCAGGCCTGCACGCGCGCCTTGACCTGCGATGAGCGCGAGGTGCCGCCGGTGAGGAAGACGCTGGCGGGGAGTTCGTCGAGGTCGTCGCGCACGGTCGCCAGGGTGCGTTCGATCTGGCCCAGAAACGAGGCGATGGCGGTGTGGAAATCCTCGCTGCCGAGTTCGACCGCCAGGCCATGCTCGATGAAGTCCAGCTCGGCGCGATGGTGTGACGAGGTGCTCAGGGTGATCTTGCTGCGCTCGGCCGCCTGGTTGAGGCGGGTAGTGGCGCCGGGCTCCTGCAGGGCACGCAGGCGCGCGCCGTACGGCTCGTCGACGAGGCGATAGTTCTGCTGACGGAACTCGCGTTGCTTGGGCAGGTTGTGCACGCTGGCCGCATCCACGAATCGGTGTGCCGGCATGCGGATCTGATCCTTGCCCAGCTGCGGCATGAAGCTGTGCAGGCTGACGCTCACGTCGAGGTCGGTACCACCCTTGGGCAGGCCCCAGCTACGCGCGATCTGCGCAGCTTTGCCACCACCGAGTTGGGCGTGCGTCACGTCGGTGGTGCCGCCGCCGATGTCGACGATGAGCGCGTACTGCCGTTGCTGCAGACTCTGGTGATAGTGCATCGCGGCGGCGGCCGGTTCTTCCAGAAACGACACGTGGTCGAAGCCGGCCGCCGTGGCCGCTTCGCGCAGGATCTCGATCGCCTGCTCCGATCCTTGCGCACCCATCGAGCTGCGGAATTCCACCGGTCGCCCGATCACCGCGCCGCGCACCGGCACGCCGAACTGGCGACTCGCAGTGAGGCGGATGTGCTCGAGGATATGCGTGGCGATATGCACGATCACCTTGCGCACCTGCGGGTCGAGCCGATAGCCGAACATCGACTTGGGCGACTCGACCAGATTGCCGCCGCCGCTCTCCAGGTAGCCTTCTACCGCTTCCTCGCCGAACAGCGCGTGCTGGAAGCTGGCGACCGAGGCGCTGGTGGCGCGGGTCTGTTCTTCCATCCACTGCCGCCGCACCACGCGCAGCGCCTCGCGACGCAGCTCATCTTCGCTTCGCGATGTCACTGCCTGCCCGCGTGCAGCGGCAGCCGTAGCCTGCTGGCGCTGCTGGGTTCGCGCCAGGCGCAACTGGGCCTCCAGTTGCGCTTCCAGCGCCGGAGTCAGCGCGAAATCATTGGGGTCCGGCACCAGTTCGGGGAAAAACACTGCGGTACGGAACTGCTCGGAGTCGCCGAAACGTACCAGGCTCAGCTCACCGTCGATGATGGCCGCGGCGGCGGAATAGCTGGTGCCGAAATCGATACCAATGTGCATGGGTCAGGCTGTCGCTGTGTGGCAACCCGGCAGTATGACGGGAACTGGGGTCAACGTCTGGCGAACGTATCTTTCCAGCCAGGGCTGTCCCGGCAGGTGACGCCGCAAAACAACGCGAGATTCGCCTCGGCTGGCAGGCATGAGCAATCACGGTCTCGGTATTGCGCATTCGCCGAGCCGGGGGCGTGGACAACTGTTGAAACAGCTGCCCGCGAAAAGCCATGAAAGCATCTTCGCCAGGTGGAGAAAATCTCGCACAATGCCAGCCATTTCCTTCATCTCTCACGACAGGACGTCCATGAACCGTCTCCCCGGCCTCGACCTGCTGCGCGCCATCGCCATCGTCTGGGTGATGCTGTTTCATTCGTTCATCGTCGGCGGACTTGGTCCGGACTTCGCCTGGCTGTCGCGTTACGGCTGGGCGGGCGTGGACATCTTCTTCGTGCTCAGTGGTTTCCTGATCGGTACGCAGGTGTTGCGGCCATTGCAGTGTAGGGATCGTTTATCGTTCGGCGGGTTTTACGCGCGCCGCGCCTGGCGCATTTTGCCGGCGTTTGCGGTGGTGCTGGCGCTGTACGTGTTTTTCCCGACGTTGCGGGAGGTGCCGGGTCTGCAGCCGTGGTGGCAGTTCGCCACCTTCACGCTGAACCTGCTGATCGACTACAACCATAACCAGGCTTTCTCGCACGCGTGGTCGCTATGCGTGGAGGAGCATTTCTACCTGGTGTTTCCACTGCTGGCGTGGTGGTTGACGCGGCGGCCCTCGACGCGGAAGTTCGTCGGCGTGTGCGCGGCGGTGGTCGTGCTCGGCATCGTCTTGCGCACGACGGTATGGCTGCACGATGCGGCGATCGATCCACCGCGCAACTGGTTTCTTGAGGACATCTACTACCCGACCTGGATGCGGCTGGACGGGTTGCTGATGGGCATCATGCTGGCCGCGTTGCGGGTCTGCCGACCGCAGGCCTGGGCGCGACTGCAGGCACGCTCGAACGTCGTCCTGCTCGGTGGTATCGCGGTATCAGGCCTCGCGTTCTGGCTGTTCCGCGATCGCGGCGGTCTGCTTGCCAATGCGCTGGGCTGGCCGCTGCTGTCGTTCGGCTTCGGGTTGCTGGTGTTTGCCGGCGCGGATCGCAACAGTCTGATCGGTCGTTGGCGGGTGCCGGGCGCGGGCTGGCTTGCCGCCATTTCCTACAGCCTGTATCTCAGTCACAAGATCGCCTTCCATGTCGTGGCGACAACGTTCGATGCGCAGCTGCAAGGACATGGCATGTTCGCTTTCACGGCCTACGCGGCGGCGGTATTGCTGCTGGGCGCGCTGTTGCATTATCTGGTCGAGCGCCCGTTCCTGCGTTTGCGCGAGCGCAGGGAAGCCAGAAAACTTTCGGGCGCAGAGTCCTTCGAAGACGGAAAAGCGACGGCGATCCCGGCGCGACTGATGCCTCAGCCTGACCTCTGACGATGGTGTGGACTTGCGCGGGTGGCGAGGTCCTGTGCCTTGTTGGCGCCAGGGACTCGAGCCTTCGGACATGACGCGCGGAGCGGGCGAGGCAGTTTGCCTGCGAGACCTCGCCATGCTCTTGCCGCTCATGCGGTGCGCGAAATGGACGCCGTACGTTTGCCGGGATTCTGGCGATTGGCGATGCGGGCCTCCCTGTCGCGCGAAAGAAGGCATTTCGCACGCAGGTTGTCGTATGACTCCAGGTGATCGTCCAGCCACTGCTTGAACTTCTCGGTGAACAAGTCGTCCGCCTTGTTTTCCATGGGCTGTGGAAGACCACTGACGGCGCCGCGTTTCCAGGGTTCGTGTTCGAGATCCGCGATGGTCTGGTTGCAGGCATCCTCCAGCAGGAGCTCGGGCCGCAGGCCAAGGAACTGGCAGATCCGCGCCCATTCCTCGTCCGGCTCGCGGACCAGGTCTTCCAGAAAGACGAAGCTGTGATTCGTGCGTCCGAGGCACGCTTCATGAATCTGCATGGCGCGGTTCCAGCGGCGTGCCCAGTGCACCGTGCCACCGCCAAAGGCATCATCGTTTTCGAAACGCAGATAGGCGTCGGCCAGCGAGGCCAGCACGTCTGCGCCCGGGCGTATGACGTGGATGAAGCGGGCATCCGGTGCACAGGCCTCGATTTCCGGCATGTACAGAAGATGATTCGGTGTTTTTTCCACCCACAGCGAACACTCGGCCTGCAGCGCAAGCGCGTCGAGCAGGTCGATGAATTTGACGGCACAGGCGTTCGTGCTGAGAGGTACGCGCCTGACCTGTACGCGCTCGTTATCCAGCGAGTGCAGCAACGGGACGATCGATGGCCTTGCGTCCTTTCGCATCAAGCCGAGGCGCTGGCGCCATCGGCGTCGGCGCGGTTTGGCATGGTGATCGCCCCAACGCCATTCCAGGTCAGCGTACAGATGTTCAAAGAAGGCCGTTTCGGGCAGGGTGTACACATCCGGGTGCCTTGCAAGCAAGGCCTGCACGACCGTCGTCCCTGATCGCGGACAGCCCACGATAAAAGTCCGTTGCACTGCTATAGATCTCCTTCAATTTGCGCCGGAAGCGACAGGCCCGGCCATTCACACACTGGTATTCAAACGTCTGTGAATCCGGGTGGTTGACCTGTGAAGGGCAGAGGACTGCAAGCGCAACGTCGATGTGCGTGTTACTACCGAAGACGGCGAGGCATGAGGCGCATTGCGTCGAGCCGATCCACGGGCGGCTGATGCCGCTTGGCCAGAGCCTGCGCTGTGACAGCGACCATGCACTCAATGGCGGGCGGTGTTCCTGAAACGCCTGCGGCACGTCATGGATGTTGCGGCTGAACCGGTGTGCCGCCCGGATCTGGCGACTTGACGATCTCGCTCTCCACGATCATGTCGAGTACGAACGCGGTGGATGGCGCATCGGCGGGCGGCTGTTTCAGTGTGTAACGCTTCACGCGCAGCACGTTGCGCGTGCCGGGCTGGTGCACGTAGCCCTCGATGTCCTGCTGCAACGGCTGCCACGGACCGGGCTGGCCGCTGCGCAGGCCTTGCGTGTCGTAATGGCGTTCGCGCACCAGCAGGCACGACTTGTCGGGGATCAACGGGTGAGCGCAGGGCGTCGTGGCGGGCGCCACTTCCAGGAACATCGTCTCGCCGGGCCCGCCGTAGCGTGCCTCCGCGGTCGGTTTGCCGGTGAACGTCAGCGACAGGCCGCTATCGGCCGCCAGCGTGAGCAGCGGCGTGTCGTCGGCCGTCGTCAGGATCAGCGTGGGCCGACCCTGCAGCACCGCCTCGATGGTGGATTCGCGCTGCATCAAGGTCGGCTCGGCGCAGGCCATCATGGTATGCATCAACGGTGTGGTGACGAGATGGCCCTCGACGAGGGTGTAGCTGCCGTTGATGGCGTTGCAGGCGTTGCGCACACTGACCCGGTCGGCACTGAAGTCGAGTTGAAGCGGCGGCTCCGGCTTGCCGAACAGCGCGTCGAGGCGCCGATTGTTGCCGTCGACGGCGTCGTGCAACTGCCAGTGATAGCGCGCGAGGGTGATGGTGGATGTCGGCACGCTGGTGCTGGCCGAAGCCGGCGCGGCGGTGCGCATGGTCGACTCGGGTGCCGACATGCAGGCGGCGAGGGCGAGCGGGAGTAGCAGCAGGCAAGCTTTCATGGCGGGTTCTCCTGAGAGGACGATTCAACAATTTCGCATGTGAACATGGCTTGACGATGGCGCAGACAAGGCGCTGCATGTACGCACAAAAAAAGCCGCGCCAGCCTGCGCCGGACGCGGCAAATGTTTGAACCGACCCACTGCCAGTGCATCGGGAGCCGTCGACGGAAGATTTCCTGGCGGCATGCGCAAGGTATCCGCGCGGTGTCTCACGGGCTGGGACGTTCGACGGAACGGTTCGTTGCTGGCGTGGTGAATCAGCCGACGGGCGGGGAGCGCGGCTTGCGCGGTCCCGGCGCGGAGTGCCGTCCCTGCGTCGCGTCGATCTCGTCGATCCATCCCGCGCGCGAGGTCGGGAACGCATCGGCGTAGGGCACGTACGGTTTGATGTCGAGGATCGGCGTGCCGTCGAGCAGATCCATCCCGCGCACGCGCAGCGCATGTTCGCCGACCTCGACCAACTCGACCGCGGACAGACCGATCGCGTTCGGCCGGTGCGGCGAGCGGGTTGCCAGCACACTGCGCTTGCCGCCGCCGCGCGGTGGCCGCACTTCGGCCTTCCAGCCCTGGCTGCGATGGAACACGAACACCAGCCAGATCCGCTCGAAGCCGGCGAGGTCGCGAAACGCCGCGGCGGGGAAATCCGCCGTGAATTCGATGACGGCCTCGGCTGCCGCTTCCGTCTCGGTACCGGCCACCACAGTGGACTGGTGCGGCGCGTCGATGCGCCGTGCGTACGGCGAGCGCACGAACGCGATGGGCTGGCAGGAGAACGTGGCGGGAGTATCGTGCATGACGGTCATGAGGCTGGATATTGCGGCATTATCCATCCTCGCCCTCCCTCCCCACGGTTCGATGAACCTCTCCCTGCCGAGGACGCCATGAAATACCTGGTGATGATCTATTGCGACGACACCTTGCTGGACGCGCTGCCGGACGGCGAGTTCGACACCATGATGCACGGCTGCTTCATGCATGCAGACGAATTGCAGGCGCAAGGCCATCTGCACGATTCGCAACAGCTGGAGGCGCCGGCTATGGCGCGAACGCTGCGTGTGCGCAACGACCGCGTAAGTGTGGTCGACGGCCCGTTCGCCGAGACCAAGGAATACCTGGGCGGCTTCAATCTGATCGAGGCCGACAGCATGGACGAGGCAGTGCGGATCGCCTCGGAGTTTCCGTGGTCGCGCACCGGCGCGATCGAGATCCGCCCGGTGCGCGACATGGCCGCGGTGCGGCGCCGGGTGGGTGCGTGATCACCGGCGCTTCCCCCATGACGGCGGACGCGCCACCATGCGACTCCCATCTGCCTGTGACCAACCCATGAACTCCTCCGACGACGATTACGATGCCGAGCGCGAATTCGACGATGTCGACGAGGACTCGGTCGAGGCGAAGGTCTGGCAGCTGCTGCTGCTGATCAATCCCGGCGACGAGGAAACCGCGCTGCTGCAATTCAACGACTATCGCGAGGCGATGGCCGAGGTCGATGCCGACGAGGTCGAGCCGATCGAGGTGATCGGCCGGGTGATCGACTGGCGCTCCGGCTTCATCGTGGGCACGCACGACCTGCGCTCGCTGGTGCAGGCGATCGATGAATTGTCCTCGCGCTGGAACCTGTCGGTCGACTGGAACGGCGATCCGGACGACGACGAGTTCTTCGACGACATGGACGCAGCCGAGCTGTTCTCGATCGCCTACGATCGGCTGGCCGAATTCGGTTACACGCTGTGGGCGTGGGAAACCGACGGCGACACCTACGCCGGCTTCATGACACTGACCCGCGATGGCGAACCGCTGCGCGAGCTGGCCACGGCACTGGGCATCAACCTGCGGCTGGGCAGCGAAGTGAGCTGAATGGCGCGAGCGGGCAACGGGCGGCATGCCTGCCGTCGGCGACAAGAACTAAAGGCTGGACGGATCTCCATGTTGCAACTGATCGGTTTCGACGGCGACGACACGCTGTGGCACAGCGAAGGCTATTACCAGCAGGCGAATGCGGAGTTCGCACAGATCATTGGGCGTTACGTGGATCTTGGCGACCGGCAGGTGCACGACAGCATGCTGGCGACCGAGCAGCGCAACCTCAAGCTGTTCGGCTACGGCGCGAAAGGCATGGCGCTGTCGATGGTGGAGACCGCGATTGCGGTCACTGCGGGCCGCATCACGGCGGGTGACATTCACAAGCTGATCGAGCTGGGCAAGGACGTGCTGCAGCATCCGGTGGAGTTGCTGCCAGGCATCCGCGAAGCAGTCGAGGCGGTGGCGATGCATCACGCAGTGGTGCTGATCACGAAAGGCGATCTGTTCCATCAGGAAAAGAAGGTTGCACAGTCAGGGCTGGCCGAGCTGTTCCGCCGCATCGAGATCGTCTCGGAGAAGAACACCGATACCTACCGGCGCGTGCTGGCCGAGTTCAAGCTGCAGCCGGCGCAGTTTGCGATGGTCGGCAATTCGCTGCGCTCGGATATCGAGCCGGTGGTGAAGCTCGGCGGCTGGGGCATCCATCTGCCGTATCACGTGACCTGGGCGCACGAGCTGGAGCACGATCTTGGCGACGATAACCCGCATGTAATCACGGTGGAGGCGCCATCGGCGATTCCCGCGGCGGTGGCGCAGTTGCGCGAACGGGCGGCTTGAATCGCGGGCCGCGCGCGATCATGGTTGCCATCAGCAAGTTCACCAGATGCGGAGCGCCACGTCATGCACGCCTTGTTGTTTGAAAAATTCGGTGGCCCCGACGTGTTGCATTGGGGCGAACGGCCTGATCCGATTCCCGCGTCAGGTCAGGCGCTGGTGCGCATGCGCAGCGTCGGGTTGAATTTTGCGGACGTCTACCGGCGCAACGGCAACTATCACCTGAGCGGCACGGCGCCGTGGATCCTCGGCTACGAGGGCGCGGGGGTGATCGAGCAAGCGGCCGCAGGCGATTCGTTGTTTCCGGTCGGCACCCGGGTCGGCTTTGCCGACATGCCGTATGCGAATGCGGAGTTGGTCGCGGTCGACCTCGACAAACTGATTCCGTTGCCGGACGACATCACGTTCGACACCGCCGCAGCGACCTTGCTGCAAGGTCTGACGGCGCAGTATCTGGTGACCGACAGCTATCACGTGCATCGCGGGGATGTGGCGGTGGTGCATGCGGCGGCCGGTGGTGTGGGTCAGCTGCTGGTGCAGATGCTGAAAGCGCTGGGCGCGACGGTGCTGGGCGTGGCATCCAGCGCCACGAAGCGCACCGCGGTGCTGGCAGCCGGCGCGGATGCCGCGTGCGGCTACGACGAGCTGCTGGTGCAGACGCAGCAGTTGAGCGCCGGCCGTGGCGCCGACGTGGTTTATGACTCGGTCGGGCGCACGCTGGGCGACAGCCTGGCCGCCGCACGCATCGGCGGCACCGTGGTGTTCTACGGGATGGCGGCGGGCGATCCCGACCCGGTCGATCCGCGCCTGCTGATGGACCGCTCGCTGACGCTGACCGGTGGCGACCTATGGAACGTGCTGACCAGTGCGTCGATCCGGCGGGAACGGGCGGCCGCGTTGTTCGCGCAGATTCGTGCCGGCAAGTTGCAGCCGAATATCGCAGCGCGCTTCGCGCTCAGTGACGGCGCGAAAGCGCACGCGTATCTGGAAAGCCGCGAGGCGATCGGCAAGGTGCTGCTGACGCTGTGAGTTGCCGCAGTTTGGCGCTCGCTATGCGCCGGGAGCAGGACTATTCGGGCTCGCCGGTCGGCTTGTCGTCATCGAAGCCGGTGTAGCCGTCCGGAAAGATCGGGGTGCCGTCATCTTCCAGCCCCAGCATGTCGGCCAGCGCCTTGGCGGCGGCGGTTTCGGCGATCGTCTTGTCGCGGAAGCTGCGGTTTTCGCAGATCGCGAAATACATCGGGAAGCCGCTCTTGCGCGGCGTGACCGCGAGGTAGGCGGTGTAGCGCGAGCCTTCGAGCGTGGCGCCGGAGCGGGCAAGGTAGTTGTCGAACTCGCGCTCGGCCATCGGTGGTCATCCGCTAGAGGGAAGCCACAGTGTAGCGCCTGGCAAGCGCGTCGCAGCATCAGCCGGACAGGCTCGTGTCCTCATCCAGCGGCAGCACGTCGTGAAAGACGCTGTAGTCGATGACGTTGACGCCGCTATCGTCGACATGGACGAGGTCGAGATAGCGATGGTTCCAGCGCAGCTCCTGGTGACCCCATTGCTGGCGCGCCAGCATGGATTGCGAGGTCGTCTCGTCGACGCCTTCGATGCTCAGCAGGAAGGCGGACTGGTTGCTTTCCAGGGTCTCCGGAGTTTCGCCGTAGAGCGGGCTGCTCTCGTCGATCACATGCATCAGGCTCCAGCTCAGCACGAAGATCGGATGACGGTCGCGGACCAGCTTCAGATCGTGGATCTTGCGCAGCCTGAAACCCTCCGGCGAAGCTTCCAGGCGCAGCAGGTGCAATTGGGCCGAGGCCTCGGCGATCACGTTCTGGCGGGTGTTCGCGGCACGGATCATCAGGGTTTGCCGGCCGTCGATGACCCGCACAACCGGGTGGTTGGCGAAGATGATCTTCGCGCGCGGACGCGAGAAGCGCGAAAAGATCAGTCCGGTGACCACCGCGATGCACGCCATGCCGGTGAAGATTTCCACCGTGGCCACGACATGCGCATAGACGGTCTGTGGATGCATGTCGCCGTAGCCGACCGTGGCCAGCGTTTCCACGCTGAAGAAGAACGCGCCGGCAAAGCCGCGCGGGTACTGGTTCGCGATGGGTTGTGTGCCGAGCTGGTAGATGCCGGCAAAGATCATGTTGAGCAGCAGGAAGGCGGCCGCAGCGAGACCGAAGAACATCGGCCAGCGCATGATCAGCGCACGATGATAAATATCGTCCCAGATGCGCCGCGACAGGCCCTGGCTGACGAAGGTCCGGCCGCCAATGTTGAGGGTGTGCGGCTTGTTGAGAAACTTCAGCATCTGCTTGTGATTCATCGCCGGCTGGAGCAAGGATGGAGACCGTCCACGTTCAGGTGGAAAAGCGCGTCGATTGTAGCGCGCGTCTTGCGGCGGCTTGTGTCACCAGTCTGTGGCAAGCTGAGACATTCATGCTCAGGTAGTGCGCCATGCTTACGCCCTTCGACATCTCATGCCCGTATTGCGGGGAGCCGATCGAGATCCTGGTCGATGCCTCGGCCGGCGATCAGCATTACATCGAGGACTGCCAAGTATGTTGCCGGCCGATCGCGCTGAGTGTCCGGGTCGATGCCGACGGTGAGCCGCAGGTAACCGCGACATCTGAAAACGACGCCTGATGAGGGCGGCTGCGCTCATGCGGCGAGCTTGCCTGGTATCGCTTCGATGACTCGCGTTGACCATTCGGTGCCGCGTATCGTGCTGGATACCAATGTGTGTCTGGACCTGTTCGTGTTCGGTGATTCGCTGTGCTCGCACGTGCTGGCGGCACTGCGCAGCGGAGCGGTGCAGGCGGTGACGCGCGATGATTGTCGTGAGGAGTGGCACAGGGTGCTGCACTACCCGCAACTGCCGATCGACGATCGGCAGCGTCCCGCGTTCCGCGACGCTTTCGACACGTTGATCCAGTGGCTGCCGCCCGAGCTATCGACGGTGGGCGAGGACGATACTCCGCTGCCGCGCTGTGCCGATCCGGATGACCAGAAATTTCTGGAGCTGGCGCTGGCGTCAGGCGCCCGCTGGCTGCTCAGCAAGGACAACGAACTGCTGAAGCTGGATCGCCGCACGCGCAGTGCCGGACTGTTCGCGATCCGCTTGCCGCAGTTGTGGTCGATTGCTGAGGTCCGCTCGCATGGAGCGTCCGGACCAAGATGATCGGCAGCGTCAGTCCCGCCGCAGCTCACTTGCTTCGGTAATCGTGATGCCCTGCGCCAGTAGCGCGGCGCGGGTCGTTGCATCCGTATCCGGTGTCACCGGGCGGCTGAGATCCCACAGCAGGTGCGTGTGAAAGCCAAGTTCGACGGCATCCTGCGCGGTCCACAGCACGCAGACGTCGCGTGCCAGTCCGCACACGAAGACTTCATCCACGCCGCGCTCGCGCAGCCAGCCGGCCAGGCCGGTGCTGGGACGCGTGCCAGCTGGGCCGTGGTTCTCGCGAAAACCGCTGTACGAATCCACGCCGGGATCGCTGCCCTTGCGGATCACGGCATCGAGCGCCGACCAGTCGATGGCCGGATGCAGCTCGGCGCCGGGCGTGCCTTGCACGCAGTGATCCGGCCACAGCGTCTGCGGCTGGCCGTACAAGTCGATCTGTTCGAACGCTGCCCGGCCCGGATGCGAACTGGCGAACGAGACATGCCCGCGTGGATGCCAGTCCTGGGTCGCCACCACATGGCGGAATGCGCGTGAGCGCAGCAGGCGATCAATACCCGGCACGATCGCATCGCCCTCGTGGCAGGCCAGTGCGCCGCCGGGCATGAAGTCCGGCTGCACGTCGACGATGATCAGCGCGGCATGGGGCGAGAGGATGTGGCTCATGCTGAAGCTCGCGGATGGGCAGACAGGCGAGTCTAGCGCGGCGGCGTCACGGGCCGGATGAGCGGCTGGATGCATAATGCGCAGGACAACCATCGACGGACATCGCGGCACCATGCATTACGACCAGAGCTGGATGGGCTACGGCATCATCGGCGGCATCGAGGCCGGCGTGATTTCCGTACTGGCGGGCCTGCTGCTGTTCGGCCTGTTCCACTGGCTGGGACGGCGCAACGGCTGGAGTTACGGTCCGCAGATCGGCTGGTCGTTTCTGCTGGCGACGGTGCTGACGGCCAGCGGCGATCTGTGGGATCTGTTCTATTTCAACTACGCGCGATTGCAGTCGCTGCAATTGCTCAAGGCCAAGCTGGCGCAGGTGCATGACCCGGATGGCATCGGCACGCGGGCGTTGTGCGAGTTGCTGGGTGTGGCGCTGGGCATCTATATCGGTTGGGTGTGGTGCAGTCGGCGGCAACGGGATTCTGTCGACCAGCGCAAGTCGGTATAAGCGATCATTCTGCCATTTGCATCTCGCCTTCCCGGCGCGGTCTGCCGGCGCCTGCGGGATCACCACCAGTACAGCATCGCTTACAGCAGCGGATCGAACAGCCGCGCCACGTGCATTGCCACCCGGCGCAGGTACGGTGCATCGCGGTATTCGCGTTCGTCCACGGCGTGGGCATGGCGGAAATCCTCCGTCAGCATCGCGGCCACGTCGGCGGCGAAGGCAGGGTCGACCGCCAGCGCAGCGACTTCGAAATTGAGCCGGAACGAGCGGCTGTCCAGGTTCATGCTGCCGATCGCGGCGGTGTCGCGGTCGATCAGCAGTGCTTTCTGGTGCAGGAAGCCGGGCTGGTAGCGGAACATGCGGATGCCGGCGCGCACCGCGTGATGGGCATGCAGGGTGGAAGCGAGAAATACGGTGCGATGGTCCGGCCGGGCCGGGATCAGCACGCGCACGTCGACTCCACGCAGCACGGCCAGCTGCAGCGCCGCCCGCACGGCATGGTCGGGTACGTAGTACGGCGTGCTCAACCACACACGTTGACGTGCCGCGTTGATCGCGGCGGCGAAGAACAGCGAGCCGGTTTCCTGCGGGTCGGCCGGACCGCTGGCGACGACCAGTGCGCTGGCATCGCCGTCACCGGGCGGCGTCGGCAGCAGCGGCGGCGGTGCGCCGGTGATCCACTGCCAGTCGTCGGCAAACAGCTGCTGCAGGTCGGCCACCGCCGGTCCGTGCAGCTCCAGCTGGGTATCGCGCCATGGCGCCAGCGGCGGTTTCAGGCCCAGGTATTCGTCGCCCACGTTGAGCCCGCCGACGAACGCGCGCGCACCGTCCACCACCACGATCTTGCGGTGGTTGCGAAAATTCAGCTGGAGGCGATTGCGCCAGCGATGGGTGGCGAACCGGTGGATCGCCACGCCGCCGGCGCGCAAGGTGTCCACATAGTGCCGCGGCAGCGCGTGGCTGCCGATGCCGTCGAACAGCACACAGACGCGCACGCCGGCGGCCGCGCGTTCCAGCAGTATCTGCTGCAGGCGTCGACCCAGCGCGTCGTCGTGGATGATGAAGAACTGCACCAGCAGGCACTGCTCGGCTGCCGCCATGGCCGCCAGCATGACGTCGAACGCGGCCTCGCCACTGATCAGCAGGCGCAGTCGATGACCGCCGCGGAATGGCCGCCCCTGCAGTGCGCTGATCGCGGCGAAGCGGGCGCAGCCGGGATCGATGGCGTGCGTATCCGTCGCTGCCAACGCCGATCGCGGCGACAGCGGGCGATGGCCCACGCGATAACCGAGGAAGCGGCTGGAGCCCAGATACAGATACGGCAGCAGAGTCACGTACGGCAGCAATAGCAGACCGAGCACCCAGCCGATCGCACCCTGTGGTGTGCGCGTATGCATCAACGCGTGCATCGCCGCGAACATGCCGAGCAGGTGCAGCAGGCCGATACCGAGGGTGAGTGCGCTGGCGGTCATCGCAGGCGCCGGCGGCGGCTAGGCGCCCAGCAGCCGATCGGCCAGATTGCGGGCCTGCTGGCGGATTTCCGGCATCGCGGTGGATTCCCACAGCGTGCCGCGCAGCAGACTGCCGATGGCGAACAGGTGCGGCCAATGCTGGTCATCATGTTCCAGCCGGCCATCCGTGCCGGCCTTCATGCCAAGCCCGAGCGGGTCGGCAGCGATGTGCGCGTTGGTCAGCAGCTGGCTGATCAGTCGGTGGCTGGTGCGACGCACATCGGTATCCAGGCCGACGGTCTGGATCACCAGATCGGCGCTCAGAGTGTGCGTCTCGCCAGCGTGACTCAGGCTCAGCTGCAAGCCGTCGCCGACGACGTCCACCGACTGCATGCGTCCGCGCCGGCGTTGCAGGCGTCCGTTCTGTTCCAGGAGTGTGATGGCTGTGCGCACCTGCGGCGGCATGCGGTGACGGACGCGCTCCCACGCCCAGCGCGCATGACGCAGGAAGCGCGCGCGTTGTTCCGGTGACAGCTCGGCCCACAGGCCGGGCGCATGCGGTCGCAGGCTGTCGATGACGGTGCGCCACTCGCTGTCTTCCTGCGCGATCGCCTCGCGCAGCAGGTGCATCCAGTGCCGGATCTCCGGTGCGTCGTGCATCGCCTCGATCAGTTCGGCGCTGTCGTCGGCGGGCGCGGCGGCCGCGTGCAGATGCGCCTCGGGCAGCAGGCCGTGACGGGAGACCGCGATGAATTCGGTCTGCGGCCATTGCGCGGAGAGTTCGAGCAGGACGTCGACCGCGGTCAGTCCCAGCCCGATCAGCACGACCTTGCGCGGTGGCGGCTGCAATTGGCCTACCGCGGCCAGCAGTTGCCACGGATCCACCACGTAACGGCCGTTGGCCAGTGCCTCGGCGCTGACGCCGGGCAGCGGCTGCGGCGGCAGTGCGCCGAGTGCCAGCACGGCGGCGTCCACCTGATGGCTTTCTTCGCCGTGGATCACAGTGACGCCGTCGCGCTCGGGCACCAGCGCATCGACCGCGAACGGGATGATGTTCACGTCATGTCCGTGCGCCTTGCCGTGCTGCAGGGCGCGCGCCACTTCCGCTTCCAGATAGTCGCCGTAGCGGCGACGCGGCAGGAAGTCGGTGCCGGCGATCGCCGGGTCGTCGCGCTGCATGAAATCCAGAAACCCGCGCGGCCTGCCGGCGAACATGCTCATCGAGGCCGCCCGCACGTTCAGCAGATGGCGCTCCGACGTGGTGCCGTAGGCCACGCCGCGTGCGGAGGTACCGCCACCGGTATACCAGTCCAGGTGCAGTGGCTGCGGCGGCTGGCGCTCCAGCAGTTCGCTGAGCAGCGTGGCGGCCGCGGCACCGCCGCCGATGATGGCGACCCGTCGAAACATGGCATTCCTTGTATGTGGTGGCGGGCGGGTCAGCGATGCAGGCGTCCGGCGATCGCGCTGTGCCGGGGCTGTGCGATCCATCGCCCGGCCGGCTCTGCCTGCTCATACGCGAAGTACTGTGTCAGATCGCCGCCATAGACGTGAAGAGTGAGCGCCGTATCATACCGTGACAGATTGCGGCAGCGGTGCGCGTGATGCTGATCGCCTTCGAACCAGGTGCCGTCGCCCGGGCCGAGCCAGTCGCGGCCGTGCATGCGCAAATCGCCCGAGACCGGATCACGGGTATACGACTGCACTTCCAGCGCGCCATGCAGGGTCAATTCCAGACCCCACAGGCCGGCGTGATCGTGTACCGGGGTGAGATGGTTCGGGGGCCACGCCATCACCAGCACGCTGAGTGCCGGCTTGCTGCGTTCGGCCAGCAGCCAGCGTTCGAAGCCGTGTCGGCGTGCACGCAACGGCGCCAGCCTCTCGGCCAGTGCCGAGGCGTCCTGATGCACTACCCGACCCAGTTCACGTGCCATCGAGGCGAGATCGGGCTGCTCGGCGGCGCCGTGTTCAAGCGCGATCGCGCGCAGGGTTTTGAAGGTGTTCGAGTGCTTGCCCATGCGTGAAACCTGGCAGGGTGGATGGGCGCCAGTGGAGCATGCGTATTGTTAAAGACGCGTAAGCCGACCGCGGACTTTCGATACGCTGGCACGACCAAATGCAGCCACCTGCCGATGGCGTGCGGGCTCCGAGAGGATCGTTGCCGTGGAGCGCACGGTCGGAGTATCGACCGGGCGCTTCAGCGGGACCACCACTAATCGCGCAGTTCGAAATTCACCGGCACCCGCGCCCATGCACGCACCGCCTGCCCATTCACCAACGCGGGCTGGAAACGCCATCCGGCCAGAACCTGGTCGCGTGCGCTGTGGTCGAGCAGGGCGTAGCCGCTGCCCTGTTCCACCGTCACCTGCAATGGCTTGCCGGTTTCATCCACCAGCACCCGCAGCAACACGGTGCCGTGCATGCGCTGCTGCCGGGCCTGCGCCGGAAAACGCAACGGCGCCACGCGATAGGCCAGGTTGGCCTCGACCGCGGGTGCTGTCATCTCGGCGCCGGGAGCGGCATCGCTGGGCAGCAGAGTCGGTGGGCTGACCGGCGGTGCGGCGATGTGGCCTTCCACGCTGGGTACGACGATCGGCGGGCTGACTGGTGTCGGTCGCGTGTGCGCTTGCGGCGGTGTCGGTGGGTGCTGCAGCGGTTTCAACTCGATCGGTGGCGGTGGTGGAATCGCGGCCGGTGGATCGATGATCCGGACTGATGAGCGCGGCGTCAGTGGACTGTCCACGATGAACCCGGACGGAGTGATCGGCCGCGTGGCGATCAGGAGGACGGCAAGGTTGAGTGCAATCGCGGCGCTGAGGGCGGCGATACGTGCACTGTCGGGGTGTGTGCGATGAGCAACGGCCAGGCTTGCGGACGACATGGCGACCTCCTGACATCAGTGGGGATGTTGCGGCGGTCACGCTGCGTGAGCAGGGGGATCGTGCTGCCGCAACTGCAGCGTATGCCTGTCCGGTGATCCTGCGCAAGCAGACGGCTGGATGGCCATATGTGGCCGGCCGGATGCGCCGTGCGTGGCGCCGCCGGCGCGTGGCGTGATCATGCGGCGCAGTAGGCAAGCGTCGACGCGCCCGCTAAGGTAGGCACGGCGCTGCATGGCGCCGGTTGCATCGCCAGGAGTCCACCCATGTCCGCCACATCCGGCGCGCTGATCCCGCGCTACAGCTTCGGTGACGAACTGGCCAGCAGTGTCATCCACGGCGTCGGTATCGTGCTCAGCATCGCCGGGCTGGCCATGCTGGTGGCGTTCGCGGCGCTGCATGGCAATGCGCTCACCGTGGTCGCCTGTGCAGTGTTCGGCACCTCGCTGGTGCTGCTGTACACCGCTTCCACGCTGTACCACTCGATTTCCATCGCCGCTGCCAAGCCGGCCTTGCGCGCGCTCGATCACATGGCGATCTATGTGCTGATCGCCGGCACCTATACCCCGTTCACCCTGATCGCGCTGCCCGGCGCCTGGGGCTGGAGCCTGTTCGTGGCGGTGTGGGCGCTGGCGCTGGCCGGCAGCGCGCTGGAGTTGGGCCTGCTCAAGCGTTATCACAAGCTGGCCGTACTGCTGTACGTGGGCATGGGCTGGATCGGCATGGTCGCGTTAAAGCCGCTCAGCGAACATCTGCAAATCGGCGGCATTTTGCTGCTGATCGGCGGCGGTGTGGCCTACACCGCGGGTGTGCCGTTTTACCTGTGGCGGCGGCTGCCGTATCACCACGCGCTGTGGCACATGTTCGTGCTGGCCGGCAGCGTGCTGCATTTTCTCGCCGTGCTGCTGTACGTGATTCCCGACGTGCGGGCATGAGCATGCCGGTGGCACTCGACGTCATGCGCGGTGAACTTGAGGACGCGGCTGCGCATCTGGGCAAGCTGCATGATCTGCGTTTCAAGCCGATGTTCGGTGGCTTGATGGCGTACCTCGATGAAAAGCCGTGTGCATGGCTGACATCCGGCGGGCTGGCATTGAAACTGGCTCCGGCCGATCAACCGGCATTGCTGCGGCTTGCAGGGACATCGAGGCTGATCGCCAAGCCGGGCGCGGCGCCAAGCCGGCATTATATCGTGCTGCCCGCCTCGCTCAGCCGGGATACCGTGCAACTTGCCAGTTGGTTGGCAAAGAGTGCGCAAGCCGCGACGAACCGGCGGACTGCCGGAGTGCCGCCGACGCGCCATCGCTGACGCCGCGCCGGTACGCGGGCGGCGCCGAACCGCCGCCGCGTGGGAGGGAGATCGATCAGTGCTTCCGCCGGGCCGGCACGAATTGCGTGCGCACCGCTTCGGCCAGCTGTTCCGGTGGCAGCAGGCCCTGGCCGATCACGAAATCGTTGAATGCCATCCGGTCGAACGCCGGCCCAAGTGTCTGCTCGGTTTGCAGGCGCAGTTGCTGCAGGCGCATGTAGCCGTAGAAATAGGCGGTGGCCTGGCCGGGCGATTCGAATGTGTAGCGATTAACCTCTTGCCGCGCCAATGCCTCGGACAGGCCGACGTCATGAACCAGCACGTCATGGGCACGCTCGGGCGTAATCATGCCCAGGTTAAGCATGGGATCGAGCCAGGCTCGCGCCGCACGCATCAATCGATTCTGCAAGGTGATGAACTGACCTGCTGGCGGTTCGTACGGCAGCATTTCCGATTCGGCATACAGCGCCCAGCCTTCCACGTTGACGCTGTTGAACGCGAACAGGCTGCGCGCGAGCGACACGCCGCGCTCGACCATCGCGGCGAACTGCAGCTCATGCCCCGGCCGGCCCTCGTGCGCGGTGAGCGTCCACGCGGCAGCCTTGAACGTGAAGTCGTCGTAGGCCTGGCTCTGGTCACCCGGCTTTCCATCGGCGCTGACCGACGGATTGCCCATGGTCAGCACGAAGGTGCCCTGCTCGCCGTGGTTGCTGACGAGCGGAGGCGGATCCATGTGCGGCGCTGGTACCTGCGCCGCCTCGGCCTCCGAGGCCAGGCGCATCTGCATCTTGCGCTGCGGCAGGGTGACGATGTGTTCGCGCCGGATGATCTGCTCGGTGCGCCCGAGCACCTCGTGATACCACGGCACCACCTGGTTCTTGCCCAGCTGCTGTTTCTTCAGCGCCTTCAGCACGTCGCGGTAATCGGTGGCGTCGATGCCTTCGGCCTTCGCTACGGTCGGCGCCAGCACCTGCAATATGGCGCGCAGTTCGACGAACTCCAGTTGCGCCTGCTGGATCAGCTGCTGCGGCGGAATGTCAATGCCGACCTGCTTGAGGTTGTACGCGTACAGTGGCTCGGGCAGGCGGAAATCGGTTCGTGCGCGCGGCAGCACGGTGCTGCGAACCCAGCTGTCGTATGCCTTCAGCTGCGCATCGAGTGCATCCAGTGCAACCTTGCCGTCGGCGTTGTCCAGCTTGTACTTGGCGAACAGCTGGCGGATGCCGTCGACGTAACGCCGGGTGTTGGCCAGCTTCTGCTCCACTTCACCCTTGTAGGGCCCGAGCAACGCCTTGTCGCCAAGCCGCTCGGCGGTCTGCGCTTTGGCCAGGTCGGTGATGGGCGTGCAGCCCGGCGCCTTGCCGACGTAGCACTGCAGTCGCTTCAACGCGGATGGACGGCGCGAGGCGGCGACGTCATCTTTCAGTAGTCCAAACTCGCCGCTGAAAATCAGCTGGCCGACGTCGTTGTAGGGCAGCAGGTATTTCCGGTTGAGGTCGATACCTTCGATCTGCTCGTCGGCGGCCTTGATCAGGATCTGCAGGTCCTGCCGTACATTGATGTCCTTCTCTGCAGCCAGCAGCGCCTCATACTTCGCCTTCACGGTGACCAGCGCAGCACGCGAGCGTTCGTCCACGCCCGGCTTGAGGTCGGCCACCTTGTCGTCGTAACCGGTCACGCCCAGTTGCGAGGCCGATTCCGGGCTGAAGCGCACGGTCTCGTCGAGCAGGATTTTCGAATCGGCATCGCTGCGTGCGATCCATGCTGGCGGTGCGGTCTGGGCATGCACTGATCCCGCGGCGGCGAGGGCGGCGGCGAGGGCGACAACGAGGCGTCTGGACATGAGGTGACTTCTTCCTGAGATGGGCCACCCTAGACGGGTGTCGCCAGGTGCGCCATGTGCCGAAGGTCGGGGCGGTCCACGCCCGTGGCTCCAGTTCGAACCGCCTAGCCGAACAGCATCGCCAGCCCGAACAGACCCACCATTACAAATGAGAGCACCAGCTTGATCAGCGTGCCGAACAGCAGGCCGAGCCAAGTGCCGATGCCGACGTGCGCCGAACGCAGCACGCTGGTGCCGGAGGCCAGCTCACCGGCCAGTGCGCCAAGGAACGGCCCGAACAGCAGGCCGGGGATGCCGAAAAACATCCCGACCAGGGTACCCAGGCTGGCGCCCCACAAGGCCAGCTTACTGGCGCCGACGCGTTTGGCGCCGAGCGTGCTGGCGACGAAATCCACGATCACGCCGACGACACCCAGCGCGCCGATGATCAGCAGCCACCACAGGCCGAGATGCCGGTAACCGTCCAGCGCGGCGACCAGCCAGATGCCACCGAAGATCATCGGGATGCCGGGCAGCGATGGCAGTACGGCACCGGCCAGACCACCGACGATCAGCAGCGCCGCAAGTGCGTACAAGGCGATGTCCATCAACAGGATCCCTGCGACCGGGGCAGTCCGGCCATGACCGGCAGCATTTCAGGAGTACGCGGATTGCGCCAGTCCATGCGGGTCGGTGATGTCCCGCTCACTTTTCCACGAACGCCCGCTCGACCACGTAATCACCCGGCTCGCGCGTGCGCGGCGAAGCCTGAAAGCCGCGGCCATCGAGCAGCGCGCACAGGTCGTCCAGCATCACCGGGCTGCCGCACAGCATCACGCGGTCGGTTTCGGGATTCAGCGGCGGCAGGCCGATCGCGTCGCTCATCACGCCATCGACGATCGCGTCGGTGATGCGGCCGCGATGCTTGAATGGCTCGCGCGTCACCGTGGGGTAATAGATCAGCTTCTCGCGTACGAGTTCGCCCAGGTATTCGTGTTGCGGCAGTTCGTGTTCGAGGTAGTCGGCGTAGGCGAGATCGTTGATATGGCGCACGCCGTGAGCCAGCACGATCCTGTCGAAACGTTCGTAGGTGTCCGGATCGCGGACGATGCTCATGAATGGTGCCAGCCCGGTGCCGGTGCCGAGCAGGTAGAGATGCTTGCCGGGCCTGAGATCGTTCAGCACCAGCGTGCCGGTGGGCTTGCGCGTGACGATCAGCGGATCGCCTGGTTTGAGATGCTGCAGGCGCGAAGTGAGCGGACCGTCGGCGACCTTGATCGAGAAGAACTCCAGGTGCTCTTCCCAGTTCGCGCTGGCGATCGAATAGGCGCGCATCAGCGGACGGCCGTCCGTTTCCAGTCCGATCATCACGAACTGCCCGCTGTCGAAACGAAAGCCGGGATCGCGCGTGGTGCGGAAGCTGAAGAGCGTGTCGTTCCAGTGCTGCACGTCGATCACGTGCTCGGTTGCCATTGCCACCATGGTGGTTGTCGTCTCGAAGTCGTGCCGTATCGGCGGAGATATCGCGCGGCGGACCATCCGGCCAGGTCGAAGGCAGGGCTCGCGGAGAGGGCGGCATTGCCACGGTGCCCTGCGAGTGCCGGTATGCGCGGCGACATTTGCACGTAAGGATACGCGAGCGGGCGTGGATGCGCTTGCATCGGCGTCGCGCGCGGCGGCCAAATTGGAGGGGAGCGACGGGCCGTCAAGCCTTACAATGGGGCATGTCCAGCCAGTTTTCCCCGCGTGCCATGGCCCTGCCCGTCGACGACTGGCGCATCAGCGTTGCCCCCATGATGGACTGGACCGACCGGCACTGCCGCTACTTCCACCGGCTGCTGTCGCCGCGGGCGCGCTTGTATACCGAAATGGTGACCAGCGCGGCGCTGGTGCGCGGCAAGCAGCTGCGGCTGCTGGAGCACAGCCAGCAGGAACACCCGTTGGCTCTGCAGCTCGGTGGCAGCGATCCGCACGAGCTGGCGCAGGCGGCACGGTTCGGTGCCGAGGCCGGCTACGACGAAATCAACCTCAACGTGGGCTGTCCGTCCGACCGGGTGCAGTCGGGCCGCTTCGGTGCCTGCCTGATGCTCGAGCCGGCACTGGTCGGCGACTGCGTGAAGGCGATGCGCGACGCGGTCAGCATCCCCGTCACGGTGAAGTGCCGCATCGGCGTGGACGACCAGGACGACTACGCCGGGCTGCAACATTTCACCGAAACCATGCTGGAGGCGGGTGTCGAGGTGCTGGCGGTGCACGCCCGCAAGGCATGGCTCAAGGGGCTGTCACCGAAGGAGAACCGCGAGATTCCGCCGCTGGATTACGAGCGGGTCTATCGGCTCAAACGCGAGTTTCCACAGCTGATGGTGGTGATCAATGGCGGCATCACCACGGTCGAACAGGTGCAAGCGCATCTGGCCCGGCTGGACGGCGTGATGCTGGGGCGCGCGGCGTATCACGATCCCTACCTGCTGGCGCAGGTCGAGGCGGCACTGTACGGCGAGCCGCTGCCGCAGCGCGACGACGTGCTGCGCCACATGCGCCCGTATGTCGAAGCCGAGCTGGCGCGTGGCACCGCGCTCAAGCACATCAGCCGGCATCTGCTGGGTCTGTACCAGGGCGAGCCGGGTGCGCGGGCGTTCCGCCGCACGATCAGCGAGGGCGCGCATCTGCCGGGCGCGGGCTTCGCTTTGCTGGAGCAGGCATTCGCGCCATGTTCGGTAGCGGCGTGACAGCTGAAGGCCATCCGGTCAGTATTCAGCCCTGATTGCCTACGCTACAGCTCATGGCCGGCGCCGGGCGGAATCTTCAACGCATGACAACGCACAAAAACTTCATCCTTGCTCTGCTGTTATGGCTACTCATGGGTGCCGTGGCGACAGTTGCCGCGCAATCGGCCGAGCCGGCGCTGACGCTGGATCAGGCGGTGCTCAAGGTGCAGCAGGAGACGGGGGGCAAGGTGCTGTCGGCCAAACAGCGCGGGATCGGGCATCGGCAGGAATACCGCATCAAGGTACTCACGCCGGACGGTCATGTGCGGGAGATGGCGGTTTCCTCCGAGGCGAGCAAGAATCCGGTTTCGACACCATCAACCAAGAATCCGCCCGGCAAGAATCCGGGCAGCAAGGAGAAACACTGATGCGCATCCTGTTGGTGGAGGACGAGGCGCCGTTGCGCGAGACGCTTGCGGCACGCCTGAAGCGGGACGGTTTTGCGGTCGATGCGGCGCAGGATGGCGAAGAGGGTATCTACCTCGGCCGCGAGGTGCCGTTCGATCTGGCGATCATCGACCTGGGCCTGCCGAAGATGTCCGGCATGGATCTGGTCAAGGCGCTGCGCGAGGCCGGTCAGCGTTATCCCATCCTGATCCTGACCGCACGCGGCAGCTGGCAGGACAAGGTCGAGGGGTTGAAGTACGGCGCCGACGACTACCTGGTGAAGCCGTTCCACGTCGAAGAACTGCTGGCGCGCATCAATGCGCTGGTGCGTCGCGCCAGCGGCTGGTCCAAGCCGATCCTGGCCTGCGGCATGATCAAGCTGGACACCACCGCGCAGACGGTGACGGTGGAAGGCAAGCTGGTCGACCTCACCAGCTACGAATACAAGGTGCTGGAATACCTGATGCTGCACGCGGGCGAGCTGGTCTCCAAGGCCGATCTCACCGAGCACATCTACCAGCAGGATTTCGATCGCGATTCCAACGTGCTCGAAGTGTTCATCGGCCGGCTGCGGCGCAAGCTTGATCCGGAAGGCTCCCTCAAACCCATCGAGACGGTACGTGGACGCGGATACCGCTTTGCCATCCCGCGCACCGACGGCGACGACGAATGAGCCGGAATCGCCGCGCCGACCGCTGTCACTGGCGGCGCGCGCGGCGATCGCCACCGGCTTCGTGCTGGCCGGGTTCCTCGGCCTGGTCGGGCTGACCCTGTCGCAGGCGAACAAGGAACGCGAACTGAGCGCGTTGCATGACCGGCTGCAGAATTTCGCCATCGCCTACATCACCAACACGGAAGTCAATCGCTACGGCAACAAACTGCTGCCGCCCAGCGATACCCTGCCGGATCCTAATTTTTCGCGACCCGGCTCCGGGTTGTACGCGGTGGCCGTGGGCGAGTACGGATATCGCTGGGAATCGTCGTCGGCGATCGGTCGTGATTTCAGTTTCCTGAAAGCGCTGGAGCCGGGGCAGAGCCGCTTCGTCGGTCCGATCGATACGCGCATGGGGCGGCTGTACTACTACAGCTACGGCGTGGCGCTCGATACCGGCGAGAGGAACAAATCGGTGCAGCTCACCATGACGGTGGCGCAGACCGAGGAGCAGTTCGAGGGCGCGAACGCGGCGTTCCGCCACTCGCTGGTGATCTGGCTGTCGATCCTCGGCGTGATGCTGATTGTGCTGCAGTCGCTGCTGCTGCGCTGGAGCCTGACCCCGTTGCGCAAGGTGGCCAGCGACATGAGTCGGGTTGAGAGCGGCGACAGCGAGCAGCTGGACAGCCAGTATCCACTCGAGCTGACCGGCCTGACCGAACGCATCAATGCGTTCATCACCAACGAACGCGAGCAGCGCACCCGCTACCGGCACACCCTGGCCGATCTGGCGCACAGCCTGAAGACGCCGCTGGCGGTGATCCGCTCACAGCTGGAATCGACTACCGGCGATGAGCCGGCGCGGCGCAACAGCGTGCTGGACCAGGTGCGCCGGATGAACGAGCTGGTCGCCTACCAGCTGTCGCGCGCCGCCACCTCCGGCCGACAGACCTTTGCCAGCGCGGTGCCGATCGCCGGTCACGCCGAGGATCTGGTGCAGAGTCTGGAGAAGGTTTATGCAGCCAAGAATGTGCTGTGCGAATTCGACATCGAGGACGGCGCGGTGTTCTACGGCGAGCAGGGCGACCTGCTGGAGCTGATGGGCAATCTGCTGGAGAACGCCTTCAAGTGGGCCAGTCACCGCGTGCTGCTGGTGGTGAAGATGCGGCCGCAACCCGGCCGGCAGCGGCCAGGTCTGAGCCTGAGCGTGGAAGACGATGGTCCGGGCATTGCCGCGGAGAAGATCGAGAAGGTGTTGCAGCGCGGTGTGCGCGGCGACGAGCGGGTGCAGGGCCATGGCATCGGCCTGTCGATCGTGCAGGACATCGTGCACGCCTATCAGGGCGAACTGGTGGTCGATCGCTCGCCGGAATTCGGTGGCGCCCGCTTCAGCGTGAGCCTGGCGGCGAGCTGAGTCGCTGGGTTCGAACGTTCAGCGCGAACGGCAGAAGCCGGGCGGCTCGCAACCCTCGGCCGGCGAGCGACCGTAGAACGCTTCCAGCAGATCGGCGATCGCAGGTTCCGTCTCGCGCAACAGCGCCGGCTGCGAGTAGTGCAGCTCGCTGACTACGGCGAAATACTCGCTGGCGCTTTCCGTGGCGTAGTGATCGATCGGACTGTCGTGACCGTGCGGCGGTGCGCTGGCCAGCCGGTCATAGGCCAGCTGGAACTGCTCGATCCATCGTCGTCGCGGAATGTCGACCAGCGGCGGCACGCCATCAGGCGGCCCGTCGAGCATGTCCAGCTTGTGCGCCATCTCGTGCACGACCACGTTGTAGCCGTCCCACGGTTGCTCCAGATCCAGTTGCACATCGGCCAGCGACAGCACCAGCGGACCATGCTCCCATGCCTCGCCGATCCGCGCCTCGTCGCCCTCGGTGACGACACCGGTGCGGTCGTCGTGATGGCTGCGGCGCACCTTGAACTCGCCCGGATAAATCAGTATCTCGCGCCAGCCGCGCAGGCTGGCGGCGCCTTGCTGCAACGCCGGCAGACAGGCCTGCATGGCAATCAGCAATCGCCAGTAGTCGTCGAGTACGGCACCGGCCAGCGCATGAAAATTTTTGCGGGCCAGGAACAGCGCGGTCAGCTGGCGCAGCTGGTATTGCCGTTCGGGATCCAGCCGGCGCGCCAGCGGGCAGCCGGACAATGCGCGTCGCCACAGCGGGTCGGCAATCGGCGCAGGTTCGAAACGAGCCCGCAGCGACTGCCACCAACGCCCGGGCATGACGCCGAGTGCTACTGGATTGATCCAGGCAGCAGCGATTGCCAGCCTAGATGCGGCCGACGGGTGGGCACCGGTGCAGAGAAGCCGCCGGAGTGATCGTTGCCGTTGTTGGAAGTGCCGTTTGAGTTGTCGCTGTTGCTGGTCGCCGGGCAATCGCGATTCAGTCCCAGCGCATCGCCGCCGCTGCTGGTGTTGCCGTCGTGCGGACTGGCACTGTCGATCGTCGCGTGGGGGGTACTGTCCAGATCCTGGGATTCCAGACTCGCCGCGGCGGCACTGCCGATTCCGGCAATGCACAAGGCGAAACCGACAAGCCAATGGGTGGCACGCATGGCGATCGAACTCCCTGACCCTGCAAGCGAAGATCTTGATCGTCTCAGAAACACTGGTGCCGTGCCAGTGCTGCCGTTTGACTATGCTCGCGTGATGGTTGTGGCCGCGCAGCGCGCCCGCCGGGCTAAAATCGGCCGATGGCCATCCAGTCCCGCTTTCCTTTCTCCCGTCGGCAACGGCTGGCTGTCGCTCCTGCGTCTGGAGTCGGCTGATGCAGCCGGTGCAGCTGCTGGCGCTGCTCGCCACGGGCGAATCGCTTTCCGGCACCGCCCTCGCCGCGCAGACCGGAGTGACTCGTGCAGCGATCTGGAAACAGATCGAGGCCTTGCGCGTCCGTGGTGTGCCGATCGAGGCACGTGGCCAAGCCGGCTACCGGGTGCCATGGCCACTGCAGATGCTGGATGCCGAACAGATCCGCGTCGCGTTGCCGGCGCCGTTGGAACGCTCGCTGGGCGCGCTGGAGGTGCACTGGGAGCTGGATTCCACCTCCAGCGAACTGCAGCGCCGCGGCATCACGGCGAAGGATTTTAGCATCGTGCTGGCCGAAACACAGACCGCCGGCCGCGGCCGGCGTGGTCGTGAATGGCTGTCGCCACCGGGGTTGAACCTGTATCTGTCCTGCCTCAAGCGCTTCGAGCAGGGCTTTGCCGCGTTGAGCGGCCTGTCGCTGGCGCTCGGCGTGATCGTGTTGCGTGCGCTCGAAAACCTCGGCATCGCTGGGGCTGGTCTGAAATGGCCGAACGATGTGCTGGCCGTCACCGCCGGGGAGCGTCCGGGCGGCAAGCTGGGCGGCATCCTGGTCGAGCTCAGCGGCGAATATCAGGGACCGTGCGCGGCGATCATCGGCATCGGCCTCAATCTGCGACTGACCCCGGCATTGCACTTACAGGCCGGGCAGCCGGCCTGCGATCTGGCCACGCTGGCCGGTGGTACGCCACCGGACCGCAACCGTGTCGCCGCGGCACTGGTCGAGGCACTGGTCGAGGGCCTGCGGCAATTCGAGCGCAGCGGTTTCGCCGGCTTTGTCGATGACTATGCGCGGCACGATCTGCTGCGCGATCAGCCCTTGCGGCTGAGTGGCGTACTCGGTGCGTTCGATGCCATCGGCACCGGCGTGGATGCGCGCGGCGCACTGCAGGTGCGCATGGCCGACGGTAGCGTGCGCCAGATCGACAGCGCGGATGTCACGGTGCGCCGCGCATGAGGCTGCTGCTCGACCTGGGCAATACGCGGCTGAAGTGGGCGCTGCAGGTGCAACCAGACGGCTGGCTGGCACGTGGCGCAGTCGACTGGCAGCAGGATATGACGGCGGCGCTGGAGTCGGCTTGGGCCGACCTGCCGCGGCCCATGACGGTGATCGCGGCGTCGGTCGTCGACACCATGCGCGAGGCGCAGGTAGCAGACGTTACCGAACGCCTGTTTGCCTGCGTACCCGGCTGGGTGCGCACGCCCGCCAGCGCCTGTGGCGTGCGCAATGCCTATGCCGAGCCGCAACGGCTGGGCGTGGACCGTTTCCTGGCGATGGTCGCGGCACACGCCGATGGTTATGCGCCCTGCATCGTGGCCGGTGCAGGTACGGCGCTTACTCTTGACGCGCTGGCCGCCGATGGCCAGCACCTGGGTGGCCTGATCGCACCGGGTCCGCAACTGATGCAGCAATCGTTGCTGGATGCGACCGCCCGGGTCCGGCCGGAACGCCCCGGCGACATTCTGGAGCTGGCCGACAACACCGCCGATGCCGTGGCCTCGGGTTGCTGGCAGGCGGCGGCCGCGCTGATCGAGCGTTTCGCCACGCGGATGACGCTGCGACTTGGCGCCACGCCGACGTTGATCCTTGGCGGCGGCGATGCAGGGCGCCTGGCGCCGCTGCTGTCGCTGCCGGTCCAGCTGAGTCAGGACGGCGTACTGCGTGGTCTGGCCGTGTGGGCCGACACGCCATGACGTTGGCGCCGTCCGTCTAGAATGGTGGCTGCTGCCGGTTGATGGGGGTTCGATGTTTCTGCGTTTGCTGTTTGTGCTCTTGAGCGCACTCAATATTGCGGTGGGCGCCTGGCTGTTGCTGGGGCAGCCGTATGCCCGCGGCGGTAGTCCCAGTGATCCGGGGGTGACGGAACTGCGTTTGCTGTCGGAGTTGCCGCAGACGCCATCAGCGGCCTCGACGTCGGCCACGGTAGCTGTACCGGCAGCGGATACGACAACTGCACCACCACGTGTGCTCAGCTACAGCTGCGTGGCCCTGGGGCCGTTCGCCACTCCGCAGGATCTGCGCAATGCGCGCCAGGCGCTCACCGCACAGGCCACGCGCATGCGCTCGCGCCAGGAGCAGGCCAGTCAGACCAGTGGCTGGTGGGTGTATCTGCCAGCTGCCGGCAGCCGCGCGCAGGCGCTGGAGCAGGCGCGGCAGCTTGGTGCGCACCAGATCGGCGATTACTTCGTGGTCAGTTCCGGCGATCAACCCAACACCATCTCGCTGGGCCTGTTCAAGGATCCGGCGAATGCGCGCAAGCGCCGCGACGAGGTGGTCGCTGCCGGCTTTCCCGCCCGCATGAGCGAGCGCAGCGAAAGCGTGCCCGAGTACTGGCTGGATCTGGTGGTCGCCGACAGTGGCCGCTTCGACTGGCGCAACCGCGTCCATGCCAGCGGCATCGGTTCACACAGCACCGGCTGTTTTTGAGCACGCGTCGCGGCGGGCCTGCTAGAATCCCCAACCTTCGCCGGCATAGCTCAGTTGGTAGAGCAACTGATTTGTAATCAGTAGGTCCCCAGTTCGAATCCGGGTGCCGGCACCAGAAAACCATGTATGCAGGCCGCCCTTCGGGGCGGCCTGCATCGTTTCGGGGCCAGACAAGATAGCGCATGAGTCGCCATCGTCTGCCAGGTTCGGTCTGCGCCGTGCACGTCCTCCTACCATGCCACGCCTGCTGTCTGAACCGTTCCGAAGACACTTAACGTCATTATCGCGATCCATACACTTCGATTTGTTCACGCTCGAATCTTCGAGGCGCGAGGACACATCATGGAAACGCTCTACGTGGTGCAGGGTTTTTGCGAGGTGGGCGGGGACGTCATCGCCGACAAGCCTATCCTTCACGGCATGGAACAGTTGGCACGCACGCGTGGCGAGATGCTGGCCAGACAACGTGACGGCGTGTTGGTGTATGCGCAGGCGGCAGATATTGACCGCGGCGAATATTCGGAGCCGGTCATTCTTGCGAAGTACGGCTTGGTGCCGCACCCGGAACGACAAAGCCTCTGTCAGATGGGGTGAGTACACGCTGGAGTCGGAATTCGTGGCGCATGTCGCCCGGCAGTGGTCGCGCACTGATCCCGTGTCGATGTAGCAGCAGGAGAGTCGTTCCCGAGTCCCAGATCGGCTGTATGGTCGATTTTCGAAAGTGTCTGCGCAGTTTTCATGCAATACCGCAGCCGTATTTCTTGGCGTAAGAACTTACTTTGCACGCGACGTGAAAGCTTGTAGGATCGGCTCGACGGTTGCACAGGGGCAGCCGGGAGTGATGACATGCAAACGCTTCTTGCGCATTCCGCCTTCTGGCGTGGAGTGGCGCTGTTTGCAGGGATGCTGGTTGGGAAAATCGTACGAGATTCGAAACCCAGGATCGTGCCGGTTCGTCATGACGAACTGGTCTCCTGGAGTTCGGCTGCGCGCTCGCGCCGCGAAGATGAGTTGGCACGAAGTCGTCAGGAAGAATTCCACTAGGCGAACCGCCTGATACCGACGCGAACGCAGCGACAGTGGTGGCTGCGCTGTGAGCCGGCGTGCGACCGTCACCTTCGATCGCGCTAGATTTCAGTGCGTGCAGCGCGTGGATCTGCTCTTTCGTCCCGAGCCTCGTTGACGACAATGTCCGGTTTGTCGGGATCCTGTGACGTGTCGAATGCCTGCGTTCGTCTGGTCGACTATTCGCCCGGTATATGGCACTGCGCGAGAGACTGTGCAGCGGCGCGGGTGGGCCTATTCCGGTAGACTTCGGCCAATTCGCGATGCTGCATGTTGCGAATATCTTTCACACACGGATGCCGGCGAATCGCCCGGAAACGGTGGCCTGACGCCACCTTCCACTGATCGCCGCACCGACTCGACGGCGCGTGACGGCTCTGGCCTGCGCCCGTCGGCGTGCCACAGGCAGGTAAACAGAGATTATGAGCAGACAGACCATTTCGCTGATCGGTGCGCCGACCGACATCGGTGCCGGTCATCGCGGGGCCGCCATGGGGCCGGAGGCGCTGCGGGTGGCTAATCTGGCGGAAAAGCTGGAGCGTCGCGGGCTGAAGGTGATCGATCGCGGCAACCTGCAGGGTCCGCTCAATCCGTGGCAGCCGCCCGAGCATGGCTACCGCCATCTGGATGAAGTAGTGGCCTGGAATACGGCCGTCTATACGGCTGTTCATCAGGAGCTTCAGGCGGGTCGTCTGCCGATCATGCTCGGTGGCGATCATTGCTTGGCGATCGGTTCGATCTCGGCGGTGGCCCGCCATTGCCACGATGAGGGCAAGCAGTTGCGCGTGCTGTGGCTGGATGCGCATACCGATTTCAATACGGCGCAGGCCACGCCGACCGGGAATATCCACGGCATGCCGGTGGCCTGCCTGTGCGGTACCGGCCCGGCCGCGCTCACCGGCCTCAGCGGTCATGCGCCGGCGACCACGCCGGACGTGTTCCGCTACATCGGCATCCGCTCGGTCGACGAAGGCGAGAAGCGGCTGGTGCGCGGCGCGAACATGCAGGTCCACGACATGCGCCATATCGACGAGGTCGGCATGAAGCGCGTGATGGAGGAGGCGCTGGCCGGCATCGACGAAAACACCCACCTGCACGTGAGCTTCGATGTCGATTTCCTCGACCCCAGCATCGCGCCGGGCGTCGGCACCACCGTGCGTGGCGGCCCGAATTACCGCGAGGCGCAGCTATGCATGGAGATGATCGCCGATACCGGACGGATGGCATCGCTGGACATCGTCGAGCTGAATCCGGCATTCGACAAGCGCAACCAGACCGCGAAGCTGGCGGTGGATCTGGTTGAATCATTGTTCGGCAAGTCCACGTTGATCCGTTGAGGCAGGCTGGCCCGAAGCCGGCTGGTGCGATATCGGCGTGACCCGGAAGGGCCACGCCGAAGTGCTCATTCTTCGACGAGCTTGGCGTCCGGTGCGTTCGCCATCACCGAGGCGATACCCGCGTCACGCGAGCGTTCGCTTTCATACATCTCGCTGCTGCCGATGATCTGGTGGTTGGCAGCCTTCAGGCTGAAGTGGAACTTGCCGTTGGTCGATGTCTTCTTTTCGTAGTGCACCGCGTCGGATGCGTTCTTGCGTACCGACTCGATGCCGTTGTGCGCGCCGGCCTTGTCCTTGTAACCCTGGCTCTGCAGGATGATCTCGCCATTGCCAGCCTTCAGATTGAAGTAGGTCTCGCCGTTCTTGCCAGTGAATACCGTGAACTTGCCACTCATGGCTGAATCTCCTTTGCGAATGATCATCGTCGGCAGAATCTGAACCCGCAAATGTGATTTTCTTGGCAAGGGACAGCGCAAGTCGTGGCGAAGTGAATCGGCACATCTGTTTCGCGAAAAGCATGCGGAGAGGATGAAACCCTTCCCGCGGAAGGGTTGGCTGGTCGAGGTGCCGTGCGGGATGTCGTAGACTGGCGTTTTACTTGCGCGACGCAGCATGAATACCCGAGTCCTGACCGGCATCACCACCACCGGCACCCCGCATCTTGGCAATTACGTGGGCGCGATCCGTCCTGCGGTCGAGGCCAGCCGGCGCGACGACGTCGATGCGTTCTATTTCATGGCCGACTACCACGCGCTGATCAAGAGCGACGACGCGGCGCGGATAGAGCGTTCGCGGCTGGAGATCGCCGCCACCTGGCTGGCTGCAGGTCTTGATCCGGCGCGAGTCACGTTTTATCGCCAGTCGGACATTCCGGAAATTCCCGAGCTGACCTGGTTCCTCACCTGCGTCGCGTCCAAGGGCATGCTCAACCGCGCACACGCCTACAAGGCAGCGGTGGACCGGAACACGGAAACCGGCGAGGACGCCGATGCCGGCATCACGGCCGGCCTGTACATGTATCCGGTGCTGATGGCGGCCGACATCCTCGCGTTCGACGCGCACAAGGTGCCGGTGGGGCGCGACCAGATCCAGCACATCGAGATGGCGCGCGATCTCGGCCAGCGCTTCAACCATATCCACGGTCGCGAGTTTTTCGTGTTGCCGGAGGCGCTGATCGAGGAGCAGGTGGCGACGCTGCCGGGTCTGGACGGGCGCAAGATGTCGAAGAGCTACGACAACACCATCCCGTTGTTCGCCGGCGGCAAGAAGCAGCTGCGCGAGACGATCATGCGCATCGTCACCGACTCGCGACTGCCGGGTGAGCCGAAGGATCCGGACAATTCTGCCTTGTTCACGATCTTCCGCGCGTTCGCCAGCGAGGCTGAAACGGAGGCTTTCCGCCAGGCGCTGCTGGATGGTCTGGGTTGGGGCGAGGCAAAGCAGCTGCTGTACGAGCGGATCGAGTCGGACGTGGCACCGATGCGCGAACGCTACGAGGCGTTCATGGCCGATCCGGCGGCGATCGAGGCGATCCTGCTGCAGGGTGCGCAGAAGGCACGTGCGATCGCCACACCGAAAATCGCCGCCTTGCGTGATGCACTGGGTCTGCGTTCGGCTACGTCGGCGGCAACCACGGCGAGTCAACCGAAGGCGACGCCGAAGCAGGGCAAAATGCCGCGCTTCGCCAGTTTTCGCGATGCCGATGGTAACTTCCGTTTTCGCCTGTTCTCCGCGGACGGCGAGGAGTTGCTGCTGTCGATGTCGTTTGCCGATCCGAAGGCGGCCGGTGCGCTGCAGAAACGTCTCAAGGCGTTGGGTGCGGCGGCTGCCGTGTTGAAGGTCCAGTCGTCAGGCATGACTCTGCTGCTGGATGGCGAGCCGGTGGCCAGCACGCCCGATTACCGCGACGAATCGGCACGCAACGACGCCCTCGCGCGACTGCACGAGGCACTGGATCAACTCGCCGCGCAGGAATGATGCGTCGCGATTCATGAGTGATTGACTGATGCGTTACCTCGCCATCCTGCTGCTTGCGCCGTGGTTGCTGATCCTGTGCTGGGCCTACTGGGCCTATCCGAAGAGCCTGCCGCGCACGTCGGCTCGGCGCGTGCTGGATGTCGCCGCCTTGCTGCTGGCGCTGATCGCCGCCGCGCAGTGCGCGGTAATCGGTTTCGACATGGTCGAATTGCCTGTGGTCGACGGCTTCGGGCGCGCCAGTGGCGCGATCTGGCAACAGGTATTGCCCGCGTTGTACGGCTACGGCGCATTCGCCGCCGTGCTGGTGCTGGCGATGCTGCTGCGTCATGTGATCTGGGGCCGCCGCCGCTGAGCCTGGCCCGGTGGCAGGCGCGCGGCATCGACGGCCCGATCTAGCGTGAAGCGGTAGCGGTCAATCGCGCGGGCAATGGCCTGCCACAAGTCATGGCGTGACTTATGGCTGTCGATGACAACTAAACGCAAAGCGCATTCTGTGCATCTATCCGATGCAGCGAATCCATCGCTGCATGGCGCAATTCTGCGTAGATACATCTGGAAGCCCCCACGACATGCGCATGGCATGCCTGCTGTTTGTGACGCTCGCCGTGCTGTCGGCACCGGCGCTGGCTGTGGAGATCGATGGCCATATCAAGCCCGATGAATGGAAAGGTGCGCAGCACATCACCGATTTCCGTCAGACCCAGCCGCTCAGCGGTAAACCGGCCTCGCTGCACACGGAGGCCTGGATTCTGGCCACCCCGAAAGGCCTGGCGGTGGCGTTCCGTTGCGATCAGCCGGCGGATGTGCCGCGCACGCGGCAGCGAGTGCAGCGCGATTTCGAGGATCAGGTCGATCGCGTCAACCTGATGGTCGACTTCGACGGCGATGGTCGCACCGGCTACGACTTCGTGGTCAGCTCGACGGACGGCATCAATGACGCCGTCATCACCGACGAGAACAATTTCAACAAGGATTGGGACGGCAACTGGCAACACGCGGTCAGCGAGGACGCCACCGGCTGGACCGTCGAGATACTGATACCGTGGTACATCGCGCCGATGCATACGGCCCACGACGGCAAGCGCACGCTCGGCATCTATCTCGATCGTGTCGTCGGTTCGACCGGCGAACGCATGGCATGGCCGGCAGCCAGCTTCACGCGCCCGCGCTTCCTGTCCGAGTTCAGCCGGGTCGAGGTGCCGCAGTACAGCCAGTCGCTGTTGGCAATCACGCCGTACGTGTCCGGCCTGTACGACAACGTGCGCGGTCGCAGCCACCTGCAGGAAGGCGCCGACCTCCTGTGGAAACCGAACGGCCAGTTCCAGCTGACCGCGGCGCTGAATCCGGACTTCGGTCAGGTCGAGAGCGACGACCTGGTGGTCAACTTCAGCGCCACCGAAACCTATGTTCGCGACAAGCGGCCGTTCTTCACCGAGAACCAGGGCATCTTCGACTTCAGCCTGCTCGACGACTACAGCCAGCTGGTCTATACCCGTCGTGTCGGCGGTCCGTCCGACGATGGCCATGGTGCAGCCAACATCAATGCCGCGGTCAAACTCAACGGCAGCTTCGACACTACCAGTTACGGCGTGATGGCGGCGGACGAGGATGGCCCGGCCGGCCGCTTCTTCGGCGCCGCACGGGTGACGCACGACTTCGGCGACCAGAGCCTGGGCATGCTGCTGACCCGCGTCGACCGGCCGTGGCTGGATCGCGAAGCGACCGTGCTCGGCATCGATCATCACTGGCGGCCGACGCCGCAATGGACCATCGCGACCAACCTGGTCGGCAGCGACATCCTGCAGTCCGGCACGCATACGCGCGACAGCGGTGCGACCCTGGTGGCCAATTATGAGATGGGCGGCGGCTGGCGCCAGCAGTGGCTGGGCATGCATTTCGGCGATCAGCTGCAGATCAATGATTTCGGCTACCTGTCGCGCAACAACTTCAACTACGGCCACTGGGAAGTGCGCAAGCGCTACGCGGACCTGCCTGCCGGCTCGGCGTACAGCTCGCATGAGTTGCAGTTCCGCATCGACGCGCTGGACAACGATCACGGCCTGCGCCTGCGCCGCCAGCTGCGCATCGGCGACCTCAGCAATCTGCGCAACGGCGCTACCGACCAGGTGCAGCTCAACATCAACAGTGCCGGTTGGGACGACCTGCTGACCCGCGGGCACGGCGCACTGTTTCTGCCGCCCTCGGTGGATCTGGTCTACGAACGAATCAGTCCGCGCCATGGCGACTGGGCGTTCAAGCTGGATGCGGAGATTGTCAGCGGCGGTCTCAGCGGCAATCGCCAGGTCGGCTACAACATCAAATTCCTGCCGACCTACTTCATCAGCGACGCCTTCAGCGTATATGCCGGCCCGTACTACGAGCACGTCCCGGACTGGCTGGTGTGGCAACACGACAATCTGATCGGCCGCTTCAACGAGCACAGCCTGGAGCTTGACGCCGGTTTCAACTGGAACATCGACAGCCGCCAGGAATTGCGCCTGAAACTGCAGGCCATCGGACTCGATGCACGCATACGCGGCGGTTATCGCGTCGGCAGCAACGGTCGCGCCATTGCCACCGATGAGCCGGTCGATGACTTCAGCGTGCGCAACCTCGGCCTGCAGATCCGTTACCGCTACGAACTGGCGCCGCTGTCCTACCTGTATGTAGTCTACGGCCGCGGCGGCTACGCGCAGGACAGCTTTGCGCGCAGCACGGCCGACGTATTCGGCAACAGTTTCGCGTTGCGCGACGACGAGCAATTGCTGGTCAAGATCAGCTACCGCTTCGATATCTAGAGTTCAGTCCCAACGGTTGAGGTGCGGCCCGAACGTCGCGCACTGCGGCTGCACCACGCAGAAGCGATGGCCGCTGGGTGCCTCCATCACCCACCAGCGGTCGCGCACTAGTGCAACGCGGTGAGCTCCGAGCTTTTCCAGTCGGGCCACCTCCGCGTCCAGGTCGTCGGTCTCGATATCCAGATGCACGCGGCTGGCATGTTCCACTTTCTGCAGCAGGATGATCGGCTCGTCCGTGGCGGTCTGCAGTTCGGCGTACCTGCCATCGCCATCCTGGTCGGAACTGGCGACCGGTTTACCGAGCGCGTGGCTCCAGAACGCGGTAGCCACGTCGAGATTGTCGATGTCGCAATCGATGACGATCGTGCTGAGCCGGCTGTGATGCATGGGATACCTCCGCTGGTGCGAAACGCCCGTTCTACGCCGAAGCGCGTGAACCGGTGCAGTGCGAGAATACCCAGCATGATCCCGCTCAAATACCTCCAGGCATATCCGACCACCTTGCAGGACAAGGTGCGCGAGCTGATTGCGCAGGAGCGACTCGGCGAGCATCTGGCCAAACGCTACCCGGAACGCCATCCGGTACAGAGCGACAAGGCGCTGTATGACTACACCATGGATCTGAAGCAGCAGCACCTGAGGAACGCGCCGGGCATCGACAAAGTGCTGTACGACAGCAAGCTCGACGTGGTGCGCAACGCGCTGGGCCTGCACACCGCGATCTCGCGCGTGCAGGGCGGCAAGCTCAAGGCGAAAAAGGAAATCCGGGTGGCCGCGCTGTTCAAGGCGGCCGCGCCGGAGTTCCTGCAGATGATCGTGGTGCACGAACTGGCGCACCTGAAAGAGCAGGATCACAACAAGGCGTTCTACCAGCTGTGCCAGTACATGCTGCCGGACTACCATCAGCTGGAGTTCGACCTGCGCGTGTATCTGACCTGGCGTGAATTGCCGTCGACAAACAGTGCAGACAATCGGGAATGACGATGGATAGTGCGGCGCTACAGAAATACCTGCTGCGGCTGTTCGAGCGGCACGATGTCGAGCTGGACGCGGACGAGGACGGCTGGCTGGTTACCGACGGGGATTTTCCGGCGATCCGTGCCGAGTGGCACGAGGGCAGCGCGACCGAACCGGGTCGCCTCGATATCGACGTGGTGCTGAGCGAGGACCGTCGCATCGAGGAGAGCTTCGCCGGCCTCGGCGCTGGCGACGCTGGTTGCCGCGACGCCCTGCACGCGTTCGAGCAGAATGCATTCCACGTATTGCTGGCCGCCTGCTGGTACGTCACCGACGATCGCAAGATGCGGATCGCCGCGTGGGACATCGGCGTGCGTACCTGGGACGTATTCGTCGGTCCGTTCAAAGCGCGCGGTACGACCGCTGATGCCGTGAGCATTCCCGCCGAGGCGCTGACGGCGATCGAGGCCGCATTGAAACGCGAAGCGTTGACGCCCGAGCTGCACTGGCTGCGCCTGGTGCACAGCCATGCCGCGAGCGGGGACGACTCGCGCAGCGAGGCCTTGCTCGACAACGAGCTTTGGACGGCCGGAACCCTGGCGTTGACCGGCGTGGCTTGGCCGCATGGCAGCGACTACAGCGCACGCTGTTTCATGCTGCTGGACGTGCGCGATTACTGAACACAGATGACAGAAACAGACAGGGCGCCCGAAGGCGCCCTGTCTGTTTCACGTGTACAGCTAGTCAGTTCGGCAGGGCCAGATCGTCGAGCATCGCCTTGAGGAAGCGCGCGGCTTCACCGCCGGTGGCGGCGCGGTGGTCGAAGGTCAGCGACAGCGGCATGCGGCGATGGACTTCGATGCCGCCGATCACCGCCACCACGTCGTGGCTGAGCTTGCCGGCACCGACGATGGCGACGGTCGGCGGCACCACCACCGGCGTCGCGTAGCGGCCGGCGAACATGCCGAAGTTCGACAGGCTGATGGTGTAGCCGGACAACTCCGAGGCCGGAATCGAACGATCCTCGACCTGCGTACGCAGGCGCTTGATGGCGGCGCGGATGCCGGCACCGTCGAGCACGTCGGCGTTGCGCAGCGCCGGCACGAACAGGCCATCGTCGGTGTCCACCGCGATGCCGATGTCGACATGCGGATGCAGGGTGCGGGTGAGGTTCTTGCCGTCGAACCATGCGTTCAACGCCGGCACCGTCTTGCATGCCGACACGATCGCGCGGATCAGGCGCGCGGTGATGTCCTGCTTGCCGATCCAGGCGTGCAGGTCGGCATCGTCGACCAGGGTGGTCGGCACGACCTGGGCGTGGGCATCGGCCATCACACGGGCCATGTTGCGACGTACGCCCTTGAGCTGTTCTGGTTGGCCGCTGGCCTGTTGCGACGGCGGAGCGGTACGTACCGGCTTGCCGGCGAGCGATACCGAGGTACGCGCAGCTTCAGGTTGCGGCAACTCGGGTGCCAGATGGCGACCGGCGGAGGCGGGCACGGCGCGGGCGGGCACGGCACCGAGCGCAGCCGAACCGTTCGCGGCCGCGTTCTTCACATCCTGCATGGTCACCACGCCATCGGCGCCGGTCGGGCGCACGCGGGTGAGGTCGACCTTGAGCTTCTTCGCCAACGCCCGCACGGCCGGCACGGCCTTCACACCGCCGATGCTGGCGGCCTGTTCGACGTGCACGTGGCTACCGCTGACCATCGCGCCGACCACGGTACCTTCGTCTTCGCGATCGGCCTTCTTGCCGTTGCTCTCGATCTCGCCACCTTCGTCGGAGGCAACCACTTTGTGGCTGTCGTCCGGGGCGGCACTGCCGACGCTCTTCTTCGGACCGTGGTGATGGCCGGTGGATTCGGCTTCGGCGCGCTGCTTGGCGTTCGGGTCGGGCTCGAACTCGGCCAGTGCGGATCCGGTTTCGATGATGTCGCCAGCGGCGCCGTGCAACTTGGTGACCTTGCCGGTGTACGGCGAGGGCACGTCGACGACCGCCTTGGCGGTTTCCATCGAGCACAGTGGCGCGTCGAGCTTGATGTTGTCACCCACCTTCACGTGCCACTCGACGATGGTCGCGTCGGGCAGGCCTTCGCCGAGGTCGGGCAGGTAGAACGTCTTGATATCAGCCATGGGATCGGGTCCGTTGAAGGTTAGCTGGCGGCCAGGGTGCGCTTGGCGGCGTCGACGACGCGTTCCACGCTCGGCAGGTATTTCATTTCCAGGCGGAACAGCGGGATGTGCGTGTCGAAACCGGTGACGCGTTCGACCGGCGCGAGCAGGTCGTACAGGCACTCCTCGGCCACGCGCGCAGCGATCTCGGCACCGAAGCCGGCGGTCTTCGGCGCTTCGTGCACGATCACGCAGCGGCCCGTTTTTTGTACGGATTCAGCAATCGTGTCGAAGTCCAGCGGGGTCAGCGTGGCGACGTCGATCACCTCGGCGCTGATGCCCTGGGCAGCGAGTTCATCGGCGGCTTCCAGCGCTTCCTTCACCTGCGCGCCCCAGGTCACCAGGGTCACGTCGGTGCCGTCGCGCAGCACGAAGCACACATCCAGCGGCAGTGCCTCACCATCGTCCGGCACTTCTTCCTTGTACTGGCGGTAGATGCGCTTGGGCTCGAAGAACATCACCGGATCCGGATCGCGGATCGCCGCGAGCAAGAGGCCGTAGGCACGCGCCGGCGACGACGGCATCACCACGCGCAGGCCGGGGATGTTGGTGAACAGGTGCTCGTTCGCTTCCGAATGATGCTCCGGTGCGCGGATGCCGCCGCCCCACGGCGCGCGCCACACGGCCGGCACGGTGAGGCGGCCGCGGGTGCGGTTGCGCATGCGCGCGGCGTGGCAGGCGATCTGCTCCATCATCGGGTAGATGAAGCCTTCGAACTGTGCTTCGGCGACCGGCTTCATGCCCTGCACGGCCAAGCCGACAGTGACACCGGCGATCGTGGTTTCATCCAGCGGCGTGTCGAGCACGCGCAGCTCGCCGAATTTTTCCTGCAGGCCCTGGGTGGCGCGGAACACGCCGCCGTTGAGGCCGACGTCCTCGCCCAGCACCACGACGGAGTCGTCGTGCGCCATTTCGTAAGCGAGCGCCTGGGTGACTGCTTCGATAAGAGTGATTTGTGCCATGACTCAGTGGCCCTTCTTGGATTCGAGCTGGGTTTCAAGCGAGAGGACGTAGTCGCGCTGTTTGGCGAGATCGGCGGGGACTTCGGCGAAGATGTAGTCGAACATCGCCGAGACCGGCTGGGTCTTGGTCTCGAGGTAGGCGTTCACCTCGTTGTCCATCCACTCGTCGCACTCGGCCTTCCAGGCTTCTTCCTTCGCGTCGTCCCACACGCCCTTGGCCACCAGCCAGTTGCGCAGGCGCTTCATCGGCTCTTTTTCCCAGCCGTCCTTCACTTCCTGCTCGCCGCGGTAGCGGCGCGCGTCGTCGGCGGTGGTGTGGTCGCCGAGGCGATAGGTCACCGCCTCGATCACGCTGCCGCCCTGGCCGCTGCGGGCACGTTCCAGCGCATCTTCCATCGCCTTGCGCACCGCGATGATGTCGTTGCCGTCCACCTGGATCGAGAACAGGCCAGCCGCGATGCCCTTCTGTGCCAGCGTCGGCGCACCGGACTGGATCTTGCGCGGCACCGAGATCGCCCACTGGTTGTTGACGATGACGCAGACCAGCGGCAGGTTCTGCGCGCCGGCGATGTTGATGGCGCCGTAGAAGTCGCCCTTGGACGAGCCGCCGTCGCCGATCGTGCACACCGCCACGCGCTTCTCGCCGCGGATCTTGAACGCCAGCGCCGAACCCGCGGCATGCAGGCACTGCGTCGCGATCGGCACCGACCAGGCGAAGTCGTGGCGCGCCGGTTCCTTCTGGTAGTCGTTGCCGCGCTCGTCGCCGCCCCAGTACATGTACACCTCGCGCGGCTGCACGCCGCGGTACAACTGGGCGCCGTATTCGCGATAGCTCGGCGCGTAAACGTCTTCCGGACGCATCGCGCTGCCGATGCCGACATGCGCGGCTTCGTGGCCGAGGCAGCTGGCGTAGGTGCCGAGCTTGCCGGTGCGCTGCAGCGCGATCGACTTGGCGTCGAACACGCGCGTGGACAGCATCAGCTTGTACAGCTCGACCATGTGGCCGAGGTCCTTCGCGAATTCTGGCAGATCGTCACGGACCTGCTTGCCCTCGGCATCGAGGTATTGCAGGTATTCGATTTCAAACTTGGCGGCGATGGTCACGACTCGCTCCGGGGTGAGGAAGAGAGGGGAAAGACAGGGAACGCGGCATTTTACCGAGGGTCGGCGATGGCCGTATGTCCGGATAAGACCGCACTTGATAACAGGCAGGCATGTTGCACTGCAAGGTACAGCGCAGCATGCGGGGGCGTACGGGGTGGCTTGCGGCAACCGCTAAAATGACCGTCTTTTGCCGGACTGCGTAGCAGCATGAGCGAGAACCAGCGCGATATCGAAGCCGGCATCCAGACCGACCTCAACGGCCAGATGACCTACGGCGGCTACCTGCACCTGGACACGCTGTTGTCCGCGCAGCAGCCGCTGAGCCAGCCGCCGCACCACGACGAGATGCTGTTCATCGTGCAGCATCACGTGTCCGAGTTGTGGATGAAGCTGCTGATCCATGAGCTGAAGGCAGCGGTGGCGCATCTGCAGGTCGACGACATCGACGCCTGCCTGAAGATCCTGGCGCGGGTGAAGCAGGTGCAGCGCCAGTTGTTCGAGCAGTGGGCGGTGCTGGAGACGTTGACGCCATCGGAGTACCTGGAGTTTCGCGGCGTGCTGGGGCCGTCGTCCGGGTTCCAGTCGCTGCAGTACCGGCAGATCGAGTTCCTGCTCGGCAACAAGAACGCCGGCATGCTCAAGGTGTTCGACCACGATCCGGCCGCGCAGGCCGAGCTGCGCGCGGTGCTGGAAGCGCCCAGCCTGTACGACGAATTCCTGCGTTACCTGGCGCGACGCGGCCACGCGGTGCCGGCTGAACTGCTGCAGCGCGACTGGACCCAGGCGTACCAGCGCAGCGAGGCGTTGCTGCCGGTGCTCAAGCGCATCTACGAAGGGCGTGCGGATTTCTGGCCGGAATATCACATGTGCGAGCAGCTGGTAGACGTGGAAGAGAGTTTCCAGCTGTGGCGTTTCCGTCACATGAAAACGGTGGAGCGGATCATCGGCCATCGCCGCGGCACCGGTGGTTCGTCCGGCGTGAGCTTCCTGAAGAAGGCGCTCGATCTGGAGTTCTTCCCCGAGCTGCTGGACGTGCGTACCGTGTTGGGCAGCTGACTGTGCTGCAGCGCATTTGACGCTGCGCGCGAGCAGCGGTTACACCTTCCGACACATTCACGATGCCGGGCCGCACGCGCTGCGCCGACCCGGGACCACGCAGGGGAACCCATGAACCAGGCTGTCGAGACAAGCGCCGCACCGAACTATCCGCAGATGCTCGGTCATCCGCGTCCGCTGTGGATGCTGTTCATGACCGAGTTCTGGGAGCGCTTCGCGTTCTACAGCGTGAGCTGGGCGCTGGCGCTGTACATCGTGGCGCATTTCTACAACGGCGACGCATCCGGCCAGGCCTGGGCCAGCAGCATCTTCGGTGCGTATACCGCACTCATCTACGCCGCCAGCATCTTCGGCGGCTATGTGGCGGACAAGGTCATCGGCTACCAGCGTTCGATCCTGCTCGGTGCGCTGGTGATGGGGCTGGGGTTGTTCGTCGTCATGTTGCCGAGTCGCGAGATTTTCCTGGTCGGCCTGGCGATGGTGATCGTCGGCAACGGGCTGTTCAAACCGAACATCTCCACCATGGTCGGGCAGCTGTATGGACGCGATGACCCGCGTCGCGATCGCGGCTTCACCCTGTTCTACATGGGCATCAACGGCGGTGCGCTGCTGGCGCCTCTGCTGACCGGTTGGATGGCCGGTTATTTCACCGACACGCCGATGCAGCAGAACTACCGGATCGTATTCGGTGCCGCCGGTGTCGGCATGCTGCTCAGCCTGCTGTGGTTCTGGTTCGGACGGCGCGGCCTGCAGGGCGTGGGTCGTCCCGCACCGGAAGCCGCCAGCCGGATGCGCGTGGTGTGGGTGTTGCTGGGCATGGTGGTCGCGGTGCCGCTGGTATATCTGCTGCTGGCGTTCGTCACCACCGGACTGTCATGGATGCTGGGCGTGCTGTTCGCCGGCGTGGCCGTGATGCTGCTGGTCGAAGCGGTCAGGCATGGCCGGGTACAGGTGGATCGCGTGGTGGCGATGCTGATCATCTTCGCCTTCAACATCCTGTTCTGGATGTTCTATTTCCAGCTTGGCACGTCATTCAATTTCCTGGCGGAGAATCTGGTCGACCGGCAGATGTTCGGCGGCTGGACATTCCCGGTCGGCTGGTTCCAGTCGGTGAGTCCGCTGGCGATCATCGTGCTAGCGCCGGTCGTCACCGTGGTCTGGAGTTTTCTGGCGGCGCGCAGGAGCGAGCCGTCGATTCCGCGCAAATTCGGCCTGGGCCTGGTCTTCAACGGACTGGGTTTCGCCGTATTGATGTATGCGTTGTCGCGACTGCTTGGTGCGTCCGGGCTGATTCCGTTCTGGCCGCTGGTGCTGTGCTACGTGCTGCAGACCGTGGGCGAACTGTGCCTGTCGCCGATCGGGCTGTCGATGGTGACCAAGCTGGCGCCGCCGCGGCTGGTCGGCCTGGCGATGGGTGGCTGGTTCCTGTCGCTGGCGGTGGGCGGCAACCTGTCCGGCCTGCTGGCCGGGCATATCAGCGGCGACAGCGGCATGACCGCAACGTCGGCGCTGAGCGGCTTCACCTTCAGCTTCTGGCTGCTGGCCGGCTCCGGCGTGCTGCTGTTGCTGATCTCGCCGCTGATCAACAAGCTGATGCACGGCGTGCGCTGATCCGGGCATTCGGCAGCGGCACCAGAAGGGCGGCCCTCGGGTCGCCCTTCTGCATTTATGCCGGGCGCGCTCCGTGCGGGATCGACGCGTCGTTGTTGCAGTGCATTTGACGCCAGTGGCGATCAGCGGTTACACCTTCCGCAAGAACTTACTGATCCGCACGTGACGTGCCGACCCGCCAGCAGGGAAATCCATGAGCCAAGCCACTGACACGACGCCGGGCGTCGCGCCCGATTACCCGCAGATGCTCGGCCATCCGCGGCCGCTGTGGATGCTGTTCATGACCGAGTTCTGGGAGCGCTTCGCGTTCTACGGCATGCGCTGGGCGCTGACGTTGTACATCGTGGCGGAGTTCTTCGGCGGCGATCCCGCCGGTCAGGCCTATGCCAGTCGCACCTACGGCGCCTATCTGGCGTTGGTGTACGCGGCGGCAGTGTTCGGCGGTTATGTGGCGGACAAGGTGCTGGGCTACCAGCGTTCGATCCTGGTCGGCGCGGTAGTGATGGCGGCCGGCCTGTTCATGATCATGCTGCCGAACCAGCAGGTCTTCCTGTTGGGGTTGTCGACGGTGATCGTCGGCAACGGCCTGTTCAAGCCGAACATCTCCTCGATGGTGGGGCGTCTGTACGGCCAGAGCGATCCGCGTCGCGACCGCGGCTTCACGCTGTTCTACATGGGCATCAACGGCGGCGCGCTGGTGGCGCCGCTGGTAACCGGCTGGCTGGCCAGCCATTTCACCGACACGCCCATGCAGCAGAACTACAAGCTGGTGTTCCTCGCTTCCGGCATCGGCATGCTGATCAGCCTGGCGTGGTTCCTGATCGGCCGGCGCCAGCTCAAGGGCGTGGGCCGTCCCGCGCCAGAGCAGGCCAGCCGCATGCGCATGCTCTACGTGCTGATCGGCTGCGTGCTGGCGGCACCGCTGGTGTATCTGCTGATGGCGAAGGCTGGCGCGATCTTCCTGCAGTGGCTGCTCAGCGTGATGTTCGTCGGGCTGTCGCTGATGCTGCTGGTCGAGGGCATCCGCGAGGGCAAGGTGCAACGCGACCGCGTGATCGCGATGCTGCTGATCTTCGCGTTCAACGTGCTGTTCTGGATGTTCTACGAGCAGGCCGGCAGTTCGTTCAACTTCCTCGCGCAGAACATCGTTGATCGCCGGATGTTCGATGGCTGGGTGTTCCCGGTGGGCTGGTTCCAGTCGATCGCGCCCTTGTCGATTGTGTTGCTGGCGCCGCTGGTATCGCTGGCTTGGGCCTGGCTGGACCGACGCCATGCCGAGCCTTCAATCCCGCGCAAGTTCGGCCTCGGCCTGCTGTTCAATGCGCTGGCGTTCACGGTGCTGATGTATGCGCTGTCGCGGCTGGTCGACGACAGCGGCCACATTCCGTTCTGGCCGCTGGTGCTGGTCTATGTGATGCAGGTGATCGGCGAGCTTTGCCTGTCGCCGATCGGCCTGTCGATGACCACCAAGCTCGCGCCGGTGCGCATGGTCGGTTTCGCGATGGGTGGCTGGTTCCTGTCCACCGGCATCGGCAACAACCTGTCGGGCATCTTCGCCGGGCACGTCAGCGGCGAGACCGGCATGACCGTGGCTTCGGCGCTCGGTGGCTTCACCTTCAGCTTCTGGCTGCTGGTGATTCCCGGCGCGTTGCTGTTCCTGATCGCGCCGCTGATCAACCGGCTGATGCACGGCATACGCTGATCCTCCGGGTGAGTTGATTCGCCATGAGGAAGGGCGGCCGGTGGGTCGCCCTTCCTCATGGCAGCGCTCAACGTGTCGTTGGCTGCAGCTTGTCGAGGATGCGCTCCAGCCAGGCGCGTTCCTCGGCGTCGAGTTTCGCCAGCACTTCGCGTTCGCGCGCCCGCGCCATCGGCGCGACTTCGTCGTGCATCGTCCAGCCCGCTTCGGTCAGGCTCAGCACCGAGCGGCGCTTGTCGTCGTCATGGGTCACGCGGCTGACCCGCTTGGCTTCGACCAGCCGTGCCAGCGCACGACTCACCGCGACCTTGTCCATTGCGGTGCGCTCGGCCACTTCGCGCGCGGACAGCCCGTCGAAACGGGCCAGCACCGCCATCACCCGCCATTCTGTTACCGAGATGTCATAGCGGCGCTGGTAGTCGTCGGCAATCGCCTGGCTGATCGTGTTGGACAGGATCGACAGCCGATACGGCAGGAAATGCTCCAGCTGCAGCGGGGCGTGCTCGGCGGTGGCAGGGGCAGGGCGGCGCTTGGCGGGCATTGCGGCAGTATTCCTTGCAAATGGTTTCATATGTAACTATAACGTAGAGATTATCCCGATGGTGGCACGCTCTCGTGCCGGCCATCGTGCACCGACAGACAGGAGAGCGCCATGAACGCCCAGCCGAACCTTGGCATGCAGGTCACCACGTTCGAGAACCCGATGGGCATCGACGGTTTCGAATTCGTCGAGTTCGCAGCACCCGCTGGTCGCGCCGACGAGTTGCACGACCTGTTCAAGCGGATGGGTTTCAGCGCTGTGCTCAAGCACAAAACGCGACCGATCACCGTGTACCGGCAGAACGGCGTGAACTTCCTGGTCAACGAGGATCAGGATTCGTTCGCCGCCGACTTCGCCGACAAGCACGGCCCCAGCGCCTGCGGCTTCGCGATCCGCTTCAAGAAGCCATCCGACGAAGTGCTGGCCACGGTCCTCGGCAATGGCGGCGAGGCGGTGACCGACAAGGCCGACAGCAAGGCGGTGAACGCGCCGGTGGTCAAGGGCATCGGCGATTGCATGCTGTACCTGATCGACCGCTACGGCAGCGCCGGCAGCATCTACGACACCGATTACGCGCCGATTGAAGGTGCTGAGCAGAACCCGGTCGGTTTCGGTCTGACCTTCATCGATCACCTGACCCACAACCTCTACTTCGGCAACATGCAGAAGTGGTCGGACTACTACGAGAAACTGTTCAACTTCCGCGAGATCCGCTACTTCGACATCAAGGGCGTCAAGACCGGCCTGGTGTCGAAGGCGATGACCGCGCCGGATGGCGTCGTGCGCATTCCGCTGAACGAATCCAGCGACCCGAAGAGCCAGATCAACGAATACCTCGACGCGTATCACGGCGAAGGCATCCAGCACATCGCCTGCTTCACCGACGACATCTACACCACGGTGGAAAAGATGCGCGCGGCGGGTGTGGAATTTCTCGATACGCCGGATGCGTATTTCGAGGTGATCGACGTGCGCGTGCCGAATCATGGCGAGGATGTGGCGCGGCTGGCGAAGAACAAGATCCTGATCGATGCTGACCTTGAGACCAAGCAGCGCAAGCTGCTGCAGATCTTCACCCAGAACGCGATCGGCCCGATCTTCTTCGAGATCATCCAGCGCAAGGGCAACGAAGGCTTCGGCGAAGGCAATTTCCAGGCGCTGTTCGAGTCGATCGAGCGCGACCAGATGAAGCGCGGTTTCCTGTAAGGGCTTGTCCTCATGGCGACGATCGTCAGCAACGGTTACCAATCCGGCTTCGGCAACGAGTTCGCCAGCGAGGCGATCGCCGGCGTGTTGCCGCAGGGGCAGAACTCGCCGCAGCGCGTGGCGCATGGACTATATACGGAGCAGTTGTCCGGCACGGCATTCACCGCGCCGCGCCACAGCAATCGGCGCAGCTGGCTGTACCGGATCCGTCCGGCGGCAGTGCATGAGCCGTTTCAGCCGTTGGCGCATGCCACGTTCCACAACCGATTCGACGAAGCGCCGGCCACGCCGAACCAGTTGCGCTGGAACCCACCGCCGATGCCGTCGCAGCCGACGGACTTCGTCGATGGCCTGGTGACGCTGGCCGGCAACGGCAGTGCCAACGAGCATGCCGGTGTGGGCATTCACGTCTATACGGCCAATCGTTCGATGCAAGGGCGGTTTTTCTACGACGCCGACGGCGAACTGTTGATCGTGCCGCAGCAAGGCGCCTTGCGACTGGCTACCGAGCTGGGCGTGCTGGACGTCGAGCCGCAGGAGATCGCGGTGATCCCGCGCGGTGTGCGCTTCCGCGTGGAACTGCTGGGTAGCGAGGCCGATGCACATGGAAGTGCGAGTGCCGCGGGCGCAGGAAGCGCAGAAGCGGCCCGCGGTTATGTCTGCGAGAACTTCGGCGCACTGCTGCGCCTGCCGGATCTCGGCCCGATCGGTTCGAACTGCCTGGCCAATGCGCGCGATTTCCTCACGCCGCATGCGGCGTATGAAGACGTCGACGGCGCGTTCGAACTGATCGCGAAATTCCAGGGCTCGCTGTGGTCGGCGAAGATCGGTCACTCGCCGCTGGACGTGGTCGCCTGGCACGGCAACTACGCGCCGTACAAATACGATCTGCGCCGCTTCAACACGATCGGCTCGATCAGTTTCGATCATCCCGATCCGTCGATCTTCACCGTGCTGACCTCGCCCAGCGAGCAGGAAGGCACGGCGAACGTGGATCTGGCGATCTTCCCGCCACGCTGGCTGGTGGCGCAGCACACGTTCCGGCCGCCGTGGTTCCACCGCAACGTGGCCAGCGAGTTCATGGGTCTGATCACCGGCGTGTACGACGCCAAGGCCGAGGGCTTCCTGCCGGGTGGCGCCTCGCTGCACAACTGCATGAGCGGGCACGGGCCGGATGCGGCCACCTTCGAGAAGGCTTCGGCCGCCGACCTGTCGAAACCTGACGTGATCGGCGGCACCATGGCCTTCATGTTCGAGACGCGCAAGGTGATCCGGCCCACGCAGCAGGCACTGGCATCGCCGCAGCTGCAGGGCAACTATCACGAATGCTGGCAGGGCATCCGCAAGCATTTCGATCCGTCGCAGGCGTAAGCCGTTACACCATTTTGTCTGGGGAATTGCATGAAGCTGGGAAGTCTGAAGGAGGGCGGCCGCGACGGTACGCTGATCGTGGTCAGCCGTGATCTGACTAAAGCGGTAAAGGCCAGCGCCATCGCGCCGACGTTGCAGGCTGCGCTGGACGACTGGTCCAGCAGTGCGCCGCGACTCAATGCGTTGTCGGACGAATTGAACGAGGGCAAAGCCAGCGGTGCGTTTGCGTTGGACATGGGTGCGCTCGCCTCGCCACTGCCGCGTGCCTACGAGTTCGTCGACGGCTCGGCCTATCTGCCGCACGTCGAACGCGTGCGTCGCGCACGCGGTGCCGAGGTGCCGAAGTCGTTCTACACCGATCCTCTGATGTATCAGGCCACCAGCGCCGGCTTTCTCGGCCCGCGCGATCCGGTCGTCGTGCCTAGCGAGGACTACGGCATCGACCTGGAAGCCGAAGTGATCGTGGTTACCGACGACGTGCCGATGGCGGTGACGCCGGCGCAGGCGTCGGAACATATCCAGCTGGTCGGTCTGGTCAACGACGTGTCGTTGCGTGGACTGATCCCGGGCGAGTTGGCCAAGGGCTTCGGTTTCCTGCAGTCGAAGCCGCGCTCGGCGTTGTCACCGGTGCTGGTGACCCCGGACGAGCTGGGCGACGCATGGCTTGGCGACAAGCTGCATCTGCCGATGCGCACCTGGTTGAACGGCACGTGGTTCGGCGAGGCCGAGTGCGGTGTCGACATGCAATTCAGTTTCGCCGAGCTGGTGGCCCATGTAGCGAAGACCCGTCCGCTGACCGCCGGCAGCATCGTCGGCTCCGGCACCATCGCGAACGAGGACACCGGCAAAGGTGCGTCGTGCCTAGCCGAGCAGCGCACGGTGGAAACCCTGCGTGACGGCCATCCCTCGACTCCGTTCCTGAAGTTCGGTGACCGCCTGAAGATCGACGTCACCGATATGGCCGGCGCCTCGATCTTCGGTGCGATCGAGCAGCGGATCGCGCCATACCAGGGCTGATGCGCGGGGCGGCGGGGCCCATTACCGGGTCCTATCGCATCCGGGCTGCGACAACTCGTGCTTTGACCTGTCGACCGCGAAGCGGCACCATCCGGACATGCGATCCAGCGTACCGCCATTCCGATTTGCCGAGCCGCCTGGCTCGATGCCGGACGACGGTGACGAGACCCGTTTCTGCGGTGCCTGCGCGTTCTCCAGCGCGTGCATCGCGGCCGGTTACGACAAGCCGGAACTGGCTGAGCTGCAGTGCTTGGTCGAGCACGTCGGGCCGTTCCGTGCAGGCGAGCATATCTTCCGCACCGGCGATCCGTTCCGCGCGATCTTCGCCGTTCGCGGCGGCACCGTAAAAACCCGCATGGTCGACAAGGAAGGCCGCGAGCAGGTGCTCGGCTTCTACTTGCCCGGCGAAGTGATCGGTCTCAACGCGATCTATCCCGAGCGTTTCCCGTGCGATGCGGTGGCGCTTGATACGACCTTCTTCTGCCGCTTCTCGTTTCCCGCGATGAGCGCGCTGGCCTCACGCGTGCCGGCGGTGCAGCAGCACCTGTTCCGCATGCTCAGCAAGGAACTGGGCAGCGCCTCGCTGCTGGCCGGCGACCACAGTGCCGATGAGCGCGTCGCTGCGTTCCTGATGGATCTGGCCGGCCGCTATGCCGCGCGCGGCTTTTCCGCCACGCATTTCCACCTCAGCATGTCGCGCGGCGACATCGCCAACTACCTGCGGCTGGCCGCCGAAACCGTCAGCCGCGTACTCAGCCGCTTTCGTGCGCAGAAGCTGATCCAGATTGAAGGGCGCGAATTGCTGCTGTTGAATCCGGCTGCGTTGCATGAAATCGGCCATGCGTTGCTGCCGACCTGACCCGGCGGTGGAGGGGCCGCCAGATCCGAGCGGTCGGGCGTCAAGTTATCCGTGACATCACCTGCGCGCACGTCGCGTACATCCGGGTGCGACATGCTCAGTTGACGATGCAAATAGGAACGATTAGCATTTGCCGATCGTTCATTGAATTCATGCCATGAAACTTCTACCGCTCGTGCTCGCGTCGATCGTGCTGGTCATCACCGGTGCGGCAACGGCGACTGACATTCCCGAGTACACCCTGTCGATCAGGAACCACACCTACGAGCCTGCCCAGCTCAAGGTTCCGGCCAACACCAAGTTCAAGCTCCTCGTGCGCAACGAGGACGTCACACCGGAAGAATTCGAGAGCACCGAGTTCAACCGCGAGATGGTGGTGTTGCCGAGCAGCAGCGTCACGGTCTATGTCGGCCCGCTGCGTGCTGGCACCTACGGATTTTTCGGCGACTTCCATCCGGATACGGCCCAGGGCCGTCTGATCGTGGAGTGACGAGATGCCGGGTGTGGCCTTGCTGGTGTTTCGAGAGGTGATGGAGGCGGCGCTGATCGTCTCCATTGTCTGTGCCGCGACGCGCGGTGTGGCGCGACGTGGATTGTTCATGACCGGTGGCATCGGGCTCGGCATCGCCGGTGCCTTGCTGGTGGCTCTCGGGGCTAGCGTCATCGCCAATCTTGCAAGTGGTGCAGGGCAGAACATCTTCAATGCCGGTGTGCTGTTGTCGGCAGTCGCGATGATCGGCTGGCACGTGGTGTGGATGTCCAAGCACGGCCGGGAGCTGGCGCAGCGCATGAGCGCCATCGGCGGCGCGGTGAAGGCCGGCTCCAGTTCGCTCACGCTGTTGCTGGCAGTGGTGGCGCTGGCGGTATTGCGCGAAGGCTCCGAGATCGCGCTGTTCCTCTACGGCATGGCGGTCGGCGGCATCGGTGTCGCGGGCCTGGCTGGCGGCATTGCCCTGGGTGTTGGCGGCGGCGCGTTGCTGGGCTTTGCGCTGTACTTCGGCTTGTTGCGTATCCCGATGAAGCACTTTTTCAGTGTCACCAACGGGTTGCTGGTACTGCTGGCGTGCGGACTGGCCGCCACCGCAGCGGGTTTCCTGGTGCAGAGCAACCTGCTCCCGGCCTGGGGCAGCCAGCTGTGGAATACGTCCTGGCTGTTGTCGAATGGCTCGCTGGCCGGCAAGACGCTGGGAATCCTGATCGGCTACAACGCCACGCCTGCCGGCATCCAGATCGTCTTCTACGTGGCCACGCTGTTGCTGCTGGTTGCCGGCATGCGCTGGCAACACCACCGCGCATCGGTAGGCCTGTCATCGACGCGTCCCACTCCCCTGGCGGCGTCCGCGCCACTGTCCTGACACTCCGCATCGGGTTCACGCATGTCGCCATGCATGGCGGCTCGAAGCGTGCGTCCTCACGATCATCACCAAGAACCATCTCATGCATTCGAATCTCTCTGACAAGATGCCTGCCGTGCGGCCATCGGGCCGCCGCATGTCGCGCGTCTGGCTGTTGCCGCTGGTCGCCGTTCTGCTCGCCGATACCGGCATCGCCCGAGCGGACGACTTCATCGTCTATTCGCCCCACGTCATCCCCTCGCAGACCGAATTCGAGCTGCGCGGTTATCGGTATGGCGATGCGCGCGCGGATATGGGCGGCACGAGTGCCGCGGAATTCTCGATCGCCCACGCCTTCACCGGCTGGTGGAAGCCGGAGCTCTATCTCACGAAGTATGAAAAGGCACCCGGTGCCGGCGGGCAGCTGGTCGGTTACGAATTCGAGAACACGTTCCAGCTGACCCAGCCCGGCGAGTACTGGGCGGACCTCGGCTTTCTTGCGTCCTACGAGCACAAGACTCCCGCCGGCAGCCACGATGCCGTCGAATTCGGCCCCCTGATCGAGAAGGCCGTGGGCCGATTCACCCACACCGCGAACATGATCTGGGAGAAGCAGGTAGGCGCGGGTGCCGCCGGCAAATACGAGTTTCGCTACAGCTACTCAGGTACCTATACGGTATCCAAGGCTTTTCGCCCCGGTCTGGAAGCCTACGGACGCCCCGCCGATCACGCCTATCAGGCCGGCCCGATCGTGGCCGGCGAATGGCATCTCCCGGGCACGACCGGCAATCTCGAGTACCGGGTCGGCGTGGTGCTCGGACTCAATGCTGCTGCACCGCGGCGGACCTGGCTGGCAAGGGTGGAATACGAGTTCTTCTGATCTTGATGCCGGGAAGATCGGTGTGACGTTGCCCGGGTTCTTTTCTCAGGTGGGTTCTGCGCAGGTGTGTTGCTGTTGAGTGGGACTGGGATGACGGGCCGTACCGCGTACGTCGCCTGATACAGATCATGGTTGGCCACGTCGCCAACCTGTCAGCATGACGAACCGTCCTCATTCGAGTGGCCGATGTCATGCCCGAGTCCCGAACCCCGGCGGCCAGGCCAGCTACGTTTGCGGAGTTGCCGACCTTGCTGGCATCGGCGCCGCATCGGTTGCTGTTTCTGGCCGGCTCCATCACGGTACTGCTCAGCATGGCGTGGTGGGCGCTGGAGTTGACCTGGATGCGCTTCGGGCTGCGCAACTGGCCGCAGCCGTCGATACCGCCGGGCTGGGCGCATGCGATGCTGATCCAGTATGGCGTGTTTCCGCTGTTCATGTTCGGCTTCCTGTTGACCGTGTTTCCGCGCTGGCTGCATCGGCCGGCGTTGCCGCGAGCGCGCTATGTGCCGGTGGCCGGCTGCGTGTTCGGCGGCTACGTGCTGGCGAACGCGGGCCTGCTCGATCTGCCGTGGCTGCTGAAGTTTGGCTTCATGGTGATGCTGGCCGGCTATCTGATCGGCGGCTGGACGCTGGCGACGGTGCTGCGTGCGTCGGCTGATCGCGACGATCATGCACGCTCGTGCTTGCTGGCGTTGGGGTTGGGTGCGCTTGGTCTGCTCGCGTTTCTGGTCTATCTGTTCGGCGGCCCGACGGAATGCGCGATGCTGGCGATACGGCTGGGCACGTTCGGGTTATTGCTGCCGATATTCTTCACGGTGACGCACCGCATGCTGCCGTTCTTCAGCGTCAATGTGGCGAAGCAGTACACGGTGGTTCGTCCGCGCTGGAGTCTGCCGCTGGTGTGGGTGCTGCTGCTGACGCACGCGTTGCTGGACTGGCGCGGTGCGCTGGGCTGGCTGTGGCTGGTGGATATTCCGCTGGCGCTGGTATTCGGCTGGCACGCTCTGGCATGGCAACCGTGGAAGGCGCGGCGGCCGGGTCTGCTCGTGGTACTGCATCTGGCGTTTGCGTGGCTGCCGCTGGCGTTCGTGCTGTATGCGGTGCAGGACGTGATCTGCGCGATCAGCGGTCAGCAACTGCTGGGTCGCGCGCCGCTGCATGCCTTGGCGATCGGCTATTTCGGTTCGATGCTGGTGGCGATGGTGACTCGAGTGACCCAGGGTCATTCGGGACGGCCGCTGCAGATGGGCGCGGTGGCCTGGTTGTGTTTCGCCATGCTGCAGATTGTAGTGCTGCTGCGTATCCGCGCCGAGCTGGGCGGCGACGTTTACGGGTGGCTGGCGATCGCCGCCTACGGCTGGCTGCTGGCGTTCCTGCCGTGGGTACTGCGTTCGGCGTGGATCTACCTGACCCCGCGTGCGGATGGCAAGCCGGGCTGATGCGCTGATGTGGCGATGCACGCCTGATCCACATCAACGCGTCCATCGTCGACCGCGCGCAGACTTCGCCGGTGAAGTCCCTGGAGAATGCGTGTGGCTGTCTGGTATCCGTGGATCGTGCTGCTGCACTTGTCCTGTGCGATCGTGTTTGCCGGCGCGGTGGCGTTCGAGGTGCTGGTGATCGAGTCGCTGCACAGGCACTTCGATGCTGCCACCATGCAGTGCATCGAGCAGGCCGTGATGACGCGGGTGCGCCGGTTCATGCCGGTGGTGGTGGCCCTGTTGTTTGTCAGCGGCGGTGTATTGTTCGATATCCGCTGCGATGGCTTAAGTTGCGTTGGTTCGCGCTTCGGCAACCTGTTGCTGCTGAAAGTGTTGCTGGCATTCGGCGTGCTCGGTGTGTTCGTCAACGCGATGTGGGCGTCACGACGCGGCAGCATGGATGTCTGCCGGTTCCGGCATACCCATCGTGTCGTGCTGGGCCTGATGATAGTGATCGTCTTTCTGGCCAAGACCATGTTCTACTTGTAGGCCGCTATTTCCTCACGAGGTGCAACATGTCCAACGTCACGCTCAAGGGTCAGCCGATCAGCATCAGCGGCCAGTTTCCGACGGTGGGGACGCCGGCGCCGGCGTTCAGCCTGGTCGGTGGCGACCTGTCCGATGTCACGCTGTCGAATTTCTCGGGCAAGCGCAAGGTGCTGAACATCTTCCCCAGTGTCGATACGCCGACCTGTGCCATGTCGGTGCGCCATTTCAACGAATCGGCGAGCCAGCTCGACAACACCGTGGTGCTGTGCATCTCGGCCGATCTGCCGTTTGCGCAGGCGCGTTTCTGCGGTGCCGAAGGGCTGAAGCAGGTGACCAACCTGTCGCTGATGCGCGGCCACCAATTTCTCAACGACTACGGCGTGGCGATCGTCAGCGGCCCGCTGGCCGGCCTGGCCGCGCGCGCGGTGGTGGTGCTGGACGAACACGACAAGGTGATTCACGCCGAGCTGGTCAGCGAGATCGCGCATGAGCCGGATTACGACGCGGCGTTGAAAGCGCTAGGCTGAAGGTGTGAGTGCAGGGTGGCTGTGGCCGCTCGCACGCCTCTGATCGCGGGACTGGATTCAGCAACTCAGCGGTTGATCCCGACGACAGGCACGCCGAACGGGCGTGCCTGCGGACGCAGGCCGAGTCCGAGCTTGAGGCTCCGGCCGATGCGCTGGGCATATTCCAGCATCTGCGCGGCATGGACTTCGTCCAGCTCCTCCGCGCAGGTTTCGCGCCATAGTGCGAGCCACTGGTCGAAGTGTTCGGCGCGGATCGGATGCGGCCGATGCGCTGCCATCGGGTTGCCGCGATAGCTGCTTGCGCGCAACGCCACCGAGGCCCAGAACGAGGTCAGCAGACGCTTGTGTTCGTCCCAGTCGTGCACGGCCGCGTTGAACACCGGGCCGAGTTCCGGATCGAGCCGCACTTTTTCGTAGAAGCGATCGACCAGGGTGGCGATCGCTGACTCATCGAATGCAGTCGGTGGATTCGTGCGGGACATCGTGGAGTCCGGTGCGCTGAACGACGCGCGATGGTATTCGGCAACGATACGCAACCGGCGCGGTTGGCCGGATGCGCGGCAGATGCAGTGAAGTTTACTTGCTCAGGCTCAGCGTGCCCTTCATCAGCGCGGCATGGCCGGGGAAGGTGCAGAAATAGGCATACGACTCGCCGGCCTTGAGGTTGGCCACGCCGAAGGTGGCCAAGTCGGATTCGCCACCGCCAATCAGCTTGGTGTGGGCGATGATCCGGCTGTCATTCGGCTTCTCGTAGCTGCTGGCCGCGCCGGCCTTCATGCCGTCGGCGATCACGCCGGACTCGTCGGCGCCGTTGGTCAGCACCCAGTTATGGCCCATTGCGGTCTTCGGCAGCTTGCCGGTGTGCTTCAAGGTCACGCTGAATGTCTTGCAGGTCTTCGGTACGGTAATGGTCTTCTGGTTGTACTGCATCGCGTCGTTGGCTTCGACGGTGGTGGAACACTCGGCGGCCATCAGCGGGGTGGACAGCAGGCCGAGCAGTGCGATCGCAATCAGTTTGCGCACGATGTGTTGCTCCGTGGGGAAAGGGTAAGGCGCAGGAGCATTCTGTGGTGTTGGCGCATGGCCGGCACTGATCTGGATCATGACGGCGGCGCCCGTCATCGCCGACACTGCAGCCACGTATCGGCCGGCGGCGGAAGGAGACACGATGACGCACGTTGTCACGGACAACTGCATCAACTGCAAGCACACCGACTGCGTCGAGGTGTGCCCGGTGGACTGCTTTCACGCCGGGCCGAATTTCCTGGTGATCGATCCCGACGAATGCATCGACTGCACGTTGTGCGTGGAGGAGTGTCCGGTCGGCGCGATCTTCCCCGAGCTCGACATCCCATCCGGGCAGGAAGGCTTCCTCGCGATCAATGCCGAACTGGCGCGCGAATGGCCTGTGCTGACCAGCAAGATCGCGGCGATGGAAGATGCTGCCAAGTGGGACGGCGTGCCGGACAAGCTCCCGCTGCTGAAGCGTTGAGACAAGCGCTGATACAGGTCGAGGCATTGACAGGCCGCGCACAAAAAACCGGGCGAGTGCCCGGTTTTTGTCTTGCGTCGAAAGCGGTTTACTTCGCCACGACCCGCACCATCTCCAGGCACTTGTTCGAATAGCCCCACTCGTTGTCGTACCAGCTGACCAGCTTGACGAAGGTGTCGTCGAGCGCGATGCCGGCTTCGGCGTCGAAGATCGAGGTGCGTGCGTCACCGCGGAAATCGGTGGCGACGACCTTGTCCGTGGTGTAGCCGAGAACGCCCTTCAGCGCGCCTTCGCTCTGTGCTTTCATCTCGGCGCAGATTTCCGCGTAGGTCGCGGGCTTTTCCAGCTCGACGGTGAGGTCGACCACGGACACGTCCGAGGTCGGCACGCGGAAGCTCATGCCGGTGAGCTTCTTGTTGAGCTCGGGGATCACCACGCCGACGGCCTTGGCGGCGCCGGTGGAGGAGGGAATGATGTTCTCCAGGATGCCGCGGCCGCCGCGCCAGTCCTTGTTGCTCGGGCCGTCGACAGTCTTCTGGGTGGCGGTGGCGGCATGCACGGTGGTCATCAGGCCGCGCTTGATGCCCCACTTGTCGTGCATGACCTTGGCGATCGGCGCCAGGCAATTCGTGGTGCAGCTGGCGTTGGAGATGATCGCCTCGCCCTTGTAGGTCTTGTCGTTGACGCCGTAGACGAACATCGGCGTGTCGTCCTTCGACGGCGCCGACAGAATCACCTTCTTCGCGCCCGCGTCCAGATGCTTCTGTGCCGTCACCTTGTCCAGGAACAGGCCGGTGGACTCGATCACCACGTCGGCGTTCACCTCATTCCACTTCAGCGCGGCTGGATCGCGTTCCTGGGTCAGACGGATCTTCTTGCCGTTGACCACCAGATGGCCGCCTTCCACTTTGACGTCGCCCTTGAAGCGGCCATGCACCGAGTCGTAGCTGAGCATGTAGGCAAGGTAGTCCGGCTCGAGCAGGTCGTTGATCGCCACGATCTCGATGTCGTTGCCGAAGTTCTGCACGGCGGCGCGAAGTACGTTGCGACCGATGCGGCCGAAGCCGTTGATGCCGACCTTGATGGTCATGAGTGGGCGTCCTCCAGAAGGAATGAAAACGTGGCTGTGATTGGCAGCCGGCAAAGCCGCGATTTTACAGCCAATCGCCGCCTGGCGCTCGCTGCAGCAGTCACACCACTGCCGTGGCCCGCCATAAAAAATCCGGATCGGCTGTGGCAGACTGCCGCGATTGCCTCAAAGGATCATCCGCATGAGCTTCACTCGCCGCGCCGCCACTACTCTGCTTGCCTGCCTGCTGGTCGCCCCGGTACAGGCGTGGGGGCCGCTCGGCCACAGCGTGGTGGCCGAACTGGCACAGCGCCATCTGAGTCCGGCGGCGGAGGCCGAGGTCGAGCGGCTGCTGGCACCGGAGCACACGCGTTCACTGGCCGACATCGCCAACTGGGCCGACCAGATCCAGAACGATCCGGCGCAGGACGCGCTGTGGAAGCAGACCCGAAGCCAGCACTACATCAATTTTCTTGGCGGCAGCGATTGCGATTACGTGCCACCGCGCGACTGCCGCGACGATCGCTGTGTGGTGTCTGCGCTGCAGTACTACGTGGGCGTGCTGGGTGATCGCAGCCAGCCGGATGCCGCGCGCCGCGACGCGCTGAAATTCGTGGTGCATTTTATCGGCGACATCCATCAGCCATTGCATGCCGGCTACCGCGACGACAAGGGCGGCAATACCTATCAGGTGCAGTTCGACGGCAAGGGCAGCAACCTGCACAAGGTGTGGGACTCGGGTATGTTGCGCACCCGCGGCCTCGAATGGCAGGCCTATGCGCAGCAGCTCGACGCGTCAGGTCCGGTCGCGTTGCCGGCACCGATTGCACCATTGGACGACCCATACGCGCAGTGGGCCGAAGAATCCTGCCGGATCACTGCCGGCGCCGGCTTCTATCCCGACGGACACGTCATCGATGCCGCCTACGTTCGTACCGAACTGCCACTGGCCGAACAGCGTCTGCGCGAAGGCGGCCGGCGTCTGGCCGAGGTGCTGAATCTCGCCTTGAATCCTTAAATGCCCAACTGATCCGTCGCATGCCGGCTGGATCGACGTGGTTCCGGGCGGATAGACGGCCAGACTTTCATTGCATACGTTTGCAGGGCTGGCGCAACGGCTCGCATCTGCTAGCCTCGGTGACATGACCGACACTCCCACACGCCGCACCAAGATCGTCGCCACGCTCGGCCCCGCCACCGACGCGCCAGGCATGCTCGAAAAAATCATCGCCGAAGGCGTCGACGTGGTTCGCCTGAACCTGTCACATGGCCAGCCGGACGATCACCGCGCACGCGCCAACGCGGTACGTGTGGCGGCGGCCGCAGCCGGGCGCGAGGTCGGCGTGCTGGCCGATCTGCAGGGGCCGAAGATCCGCATCGAGACGTTCGCAAACGGACCGGTGGAGCTGATCGACGGTGCTTCGTTCGTGCTGGATTGCCGCCCCGATGCACCAGCTGGCGATGCCACGCGGGTGGGTGTGAGCTACTACGAGCTGCCACACGACGTGCATGCCGGCGACGTGCTGCTGCTGGACGACGGCCTAGTCGCACTGACCGTGCTGGCCGTGGTCGGTGTCGAAGTGCGTTGCCAGGTGCTGATCGGCGGCAAGCTGTCCAATCGCAAGGGTCTCAACCGGCAGGGCGGCGGACTATCGGTAACGGCGCTGTCGGACAAGGACAAGGCCGACATCAAGCTGGCCGCCGAGATCGGTGCGGATTTCCTGGCCGTGTCGTTCGTGCGGTCGGCCGAAGACATGCATCAAGCCCGCCGCCTGCTGCACGAGGCCGGCGGCAACGCGTCGTTGGTGGCAAAGATCGAGCGTGCCGACGCGATCCCGGTACTGGGCGAGATCATCGACGCTTCCGACGTGGTGATGGTGGCGCGCGGCGACCTCGGCGTGGAGATCGGCGACGCCGAGCTGCCCGGTTTGCAGAAGAAGATCATCCGCGAATCGGTACAGCGCAATCGCGCGGTGATCACCGCCACGCAAATGCTGCAATCGATGGTGCGTTCGCCGATCCCGACCCGCGCCGAGGTGCTGGACGTGGCGAACGCGGTGATCGACGGCACCGACGCGGTGATGCTGTCGGAGGAAACCGCGGCCGGCGCGCATCCGGACAAGGCGGTGGCGGCGATGCGCCGGATCTGCCTCGGTGCCGAGCGGCAGTTCGAGCCGAAGGAGGATCTGGCCGCGGCCGGACACCGGCTGGATCGCACCGACCAGGCGATTGCGCTGGCCGCGATGGTGCTCGCCGCCCAGCTGGGCGTGCGCGCGATCGTGGCGCTCACCGAATCCGGTGCCACCGCGCAATGGCTGTCGCGCTACCGCAGCGCGGTACCGATCTACGGAATGTCGCCGTTCGCCGCCGCGCGCCGGCGCATGCTCCTGCTGCGCGACGTGCAGCCGGTAGCCTTCAGTCATGGCGAGCAGCAAAGCATGGCCGCCTCCACACGTGCCGCCGTGCGCCTGCTGTTCGAGCAGGGCAGACTGGCCGAGGGCGAGCGCGTGGTGATCACCTACGGCGATCGGGTCGGTCATGTCGGCGGTACCAATACGCTCAAGCTGCTCTCGGTCGGCGCCGACGGCATGGTCGAGAGCCTGCGCGACCTGTGATGCTGACGCGCGGCTGTCCACCGATCGCACGGTGACTGCCGCCGGGCGAAAGGGCGGCTACACTCTGAACTGGCTACACCCGGCCCAGGAGATCGCCATGAAAACCATGTTCCGCCCGTTTCGCCAGACGTTGTTGCTGGCATTGGCGCTGGGCTTCGTCGCGCCGGTGCTGGCGCAATCACACAAGGTCGACCAGCCGGATCTTTACCGCTACTGGATCCTGCTCAATACCAAGGTGCAGATGGACGCGCCGAACAGCGGGCTGAATCTGGACAAGCCCGGTTGCGCGGCGGTGACCTACACGATCGGTTCCGATGGCGTGCCGATGGATGTGCAGGTGGTCAAGGTCGTGCCCAAGAGCGATCTGGGCCCGGTGGCGCGCAGCGCGGTATCTCATTTCCGCTACGGTCCGTCGCTGGGTAACCGCATCGGCGAGCCAGTCGCCACCTATTACGTAGTGCCGTTCAATGCACCGACGGACCCGGCGCGGCGCCAGCAGCTGATCGATCCGTGCAAGCTGCCCGGCTACGCGCCCTGAATCGGTACTGACACCGGCGCCCGCGGGCTGGCGCGTCCAGTTCGCCGATCTGGCCTATAATTGACGTTTTGAGCCATGCCGCTTCGATCTCGAGGCGGCTTCAACCTTTGTGCCGGCGGATGCCGCCCTCGCACCACGGAGTCGTCATGAGTATTGAAGATCTTGAAAGCATCGCCCTGGCGATGGTCGCGCCCGGCAAGGGCATCATCGCCATCGACGAGTCGACCAACACCATCAAGAAGCGTTTCGAGGCCGTCGGCATCGAGAACACCGAAGAGAATCGCCGCGCCTACCGCGAGTTGCTGCTGACCACGCCGGGCCTGAACGAGCACATCTCCGGCGCGATCCTGTACGACGAGACGATCCGCCAGTCGACCAAGGACGGCGTGCCGTTCACCCAGCTGATGAAGAAGCTCGGCATCATCCCGGGCATCAAGGTCGACAAGGGCCCGCAGCCGCTGGCCGGCTTCCCCGGCGACGTGGTCACCGAGGGCCTCGACGGCCTGCGCGAGCGTTTGCAGGAATACGCCAAGCTCGGGGCGCAGTTCGCCAAGTGGCGCGCGGTGATCAACATCAGCGAAGACAACCCCAGCTCCACCGCGATCGAGGCGAACTGCCACATGCTGGCCCGCTACGCCGCGCTGTGCCAGGAAGCCGGCATCGTGCCGATGGTCGAGCCCGAAGTGATCATGGACGGTGACCACAGCATCGAAGTCAGCTACGAAGTGCACGAGGCCGTGCTGCGCAGCCTGTTCAATGCGCTGTACGAGCAGAACGTGATGCTGGAAGGCACCATCCTGAAGGTCAGCATGGTCATCCCGGGCAAGGATTCGGACGAGCAGGTCGACGTCGAGGAAGTCGCAGAAGCCACCGTGCGCGTGCTCAAGACCACCGTGCCGGCCTCGCTGCCGGGCATCGTGTTCCTCTCCGGCGGCCAGACCGACCTGCAGTCCACCGCGCATCTGAATGCGATGAACCAGATCGGCCCGCACCCGTGGCCGCTGTCGTTCTCCTACGGCCGTGCCATGCAGCAGGCGGCGCTGAAGCTGTGGGCAAAGGACATGAAGGCGAACTACGCCGAGGCGCAGAAGACTGTGCACGCCCGCGCGCGTGACAACGGCCTGGCTGCGCTGGGGCAGTGGAAGGGTTGATCAGTTAGGTCCGCCGCCCGATGTGGTGGCGGACCGGATAAAAAAAGGGCGCCTTGCGGCGCCCTTTTTTTGTGCGGCCTTGCGACCGGCAGGGTGGATCAGAAGCGGTATTCGGCGCTGGCCGAGACCATGTCGGTGCTCAGATCGACATTGTGCTTCTGCGCGTCGAAGTAGTCGTAATTCAGACCGACGCTGAGGTTGCGGGTGACGTTGTAGCCCACGCCGGCGCCCGCATACCAGCTGTTGTTGCTCAGGCCCTTGCGGACCGGATTGATGTCATTGCTCAGGCCGTGGCCGGTCCAGCTGTAGAGGCCGGCGCGACCGCTGAGGTACCAGTCCGGGGTGAGATCGAAATGGGCATTGGCACCGGCGGTCCAGCCATGAAGCTGGGATTTGCCCGGGGCGATCACCGGCTGGCTGTTGAAGACGTTCTTCGCGTGGATGTTGCCCAGGTCGTTGTAACCCACCTCGGCGCCCAGCGAGAAGTTCGGTGCCAGCGACCAGCGGTAGCCGCCGTTGAGCGCATAGCCAGTGTCATGGCCGTCGTACGGGCCCTGGTTGATGGAGGTGCGGCCGACGTTGCCGTTGATGAACCAGCCGCCGTTGTCGGTCGGCGCGCTCTGCGCAAACACGGCGGGAACGGCCAGCAGGCCTGCGGTGGTGAGGGCGAGGGCAAGCAGGGTCTTTTTCATTTTCATGGGAAATGCTCCGGTTGTCATGGCAGTCGGCCCGAAAGGGGGAGTGGCCGCTGCTGCAGGTGCGCCACCCAAGTCAGGCGGCGACACTTGTACCCTTAGATTGGGTGCGGGTTGAAAGATTCAATACCGATTAGTTCAGTATTAAGCCAAGGTTAATACGGCGTTTTACGATGGCGTGAAAGCGAGCCTCTGCGCCATCTGCTGCGTATCTTCAGAAGCGATATTCCGCCGTCAGCGATGCGGTATCGGTGGACAGGCTGACGTGGTCCTTCTTGGCGTGGAAGTAGTCGTAGGACAGGCCAAGACCGAAGCGGTCATTGAGGTCGTAGCCCACACCGGCACCGGCGTAATAGTCGACCTTGTCCAGGTCGTGCCGATTGATGCTCTGGTTGTCATAGCCATGACCCTTCCAGCCATACACGCCGGTGCGGCCGCTGAGGTACAGGCCTTGCCACACGTTGACCTTGCCATTCACGCCAGCAGTCCAGCCACGCAGGGCATTGCGCTGCGTGGTCAGGTTGACGTCGTTGCTGTTGAAGACGTTCTTTACCTTGAAGTTGCCCAGGTCGTTGTAGCCGACATCGAAGCCGAGCCCCAGATCCTGGCCCACTTTCCAGCGATAGCCGCCGTTGATCGCGTAGGTCGTCGGGTGATCGTTGTACGGGCCCTTGTTCAGATGCGCCTGGCCGACACTGCCGTCAATGAACCAGTTGCCGCTGCCGACCGGCTGGTTCGGCTGATAGTTGCCGCCAGCGGGCTGGGTACTGCTGGTTGTCGTATCCGGCGCCGCGGAAGCGGGGGTTGCGTCCTGCGCCAAGGCGGGCAGGGCCAGCAGGCTGCTGGAGGCGAGTGCAAAGGCAAGCAAGGTCTTTTTCATGGGGATTCTCCTTCTTATAGACAACGAACCGTCAGGCACTTGGGGACGTGCGCAGACGGTGGCGCGCGGAAGCCACGCGCCGGCCATTGAACGAATTCCTAGCTGAAGCTCGGCGGTATCCGGTCCGGAGAAATTAAGGATGAGTTAATTCACGGCGCACTATTCGCGCGCATCGGAAGAAGCGTGCAGATGAGGCGACCGGGGCGACAGCACCGGGCCGGATCGGCGACAATCAGCGTTTTGCCAAGCCTTCGGAGATGTGCTGATGACCACCCGCCGCGAACTCGCCAACGCCGTGCGCGCCCTTGCCATGGACGCCGTGGAGGCGGCCAAGTCCGGTCATCCGGGCATGCCGATGGGCATGGCCGACATTGCTGAGGTGCTGTGGAACGACTTCCTGCAGTTCAACCCGGCCAATCCAAAGTGGTTCAACCGCGACCGCTTCGTACTCTCCAACGGCCACGGCTCGATGCTGCAGTACGCACTGCTGCATCTGACCGGGTTCGACCTGCCGATGGACCAGCTCAAGCATTTCCGTCAGCTGCATTCGAAGACCGCCGGCCATCCGGAAGCGAGCGAAACTCCCGGCGTAGAGACCACCACCGGGCCGTTGGGACAAGGGCTGGCGAACGCGGTCGGCTTTGCACTGGCCGAGAAAGTGCTGGCGGCGCATTTCAACCGCGACGGGCATGACATCGTCGATCACCACACCTACGTCTTCCTCGGCGACGGCTGCCTGATGGAAGGCATCTCGCACGAAGTCGCCTCGCTGGCCGGCACCTGGCAGCTGGGCAAGCTGGTCGCGATCTACGACGACAACGGCATCTCGATCGACGGCGAAGTGCACGGCTGGTTCACCGACGACACGCCGGCACGCTTCGAGGCGTACGGCTGGAACGTGATTCGTGGCGTGGACGGTCATGACGCCGAGGCGATCAGGCAGGCAATTGCGAAGGCGACTGCGCAGAGCGACAAGCCCACCCTGATCTGCGCCAAGACCATCATCGGTTTCGGCGCGCCGCACAAGCAGGGCAAGGAAGAGAGCCACGGCGCGCCGCTGGGCAAGGACGAGATCGCCGCCGCCCGCGCGCAGCTGGGCTGGAACTACGCCCCGTTCGAGATTCCCGCCGAAATCTACGCGGGCTGGGATCACAGAAAGTCAGGTAATGAAGCCGAGCAGGCCTGGAACGACGCGTTCACGAAATATGCTTCCGCGCATTCGGAGCTGGCCGCCGAGTTCAAGCGCCGCCTCGCCGGCGAACTGCCGGCCGATTGGGCGGCGAAGTCGCAGGCGTATATCGCGAAGCTGCAGGCGGAGGGCCCGGAAGTGGCTACGCGCAAGGCTTCGCAGATGAGCCTGGACGCGTTCGGTCCGCTGCTGCCGGAATTGATCGGCGGCTCGGCCGACCTGGCCGGCTCCAACCTCACCAAGTGGAAGGGCAGCCTCGATGCCGCCACTGGCAACAGTGCGGACGGCAAGGGCAACTACGTCTATTACGGCGTGCGCGAGTTCGGCATGACGGCGATCGCCAACGGCCTGGCGCTGCACGGCGGCTTCATTCCGTACGACGCCACCTTCCTGGTGTTCTCCGACTACGCGCGCAACGCGGTGCGCATGAGCGCGCTGATCCCGGCGCACGCGATCCACGTCTACACGCACGATTCGATCGGCCTGGGCGAGGACGGCCCGACCCATCAGCCGGTCGAGCACATGGCCAGCCTGCGTTATATCCCTAACAACCAGCTGTGGCGTCCGTGCGATGCGGTGGAATCGGCCGCGTCATGGAAGGCGGCGATCGAGCGCAAGGGCGCGCCGTCGTGCCTGATCTTCTCGCGGCAGAACCTCAAGCATCAGCAGCGCAGCGAGCAGCAGGTCGCCGACATCATGCGCGGCGGCTATGTGCTGTCCGATCCGCTGGACACGAAGTTCCAGGCGATCCTGATCGCCACCGGCTCGGAAGTGGAGCTGGCGATGGAGGCTTCACGCGCGCTGGCGCAGCAGGGCGTCGCTGTCCGCGTGGTGTCGATGCCGTGCACCGAGGTGTTCGACGCACAGCCGCTGGAATACCGCGAAGGCGTGCTGCCGGGCTGGTGCCGCGCGCGCGTGGCGGTGGAAGCGGCGACGGCCGACTTCTGGTGCAAGTACGTGGGCCTGGACGGCGAAGTGGTCGGCATGACCACGTTCGGTGCCTCGGCGCCGGCGCCGCAGCTGTTCGAGCACTTCGGCTTCACGGTGGCGTATGTGATCGATGCGGTGAAGCGCGTTATCCGCTGAGCCTCCTCGACGGATACAGAAAGCCGCGGCCATGCCGCGGCTTTTTCATGCGTGGCAAGGCATTCAGGCGAGCAGCAACGCGGCCAGTTCGTCCGGCGTCGCCGCGATCGCACTGGCGCCGGCCTGCTCGAGTTCACTGCGGCTGCCGAAGCCCCACAGCACGCCGAAGCCGCGTACATGGTTGGCGACTGCGCCATCGATGTCGAAGTGGCGGTCGCCGATCATCACTGCGCCGGATGGTTCAGTACTGAAGTCCGCCAATGCCTCGGCGATCATCGAGGCCTTTTCGCTGTGCGGACTGTCCGGGTGCGGGCCGTACAAGCGCAGGAACGCGTCGCCGAACGGCAGGTGGGCGATGATCGGCGCGGCGTGCCGTTGCGGCTTGCTGGTCACCACGGCGAGTTGATGACCGGCAGCAAGCAATCGCTCGATCAGTGCCTCGATGCCCGGGTAGATCTCATGCTCGCGCCAGCCATGCGTATTGAAGCGCTCGTGGTAGTACTCCACGGCCGCTTCGATCCGCGCGGCGTCGTGATCCAGCAGCGGTGCGAAGCTGTGCCGCAGCGGCGGACCGATCCAGCGACGCAGTTCCGCATGCGCCGGCGCGGGAACATCCAGCCGTGCCAGCGCATGTTTCACGCACGCGGTGATGCCGTGCTCGGAATCGATCAGGGTGCCGTCGAGGTCGAACAGGCAGAGCATTATTTCGCGGCTCGCGCCTTCAAGGCGGTGACCGCCGGCAGTTCCTTGCCTTCGAGGAATTCGAGGAAGGCACCGCCGCCGGTGGAGATGTACGACACCTGGTCGGCGATGCCGTACTTGTCGACCGCGGCCAGCGTGTCGCCACCGCCGGCGATCGAGAACGCCGGCGAGGCGGCGATGGCGCGTGCCAGCGTTTCCGTGCCCTTGCCGAACGCGTCGAACTCGAACACGCCGACCGGACCGTTCCACACCACCGTGCCGGCTTTCGCGATCAGCTCGGCGTAGCGTCTGGCGGTCTCCGGCCCGATATCGAGGATCATCTCGCCGGCGCCGACCTCGTCAACCGGTTTCACCGTCGCCGGTGCCTGCGCGGAAAACGCCGGCGCCACCACCACGTCGACCGGCATCGGCACTTCCGCGCCGCGGCGCTTGGCATCGGCCAACACCTTTTTCGCCGCATCGATCAGGTCAGGCTCATACAGCGAGTTGCCGACCGAATGGCCCATCGCGACGATGAAGGTGTTGGCGATGCCGCCACCGACAATCAACTGGTCGACTTTGCCGATCAGGTTGTCCAGCAGGGTCAGCTTGGTGGAAACCTTGGAGCCGGCGACGATCGCCAGCAGCGGATGCGCCGGATGCTCAAGCGCCTTGCCCAATGCGTCAAGCTCGGCTGACAGCAGCGGGCCGGCCGCGGCGATCGGCGCGAACTTGATCACGCCATGGGTCGAGGCCTGTGCGCGGTGCGCAGTGCCAAACGCATCCATCACGAAGATGTCGCACAGAGCGGCGTACTTCTTCGCCAGCGTCTCGTCGTCCTTGCCCTCGCCGACGTTCATGCGGCAGTTTTCCAGCAGCACCACCTCACCGGCAGCGACTTCGACACCGTCGAGGTAGTCGGCTACCAACCGTACCGGCGTGCCGAGCTGTTCGCGCAGCCAAGCGGCGACCGGCGCCAGCGAGGACTCGGCGTCGAACTGACCTTCCTTCGGCCGGCCCAGGTGCGACAGCACCAGCACCTTCGCACCGGCATCGCGGGCAGCCCTGATCGTCGGCAGCGCGGCGTCGAGGCGCTGGGTCGAGGTGATCTGGCCATGGTCGTCGATCGGCACATTCAGGTCTTCGCGGATCAGCACGCGCTGATCGCGCAAATCAAGGTCACTCATGCGGATGACGGACACGGCGGAACTCCGGTGGTGGGTTGGTTCGCCCTGGGTGGGCGGCAACCGTCTATTGTCCGACGCGTTGCCTGTCGACGCAAACACGAGCCGGTCGGTCAGGGCATCCGAAGGCGACATTGCGGCCGGCCATGTGTCGAGATCACACTGTGGCTAAACTGCGATTATCCGTGCGGGGGAATGGCTCATGACTACCGGTCTGGTGCTTTACGGCTACTGGCGTTCCAGCGCTGCCTATCGCGTGCGCATCGCGTTGAATCTGAAGGGGCTGAGTTACGAGACACGACCGGTACATCTGGTGCGCGATGGCGGCGAGCAACATGCGGAGGACTACCGCATGATCAATCCGCAGGAGCTGATCCCCTGTCTGCTCGATGGCGATCGGGTGGTCACCCAGTCGCTGGCGATCATGGAATATCTCGACGAGACTCGTCCCGAGTTCGGGACGGCACTGCTGCCGGCCGATGCGCGCGGGCGTGCGCAGGTGCGTGCGCTGGCAATGGCCGTGGCCTGCGACATCCACCCGCTGGGCAATCTGCGTGTGCTGCAGCAGCTCGAAGCGCAGTTCGGCGCGAGCGAAGAGCAGCGCGCGGCGTGGTCGCGATATTGGATCGCCAGCGGTTTCAAGGCGATGGAGGCGATGCTGAGCGAAAATGCGGCGACCGGCCGTTACTGCCACGGCGAGACGCCGAACATGGCTGACGCCTGCCTGGTGCCGCAGGTCTACAACGCGTTGCGCTGGAAACTGCCGATGGATGGTTATCCGACGTTGTGGCGGATCTATCAGGCATGCAACGAGCTGGAGGTGTTTCGGCGGGCTGCACCGGAAGTGCAGCCGGATGCGCCTGTGGTGGCCTGACATCAGTGGGCGGAGTCTGGGGCAAATTGTGGCGCTGGCAACATGGCCGGCAGGCTTCCGGCTACGACAAGCTGCTCTTGGCCGGATTGCCATGGCCGCTACCGTGCGATTGCTATCTGCTGCATTTCCCCGAGGGGGCGGAAGTGCCACCCCACGTGGATCGGGTGGCGCGTGGCCGTCACTACCGGCTCAACATCATTCTGCGTGCCGCTGACCGCGGCGGCGAGTTCGTCTGCGCTCGGAGCCTTCATGCCAGCGAACGGATCAAACTGTTCCGACCCGATCTGGAAACGCACAGCGTGACCCGCATCGAACGTGGCAGTCGATGGGTGTTGAGTATCGGTTGGGTACGCGGATCGCGAGGCGGTGTGCGCCCCGCGGCTTGATTAGAAACCCATGCCGTACGGATCATTGCCGACCAGTTCCTGGTCGCTGCCGCCTTCGGCCAGCCGGATCTTCAGCGCCAGTCCATCGCGCGAATCGGACTTGTTGAGCACTTCTTCCAGCTCCACGCGGCCCTCCTTGTACAGCCGGTACAACGACTGATCGAACGTCTGCATGCCTTCCTGCAGGCTGCGATCCATCGCTTCCTTGATCTCGTGGGTCTGGCCGCGGCGGATCATGTCGCGGATCAGCGGCGTGTTGAGCAGCACTTCTGCAGCCGGAATGCGTCGGCCGTCCTTGCCCACCACCAGGCGTTGGCTTATCACCGCGCGCAGGTTCAGGGCCAGGTTCATCAGCACGTTTTTGTGCGCCGACTCGGGGAAGAAGTTGAGGATGCGCTCCAGCGTCTGGTCGGCGTTGTTGGAGTGCAACGTGGCCAGGCAAAGGTGACCGGTTTCGGAGAACGCGATTGCCGCTTCCATCGTGTCGGTGTCGCGGATCTCGCCGATCATGATCACGTCCGGCGCTTCGCGCATCGCGTTCTTCAGTGCCTCGTGGTAGCTGTGCGTGTCCAGCCCCACCTCGCGCTGGTTGACGATGGATTTCTTGTGCCGATGCAGGTATTCGATCGGATCCTCGATGGTGAGGATGTGACCGGGAGTGGTCGAGTTGCGCTGGTCGATCATCGCCGCCAGCGTGGTCGACTTGCCCGAGCCGGTGGCGCCGACCACCAGGATCAGTCCGCGCGGCTCCATGATCAGGTCGCGGAAGATGCCGGGCAGCTGCAATTGATCGATGCTGGGGATCTCGCTCTTGATCGCGCGGATCACCATGCCCACTTCGCCGCGCTGCTTGAACACGTTGATGCGGAAACGGCCGGCTTCCTTCACCGCCAGCGCCATGTTCAGTTCGAGGTTGCGCTCGAACAGCGGCACCTGGCCCTCGTCCATCAACGAATAGGCGATCTTCTTGACCATGCCGCCGGGGAGGCCGGTATTGCCCAGTGGATACAGCTTGCCCTCGACCTTGATATTCACCGGGGCGCCCGTCGTCAGGAACATGTCCGACGCGCCCTTGTCTACCATAAGCTTGAGGAAGTAACCGATGTCCACGTATGACCCCTGTTTCTATGCGCGTTGCAATGATGGATTATGCCTGTCCACAATACGCCGCGACACACCATGAGGAATGTGATGTACATCTTTCCCCCGCTGGCCGGATCCCTTGGCCGCATCCGTACGGCAACGGCTGTTCTGGTACTGACTCTGGCGCTGACCGGCTGCGCCACGGTGCCCCCGCCCGATGATTCGATGAATCTGGCGCAGACGCAATTGCAGACGGCGCGTGATGCCGGCGCCGCCGATTATGCGCCGGTCGATCTGGGCTTCGCGCAGGACAAATTCCAGCAGGCGCAAGCGGCCATGGCCCAGCGCAAATACGCCGACGCGGCCAATCTGGCCGAAGAGTCGCGTGCCGACGCCGAACTGGCCCGCGCCAAGGCGCGGCTTGGCGCGGCGCGGGCACAGATCCAGGGCAAGGTGCAGGAAAATACCCGCCTGCGCAGTCAGGACGAGCAAGCTGCTGCTGCCGAGCAGCAGGCGCGACAGGTACCTTCGGCGGCAGCGTCTTCCAGCACGGTACCGACCGAGGACATGCCGGCACCGCCCTCGTCCGAGTTGTCCACGCCGCCATCCGGTGCCGGTTTCCAGACCTTGCCCGACAACGCCCAGCAACCCGCCTCCAGCTCCAGCACTCAGGAGGTGCAGCCATGAAGCGGCTCAGCATCATCTTCGCCTCGATGACATTGGCCCTGGTCACAGTGGGATCCGCGCAGGCCCGCCAGGACGATATCGACATCAACCGGTTGACCAGCAGCCTCGATCAGCTCGCCAATGACCCCAGCCTGGGCGGTTATGCGCAGGCCGAGCAGGCGCGTGCGCGCGATGCGATCAACCGGCTGGCGCAGGCGAGTTCGCGCGAGCGCGCGCATGATCTGTATCTGGCCGAACGCCGCGTGGATCTGGCCAAGGCTGCCGCGCAGTTGCAGGACGCCCAGCTCAAACTGACCCAGCTTGATCGCGAACACGACCAGATCCTGCTCGACAACAGCCGGCGCGATGCGGAAATCGCGCGTCGCGAGCTGGAGCGTCAGCGCCTGCAGTACCAGTTGGCGCAGGAAGAGGCCGCCCGGTTGCAGCAGCAGGGACAGGAATACTCGCAAGCGGCCGACCAGGCGCGCGCAGAAGCCGATCAGGCGAAGAAGCTGGCAGCGGCTCAGAGCAAGGTGGCCAACGCGGCACGCCGCGAGGCCGCACTGGCGGCGCAGGCGGCCAAGGCGATGCGATCGCAAATGCAGGACGGTACCCCTGCCGAATCGGCTCCTGCCCCGAAGAAAAAGCCCGCCAAAAAGCACACGGACCAACCCTGATCCGTCGTTGACGAGCCGACTGAGGGTCGCCGTCCAGCGCCCTTCGGCGAGTGGGACCCGGCCTGCCGCAGTCTCGGTTATGTAAATGTAAAATGCTGTTTTGACAGGTTTTTCGCCTGCATCCCAGTTATTTTCTGTGAGGCTTGCGCCACCCGGATCGGGGGAGTAGGGTCGAAGTCCCACGAGGCACCCAAGCCTTGTGGGTCACTGACCTGAACCATGCGCCTATCCCACGTTCAATGCTCCACCTGCGTCCCGATGTTCCGGCGTGGGTCGTGGATGCGTGCGTGGTTCAACAGTCTGCGGATGCCCACGGTCGTGGCATCCGCCAGTCCACTCGCGAGGAGGTCGGATCATGTTTGAAAACCAGCAGCGTGATGATGTCGAGGCATTGATGAAAGCCGATGCCGAATTCCGTCGGCTCTATCAGCACCACAAGCAACTCGACAGCAAGGTGCACGACGCCGATATCGGCGTGCTGCCCATCGACGATGTCACCCTCGCCAGCATGAAGAAGGAAAAACTGCTGGCCAAGGCGCGACTCGAGCGCATGTGGGAGAGTCGCGCGCACCTCATCCACTGAGTCTGCGATTTCACGCGAAGCGCGGCCCCGGGCTCTTCCTGCTGTATCGGAAAGAACGCCGGGGCCGCGGCGTTTCCGGCGCCCGGCCGGGTGGCTCGGTTATCATGGCGATCTTGCCGGATTGACACGCAGCCTGCGTGACCGGCGTTGCCTGCGACGGAGCCCCCATGACGGTCCACCAGAGTGTTCTTGAACTGATCGGACATACCCCGATGGTGCGCGCGCAGCGCCTGGATACCGGGTTGTGCGAACTGTTCCTCAAGCTCGAGAGCGCCAACCCAGGTGGTTCGATCAAGGATCGCATCGGCCTGTCGATGATCGAGGGCGCCGAGAAGGATGGCCGGATCCGGCCCGGAGATATCCTGGTCGAAGGCACCGCCGGCAACACCGGGTTGGGTCTGGCACTGGTCGCGCAACAGAAAGGCTACCGCCTGATCCTGGTGGTGCCGGACAAGATGAGCCGCGAGAAGATCTTCAACCTCAAGGCGATGGGCGCCGAAGTCGTGCTGACCCGTTCGGACGTGGCCAAGGGTCACCCCGAGTACTACCAAGACATGGCCGAGCGCATCGCCCGCGAAACGCCGGGCGCCTACTTCATCAACCAGTTCGGCAACCCGGACAATCCGGCCGCGCACATCCAGACCACCGGCCCCGAAATCCTCGAGCAGATGGACGGCAAGGTCGACGCGATCGTGGTCGGCTGCGGTTCGTCCGGCACGCTGAGCGGTCTGTCCAAGTATTTCGCCGAGCATTCGCCACAGACCGAATTGATCCTGGCTGATCCGGTCGGTTCGATCCTTACCCAGTACATCAACGAAGGCACGCTCTCGACCAAGTCCGCCAGCTGGATGGTCGAAGGCATCGGCGAGGATTTCCTGCCCGGTATCAGCGACTTCACCCGGGTCAAGAAAGCCTATGCGATCTCCGACAAGGAGAGCTTCCTGACCGCGCGCGAGCTGCTGGCGAAGGAAGGCATGCTGGGCGGTTCGTCCACCGGCACGTTGGTGGCGGCGGCGCTGAAATACTGCCGCGAACAGACCACGCCCAAGCGGGTAGTGACCCTGGTCTGCGATACCGGCAACAAGTACCTGTCGAAGATGTACAACGATTACTGGATGCTCGACAACGGCTTCCTCGAGCGCGAACAGCACGGCGACCTGCGTGACCTGCTGCTGCGTCCGTTCGCCCAGCGCGACACCGTGGTGATCGGCCCGAACGAATTGCTGATCACCGCCTACACCCGCATGAAGCTGTACGACGTGTCGCAGCTGCCGGTGATGGACGGCCACAAGCTGGTCGGCATCGTCGACGAGTCGGACGTGCTGATGCATGTGCACGCTGACGAGACGCGTTTCCGTGACCAGGTGTCCACTGCGATGATGACCAACCTGCAGAAACTCCAGGTCGGCGAAACGATCGAGGCGCTGCTGCCGGTGTTCGAGCGTGGCCATGTGGCGATCGTGGTCGATGGCGAGAATTTCCTCGGCCTGATCACCCGTATCGATCTGTTGAACTATCTGCGGCGCAAGGTGAACTGAGCGGCTCATTCGGTCGCTCGCACCACGAAAGTTTGCAGTAATGCGACCAGCTCAGAATGACCGTCTGTGATGGAGCCCCAACGGCTCCACTTTCATCAAAGGAAGCCCCGCCATGTGTGGAATTGTTGCTGCCGCTGCCCAGCGTGACGTCGCACCACTACTGATCGCCGGCCTGAAGGCGCTGGAATACCGCGGCTACGATTCGTCGGGTGTGGCCGTGCTCGGTGCGGGCGAGATCCGGCGCGTGCGCGCCAAGGGCAAGGTGCGCGAGATGGAGGCGCTGTATCTCGCCGATCCGCTTCCGGGCGGCACCGGCATCGCGCATACCCGCTGGGCCACGCATGGCGTGCCCAGCGAGGCCAACGCGCATCCGCATGTGGCCGGTCGCGTCGCGATCGTGCACAACGGCATCATCGAGAACTACGTCAGCCTGCGCGCCGAACTGCAGGCGGGTGGTCATGTGTTCACCTCGGAAACCGATACCGAAGTGATGGCGGCATTGATTGATCGGCGCATGAACCAGGGCATGGGCCTGCGCGAGGCCATGCTGGCCACCGTACGTGAGCTGGAAGGCGCCTACGCGATTGCCGTGATCACCCATGACGAGCCTGGCCGGGTGATCGGAGCGCGTCGCGGTGCGCCGTTGCTGGTCGGCCTCGGCATCGGTGAGAACTTCCTCGGCTCGGATGCACAGGCGCTGATCCAGGTCACCAACAAGATGGTCTATCTCGACGAAGGTGATGTGGTCGAGATCAGCCGTGACGGCGTGCAGATCTATGCCCTCGACGGACACCCGGTCGAGCGCGCGGTGCACGAGAGCGAGCTGTCCACCGATGCCGTCGAGCGCGGCGAATACCGCCACTACATGCAGAAGGAAATCTTCGAGCAGCCGCGCGCGGTGGCCGACACGCTGGAAGCGCGCATCGGCCCGCACGGTGTGCTGCCGAACATCTTCGGCATCGACAGCGACGCCCTGCTGCAGCGCACGCGTGGCCTGCATATCATCGCCTGCGGTACCAGCTACCACGCCGGCCTGGTTGCCAAGTACTGGATCGAGGAATACGCGCGGCTGCCGGTGAGCGTGGAAGTAGCCAGCGAGTACCGTTACCGCGAAGCGGTGGTTCCGGCTGACACCTTGTTCGTCGCCATCTCGCAGTCCGGCGAAACCGCCGATACGCTGGCCGCGTTGCGCGAGTCGCGCCGTCGTGGCTACCTGGGCACGCTGGTGATCTGCAACGTTCCCGAATCCTCGCTGGTGCGCGAAGCGGATCTGAAACTGATGACCCGCGCCGGTCCCGAGATCGGCGTGGCGTCCACCAAGGCATTCACCACCCAGCTTGCTGGCTTGGCGTTACTTGCGCTGGAACTGGCGCGCCGCAACGGACTCGATCCGCAGCGTTATGCCGTGCTGTGCGCCGAGCTGCAGCATCTGCCACGCGCGATCGAGAGCGCGCTGAAGCTGGAGCCGGCGATCATCGAGCTGTCGGCCGAATTCATCCATCGCCAGCACGCCTTGTTCCTTGGCCGTGGCGTGCAGTATCCGGTGGCATTGGAAGGCGCGTTGAAGCTCAAGGAAATTTCCTACATCCATGCAGAGGCCTATGCGGCCGGTGAACTCAAGCATGGTCCGCTGGCCCTGGTCGACGAAGATATGCCCGTAGTGGCGGTGGCGCCGAACGGCCCGCTGCTGGACAAGCTCAAGTCCAACCTGCAGGAAGTGCGCGCCCGCGGCGGTCGCCTGATCGTGTTCGCCGACGGCGCCGCCGGCATGGACGACATGGCCGGTCACGGCACGATGCTGCGGGTGGAATCCGGCGGCAGCTTCATCGCGCCAGCCGTGTTCACCGTGCCGCTGCAGCTGCTTGCCTATCACGTCGCGGTACTGCGCGGCACCGACGTCGATCAGCCGCGCAACCTGGCCAAGTCGGTGACGGTGGAGTAGGTCGTATTGTAAAGCCCATAAAAAAACCACGCATTCAGCGCGGTTTTTTTTATGGGTCATTCAATGATTCAGGCGCGGCCGTAGACGTCGTCGAAACGCACGATATCGTCTTCGCCCAGATAGCTGCCGGACTGCACCTCGATCAGCTCAAGCGGTGTCTTGCCGGGATTTCGCAGGCGATGCTTGCTGCCGAGCGGGATGTAGGTGCTCTGGTTCTCGCTGAGCAGAAACACCTTGTCGTCACAGGTGACTTCGGCGGTGCCGGAAACCACGATCCAGTGTTCGGCACGATGATGGTGTTTCTGCAGACTCAGACTGGCGCTCGGCTTGACCACGATGCGCTTGACCTGGAAGCGCTCGCCCGCTTCGAGTGAGTCGTAGCTGCCCCACGGTCGATGCACCACCCGGTGCAGCGAATGTTCGCTGCGATTGGCAGCCTTGAGCTGCTCGACGATTTTCTTGACGTCTTGCGCGGCGTCGCGATGGGCGACCAGGGTGGCGTCGGGTGTGGTGACTACGATCAGGTTGTCGACGCCGACGGTGGCGATCAGATGACGGTCGTGCGAACGCAGCAAGGAGTTGTGCGTGTCCACGGTCATCGTGTCGCCTTCGCACAGATTGCCTTGCGCATCCTTGTCGCCGGTCAGCCACAGCGCCGACCACGAGCCGATGTCGCTCCACGCACAGCTGACCGGAATCACCGTGGCGCGCTGGGTTTTTTCCATCACTGCGTAGTCGATCGAATCATCCGGCACCAGCGCGAATGCATCGCGATCGATTCGCACGAAATCCAGGTCGGCGGATGCCTTGGCGTGCGCCTCGCGCACGGCAGCGAGCATCACCGGTGCGTGCGCAGCCAGTTCTTCCAGATAGCGCGAAGCCTTGAACAGGAACATGCCGGAGTTCCAGTCGTAGCTGCCATCGGCGAGGTACGCCTCGGCCGTGCTCAGATCGGGCTTCTCGACGAACTGCTCCACCCGGTAACCATCACTGCCGATCGCCTCGGCGCGGCGGATATAGCCGAAGCCGGTTTCCGGCCGATCCGGACGAATGCCGAACGTGACCAGCCAGCCTTGCGCGGCCAGCGGCAACGCCTGCTTCACCGCCTCGACAAAGGCGTTGGTGTCACCGATCAGGTGGTCGGCCGGCAACACCAGCAGCACGGCGTTTGCATCACGTTCGAGTGCCTGCAGTGCGCCCAGCGCGATCGCCGGCGCGGTGTTGCGTGCCAGCGGCTCCAGCACGATGGTGGCGTCGTCGATACCCGCTTCCAGCAATTGGTCGGCAGCAAGGAAGCGATGGTCCTCGCTGGCCACCACGATCGGCGCGGCGAGATCCGGCAGCTGGCGGGTGCGCGCGATGGTCTGCTGGAACAGCGTGCCCTTGCCGGCCAGTGCGAGGAACTGCTTGGGCAGGTTCTTGCGCGATACCGGCCACAAACGGGTACCGCTGCCGCCGCTGAGAATGAGGGGTATCAACATGACTCAGAATCCTGAAGTGACTAGCTGGCGGATGACCTCGTTCAGGCCGCGCTGCCAATCAGGCAGCTGAAAATCGAAATGCTGCTGGAATCCGCGATTGTCCAGCAGCGACCACGCCGGGCGCACCGCCGGGGTAGGGAACTCGGCGCTGCCGATCGGAACCACGCGCGGTTTCCGTGGGATCAGCCCCTGCGCGGCGGCCTGCTCGAAGATCGCGCTGGCGAAGCCATGCCAGGTCGTGGCGCCGCTGGCGACCAGGTGATGCGTGCCGTTGAGCTGCCGACGCTGCGCCGCATCGGCGTGTTGCCAGCGATCGAGTGCCGCCAGGCTGGCGTTGACGATCAGCGTGGTGTCGGTGGGTGCGCCATGCTGGTCGGCTACCACGCGCAACTCTTCGCGCTCGGCGCCGAGTCGCAGCATGGTGCGCAGAAAGTTGTGGCCATGCGCGGCGTACACCCACGCGGTGCGGAATATCAGGTGATCGGCTCCGCTGTCGCGCAGCACCTGTTCACCGGCTAGCTTGCTGCGGCCGTAGGCACCCAGCGGGCCGGTCAGTGCATCGACGGCATATGGTTGTGGCTGTCTGCCGTCGAACACGTAGTCGGTCGAGTAATGCATCACCAGGGCGCCGTGTCCAGCGGCCCATGCGCCGAGTACGCCGACGGCCTCGCCATTGACGCGGGTGGCTAGCACTTCTTCCTGCTCGGCCCGATCGACTGCGGTATAGGCGGCGGTATTGATGATCACGTCGGGCTGCGCGCGGTCGAGCAGGGCGGACAGGCTGGCCGGTTCGGCAAGATCGGCGATCTCGCCGTTGCCATCTGTCGTCAGCACGCCGTCGCGGCTGGCAGCGATGACTTCGCCGCGTGCGCTCAGGCCAGTGTGCTCGAGATACGTGCGGCCGAGCTGGCCGTTGGCTCCGAGCAGCAGGATTCTCATGACACGAAAATCGGCAATCGCTCGGGTGCGACGTCTTTCAGCAGCGGCGTCTTGCCGTCCTTGTCGGATAGCAGCGGCGAGCTCAGCGGCCAGTCGATGCCGAGGTCGGCGTCGTTCCAGCGGATGCCGGCATCGGCCTTGGCGTCGTACAACGCGGTGCACTGATAAGTGAAGGTGGCGAATTCGGACAGCACGCAGAAGCCGTGCGCGAAGCCTTCCGGCACCCAGAAGTGGCGGTGGTTGTCGGCGGTCAGCATGACGCCGAACGACTGCCCGAATGTGGGCGAGCCACGGCGGATATCCACAGCCACGTCATATACCTCGCCTTCGAGCACACTGACCAGCTTGCCCTGCGGGTTCGGCCACTGGTAGTGCAGGCCGCGCAACACACCCTTGGCCGAGCGCGAGACGTTGGACTGGATGAAGTGGTGATCGATGCCAGCCTCGCGATACTTCGCCTGGTTGTAGCTCTCGTAGAAGAAGCCGCGGGCGTCGCCGAAGACTTGGGGTTCGAGGATCAGCGCGCCGGGTAGCCCTGTCTCAATCACTTTCATCGTACGGGGCCTTGCTTGGTCAATTGCTGCAGATACTGGCCGTAGCCGGTCTTGGCCAGCGGCGCAGCGAGTTGCAGCAGTTGCTCGGTATCGATCCAGCCGTTGATGTAGGCGATCTCTTCCGGACAGCATACCTTGAGGCCTTGCCGGTTCTCGATAGTCTCGATGTAGTTTCCGGCTTCCATCAGCGACTCATGGGTACCGGTGTCGAGCCAGGCAAAGCCGCGGCCGAGCTGTTCCAAGTGCAGTGAATTGTCGTCGAGGTAGCAACGGTTGAGATCGGTGATCTCCAGTTCTCCGCGTGACGAGGGCTTCAGCGACGCGGCGTAGTCGCAGACGCGGCTGTCGTAGAAATACAGGCCAGTCACCGCGTAATGCGATTTCGGGTGGGCCGGCTTTTCTTCCAACCCGATGACCTTGCCGTCGGTGTTGAACTCGGCCACGCCGTAGCGCTCTGGATCCTTTACCCAGTAGCCGAATACGGTGGCGCCATGCTCTAGCGCAGCGGCGCGCTTGAGCCGCTCGGTCAGGCCCACGCCGTAGAAGATGTTGTCACCTAGCACCAGGCAACTGGGCTTGCCATCGACGAAGTCGCGGCCGATGGTGAACGCCTGCGCCAGCCCGTCGGGTGAGGGCTGCACTGCATAGCGAATGTCGAGACCCCACTGCGAGCCGTCGCCGAGCAGGCGTTGGAACATCTCTTGCTCATGCGGAGTATTGATCACCAATACCTCGCGGATGCCAGCCAACATCAATGTGGCCAGCGGATAGTAGATCATCGGCTTGTCGTACACCGGCAACAGCTGCTTGCTGACCGCACGGGTGATCGGGTGTAGCCGGGTGCCGGAACCGCCGGCAAGGATGATGCCTTTCTGCGTATTGCTCATGAGCCCAAGCGCTCCATGCGATAGCTGCCGTCGAGCACGCGCTGGGTCCACGGCTGGTTGGCGAGATACCAGTCCACCGTCTGCGCGATGCCGCTTTCGAACGTCTGCGACGGCCGCCAGCCCAGTTCGCTCTGCAACTTGCTGGAGTCGATCGCGTAGCGGCGATCGTGACCGGGACGGTCCTTCACGTAGGTAATCAACGATTCGCGCACACGGCCATCGGCCAGCGGGCGGCGCTGATCAAGCAGAGCGCAGATCGTCTTCACCACGGCGATGTTCTCGCGCTCGGCATTGCCGCCGACGTTGTAAGTCTCACCGATCCGACCCACATCCAGCACACGGCGAATCGCGCTGCAGTGATCGCCCACGAAGAGCCAATCGCGGATGTTCTTGCCATCGCCATAAACGGGCAGTGGTTCGCCGGTCAGTGCCTTCTGGATGATCAGCGGAATGAGCTTTTCCGGGAACTGGTACGGCCCGTAATTGTTCGAGCAGTTGGTGGTCAGCACTGGCAGGCCGTAGGTGTGGTGGAACGCGCGCACCAGGTGATCCGACGCCGCCTTCGAGGCAGAGTACGGCGAGTTCGGCGCGTACGGCGTGGTTTCGGTGAACTTGCCTTCGGCACCGAGTGAGCCATACACCTCGTCGGTCGACACGTGCAGAAAGCGGAATGCGTCGCGCGCTTCGTCTTCAAGGTTGCGCCAGTAGTCGCGTGCGCATTCGAGCAGGCCCAGCGTGCCGACCACATTGGTCTGCACGAATTCGGCCGGGCCGTCGATCGAGCGATCCACATGCGACTCGGCGGCGAAGTTCACGATCGCGTCGGGACGATGCTCGGCCAGCAGCTTCGCCACCAATTCACGATCGCCGATATCGCCTTGCACGAACGTGTGGGCAGCGGTGTCCTTCAGCGAGCTGAGCGTGTCCAGATTGCCAGCGTAGGTCAGTTTGTCCAGATTGATCACGTGCAGGCCATCGGCCACCGCCTGCAACACGAAATTCGCGCCAATAAAGCCGGCGCCGCCGGTGACCAGTAGCGTTTTGGTCCCTGTGGATGGGGTGTTCATCAAGTACGTCCATGGTTTGACGGAGAGAGTGACTTAGGCAGCTTGACCGCCCGGCAGACAGCAAATGATGCCTGTTCTTGCCTTGTCGACCAAGCGCAGGGGGTCGTAGGGTCGGGTTGGGCAAGCAAAGGCCGCAGTTTGCCCATTCCTGCATGAACGCGAGGTTTCGGCGTCATTCGGCAATGAGTGGCATAGAAGCTAAGATGGTGGACTTCACAACACGAGGCAGCCCGCCTGGCGGGCTGTGAGGACTAGCGATGAAAACTGGTGCAAAGCGTAGCCGACACGGCATGGGAACCCTGGCCATTCATGCCGGCCAGCATCCGGATCCCAGCACCGGCGCGATCATGACGCCGATCTACGCTACCTCGACCTACGTGCAGACAAGCCCCGGCAAACACCAAGGCTACGAGTATTCACGCACGCAGAACCCCACCCGCATGGCGTACGAGCGCTGCGTGGCGGAGCTGGAAGGCGGCGTGGCCGGCTTTGCGTTTGCCTCCGGTCTGGCCGCGGCGGCGACCGTGCTGGATCTGCTCGATTCGGGCGGCCATGTCATCGCGATGGACGACCTCTACGGCGGTACCTATCGCCTGTTTGAAAAAGTGCGGCGGCGTTCGGCCGGGCTGGATTTCAGCTTTGTCGACCTGAATGACACCGGCGCCATGAAGGCGGCACTCAAGCCCAATACTCGGATGATCTGGGCCGAAACGCCGACCAATCCGATGCTGAAACTGGTCGATCTGACCAAGGTCGCCGCGTTTGCCAAGAAGCACGGCCTGATCCTGGTGGTCGACAACACGTTCTGCTCGCCGATGATCCAGCGCCCGCTGGAATACGGTGCGGATCTGGTGCTGCATTCGGCGACCAAGTATCTCAACGGCCATTCCGACATGGTTGGCGGCATCGTGGTCGCCGGCAGCAAGGAGCTCGCCGAACAGATGGGTTTCCTGCAGAACTCGGTCGGTGCCGTCGCCGGCCCGTTCGACTCCTTCCTCGCGATGCGCGGCCTGAAGACCTTGCACCTACGCATGAAAGCGCATTGCGAGAGCGCGCTGGAACTGGCGAAGTGGCTGGAAAAGCATCCGGCTGTAGAGCGGGTGATCTATCCCGGTCTCAAGAGTCATCCGCAACATGCCCTGGCGAAGCGCCAGATGGACGGTTTCGGCGGAATCATCACGATCGAGGTGAAGGGTGGTCTGAAAAAGGCCAGACGCATGCTGGAGCGCTGCGAATTGTTTGCGTTGGCCGAATCCCTCGGCGGCGTCGAAAGCCTGATCGAGCATCCCGCCATCATGACCCACGCCTCGGTGCCGGTGGCGAACCGCAAGCGGCTGGGAATCAGCGATGGACTGGTGCGGCTTTCTGTAGGCGTGGAAGATGTGGCGGATCTAAGGGCAGAACTCGAGATTGCTTTGGGCTGAGGGGACAAGGTCCGTTGCGGTTTTTTGGGTGTGCACGCAGGAGTAATAAGCATTGGATCCACATTTTCGACAATCCACGACGCCATGGGCCATGGTGAAAACCGTATGGCAGCACTGGGCACTGATCAGGCAGATGACGGTGCGGGAGGTGGTTGGTCGCTACCGCGGCTCGTTCATGGGTTTGGCGTGGTCATTCTTCAATCCCCTGCTGATGCTGCTGGTCTATACCTTCGTATTCACTACCGTATTCCACTCGCGGTGGGCTGGTACCGCAGGTGCCGGCAAGGCCAACTTCGCTATCGTGCTGTTCATCGGCATGATCGTGTACTCGATCTTTGCGGACAACATCAACCGCGCTCCGACACTGATCATCAGCAATACCAGTTATGTGAAACGGGTGGTATTTCCGCTGGAGATACTGCCAGTGGTTGGCATGGGGGCCTCGGTTTTCCATGCCATGGTCAGTCTCCTCGTCTGGCTGCTGGCCTACATTCTGCTGGTTGGCATACCTCACCTCACCGCGCTTCTTCTGCCGCTGGTGATACTGCCGTTTGTGATCGGCATTCTCGGAGCCAGCTGGTTTCTGGCGTCGGTGGGCGTGTTCATGCGTGACGTCAACCAGAGCGTAGGTATCCTGACCACCGCCCTGATGTTTCTCGCCCCGGTGTTCTATTCGACCGAAAATCTGCCGCCTGAATTCAAGCCTGTAATCATGGCCAATCCGGCCACCTTCATCATCGAGCAGGCGCGTGCGGTGCTGGTTTGGGGGAACATGCCCGACTGGATCGGACTGGGTATCTACAGTCTGGTGAGTTTGCTGTTCGCCTGGGCCGGTTTCTGGTGGTTCCAGAAAACCCGCAAGGGGTTCGCGGATGTCCTCTGACGTGCATGCCATCGAGATCAGCAACATCAGCAAGGCGTTTCCGGTATACGCCCAGCCGCATCATCGGCTGCTGCAGATGCTGTCCCGGCGCAACAAGCAACGCTGGTACCAGGAGTTCGTTGCGCTGCGCGACGTGTCTTTCAACGTGGAACGTGGCGAGACGCTTGGCATCGTCGGTCGCAACGGTTCAGGCAAGTCCACGTTGCTGCAGATCATCTGCGGTACCCAGACCCCGACCGCCGGGCAGGTCAACGTCAACGGCCGTGTGGCCGCGCTCCTCGAGCTAGGTTCTGGTTTCAATCCGGAATTCAGTGGTCGTGAAAATGTTTTTCTCAACGGCATGGTGCTCGGACTGAGTTGGGAGGAGATCGAGCAGCGCTTCGAATCCATTGCAGCGTTTGCGGAAATCGGCGATTTCATGGAGCGCCCGGTACGCACCTATTCCAGCGGCATGTATGTGCGGCTGGCTTTTGCCGTGGCGATCAACGTTACGCCAGACATCCTGATCGTGGACGAGGCCTTGTCAGTGGGTGACGAGGCCTTTCAACGCAAGTGTTTCGCCCGGATCAACCGGATTCGCGATGAGGGTGCGACGATTCTGTTCGTGTCACATTCGGCCAGCACGGTGGTGGAACTGTGCAGTCGCGCGGTGCTGCTCGACGGCGGCGAACTGCTCGCCATGGGCAGTCCGAAATATATCGTTTCGCGTTACCAGAAAATCCTGTATTCGCCATCAGACAAGTTTGCGACTATTCGAGCGGCGATCCGGGACGGTAGCGAGACGGATACTTTGCAGCCAGATATCGAAGGCGCGACGGATGCGTTGGTCAAGCCTGGCGCCGCGGTACCAGGCGGCGCCACAGCATCCTTCGACCAGGATGATGAATCCTACTTCGAGGAGGGCATGCTGCCCAAGAGCACGTATCGCTACGACGCCATCGCGGCGGCGATCGAAGATCCACACATCGAGACGCTCGATGGTCGTCGAGTCAACGTGCTCAAGGCCCGGCGTGATTACATTTACACCTATCGGGTTCGGTTCGACCGCAGCGCCTCGGCGATCCGTTGTGGCATGCTGATCAAGAACATCACCGGACTTGATCTGGCCGGATGCGTGACTTCATGGGCAGGGGATAGCATTGCCTGCGTAGATGCCGGAACCGTGATCGAGGTGCGCTTCCGGTTTCCTTGCATGTTTGCCTCGGGTGCGTATTTCCTCAATGCGGGCGTGCAAGGTTGCCTCAACGAGGAAGAGGTCTACCTCGATCGCTGGGTCGACGCAGTGATGTTCAAAGTCATTCACGAGCCGGGCAGACTGGCGACCACAACTATCGACCTCGATATCGCTCCTACGATCAAGATCACGAGTGCAGCGGAGATGCGCTCATGACGGCTCGGCAGGAACAGTCACGCGTTCTGCTAGTGCTCGGCATGCACCGCAGCGGCACGTCGGCTGCCACTCGAGTATTGAATCTGCTGGGGGCAAATCTCGGCGACAACTTGGTTGAGCCCGGCCCCGACAATCCCGACGGTTTCTGGGAGCATGCCGAGGCTGTACGCATAAACGATGCCTTGCTCGATGGGCTGGGGCGTACTTGGTACGACATGCGCGAAATGCCGCGTGACTGGCAGGACACCGAAGCCGCAGGACATGCACTCGCTCGAATCCAGGCGCTGATCCGACAGGACTTCCGCCCTGGCCTACTGTGGGCGATCAAGGATCCGCGGATGTGCCTGACCGCGCCGATCTGGATCAGTGCCTTGCGCGGACTCGGCTACGCGGTGGACTGTCTGTTCGTGGTGCGCAGCCCAAGGGAAGTGGTCGATTCGCTGCACGTGCGTAACAACTGGGTGCGTGGGCCGCTGTATCTGATGTGGGTGCAATACCTGATGGAGGCCGAGGCTGCGAGTCGACATGAGCGTAGGGCACTGATCACCTACGACGAGCTGTTGGAAAATTGGCATGGAACGATGCAGCGCGTCGCCATCGAGCTGAAAATCACATGGCCGGTGACACAGGAAGTGGCCAGGGCTGAAGTGGACGCTTTCCTCAATAGGGGGCGTCGCCACCATGTGGCGCATCCTGTGGATGCCGACGACGAGATGCCTGAACTGGCCGACAAGCTTTATCAGGCATGCCTTGCCATAAGCAGGGGCGAGAAGACATGGACCGCCATTTCCCGGTTGGAAAAGACCTATCGAAGTGTGGCTGGCTTGTATGCCGAGCATGTCGACCAGCTCATCAAGCTGCGCTGGCAGGCAGAAGCCAGAGCTCAGGTAGCGGAAGCTACCGCCGCCGCACCGCTCGCGACGCATGAAGCTGCGATCTTGGCCGCCGAATACGAGAAGCTTGCAGAAGACATTGGCAAGTCGGTTTCCGGCAGTCATGATTTGCTGGCCCTGAAGATCGGCACCATCGTCAGCACCATGGCGGGTGGCATGAACCATTTGGGGCAAGGATTTACGGCGTTACAAAAGGAATTGCGCGAGAAAGCGCACAAGGACGAGGAGCGGGAAGTGGCAAGTGAAGCAAGGATGGGCGCTCTGGAAAGCACTTTCTACGATCTGTCAAAACGGGTCGCAGGCACCGAGGTGCAGTTCGCCACCAATGCAGGTGAGATGAAGGCTCAAGTTGAGCGTCAACAGTTGGCACTCGCTGAGCTCGGCACCAAGTGCGGTTCGCTTGCCGGTGAAATCGACACTTTGCGAACAGACACGCAAAACCACGCGCGCACGCTGGGTGAATCGCTGGAACGGATGTCGTCGCAGGTGGAGCAGCGCTTGGCTACCCTCGACGCGGCACTGAAGGCGGACCATCAGAGTGAAATGGAGTCTGGCGCCAGCACCATGAAGCGTATCGAAGACGTCGCCATCGAATTGCGTACCCGTCTGGATGGTGTACAGCACGTTCTGAGCGAGCGGGATATCCAGGTTGAGCGGCTTCTCACCGAGCTTGGTAGCCGGGAGGCCATGGTTCATCAGCTGAAGTCATCGACCAGCTGGCGCATCACGGCGCCGCTGCGCTGGACTCGCAAGGCGCTGACGCCGCGAACCTGGAAAGTCATGCTGGGACGAGGCCTGAAATCCAGTTACGAGAAGTTGCCGCTGCCAATGCATCGACGCTTGGCCCTGAAAGGCAAAGTGTTCCACGTGCTGGCACCTTTGATCCGCAATACCCGCGCCTATCGGGCTTGGCAGGCGTTTGAAGCTCATCGAGGTCCCGCGGTCCTGCGTGACTCGCCGGCAGCCTCATCACCACTGCAATCACCGCAGTATTCGTCGCTTATCGGAGTGGCGGAGTTTTCCAGTCTCGCCGGCCATGTGCTCAATGAACTCAATGCGGCTGCCGGCAAGGTGGCAAGCGAGTATGTGGCCATGGACGATAGGCCGGCCGATCTGTCCTGTATTGATGTGCGTGCGATTGCGTTCTACCTGCCGCAGTTCCATCCCATCCCCGAGAATGACGCTTGGTGGGGACGCGGCTTTACCGAATGGACCAATGTTTCCAAGGCTGTGCCCCAATTCGTTGGGCACTATCAGCCACGCTTGCCTGGCGAGCTCGGGTATTACGATCTGCGGTTGGTCGATGTCATGCGCCGGCAGGTCGAACTGGCCAGGCATTACGGCCTGCAGGGTTTCTGCTTCCACTACTACTGGTTCGGTGGCCGACGCTTGCTGGAAAAGCCGTTACAGCAATTTCTCGATAACAAGGACATCGACTTTCCGTTCTGCATCTGCTGGGCCAATGAGAACTGGAGCCGCCGCTGGGACGGCATGGACCAAGACATCCTGATTGGCCAGAATCATTCCCCTGAGGACGACATCGCCTTCATTACTGCGCTAGAACCACTGTTGCGCGATCGTCGTTATATCCGGCTCGATGGCAAACCGCTGATTGTGCTCTATCGTCCATCCCTTCTGCCCGATGCCAAAGCTACCCAGCAGCGCTGGCGAGAGCATTGCCGCAAGGTCGGAATCGGCGAGATCGTGCTTGCTATGGTCCAGTTCGACGTCGAGGATCCGCGCATCTTCGGTTTCGATGTGGCAATAGAATTTCCGCCCCACAAGCTTGCGCGGGGTTTGGATCCAATCAACGACAAGTTGCAGATCGTCAATTCCGAGTACTCGGGCTATGTGATCGAATATGACAACGTAATCGAGCGCGCTCGCGAGCACAAAGCACCTGGTTTCGACATGATCCGCGGCGTATTCCCCTCTTGGGACAACGAGGCGCGCAAGCCTGGCAAGGGCTACACCTTCGCCAACGCGACTCCGGCGCGTTATCGCGTGTGGCTGGATCTTGCCATCGACTATGCTCGCCAGCATCCGGTGGTGGGCGAGCGTCTGGTGTTCATCAATGCGTGGAACGAATGGGCGGAAGGTGCTTATCTGGAGCCGGATCGACGTTACGGCTATGCCTACCTCGACCAGACCCGTCAGGCACTATTGGCCAAGTCGGCGGCACCCATCGTGCAGCAGCGTCGTGTGGCGATCGTATCGCATGACGCCCACCCGCACGGCGCGCAGTATCTCGCGTTGAACTTGGCACGTGAATTGAAGAATGGTCTTGGCATGCAAGTCGACATGCTGCTGATGGGTGGTGGACAGCTGGCAGCTTCTTTTGCGGAAGTTGCGCAGGTTCATGACATGTCTGCTGCATCCGTGTCGGAGCTGGATTCGTTGCTTGTTCGTTTGCGTCGGTCGGGTGTGGAGTTGGTGATAGCCAACACGGCGGTGTCCGGCCGCATTACCCGAGCGATCGCAGCAACCGGAGTCCACGTCATCACGCTGGTACATGAATTGCCCAAACTCATCCGCGATTACGGGCTTGAGTCGGCGATCCGCGATCTGGTGACGTATTCGGACAAGGTTGTGCTCCCCTCGAAAGCCGTGGCGGAGGGATTGAAGGGTTTCGTTGACAGCGATGTATTGGCCAGCAAATCGGTGCTACGGCCCCAGGGACTTTTCACGCGCAGCAAGTACCGCGGCGAGACCGATTTGGCGGGCGCACGGGCCAGCCTGCGTGAAAAACTGGACTTGCCCGGTGAAGCCAGGATCGTGCTGGCAGTCGGCTATGCCGATCGGCGCAAGGGAGTGGATCTGCTGCTTAGCGCAGCAGCCATCTGCTGCAAGGCCGATCCTTTCGTGCATTTTGTGTGGGTCGGACATACCGACGTATCGCTGGAAAGCGAGAATGCCGCAGCGCTGGCAAAGGGAGGGTTGACCTCGCGGTTCCACTTTGTCGGCATGGATTTCCAAACAGACGACTACTACGCAGGGGCCGATCTCTATGCACTTGCGTCGCGGGAAGATCCATTTCCCTCGGTGGTTCTCGAAAGCCTGTCCGTAGGCACTCCGGTGGTGGCTTTTGCTGGCGCTGGCGGTGGTTCGGATCTGGTGGCACGCGGCGGCGGTGTCGTGGTTCCGGCATTTGATGTCGAGAAGTACGCCGGGGCCATCATGTTCCTGCTAGATGACGATGCCGAACGCAGTCGTCTGGGCGAGATTGGCAATCGCATCGTCGATGCGGAATTTTCGTTCCGCTCCTATGTCCTCGATCTGCTGAAATTTGGCGGTATGCGGGTGCCGCGAATTTCCGTGATCGTCCCCAATTTCAACTATGCGCATTATCTGCCCGAACGGTTGGCCAGCATCACGGCACAGACTGTGCCGGTCTACGAGATCATCTTTCTGGATGATGGATCGAGTGACGACAGTCTCGAGATCATGCAGCGACTCAGGCAAACGACACATCCTGAGCCGCGTATCGTCGTCAATCATGCCAACAGCGGATCGGTTTTCCGGCAGTGGCAACGTGGCGTACAACTGGCGCGTGGCGACTTTGTGTGGATTGCCGAGGCAGACGATCTTGCCAAACCGGATTTCCTGGAGCGCCTGCTCGAAGGCATGCTAGACGATCCGGACGTAGTGCTTGGATATTGCCAGTCCGAGGCCATCGACGAAGATGGCATGCGGGTGATGACGGACTACCGGTCTTACACCAATGATCTGTCGATGGAACGCTGGAGTCACTCCTACGTAGTCGACGGTGCAATCGAGGTAGACGCGGCGCTGGCCATCAAAAATACGATACCCAATGTAAGCGCCGCGCTCTTCAGGCGGCAGCCTCTGCATGATGTGATGAACGAGAAGTTGGAAGAAATCTCGCGCTACAAGGTGGCGGGTGACTGGGTGGTCTATCTGCACCTGCTGCGCACTGGCAAGATCTTCTACGCCGCCGCCGTATGCAATTGTCACCGTCGGCATTCCGGTAGCGTGACGCAGGGGACCAACGCCGAGATGCATTACCGGGAAGTGGCCGAATTGCAGGAATCGGCACGATCGATGTACTCGCTGAGTGCTCAGTCAGTCAAATTCGCAGCGGCCTATCGCCAGCAAGTGCGCAAATACCTGGGCATAGCAGATGCCCGGCAGTCTGAGGAGTAATTGGTGCGGGCACTTGTAATCGGCGGCAACGGATTCATCGGCTCCAGTCTGGTCGAGCGGCTGCGTGCCATGGGCTATCGGACCCGCGTGTTGGATCCGTCGCCCGCCAGGGCCGATGTCGACTGGCGCGATGTGGACTACGTGATCGGCGACCTGCTCGATAAATCGTCGCTTCCCTCACTGATCGAAGGGATGGATATCGTCTTCCACCTAGCCAGTTCAACAGTGCCTAGCACCTCGAACATGGATCCGGTAGCGGATGTTCAGACCAACCTCGTGGGCGCCGTGAATCTGTGCGCCGCCATGATCGCTGGGGGGCAACGCCGGCTGGTGTATTTCTCCTCGGGTGGCACGGTCTACGGCGATCCGCGGCAGCAGCCGGTCCCGGAAACCCACCCGCTGCACCCGATCTCGTCCTATGGGGTAGTCAAGGTCGCGATCGAGAATTATCTGCTCATGTACGAGCAGCTTGGCAATCTCGACCCGCTAATCTTGCGTCCCTCCAATCCCTACGGGCCGCGACAGTCCGGTGCCGGACTGCAAGGTGTCATTGCCGCGTTCCTGGGCAGGGCGCGTTTGGGCGAAGGGGTACGCATATGGGGTGATGGCGAGATCGTCCGGGATTATCTTTACGTCGATGATCTGATCGATTTTGCCGCGATCGCGGGCCCCGGCAACAAGAGCGGAGTGGTGAATGTGGGCAGCGGGCAGGGCCATACACTCAACCAGATCGTGGACCTGGTGCGAGAGGTGACGGGTGCGGCGCTGCCGGTGGAATATGCGCCGAGGCGTGCCTATGATGTGGCCGAGATCGTGCTGGATATTTCACGCGCAAGAAGCGAGTTTGACTGGCATCCCGCCATGGAGCTCTCCGCCGGCATCCACTCCACCTGGCAACGCCTTCTGCAACGCGGCGACTTTGCTAGATAGATCATCTTACGCGGCATTCACGGCCACGATTTGGAGTATTCGATACATGAGGACAGGCCACACACGCCACGCATCCGATTTTTTCGCCACGTTGTCGGCGCTGGCTGCGGCATGCTTGCTGGTTGCCTGCAGCGGCGGCAGTCAGCCACCCCCTGAAAGTGCAGGCCCGACAAGGTCGGTGACTACAGCCGCAGCGTCGGGCCCTGTTGCTGTTCAGCCGGTGGCCTTCACGCCCGGTCCAAAGGTTGGTGCCTTCACCGAGTGCAATATCGAATCGTTTGACCATGCGGCATTCACGGCGAGTTCGGTCGAAGTGACCCTTGCCATGCCGCATTACGTCGCCGGCTGGGTGGCCGAGCCGCATGCGACAGACCCCGTCTATTGGCTGCGACTGGAAGACAAGGCCCTGGGCCGCTATCTCCAGACGCCGCTGGTTCCGTCGATCAAGCGAATCGACGTGGTTGCCGCTCAAGGCGGTGCATCGACTCCCCTCGCCAGTGGATTTGAGCTGACTCTATCGGACCACGCGGTACCTGCTGGTCACTACCATGCGTATCTCGCTGCGGTAGATGGCGACATCATCAGCTTGTGCGACAACGGACGTTACGTCGATTTCAAATAGTGGCAGCCGCGCCGGGTAGGCAAAGGGGACTCGAACTGGCTCTGGCGTCGGCCCCGCAGTGTTTGAACAAGTTGCAACATATTCCGGGGAATCATGTTTCTATCAAGGCAGGACGTGGACGTGATAGCACCTCCACTGTGATACACCACATGCCTCGGCGACCATCCCCTGTAAAGGATCCGTGGGCAGCGGTGATCGTGGGAGATTTCCGCTGACATGAATACATGCGGACCCCACCGGCTCTCAAGTTCGAAAGCGAGCAGGAAGCGCGCTGGCATCTGGTCCGCAACGGGTGACGTGAGTATGTTCGACCAGGATCGCTGCAACGTGGTATCGACGATCTGATCGATTTCGCCACGGCCACTGCAGCACCGCCGTTGAAACATACGTCGAGGTGTACCTTATGATGTGGCTGACACAGGAAGAGCTGAATAAACCTGCGGATACCGTGTCCAATTCATGAAACTAAACGCGGGTAAAGGGAGATTGAGCAATGGCTATGATGAAGATAAGTCAGGGTGATTGGCTGAGCCGCGTGAGTGCAAGCATGACGGATCCTTCAGTGGCATCTCCATTTGGAAACTTGATGCCGAGATTTCCCAGTGAAGATCTGCAACGCAACACGACCAGCTTATCGGGTGAGCAGGCATTGCGTCAGGCACACTCATTTTATGAGGATATTTGTTCCGTTCTAGATGGTTCGCAGAACATGATCGAGCCGACTTGGAAAGTTCTCGATTTTGGATCCTGCTGGGGAAGGATTTCTAGGTTTTTCATGCGTGATGTTCCGCTCGAGAATATCTATGGACTGGATGTCGAGCAGAATTTCGTCGATGAATGCAAGCAGCTTTTCGGCTCGGAAAATTTCAAGGTCTGCACTCCGATGCCGCCAAGTCCATTAGAGGGTGCGAGCGTAAATCTAATTTCAGCGTACTCAGTATTCTCCCATTTATCGGAACGAGCATTCTTGTCATGGATGGGCGAATTCCATCGAATACTTCGGCCAGGCGGTATATTGGCATTTACCACAAGAAACGATGCCTTTATGGATTACTGTGGAAGTTTGCGGAACCAAGTAGATTCTTTGACAGGCTACGCAAAAGCGTTGGCGATGATGATGCCTGATATAGAGGGCACCAAAAAGAAATATAACTCAGGTGAATTTGTGTTTGTAACTGACGAAGGATTGGGTGGTGGCGGCGCCATGAACGAGTCTTTTTACGGCGAAGCGTTCATTCCCGAAGCTTACGTTAAACTTGCCTTGGGAGAAATGTTTGGGCTTCTTGATTTTAAGTTGAGCGGTAAAGCCTATGATCAAGCATTGTTTGTATTGAAGAAGCGCGACCAGTGATTATGGTGAGCGTCGCTGTACTTGGAAAAAACGGCTTCTGCAGCCTTTAGCGGGCTGCCGAGGCGGGTGGACGCCGACCATGAATAGGTTAGGCTTGCACAGGAGCCTCCGCTGTTTCGCTGCTTTCGTTGTGTTTCCTAAGCCTACGGAAGCTCAATACCGAGATTTCTGGATCTTTTGGTTTGAGAGGAAAAAATGGGCATTTTGAAAACAGTGGCGGAAAGTGTTGCGCGCTATCGAGAGGCCGAGGTCGATCGCACAATATCGGACTCGGAGACGATGTATAACCAGTGGTACTTCCAGGTTGGGGCAAGTGCGATAGACAATATTGCACTTGCCTGGATGTCAAGCAGCATTGACCGAATTGATCGTGTTCTGGATCTTCCCTGTGGCCATGGACGTGTCCTGCGCCATTTGGTGAAGCTCTTTCCGGAGGCACAATTTGACGCCTGTGATCTGGACGATGCGGGTCTGGCATTCTGTGCGAAAACGTATGGAGCCAGGCCTCTTCGCTCTCGAGAAGATCTGACGGCAATGAACTTTGATACGACCTATGACCTCATCTGGGTCGGTTCGCTGTTCACGCATATATCGCGTGACCTGAGTCGAGCGTGGCTCGCTCATCTAGCTAAATTTTTGAGCCCGCAGGGCTTGCTTGTTGGCACAACGCATGGTCGTTGGTGCGAGCACGTTCACACTATCAATCCCTACATTGCTCCCGAAAGTTGGAGGAAGGTGCTGAACGGATATAGGCAATCGGGTTACGGTTACTGTGATTATCATTCTGCCGAGAACCATGTGTACCTGCACGGATCGTATGGCATCTCTCTGGCAAAGCCAGCCGTAACGGTCGCGGACATCGAGGGCATTCCTGACGTCAGGCTCTTGCTTTATCGCGAACGTGCCTGGGCGGATCATCAGGATGTCTTTGCTATTGGCAAGCCGTCGTTTGACATGCGCTGGCCTGGAATGACGGATGCATAGAGAGCTTGATAACGTGTCCTAATTGCATTGGTCAGTGCCGCCGTAAAGGATGCTCTGATCTATATCGGTGGTAATGTTGGCTTTTTTGACTTTAGTCAGCTCGTCTATCGCCAAACGGACTGATTCAACCGTCGACTCCTTTTAAACTTGATCCAGGTGTGACCAGAGATATCTGGGCAAACGGACCGAGAATCCGCAGGAACAAGTTCACGGGAGTTAGATCGTCCCGGCACTGAAGTAAGTCGAGAGGGTCGGCGAGTCAAAGATACTGCCACGAACTGGGCTTTTCCGACGCTACCTATCACGTGTGGAAGTTCAATTACTACGGCGTCGGCAGTAATAATAGAAACCCCACGGAGATGAGTTTCCGTGGGGTTTTCTAGACGATTACCATTGATTATTGAATCAAGACGGTCGCATTTGGCATACCTGGGACAGCGTTACCAACCGATCGGTTGTTTACCGCCGATGAAACGATGCCCGCATCCGATCCGATACCGACGACATTGTTCAAGAGATCCACATTGGAAATGGCGATCGACCCGGCTGATCCGGCATCCAGCGCAGTGCCATTGGAGGAAAATACGCTGCTCTCCAGATTGATCGACCCGACTTGTGCATACGCTCCGTAAGCTGCGTTGTTCTGGAATATCGAATTCGTAACGTCAATGTGTCCGCGCAGTGTCCTCAATGCGGTCTGTGTGTCCTGAATGGTTACATTTTTGATCAGGGCGATGACAGGACCGGGCCCGGACGAGCCATCAATGACGATTCCTTGGTGACCGCCTGTCATGGTTGAGTCTTCCACTAGAACGTATGTACTAGTCGTGGAATTGATTTCAATATTGCTCTGTGTGAAACCCTCGAAGGTGCAGTGCATGACATTGACTGTGCCCGCGCTGGTAATGGATATCCCATCCAAGCCGGTACCTATACCGTTGAACCCCAGATTTCGCAGAGTTACGGTATCCGTCGCGCCCGCCGCGACGTTGATGGCGTTGGTTCCGGAAACGAGCACGCTTGCCAGGCTTCCGCCGCCGTCAATGGTGATGGCTTTCGTGATGGTGAGGGCGCCGAAGCCGCCCGGATCGAGCGCGTCAATTTCGCCACCTGCCGCCGTCTTGGAAATGGCACCTGCAAAGGTCTTGCAGGGTGCAGTTCGGCTACAGGGATTGGCATCGTCACCAACGCCCGAGACCCAAGTTCGCGATGCTTGTGCATGTGCTGTGGTCACTGACGCAAGAGCTAAGACGATCACCATCGTAAATAATTTAAACAAACGTTTCATAGAATCTCCCCTTCTACTCAGGAAACGAAGTTACCCGCAGTGCATGCTCCCCGTGCCGTCGCGGCAAGCTCGACAGTTGTGGTCAACACTGCCCCCCAGCCCCAGATGGATTCAAGGCAGGTGGTCAAGGATACGCCATCTGGAAGATCCGCACTCCTTGACTGCACCATGCAAAACTCTCGCGTCGCACATGGGTACTGTCGTCGCCACAGTGCCTCATATACCGAGCCGGTCACTGAGGCTTTTGAAGCTGAGTGTCAGGGCCTTGTACCACGCTAGATCTGCTCATATCGTGTTTGGCGCAACGCATCATGGAGAGCTCGGTGCGCTAAACGCATTGGAAGGTACCGCCTACTACCACCAGCATAAGCCTGCTGGCCATCGCCAAGGGAATAATGGTCATGAGCCGCAGGTGTGGCTGACCGATGTACTGACCCGTCTGCTCTCCACCCTCAACCGCCACATTGGCACTTTGCTGCCGCATAGTTGGGCCGGTCACCTAGACCAAATGCGGCTGCACAGGGTGTCGTTGCCGGACGCATACGGTCAACGGCAAGACGGGCAGCTACTCTTCGGCATGGTCGGGGAAGAACGCGTGCGTGTTTATTGACCCGGCGGCGAAGTGGTGCCCCTTTTTGAGGCGTTACTTGCGGGCTAATAATTGATAAGTAACATACGATTGCGAGAGGTAGGCCTGGATCGAGCACGTAGGCATGCGCCAGAAGGGGTCTCTCATTTCATCGACCTTGACTGCCTGATAGGAGCCAAGGAAGGCACTGATATTGGCTGGAGCGTAATGGTCATCGCTCCACGCGAACGAGATTATCGTCGGAGTCGGTTTGTCTCTCATGTAGCTTTGGATGGCGGCTAGTGGTTCGTAGTAGACGATACTCGGCCAAACAATGGCTGGATCACCGCGCGAAGCCTGTTTGCTGAGGTACGCATCTACACGTTTTTGATAGCGTCCTGAAAGCACTTCGTACTGCAATTGGTAGCTGTAATAGATCGATGGCAGCAAGGCAAGGATAGTTAAAACAGCAAGCGCATGCTGACGACGTGTCGGCCGAATCAAGGCAGCAACTTTGCACATACCGGCCCACCCTAAAATAAAGACGACGGGCATGCAATGGTCGAAATTACGTTCGTAAAAGAAGGCGCGCGAACCAAGATAGAGAATAGAGAGTGTTGAAATCGCACCTATAACGATCAGATTTTTCGATGCATGTCGTCCGATAAAGGCGCAAGCAACCACAATAACCGGACCAACCGAAAACGCCAAATAGCCAAGCAGATACCAGAGGCGCTCGAAAACAGACGCATTTTGAAGACCGGCAGGGCCACCTCCTTTCGAATAGGTCATCAGCAGATAAGAAATTCCGCTTGCAAAACCCTTGATGTCGAGCAACGCAAAGGGAGCGCCAATTAAAAATCCAGATAACAAGCCCGCCACGAATAAAGCCACGACGATCATTGTACGATCATGTGAATTCTTGTTGATGAGAAAGAGGGCCAAGGGGATGGGTGCCACAAGCAGCGCAGAGACCTTGCAGGCAATAAGCAAGCCGAAAAGCGCGCTAACCACAAAAACCCTCATTAAACTTCTTGGATTTTGGATTAAAATCAGGAGCGCAATTAGGTAAAGTAAGGTGAAGAACGATTCTGGTCGAGCAAAGAGACTATCGAAAAATAATTGTGGACTAATGGCTGTCATAAACGCAGCAAACAGTCCCGCGCCATCACTATGCAGTCGCCGTCCTAGAGCGAAAGATACTGGTACGCAAAACGCACCCAGCGCCGCACAGATCATACGCATGCTGCTGATAGAATGTGTGCCGATCAGTCCGCACAAGGACACAAGAAATATGTGAAACGACGAAAAATTGAACTGTGCATAGTGAAATTTTTTGGAAACATCAAATTGTAACCAATTCGTATTGAGAGTATGTTGCTGCAGCATCCCTGAAACGACCCCGAAGGCAATTGGCTCATCTGGATGTTCGAAGGCGATGCCCGTGAAATGTAATCGCAATAAAAGAGATGCGAAAAAAATAACGACTACTGCTAAATACAGACATTTTCTTAAGACATGGGGCGAAAGTGTGATCGGCCAGGTTTTTTCTTCGACCTGCTTCATTTTGTCATCTAAGTTCAATATTGGCATACTTCTCAAATTCATCATTTAATGTCGAAGTAATTTGGTTCCGTGATCCATATCATGCATTTGAGAAGATTTTACAGAAGCCTACATTTTGACTAAATCGTAATTTGGCATCGTGTGCTGATGCACGCCAATTAGCTCGTGGCACTTCGCATCTTTTGATTTTCATAATAAATGGCGATCGAAATGATGCAAAGTATGATAACTGGCATTGTCTTCGGGTAATTCGCAGAGAGAATCGGGTCAATCATCCAAACATACATTCCGTATAGCATCGACAGTTTAAGGATCATCGAAAAGTACCATTTGTCCGCTCCATATAACGCCAGTGCCAGACCGGTACTTATTTCCAGCATTGCCTGATACGACTGCATGTGATTAATGTAGCAGTCGAATGCAAAAAACGTGTACAGACCTATGCTGATAAGACCAGTGCTCAACATGATGCGCGCGAAATGTCGCCAATGTTTATGCGGGTTCTCTTTGCGGGTGGCACCGAATCCGAAAACAAGGGGTATGAGTCCTACGGCGAGAAAGCGCAGCGAAGGGCCAAGATAGAAAAAATCTTGAGACCTGAGCAATCCGTAATATGACGATACTGGTGCAGTCTCCTGTACTCCACAAGTCGATCCAGCCCCCGTAATAAATATGCGCAGAGCATTGAGCTTCATATCGAGCCATGTAGAGAATGTCAGCTTGGCGTAAGCGTCATGGATCGTTGCCAGAACTCCCTTGCTCTCTTCGCCAAATCCAAAATTTCCCGAGAATGCATACTTGACGAGCGCATTGCCTGGGGGCTGTTCAGTGTGCTGCCAAAGTGCCCATGGCATTAGTACCAACATGCCAACCAGAGCTGCGCGGATTGCAAGTCCCGGCGCAGGAAGGCCTCGATACCATGTGGCGACGAGAACGGCGGCGATGACGCCAAATGCCGTGCCACCATGCGACATGAGCGCAAAACCACTTAATAGTGCGGCCCAAATCAATGTTGAGCCAAAGCGCATATGGCGCTGATTTTCTATATATAGTTTGGGCTCGAATAATAACGTGAAGGCCAACAATCCGAAGGCTGCACCAAGCATTTTTGGCCAGATATAGACACTATTGAATATTGCAAATGGTGTAAGTCCAACCACCAAGGTGATCCAGCAGATATCCCTACGTTTGAGCCCAAGTGCGGATAGCAGATAATAGAGCGCGACTACCCAGAGCCCATTGATCACAATACCGCTGATCAACTCATATTGGTAGAACAAAGGTGAGCCATCACTGTGGCTCGCAACGAGCCAGGACAGCAGACGCAAGCACGACATCAGGCCATAAGCCAGAGGCGGTCGATCAGAGATTTTCCACGGACCGAGGCTTAGTGTCCTCGGATCAATCCCATGAAACAGGTATTCGGATATTTGCATGGGAAGCTGGTTGTCCGAAGACCAGCGAACAGGATTGAACAACGCGTTGACCGTCCAGGGCCCAGCTCCGTTATCTGTCGCCATCGCGAGGCAAAATGCGGAAAGCGCGACAACAAACCACAGTATGGTGGGTGTTTTCCAGCGCTCCCAGGCAGCAGGCAGCATGTTCCTGTGCCTGGTGTAGAGCCTGAACATCAGCCATAGTTCAAAAATGAATAGGCATGCTGAAATAAAGTTACTGGCGCGGTGTGAAAGAAAATAAACAAAGAACATTCCATAGCCCACCAGGCCAAGGCAGGACATGCCGGCGATGATCGAGTTCAGGTCTTTGCCGCGCAGAATGGCAATGGCGTCGGGAAGAAGTACCAGCCCCCAGACAAAAGCAAAAATAACGACAAATAAGCCAAACAAGCCTAAGAACGAATTCTTGTAGTAATCAGTCCATGCGATTTCGAAGGGAGTTCCGACTTCGATGTAATTTGATGTGCTCTGGCTTACGGCTTCAAGTTCGACGCTCCCGGCGCACCAGTTGGTCGGAATTTTGACCAATGCTTCTGTCATCTGTGTGTTGGTTCGAGCCGTTGCTACTGATAGCTCTTGAGCTGTTGCACTGCACTTCAGGTTCAATCCGATGCCGGATGCTCCGGCAAAGCCACCATAGGGGATGGCCATATAGCGACTAGGAGTGAACGGTTTGGTAGTGATATTTGCCTTGGCCGCCTGGGTTGCCGGGCTCCATGTGCGCCAGTACACCACTTCAGGTGAAGTCCGAATACTTTCACGCACTTCAAAAGGCTGTGGCGTCACATTCTGAAAAGCTTGCCCCTCGATGTTCCAGTCACCTTTGGCGATCAGCGGTTTGGCAGCCTGCATGGGCCATGCGGCAAGCAGCAAGCTGAGTACGACGAGAAGTATCGAGAGCACAATTGCCGCACGTGTGGCCAGGGTGTGCCGAGTCATATTCGAAGATCCGTTGCCGAGGTGAATACTGGGTTGAAGAGTATTGTCGTGCCGTGCTTAGCGATGGTGAGTTGCTGCGCGAAAAGACAGGTGCTTGTGACCAAGATAACTGGTCACCACCGGCACCAGCACTCCGACACCGTGCGCAATGGTTTCAGTGTGTGCCCGCACATCCATGGCCGGCAGCAGATAGTCGGCCAGCAGCAAGCTGATGGCGAGGGTCTGCACTACGGCGGCGAGATTGACCAGGATGAACCAGCCAACCTGGTTGCCTAGGGTGTTTCCGGCACCCTCGAAGACGAAGAGCCGGTTGAGTACGAAGGCCGTCACCATGCCGATCAGGTAGGCAATGATGATCGCCGGGATGTAGTGCATCCAATGACTCAGTGCGATACGAGAACCGAAGTTGGCCACCGCGGCAATGCCGCCGGCCACCAGGAACTTGAGAAATTGCTGCGTCATCATGCAGCGGGGTCGACTGCACTGGCTGCGAGCTGGCGTGCAACGGCAATGCTCTCGTTGATCGAGCGGTCTTCCGGGTAGTAGTAAGACGTATCGGCCATGTACAGGCCGGCGATGGGCGTGGCCATCGGTGGCAGCATGTCGTAGAACCCGGGTGGGCAGATGGTCTGGGCAAAGTCATAACGGTGGCAATGTCGGGCCAGCACCCAGTCCGACGAGAACGCAGGGTTGAGCTTGCCGAGGTAGCCGATCATCTCGTCGATAAGCTCGTCGTTGCTTCGGACCCACTTGGGATGCGTCTTGGGCATGTAGAACGGCGCGTAGAGCACCGAAGGCGTCATCTGGTTGAGGTTGGAGTACTCGATCACACCGGGAATCTCGATCGACGGATCGTTGATGTTCATCCAGAAGTTTTCAGTCAGCGGCTGCTTCAGCTTGAGGATGACGCAGGCCACCGGGATGTTCTTGATCTGGTTGATGCGGGCGGCAAAGTCGGCCGGCAGGTCAGGCACCAGCCGGGGCACGTACTGGATCGGGGCGGTGGAAATCACGGCCTGGCAGGGTTGTTCCTCGCCATCGACCAGGATGCTGCTGACGCGGCCGTCGGTGACGTTGACACGGTCGATGCCGGACTTCAGGTGAATGCGCCCGCCGCGCTTGACGATGAAGCGTTCCATTTCGCGCAGCAGTGTGGCCGAGCCGCCTTCGAGATAACCCATGGTCTCCTGTATCAGGTTGCGGCGGGACAGGGCCACGCGCTTGATGCGGGTGCCGATCCAGGCGGCGGAGATCTCGTCGCTGTGTTCGAACAGTTTGAGCTCAAACAGGCTCTTCCATAAGACGTTGTAGGCGCGTTCGCCGACCCAGCGGCGAATCCATTCGGTGGCTCGCATGCGGTCGAACGGACGCCAGTCCATGATGCCTTTGGCGTACATGGCATGCAGACCGTAGCGGATCTTGCTGATGAGGCCTAGACCGTCGAAGGCCAGCAGGGCGAACGGGGTGCCCCACTTGTACAGCTTGCCGTTGTAGTAGAACCCCATCTTGGTGTCGGTCCAGCGCAGCTTGTCGGACAGGCCGAGCTCGGCGAGCAGCTCGAACAACGGATAGTCGGTCTTGCAGATGAAGTGGTAGTAGCGCTCGATTTCCAGACCGGCGAAATCGAATGTGGCCGACATGCCGCCAATGCGGTCGTCGCGCTCGTAGATGTCGACTTCATGGCCGCGCTTGAGCAGCTCCATGGCAGTCATCAAGCCCATCGGGCCGGCGCCGAGTACAGCGTATTTCATCGGTCGTTCCTGCGAAATTTTAGGGAGTTCATGCCAGTCACCGTGGAGAGGTCAACGCTTGAGCACAATGGCGCTGTAGCGTGAATCGCAGTAGCTCTCGCGCACCGCGTCGGCAAACGGGGTCTGCCGCACGCCAAAGACCTGCTGGGTGTCCACGCCCTGGAACTCGTCGCCGGCGGTCAGCGCCTTGAGCTGATCGGCAGTAAACGGCGGTTTACCGCTGAACAGCGCGTAGATTCGCAGCAGCAGGCGGAACAAGCCATAGGGGATATGCACGATCGGTGTGCGCAACCGCTTGGCCTGTTTGATGGTCTTGATGATGTCCACATAATCGATGCGGGTGTCGCCGACCACATCGTAGACATCGCCTGAAGGCTGAGTTTCGATGCAGCGAACGATGCAGCGACAGAAGTCGCGTTCGTACAGCGGCTGACGCATGTAGCGCCCGTCGCCGGGAATCGGGAACACAGGGGTTTTGGCCATGAAGCGCGACAGCCAGCCCAGGTGCTTGGGGTCGAACCAGCCGAACATCAGGGTGGGGCGCAGCACGCAGTGCGGGATACCGCTCTCCACCACTATCTTTTCCTGCGCCCTCTTAGTGCGGGTGTAGTCGTCATCCCCCACCGACACCACCACCGACGAGCTGATGTGCACCAGATAGGGCACCGCGTGACGACGCACGGCTTCGAGTACGCGCCGGGTGGCGTCCAGGTTGTTGCGCACGAACAGGTCGGGCGTCTTGCCGGTGATCTGTGCATGCAGCTGCACGACGCAGGCGGCATCGGCAAAGGCCTCGGTCCAGTCGCCGTCTTCGGCGAGGTCCGCCAGCAGGGTCGTCACGTCGGGGTGCAGCTGGCGCAGGATGTCGAGGTTATAGGCGTGCTTGTCGATCGCGACGAGTCGGGTGTAGCCCTGTGCCTTCAGCTCCACGATCAGGTTCTGGCCGACCAGGCCGGCGGCGCCGGTAAGGACCAGTTTGGCGTGTTTGTCGATCTTGCTCATGGTGCGGTCACAGCCTGATGCGCTTGAAGATGAATTCGGGAATGTGGCGAATAATCAGCATGATCGGCCACCAGAACCATGGCAGATAGACCACGCTGCGGCCGCGGTCCGCTGCGTGCACGATCCCGCGCGCCACCGCATCGGGCGTGGCCCATAGCGCGCCCTTGCGGAAATCACGAGTCATCGGCGTATCGACGAAACCCGGCTTGATGGTCAACACGCAGACGCCGACCTTGGCCAGGCGCTGGCGCATGCCGCTGGCGAACGTACTGACCGCGGCCTTGGCTGCGCCATAAAGATAATTGCTCTGCCGGCCGCGATCGCCGGCGACCGACGAGATGACGGCCAGCACGCCGTGCCGCTGCGCTTCCAGGCGCGGTGCCAATGCAGTCATCAGGGCGATGGTGGAAGTGCCATTGGTGGCGAATTCCGCCAGCGCGGTTTCCACCGTGGTCTCGCAGGCGCTTTGGTCTGGCAGCGTGCCATGGGCGATCAGCACCATATCGACGCTTTGCAGCAGCTGCCAAGCCTGGTCGAGTACGCCGGCATGGGCGTCGAACCGGTTGACGTCGAGAGTGGCCTGACCGACGTCGACGGCACCGCGTATGCGCAGATCGGCGGCAATGTCGGCCAGTCGCGTCGTGTCGCGAGCCACCAGGAACAGCCGTGCGCCGCGGGCGGCGTAGCATCGCGCAGTGGCTTCCGCGATAGCCGAGGTGGCACCGATGATGAGTACGTTGAGCATGTTTACTCCATGACCCGGCGCCAGAAACTGGACGAGAAGCGCGGATCGACAAATGGGCGGAAGGATTCCCAGGCAGGAAAGTATCGGCGGAAATGCGCGCCGGACATGCGCGCATCCTTGGCCGGATAGACCGCGCCGCCAGCCTCGACCACGATGTCGTCGAGCCGATTCAGTAGCGACAGGGTGCGCGTATCCTGGTTCGGAAAGTCCAGTGCCAGCGTGGTGCCGGGCCGGGGAAAGGACAGCATACCTGGCGAGGGCAGCGTGCCGAACTGCTTGAGTACGGCCAGAAACGAGCCGCTGCCCGAGGCTGCAATGACCCGTAGCAGCTGCGCAACTCGGTCCTCAGCATCATTGGGTGGAACCACGCATTGATACTGCATGAAGCCGCGCGGCCCGTAGATGCGGTTCCAGTCGCCAATGGCGTCCAGCGGGTAGAAATGCGGCTCGTAATGGGTGACGGCGTGCACCACCTGCCGGTGCTGGCGCAAATAGTACAGAGCATTGAAGCTGCGCAAGGTGAACCGGTTGATCATCGACAGCGGCGGTGTGAACGGCACGCGCAGGTGTCGCGATGGCCTGGTGGGCTGCTGGTCAGGGTGGGCTGGCGCGTGGTTGGCCCGGGTGAACAGGCCGCGCCCGAGACTGCGGCCGGTGGCCAGGCAGTCGATCCATGCCACCGTGTACTCGTAGTCTCGATCGGAATTCTCCGAGAGCCGGAAGAAACCGTCCAGGTTTTCGAAGCGATGCACTTCGGTACTCATCCACGGACCGGCAATGCGCCGCAACTGGATGCGTGCCCGAGTGATCAGCCCGGTCAGCCCCAGTCCGCCGACGGTGGCAGCAAACCAGTCGGGGTTTTCCGTGTGACTGCATATCCGCCGGCTGTCATCTGAACGCAGCAGTTCCAGTTCCAGCACGTGTCGTCCGAAGTTACCGGCCCGGTGATGGTTCTTGCCATGCACGTCGTTGGCGATGGCGCCGCCGACAGTGACGAACCGTGTGCCCGGAGTGACCGGCACAAACCAGCCTTGCGGAACTACGAGGTCAAGGATCTCGGCCAGCTGGACGCCGGCCTCGCATTCGAGTTGACCGTTGCTCGGGTCGAAACTGATGAAGTGGTTCAACCGGTGTGCATGTAGCAGGTTGCCACCGTCATTGAGACAGCTGTCGCCATAGCTCCGGCCGTTGCCGTAAGGCAGCATCGAGCCTTCCACCGCAGGCAGCGGGCGGTGCCGGTCCAAAAGGTCGATCCTGGCTTGTGTAACCCGTGGATAGAGTCCCCAGGATTGACCGGCACGACTCATCAGACGGACACGACGATGATGATCGCCGCGAGTGCCAACAGTACGCGGCTGACATTGTCCATGACGGCAAATACCACAGGGTCATCGTGCATGATGCCTCGGTGTGCGATGGCCCATACCCGACTGATCCAATAGAGCAATAGAGGGCATAGCAGCCACAAATAATGCGGGTGCTTGTAAAGCGCCTGGCTTGCTGTGCTGTCGATGTACAGCGCCAACACCAGTACGGCCAGATAGCCGCTGGAGCTGCCCATCGACTGGATTAGCGGGATGTCGTCGACGTCGTAGCCGCGTCCATTGGCGGTCACCTTGCCCAGCTTGAGTGCGGACACAAGTTCGGTATAGCGCTTGATCATCGCAAGGCTGAGGAAGATGAACATCGAAAAGGCCAGCAGCCAGAACGAAGGAAAGGTTTTGACGGCTGCCGCACCGGCGAGAATCCGGGTGGTGTACAACATGGCCAGCACTACCACGTCCAGCATCACGACGCGCTTGAAGCGCAACGAATAAGCGGTAGTGAGAACGTAGTAGCCGAGCAATACCTCAAGAAATGCGGGTGCAACGAACCAGGCCAGCACGAAACTGCTTGCCAGCAAGGCGATTGCAGCGACGGGTCCTGCAAGTAAGGGGAGCGCGCCGGCGGCAAACGGCCGGCGCCGCTTGCGTGGATGCAGACGGTCGGCGCCCAAGTCGAGAAGATCGTTGGTCACATAGACGCTGGATGCGCACAGGCCAAAGCAGAGGAATGCGAGCAGCGAGTTGGAGACAGCTGCTGGATCGAAGATGCGATGCGCTGCCAGCAGCGGCAGGAACACCAACACGTTCTTGATCCACTGATGCACGCGTAGGGCTTTCGCCCAGATGCGAAGCGAGGCGCGTGGGATTTTGAAGCTGCGATCGACACCAGTCACGCTTGCGGCGGCCTTGCTCAGCCGCGCACCCGTTTCCACCACGATGGCCGAGTGTGCGTGGCGCCATACCTGCAAGTCGATCGTGGCATTGCCGGCATAGTCGAAGCCGCGCTCGCCGTAAAGCGCTATCAGTGCTTGTGCCTTATTCCTTCCCGAAAGATTGTGCTGGCCATCGCTGGCCAGTACTGCACTGAAGCCACCGAGATGAGCGGCAACAGCATCTGCCAGGCTGTGGTCTGATGCGGTGCACAGGACAACGGGGCGCAGCTTTTGTTGCTCACGCACCCATTCGAGGACTTCTTGGTTATAGGGCAAGGTGGTTATGTCGAGCGCGATGCGTTTGGCGATCTGCTGCTTGAGATACGCCTTGCCGCGCAGCATCCATGCCAGCATCGCGAATACGGTGAGTGGGTTGCTTGCGATCAGTGCAAGCGCGGACTCCACCAACAGGTCGGAACGGATCAGGGTTCCGTCGAGGTCGATGCATAGTGGCACGGCTCTATTCGTGTGCGGTGCCGAGGCTTCTTCCGTCATTGCCTGGTTCATCCCTAAATCTCTCAAAATGCAGAAAGCACGAGCAGGTGCGTCAGCAGCTGCCTAGTCTATGGGCAGGCAGGTGAAATCTACTAAATTTATGTGCAGTTGATGACGTGGTGTATTCACCGGATGTGAGTCGATCGATATTCCGCGCCATGTTTTGATGTTGGTGTGGAATTGCCTGTCATGGCGCGGTAGCCGTTGTTTTGATGTGGCGGGCTGACCCGTGGCCAGATTCAGTCGCTGCTCGCATCAACCTAGCGCATGCTCCAGCTCAGGGATGATCTTGAACAGATCTCCTACTAGCCCGAGGTCGGCAATCTCGAAAATCGGCGCCTCGCCATCCTTGTTGATCGCGACAATGGTGCCGGCGTCCTTGATTCCGGTGAGATGCTGAATCGCGCCGGAGATGCCGATGGCCATATACAGCTCGGGCGCGATGATCTTGCCGGTCTGGCCCACCTGCAGGTCGCTTGGCACATAGCCGGCGTCTACCGCGGCGCGCGAGGCACCAACGGCCGCGCCGATCCTGTCGGCAAACTTGAAGATGATGTCGAAGTTCTCTTTCGAGCCGACACCACGGCCACCGGAGACGACTTTGTTGGCGCTCTGCAGGTCCGGGCGGTCGCCGCTGCCCTGCTTGAGTTCGACGAAGCGGGTATGCGTGGGGAGCGCAGCGTCGATGCTCAGCGCCTCGATCGGCGCACTGCTGGTGCTGTTGCCCGCGGCAGGCCAGGAAGCAGAGCGAATCGTGGCGACCACGGTGTGGTTGGCGTCGGCTTCGACCGTGATGATCGCGTTGCCGGCGTAGATCGGGCGCTTGAAGGTATGCGCGGCTTCGACGCTCATCACATCGCTGACCTGGGCCACGCCGAGCAGGGCGGCGACACGCGGGGCGACGTCCTTGCCGAACGTGGTGGAGGGCACGAATACGTGGCTATAGCCGGCGGCGGCCTTGGCGATCTGCGGCGCCAGCATGGCGGCCAGCGGATGCGCGTTCTCGGCACGGGCGATGGTGAGCACGCGGCTGACGCAGTCGATCTTTGCGGCTTCGGCGGCGATCGCGTCGACGCTGTCGGCGAGCACCAGCACGTCGATGGCTTCACCCCTCACCGCGATGGCGGCACTCACGGCCCGAGCGGTGGAGGAGTTGAGTTTGCCGCCTAGATGTTCGGCGATGACCAGGATCTTGCTCATATGTGTCTCCGGAGCTTCGTGCGTGTGTGTAGGAGCTCGCTCGCGGGCGATGCTCTTGTTCTGAATCTCAAAAGAAAAAAGCATCGCCCGCGAGTGGGCTCCTATACGGGAATGGGGTTTACAGCAGGCCTTTCTGCTTTAGCGCGGCGACCAGTTCAGCGGCATCCTTCACCATCACGCCTTTGCTGCGCTTGGCTGGCGCGACGTACTGCGTGGTTCTCAGATGATCATGTGCCGCGACGTTGAGCGAGCCGAACTCGATCGTGTCGATCGGCTTGGACTTCGCCTTCATGATGTCCGGCAGCTTGATGAAGCGCGGTTCGTTGAGGCGCAGGTCGGTGGTGATCACGGCCGGCAACTCCGCTTCGATCACTTCCAGGCCGGCATCGACTTCGCGGGTCACCGTGGCCTTGCCATCGGCGATCTCAACTTTGCTGGCGAAGGTAGCCTGTGGGCGATCCCACAATGCGGCGAGCATCTGGCCGGTCTGGTTGGCGTCGTCGTCGATCGCCTGCTTGCCGAGGATTACCAGCCCGGGCTGCTCCTTCTCGATCAGTTTGAGGAAGACACGGGCTGCGGTCAGCGGCTGCACGGCGTCGCCGGTGACCACGTGGATCGCCCGGTTTGCGCCCATCGCCAAGCCATTGCGCAGGTGCGCGGTGAGATCGGCCGGGCCGATGCCGACCACGATCACTTCTGTGGCGACGCCTTTCTCGCGCAAGCGCAATGCCTCTTCCAGCGCGATGTCATCGAACGGGTTGGCTGACAGCTTGACGCCATCGGTGACCACGCCGCTACCGTCGGGCTTGACCTGGATGCGCACGTTGTAATCCACCACGCGCTTGTAGCCGACCAGAATTTTCATCTGCGATTTCCTACCTTGTTGGCTGCCCCGTGCTGGGCGGCGAATTGCCTATTCTACCCAGCATCAAACAATTGCATGAAATGAGCACCTCTGTCCGCGTGGCGAGCGGCATCGGGGTCAGCCGGAATCCGGTGCGCAGCACGGCGAACAGACAGCGTTTGGCGGAGTCGCGAAGTGACATGGTGCTCTATCGATGGTGATGCCGGAGCATCGCGGTTGGCACGACGGCGGTCAATCCAGCACGCGATGCAGGACCGCTGCGGCGGCCGCTGCGGAGAAGTGCTGCCGCACATTGTCCAGGCCGTGTCCGGACAACTGCTGCCAGAGGGCTTTGTCGCGCTGCAGCCGCAGCACGGCGTTCACGAAGGCGGTGGCATCGTCAGCCACCAGTACGTCCACGCTGTCGTGCAGCTGCATGCCTTCGATCGCGATCGTGGTAGCGATCACCGGCACGCCATGACTCATCGCCATGTTGATCTTGCCCTTCACGCCGGCGCCAAAGCGCAACGGCGCCAGCGAGGCGAGGCAGTTATCCAGCCATGGCGCCAAGTCGGATACGCGGCCATGCAGTTCGAGGCCCGGCACGGCAAGGTCGCGTCGTACCGCATCCGGCAGATCGCCAAGTACGTGCAGGCGAATGTCGGGCAGCGCGGCGCGCAATCTCGGCAGAATATCGCCAGTCATCCAGCGGATCGCATCGCTGTTTGGTGGATGGCCGTAACCGCCGATGAAGACCAGATCCTTGCGTTCCTCATACGGACGTCGGCAGCCGTGGATGTCGTGGATATTGGACAGCACCTCCACCCGGGCTTGCGGCAACATCTGCACAAGCAACGCCTGTTCGTGTGGGCTGACCACGAAGGTGGCATCGCATTGGCCGATCAGGGCCAGCTCGCTGCGCCGCGAGGCTTCCGCTTGGCGGATCATGGCAGAGCTGCCGCTCAGTTCAGCGGCGCGCTGCTCACGCAAAAAGTGCAGATCCACCGTGTCGAACAGCAGCTTTGCTTGCGGTGCATGCTTGCGCACGAGGTCGGCGTACTGGCCGGCCACGGTATGCCGGCACAGAATCACGGCGTGCAGTTCGCTACCGTGTTCGCGCAGCCAGCGTGGCAGGTCTATCACCCACGGTTTGCACAGCACCTCGATGCCGAGCGCGCCGAGTGCGGCGATCTCCTGCGTGCTGGCGCGACCATCGTCGGGCAAAAAACTGGTGGACCAGCCTTGTTCGTCAAGCAGGCGCAGGATCGCTGATAACCGTAGCGAACCAGAGTCACGCGCCGGTTCCGGTGTCATCGTGTCCACGACCAGGATGCGGCCCCGCGCGCGCCAGCGGACCGCGCGTTCCAATGGCGTGCCGATGGGAGGATGTGCTGGAAGCACGATCTTCCATTTATCGACGAACCTGGCCTGGTTGATCACCTGATGACGCTTGATACCGCTGGCGAGGTCGGTCCCCGAGCTGATGCCTTCGCAGTGGATGACGGTGCTGGTCGGCTCGTAATACACGCGCAGGCCGAGCTGACGTACCGCGAAAGCGAGATCGGTGTCCTCGTAATAGGCCGGTGCGTAACGGGTATCGAAGCCGCCGACACGCTGGAACACCTCGCGTCGAATCAGCAGCGACGCGCCGGAGACGTAATCGGTTTCGCGGCGATAGCGGAATGCCGGTGCGTCGCGCGGTTCGAAGCGGCCGGTGGTCCAGCAGCTGCCGTCGGCGAACACCAGTCCACCCGCCTCCTGCAGGCGACCGTCCGGATAGACCAGCCGGCTGCCGGCGATGCCGCAGTCGGCGCGTTCGGCGAAGCAGCGCAGCAAGGCATCCAGCCAGCCAGATGTCACCTGGGTGTCGTTGTTGAGGAACAGCAAAAACTCGCCGCGCGCCACCGCTGCACCGGCATTGCAGCTGCCGATGAAACCGAGGTTGCGTTCGTTGCACAACAACCGCAGGCCCGCGATTTGCGCTAGTACGGTGGCGCTGTCGTCCGGCGATGCATCGTCCACCACGATCACTTCGAACGGTGCTTGCGCGCCGTGTCGTGCCAGCGAGCGCAGGCAGGCGAGGGTATGAGCGAGCTTGCCGTGGATCGGGATGACGATGGAAACCTGCGGTTCTTCAGCCACCGGCAACGCAAACGGTGCGAACGGTTCGTTCAGCGGCAGCAGCGACAGGTCTTCGTCATGCTCGGGCCGCGATTGGAACTCCTGGCGCATCCGTGCCAGCGTGCCGCGCCAGCCACGCAGGGCAAAGCTGCCACGTGTACGTTGCAACAGATAACTGAGGCGCTTCAGGCGCCATGGCAGATTGCCGATCAGCGGAATGCCCTCGACCGTTCAGAGATTCTGATAATTCGGCCCGGAGCCACCTTCCGGCGTGACCCAGGTGATGATCTCGTACGGGTCCTTGATGTCGCAGGTCTTGCAGTGCACGCAGTTCGCCGCGTTGATCTGCAGCCGCTTGGCGGCACCGTCATCGACAATCTCGTAGACATTGGCCGGGCAGAAGCGGGTGCAGGGGTTGCCATATTCCTCGGCGCACTTCGTCACGCAGACCGAAGTGTCGGCCACGTGCAAGTGGATCGGCTGGTCCTCGTCGTGCTCGGTGGCGGCGAAGTACACGCCGGCGAGGCGGTCGCGCGGGGCCAGCGTGCGCTGCAGGTAGTCGCGCTTCGGTTCCTCCTGCGCGCCGAGTTTGTGCAGCGACGACCAGTCGGCCTTGTTTTTCAGTGTCCACGGCGAGGCGCCGCCGGTGACGGTCTCCCACGCCGCGTTGAGCATGCCGAACCACAGGCCCTTTTTGAACGCGGGTTTGATGTTGCGCACCTTCTTCAGCTCGGCCATCACGTCGGAGCCGCGCAGCTTTGCGTCGAAGCCTGCAGGTTTCAGCTCGTTGGCGGCCAGGTGTTCAGCGGCGAGCATGCCGCTCTTGATTGCCTGGTGAGTGCCTTTCACCTTCGGCACGTTGAGCAGGCCGGCGGTGTCGCCGATCAGCAAGGCGCCGGGCATCTCCACCTTGGGCAGAGACTGATAGCCGCCGGTGACGATCGCGCGCGCACCGGCCGAGAGAATCGTGCCGCCGTCCAGCAACGATTTCATCATCAGGTGGTTCTTCCATTGCTGGAACGCCTCCCACGGCTGGTAGTTCGGGTCGCTGTAGTCGAGCCCGCTGACATAGCCGAGCGCCACGCGATCCTTGTCCAGGTGATACAGAAAGCTGCCGCCATAAGTATGTGTGTCGGCGGGCCAGCCGAAGCTATGCACGATCTTGCCCGGCGTCACGCGCCCGGCCGGCAGCTGCCACAGCTCCTTGATGCCGATTGAGTAGCCCTGAGGGTCGCTGGCTTGATCCAGCTGGAAGCGCTTGATCAGCTGCTTGGTCAGGCTGCCGCGCGCCCCTTCGGCCAGCACGGTGACTTTCGCCTTGATATCGATACCTTCGGTATAGCCGGGCTTGTGCGTGCCATCCTTCGCCACGCCCATGTCGCCAATACGCACACCGGCAACCGAGCCGTCCTCATTATAGATGGTGTCGGCGGCGGCGAAGCCGGGAAATACGTCCACGCCCAGCGCCTCGGCCTGCGGCGCCAGCCACGCGCACATCGCACCCAGCGAAACGATGAAGTTGCCGTGGTTCTTCATCCCCGGCGGCACCGGCAGCTTGCGGCCACCGGTCTTGCTGAGCAGCCAGAATTCGTCTTCGCCAGCCGGCACGCAGATCGGCGGTGGGTTGTCGCGCCAGCCCGGCAGCAGCGCATCCAGCGGCTGCGGCTCGATCACCGCGCCGGACAGGATCTGCGCGCCGATGGTCGAGGCTTTCTCGATCACGCATACGCTTGTTTCGGGTTTCAGCTGCTTGAGGCGGATCGCGAACGACAGCCCGGCCGGGCCGGCGCCGACGACGACAACGTCGTATTCCATGGTTTCGCGTTCGCTCATGGCGGACTCCGTATTGCGGTAGGCAGGTGCAGGTGTGTGCCGTGCGTGGCGGTATGGATCAGACCGCCATTGTCCGGTTTCGCGCGCCATGCGGCAACGCGTGCTGCGCCACCGCTTGCAATAGTTTCACCAGACGCGGTGATAATCGCCGAACCTGCAAGGAGCCTCCATGAATTCGATGCCGCCGATCGCCGATCTCGACCTGCGTCGGGCCTCGTTGTGCCAGTTGCTGCACTGGCTGGCGGTGGGCCGGGTGCAGCCGCAGGCGTTGGCCGATGCCTATCAGCACGCGATCGAACGGCTCAATCCCGAACTCAATGCCTATGTCGATCAGCGCTCGGGCCTGCTGCAGGAGCAGGCGCACATGGCCGATCGGCGCCGTCGCGACGGCGTGATCGGGCGGCTGGACGGCATCCCGCTGGCACTGAAGGACAATTTCGACATGGCCGGCTGGCCGACCCGGGTGGGTCTGCCGGGCCGTGAAAAGCCGGTGCAGGACGACGCACATGTGGTGGCGCGGTTGCGCGCCTCCGGCGCGGTGCTGGTCGGCAAGACCAATATGGACGAGGGCGCACTGGGTGCGGTGACCGACAACCCGCATTTCGGTGCGACCCACAATCCGCATCGGCACGGCTACAGCGCCGGCGGTTCTTCCGGCGGTGCGGCGGCCGCGGTGGCCGCGGGTCTGGCGGTGGCGGCGGTCGGTTCGGACAGCCTCGGCTCGATCCGCATCCCAGCCAGCTATTGCGGCGTGTACGCGCTGAAACCCACGCATGGCGAGATTTCCGCGCGCGGCCTGGTGCCGGCGGCGCGTCGACTCGATGCGGTCGGTCTGCTGGCGCGCAGCGTCGACGATCTCACCGTGCTGCTGCAGGTGCTGGCCGGCTACGACGCCGACGATGCACGCTCGCGCCGGCGCCGTGTCGCCTTCGCTCTGCCGGATTGGGAGCCGGGCAATCTGCGTGCGGGCCTGCTGCCGGATCTGGCCGCGGTCGGAGTGCAGCCGGAAGTGATCGAAGTGTTCGAGGCGGCGCTGGCGAAGCTGCCGCATGCGCTGGGCGATCGGCGCACGGTCGATTTCGCCGACTGGAATTTCAGTCGCACCCGTCGCGCCGGCTTGCTGCTCATGGAAGCGGAGATGCTCGGTACCTTCGCCGCCGATCTGGCGAATGCCGAACGTCCGGTGTCGGCACGCTTCCGCGACATGCTCGGCTATGCGGCGGGCAAGAGCGCGGCCGACTACGCGGTGGCCGATCGCGTACTCGACGCGGCCACATTGAAGATGCGCCGACTGTTCGCGCAGGTCGATGTGCTGGTGCTGCCGACCACGCCGCAGGGCGCGTTTCCGCTGGGTGGCCCGGTGCCGGATTCGCAGGCCGACCTCACCAGTTTCGCCAGCCTGGCCGGTTGTCCCGCGGTGAGCCTGCCGATGGGTAACTTGCCGAATGGCATGCCGATCGGGCTGCAGCTGGTCGGTGCGCGCGGTTCGGACCTGCGCCTGCTGGAACTGGCGGCGGCATGTGCCGCGACGCTGGATGCGGAGCCGACGTATCCGGTGATCGCCTGAGGATCGCGTAAGATGTCGAATCTTGCGCGGTGCCTCGCGGCACCATTGTTACGCCGCTGCGGCAAAACCATTCTGATTCTTTCGGCATGACGACAGCTTCCCTGCAATCCCATTCCCACCTCGACGACCTCGAGGCCGAAAGCATCCATATCTTTCGCGAAGTGCAGGCGGCCTTTCAGCACCCGGTGATGCTGTACTCGATCGGCAAGGATTCCTCGGTGCTGTTGCACCTGTTGCGCAAGGCGTTTTATCCGGCGCGACCACCGATGCCGCTGCTGCATGTCGATACCACCTGGAAATTCCGCGAGATGATCGCGTTCCGCGATCAGGTGGCGGCCGCCGGCGATGTGGAGGTGCTGGTACACATTAACGAGGATGGCGTGCGCCAGGGCATTTCGCCGTTGACCCACGGCGCCACCGTGCACACCGACGTGATGAAGACCGTGGCTCTGAAACAGGCGCTGGACCAGTACGGTTTCGATGCGGCGATCGGCGGGGCGCGTCGCGACGAGGAGAAGTCGCGTGCGAAGGAGCGCATCTTCTCGTTCCGCAATGCGCAGCATCGCTGGGATCCGCGCAACCAGCGGCCCGAGTTCTGGCACACCTACAACACGCACATCCGCAAGGGCGAGAGCGTGCGGGTGTTTCCGCTGTCCAACTGGACCGAGATGGATGTGTGGCTGTACATCCAGCGCGAGAACATTCCGGTGGTGCCGCTGTATTTTGCCAAACCGCGCCCGGTGGTCGAGCGCGACGGCGCGCTGATCATGGTCGACGACGATCGCTTCGTGCTGCGCGAGGGCGAAACCGTGCAGATGCGCGAGGTGCGTTTCCGCACACTGGGCTGCTATCCGCTGACCGGCGCGGTGGAATCTTCGGCCGACACGCTGGCGAAGATCATCGATGAGATGGCCAGTTCGCGCAGCTCCGAGCGGCAGGGCCGGGTGATCGACCAGGATCCGACCGCGTCGATGGAGCGCAAGAAGCAGGAAGGTTATTTCTGATGAGTGCATCCACAGCACCCGGTCTGTTGCGCTTCATCACCTGCGGCAGCGTGGACGACGGCAAGAGCAGCCTGCTCGGGCGCCTGTTGTATGACGCCGGCATGCTGCCGGACGATCAGCTCGCTGCGCTGGTCCGCGACAGCCGCCGGCAGCATGCCGATGCCGGTGACGTGCTCGATTTCTCGTTGCTCACCGACGGTCTGGATGCGGAGCGCCAGCAGGGCATCACCATCGACGTGGCGTATCGCTACTTTCATACCGCGCGGCGCAGCTTCATCGTGGCCGACTGTCCGGGACACGAGCAGTACACGCGCAACATGGCCACCGGCGCGTCCAACGCCGAGCTCGCAGTGGTGCTGGTCGATGCGCGCAAGGGCGTGCTGCCGCAGACGCGCCGACATACCTATATCTGCGGCCTGCTGGGCATCCGGCAAGTGGTGCTGGCGGTCAACAAGATGGATCTGGTCGATTACGACCAGGCGGTCTATGCCGCGATTGCCGCGCAGTACCGTGAGCTGGCACAGGAAATGGGCATCGTCGAGGTGCATTGCCTGCCGGTGATGGCGTTGACCGGCGACAACGTGGGCGCGCGTTCGTCGCGGATGCCCTGGTACCAGGGCGCCAGCCTGCTCGAACTGCTGGAATCGGTCGAGGTCACGCCGTTTCGTGCCGCCGATTTCCGCATGCCGGTGCAATGGGTGAATCGCCCGGATCATGCGTTCCGCGGTTACGCCGGCACGATCTGCGGCGGTCGGGTGAATCGTGGCGATGAAGTCATCGTGCAGCCGGGCGGGCAGCTGGCACATATCGACCGCATCGTCAGCGCCGATGGCGATCTGCCGAGCGCAGTGGATGGACAGGCGGTGACACTGTGCCTGGATCGCGAGATCGACGTCAGCCGCGGCGATGTGATTGCCGATGCGCTGCGTCCGGCGCCGGTGTCCGATCAGTTCACTTGCCATCTGCTGTGGATGGGCGATGCCACCTTGCTGCCCAACCGTACCTACTGGCTGAAGATCGGCACGCGCACGGTGAATGCGCGGGTGATGTCGATCAAGTACAAGGTCGACGTCAACAGCCAGGCTAAGCTCGCGGCACGCCACCTCAGCCTCAACGAAGTGGGTTACTGCACGCTGGGGCTGGACGACGAGATCGCGTTCGAGGCGTACGCCAGCAACCGCACGCTGGGCGGCTTCATCCTGATCGATCGCCAGAGCAACGCCACCGTGGCATGCGGCATGCTGGACTTTGCACTGGGCCGATCGGCCAACGTGCACTGGCAGCATGTCGATATCGACCGGACGGTGCGCGCCGCCAGCAAAGGCCAGCACCCGCTGTGCCTGTGGTTCACCGGCTTGTCCGGCGCTGGCAAGTCCACCATCGCGAACCTGGTCGAGCGGCGGCTGCATGCGCTCGGTTATCACACCTACCTGCTCGACGGCGACAACGTGCGCCATGGCATCAACAAGGATCTGGGCTTCACCCCGGAGGACCGCGTCGAGAATATCCGGCGCATTGCCGAGGTGGCGCATTTGATGGTGGATGCGGGGCTGATCGTGCTGGTCAGTGCGATTTCACCGTACCGCAGCGAGCGACGCTCGGCGCGTGAACTGTTCGGCGCGGCGGAGTTCATGGAAGTGTTCGTGGATACGCCGCTGGAGGAGTGCGAACGGCGTGACGTCAAGGGTCTGTATCGCAAGGCGCGTGCGGGCACGATCCGCAACTTCACCGGTATCGACGCGCCGTACGAAAGGCCCGAAGCGCCGGATATCCACCTGTTGAGCAGCGGAGAGCGTGCCGAGCAACTGGCCGAGCAGGTCACCGCAGTGCTGCTGGCCAGGCTGGACAACAGCGGCAGTCACGAGTGACCTGACGGCGCGATCGGTGGTCAGCGCTTGGATTGCCCAGGGCCGGCAGCGATAATACGGAACTCCCCCTGCAAGGCGCCGCCGCGATGACCGAGAAGACCGTACTCAACGCCACTCACCGTGCGCTCGGCGCGCGCATGGTCGATTTCGGCGGCTGGGACATGCCGATCAACTACGGCTCGCAGATCGAGGAGCACCATGTGGTGCGCCGCGACGCCGGCATGTTCGACGTCTCGCACATGACGGTGATCGACCTGCATGGCGCGCGCACGCGCGAGTTTCTGCGCCATCTGCTGGCCAACAGCGTCGACAAGCTGAAGATGCATGGCAAGGCGCTGTACTCGTGCATGCTGAACGAGCAGGGCGGTGTGATCGACGACCTGATCGTGTATTACCTCGGCGAGGAGTTCTTCCGCCTGGTCGTCAACGCCGGTACCCGCGCCAAGGACCTGGCATGGATCGAACAGCAGGCCGCCGCGTTCGAGGTGCAGGTCAAGGAGCGCCCGGAATTCGCGATGATCGCGGTGCAGGGTCCGAACGCACGCGCCAAGGTGCTTGGCCTGCTGCATGAGGTGGATCGCGCGCGTATCGAGAAGCTCGGCAAGTTCGCCGCGGCGGCGGCGCAAGGCCCGCACGGCATGCCGTTGTTCGTGGCGCGCACCGGCTATACCGGTGAAGACGGTTTCGAGATCATCGTGCCGGCCGAGCATGCCGTCGCATTGTGGGAAGCGCTGGCCGCTGCCGGTGTCGCGCCGGCTGGCCTTGGCGCACGCGATACGCTCCGACTGGAGGCAGGCATGAACCTGTACGGGCAGGATATGGACGAGAGCGTCCTGCCGTGGGAAGCGAACCTGGGCTGGACCATCGCGCTGGACGAGGGGCGTGCTTTCATCGGTCGCGCTGCGCTGGAGCAACAGAAGGCTGCCGGCGTGCCGCGCGTGATGGTCGGCCTGGTGCTGGACGACAAGGGCGTGCTGCGCCACGGCCAGAAGGTGCTGACCGCGAACGGTGACGGCGAGATCCTCTCCGGCAGTTTTGCGCCGACCCTCAATAAGGCGGTGGCGTTCGCGCGCATCCCGGCCGGCGAGCCGGGCGACGTGCGCGTGGACATCCGCGGTCGCGAAGTGCCGGTGCGACTGGTGAAGTATCCGTTCGTGCGCGACGGCAAGCCTTGCGCAGGCATCTGAACCACCGCGGCACAACTTACCCCGGCGGTTGTGGCTAGAATCACCGCCTGTACCCTGACTCACACCAAACGACTGGACCCCGATCATGAGCGAGATTCCTGGCGATCTGAAATTCCTCAAGTCCCACGAGTGGGCCCGCGCCGAAGACGACGGCCTGGTCCGCGTGGGTATCTCCGACCACGCGCAGGGCCAGCTCGGCGATTTGGTCTACGTCGAACTGCCGGAAGTCGGTTCGGCCGTGAAGGCGGGCACCGGCGCCGCCGTGGTCGAGTCGGTGAAAGCCGCCTCGGACATCTACTCGCCGGTATCCGGCGAAGTCGTCGAGGTCAACGAGCTGCTCAACGACAAGCCCGAGATCATCAATGAAGACGCCTTCGGCGAAGGCTGGATCTTCCTGGTGCGCCCCAGCGATCGCGCGGAGCTGGACGAACTGCTCGACGCGAACGACTACGAAGAGCTGGTCGAGAACGAAGACCACTGAGTCTTCCACCATTGCGTGACGTTGCCGGCCGCCCAGTGCGGCCGGCTTCGTTTCAGGGGGTGGCGATTGGCGAGACGTGTCTGGCCGTCCGTCTGATCCGGCGATGATCGATATGCCCTGCTTCGTCACGCCGTGCATGCAGTGCGCAGTGATCGCTGTGCTGCTCGTCGATTTGCATCGATAGCATCGGCACCATCCGCGTTCTTTTTTCGACGGGATCGTATCGATGTTGATGCTGTGTGCGCGCGTCATCGTCGATGCCGTCGCGCCGAAAAATATTGTCGCTCCCGCTGTCTTCGGCAACGAGCGTCGTGGTGCCCGCGATCTCGGTCGAAGTCTGCGCGAGCCAGGATGTCGAACTTTTTTTGCCCGGGTCGGCAGGTCGGCTGAAATATTTTCAGTCGTGTCCCGTTCATCTGGTGGAGGCGGTTTGGCGGTCCGGATTCAACCTTGTGGAACGCGGAGTTTTCAGTGGTGCGTTTTTTAGTTCGCAGTGACGTAGATTGCGAAAATCGTTGTGTAGCAACGGTTTCAAGGGATATTTATGTTTTTCATAAAAAAACATTTGGACGTATGGATGTCCAAATAATAATGGTGCAAAATGCCCTTGAGGCCTTGTCGGCACCGGGTTTCGGTCGGTATGGGGAGGGCGCAGTGGTTTGATTTCATGACTAAAATCAATTGACAGCTGAAATCTTCAGGGATAGCTTTCGCAACAGATCACGGGGAATGCGCTTTATGGCGACAGCAAAATTCATCAAGCCTTATGTCGAGCACGGTGAAAAGGCCAATGCAGTACGCAAGATCACCGTCTCGATTCCGCTGCATGTCCTGCGGCGGCTTTCCGATTTGCGCACCCACCGTCAAGTGAATAATCTTCGGCACGCTACCAACAGCGACTTGTTGGTCGAGGCGTTCCTGCACGCTTTTACTGGGCAACCACTGCCAACTGATGAGGAGCTTAGACGAACCATGGCCACTGCCAAGAAATCCGCTGCAAAGAAACCGGCTGCCAAGAAATCGGCCGCCAAGAAATCCACCGTGAAGAAGGTTGCCGCCAAGAAGCCGGCCGCCAAGAAAGCTGCCGTGAAGAAGGTCGCGAAGAAGGCTGCGCCGAAGAAGGCTGCCGCCAAGAAAGCTGCACCGGCCAAGAAAGCTGCCGTGAAGAAAGTTGCGAAGAAGGCTGCGCCGAAGAAGGCCGCCGCCAAGAAAGCTGCACCGGCCAAGGTGGTGAAAGCCACCAAGACCGCGAAGGCCTCCAAAGCCAAGAAGTAAGCAACACGTAACAGCGACACCTCCAATAAGACACATCATCGATACTTCTCTCCCCGCGGTGCCCAGCGCGGGGAGAGTATTTCGAGAAGCCTTCGTCCCGGCCTGGCCGGGACGCTTCGTTTGTGGGGCCGGAAAGTTCCGTCACGGCAGCAGCATCCTGCCCGCGTCCATCTCGTTACGGGCGATCCGGGGGCTCCGGCTGGTTCAGCGCCGGTCCCCCGCCCTTGGAACAAAATCAGGTTCCGTGCCGTGAGCTCACGCACGATTTGCCGTGCTGGGTCATTGGAGTTACCTTTCTCACATCCGCGCCGCGGTGAATCCGGGGGATTCGCCGCTCCTGGATCGACAGGGGGAAAAAGCGCGGGTATCTGTCGACACTCAGTGAGAGACCATGGATACCCGAGACATACTTGATACACGCCGGCATGCGCGTGGGGCCATCAGGCCCGTAGTCATCGCCATCATCGCCGTCTTCGCCCTGCTGGCCGTGGGTGCGTGGTTCCTCATCATCAAGCCGCATCAGGAGCTGGTCATGGCCGATGCGGGCGGCCATCCGTCCACGCCGGTATCTACCGCGACCAGGGCAGCGCCACCACCGCCGGCCAACGTGGCGGCGATGGACGTCAGCCAGTTGCTGGCCGAAGCGCGCACGGCAATGAACGAGCAACGCTACCTGGCGCCGAATGGCAACAACGCGTTCGAGTTCTACCTGCGTGTACTGCAGAAGGATCCGGGCAACAAGGTTGCGGCCGATGCGTTGCGCGAGACGTTCCCGTTCGCGGCCACGTCGGCGGAGCAGTCGATCAACTCACGTGACTTCAATGAAGCACAGCGCCAGATCGACCTGCTGGCCAAGGCCGATCCGACCAACTTCACGTTGACCATCCTGCGTTCCAAGCTGGATGCCCAGCGCAAGACGCTGGACAAGCAGCAGCAGGATGCCGCCGACCAGCAGAAGGCACAGCAGCTGGCAGCACAGAAGGCTGCAGCGGACAAGCTGGCGGCGGACCAGTTGGCAGCCGAGCAGCAAAAGGCCCAGTTGGCCGTCACGCAGCAGAAGACGCAGCCGACTCACACGGCACAACAGCAGGGGCAGCAGTCAGCGACGACTCCGTCGGCGGCGGGTGACAACTCTGCGGCTGCCAGCGCGGATGGTGGCAGCGCTGCTGCCCCGACCAGTGATGCGGTGCTGCTGAAGGCAGTCGGTGCGCGCTACCCCACGGCAGCGATGCGCGCGCGGCAGGAAGGCTGGGTGCTGGTGTCGTTCACGATCGACCCCACGGGGCGGACCAGTGACATCAAGGTCGTTGACGCACAGCCGCACCGTATCTTCGATCGTGCCGCGATGGACGCGGTGGAGCGTTACCAGTTCACGCCGGCGAAGAAAGATGGCGTGGCTGTTTCCAGCATCAAGCAGCAGCGGATCGAGTTCAAGCTCTGATCGTCAGGTGCTGATGTGAAGTAGCAACCGGACGGCGCATGTTTCCCATGCGCCGTCTTTCGTTTCGGTGGTTGTCGCAACTCAGCGGTGGTGTGTCGAACGGTGCTTGCGCGGTTTCTTCCGTTGCGGTGTCGCTGCCGGTGCCCTGACGTCGCCTTCGATCTCGGCCCAGTCCACGTGCGGCAGATCCAGCAGGTCGTCGAACACCATCGGCATCAACCCGCTGGGAACCGGGCCGGTGGAGTTCCACAGGGTGACCACGCCGGCGTGGTACTTCGGGAAGAAACCGATCATGGTGCGATAACCGGCCACGGCGCCGGCGTGAAAGACCAGGGTTTCGCCGCCGTACTCGTACACTCGCCAGCCCAGCGCATAGTGCGCATCGGTCAACCGGGCCTTGCGCCATGGCGTGGCATGCAGTTCGCCGGGCGTGGCCACGCCCGGAGCGTGCAGCACGTCCAGCAAGGAGGTGGGCAGCACGTCCTGACGATCGCCCATCTGCGCGATCAGCCACTTTTCCATGTCGCGCAGGCTGGCGTTGACGCCGGCCGCCGGCGCGACCCGATAGTAGGTTTCACTTGGCTCGAACGGAATCCAGCCACGGCTTGATGCACGATGCGGGCGCGCCCAGCTCTTGTTCGATTCCAGTGCGGCGCGGCCGTAGCTGGCGGTGGTCATGCCGAGCGGATAGAAGATGCGCTTGTCGACCTGACGATAGAAGAAGTCGCCGGTGCGTGCGAGCACCACATCGCCGATCATGCCGAACGCCACGTTCTGATAGCCGTAGCACTGGCCGACGCCACAGACCAGGTCGACCTCGTCCAGCTTGCGCACCAGCTCCTCGTAGGGGATGTCGCCTTCGAGCATGTTGTCGTAGGTGTTGCGTGGCAGGCCCAGTCGTTGTCCAAGGATGTCGCTCACGGTGGCCTGGGATGCGGCCTGCATGTCCTTGAGCTTGAAATACGGCAACACGTCGACCAGCTTGGTATCCCAGCTCAGCTTGCCGTCGTCCACCAGCACTCCGGTGATGGCGGTGGCGAAAGCCTTCGACAGCGAAGCGAGCCGGAACACGGTGTCCGGCGTCACCGGTTGCCTGGTGGCGGCATCGGCGTAGCCGATGGTGCCTTCGTAAACCACCTTGCCGTCGATCACCATCGCTGTAACCAGACCGGCGACGGCCTGTCGCTCGGCGACACGCTCCAACCAGCGCTGGTAGTCGGCGATGGTCTGCTTGACGCGTGCCGGCGGCAGACTTTCCGTGCTGCTGCGAACACCGGAGGCGGGCAACGTTGCAGCGGGAGTGGTGGCACGTGCCGGTGCACAGGCCAGCCCGAGCACGCCCGCGAGCAACAGGAAGATCTTCTGAAACTGCATGGTATTCTGATGTGGTTCCGGCGTGGGGATGCGCCTCAGGGTGGGGAGTCGACCGATGGGCCTGATCGTTTTTCTGATTATTGTCGTTTTGATTGTCTTGTACTTCGTGGCGATCTACAACGGACTGGTGACCTCGCGAAACAGCTACAAAAATGCCTTTGCGCAGATCGATGTGCAGCTGACCCGCCGCCATGACCTGATTCCGAATCTGGTGGAAACCGCCAAAGGCTATCTCGCGCATGAACGCGGCACTCTCGAAGCCGTGGTGCAGGCGCGCAATGCGGCGGTCAGCGGACTGGCCGGCGCCAAGGCCAATCCGGGTGATCCGGCCGCGATGCAGCAGCTGTCCAGCAGCGAAAATGCTTTGACACAGACTTTGGGTCATTTGTTCGCACTGCAGGAAGCGTATCCCGACCTGAAGGCGAACCAGACCATGATGCAGCTCTCCGAAGAGCTGACCTCGACCGAGAACCGGGTCGCGTTCGCACGCCAGGCTTATAACGACTCGGTGCTGACCTACAACAACAAGCGCGAAGTCTTTCCCGCCTCGATCGTGGCGAACAGCCGCGGCTTCCTCGCGGCCGAGCCGCTGAAGATCGAGGATCCGGCCGTGCGCGACGTGCCGAAGGTTTCCTTCACCTGATCGCCGATGCATCGCGGCAATAGCCGCGATGCATCCGTTCAGCCGCCGGAGCCTCCATGGATTTCTTTGCGCAACAGGCGCGCGTACGCAGCAGCAGCCGACGACTGGTCGCGCTGTTCGTGTTGGCCGTGATCGCGATCGTGGCGGCGATCGACGCGGTGGTGTGGTTTGCCATGGGCCATCACCGGGTGGATGGCGAGCCGGCGCTGTCGAATCTGCCGCTGCTGTTCACCAGCAGCGCCGTGGTGCTGGCCGGGATCGGCCTCAGTTCATTGTTCCGCATCATGAGCCTGTCCGGTGGTGGCAAGACGGTGGCCGAGAGTGTCGGCGCGGTACCGGTGCCAGCGGATACACGCGACCCGCAGCTGCGCCAGTTGCGCAACGTGATCGAGGAAGTGGCGATCGCGGCGGGCGTGCCGGTGCCGGACATCTATCTGATGGAAGAGGAGCCCGGCATCAACGCGTTCGCTGCCGGCTACTCGGCCTCCGACGCGGCGGTGTGCGTGACCCGCGGTTGCCTCGACAACCTCAGTCGCGACGAATTGCAGGGTGTGATCGCGCACGAGTTCAGCCACGTGCTGAATGGCGACATGCGGCTCAACATCCGTCTGATGGGTCTGCTGTTCGGCATCCTGGTGCTGGCGATCGTCGGGCGCAAGGTGATCTGGTTCGGCGGCGGTCGCAGCAATCGGCGTGACGGTGGCGGTGGCCAGGTGTGGATGATCGGGCTGGCGCTGATCGTGGTCGGTTACATCGGATATTTCTTCGCACGGCTGATCCAGGCCGCGGTGGCGCGTTCGCGCGAATCGCTGGCTGACGCATCGGCGGTGCAGTTCACCCGCCAGACCGACGGCATCGCCGGCGCGTTGAAGAAGATCGCGATCCTCAGCGAAGGCTCCGAGCTGCAGGTGGCGAACAAGCAGGAAGTGGCGCACATGCTGTTTGGCGAGGCCGGCACATTCAACGCGCTGTTCGCCACGCATCCGCCATTGCTGCAACGCATTCGCGCGCTGGAGCCCGGGTTTCGCGAAGAGGATCTGGTCCGACTGGCGGCATCGCTGCAGCAGGTTGCCGAGGCACGGCCTGCGGCGACGGCCGCCGGCAAACCGGTGAGTCCGCCGGGCGTACCGGGCGGGGCCGTACCGCCGCCATTGTCTGGCGTGCTGGCCGGCGCCGTGTTGGCCCAAGGTGGCAGCAACGCCACAAGAGCAACGCGCTTCCAGCGCGCCGCGACGGTGCATCAGGCCTTGCCGATCACGTTGACCACTGCGGTGCAGCAGCCGGAATCGGCAGTGACGGTCGTGCTGGCCTTGGCGATGTCGACGCAAGCCGAGCTGCAGGGATCCCAGCGTCGGATCATCGCCGATGCGTTTGGCGATGATCTGCAACAGGCGGTGCAGGCAATTGCCGTGGAGGTCGCCACGCTGTCGCCGGAATCGCGGTTGCCGCTGGCCGCGCTGGCATTCCCCGCCTTGAAGCAACTGTCAGCAGGGCGCCAGCAGACCTTGCTGGGCGCGCTCGACGCGCTGGTGCGGGCGGATGGTCGGGTTGATCTCGACGAGTATTGTCTGGCCCGGTTGCTGCGCGTGCAATTGATCGAGGCACAGCAGCCGCGGCGCACGCCGGTGGACGGACTGAAAAAACTGCCGGCATGCCGCGACAGCGTGATGCTGGTCTGCGCGGTCGTTGCCGCGAACGGCAGTGTCGACGAAGCCGCTGCGCGTCGCGCCTGGCTGCTGGCGATGCAGCAGGCTTTTCCCGGCGAAGCGCTCGACTGGTCGGTACCGCCGCTGGCGTGGCAGACGCCATTCGAGCGCGCGCTGGATGATCTGGACGGACTGATGCCGCCAGCCAAGGAACTGGTAATCCAGAGCCTGGCCAGCGCGATCCACGCCGATGGCGTCGTCAGCGTGGAAGAGGCCGAGTTGCTGCGGGTGATCTGCGCCAGCCTGCATTGCCCGCTGCCGGTGTAGCCGCCGCTCAGCTGTCGCCGCGGATCAACGCGCTGGCCCGCTCGGCCAGCATGATCGTCGGCGCGTTGGTATTGCCGGTGGGCAGGCTCGGCATCACCGAGGCATCGACCACGCGGAGACCTGCCACGCCGCGCACGCGCAGCTCGCTGTCGACCACCGCGCGGTCGTCGTTGCCCATGCGGCAGGTGCCGACCGGGTGATAGATGGTTTCCGCCTTGCGCCGGATGAAATCGGTGTATTCGGCATCGGTGCTGAGCCGGCGCTCGGGGAACACCGGGTTGCCGCGATACGTATCGAACGCGCTCTGGTCGAACAGGTCACGCGACAGCCGTGCGGCCTCGATCATCCGCTTCAGATCGTGCCCTTCCGGGTCACTCAGGTAATTGGCGTGGATGGCGATCGGCTGTGCCGGGTTGGCCGAGTGCAGGCGCAGACGGCCGCGACTGCGTGGATGCAGGTAGCAGGCGTGCAGGGTGTAGCCGTAGCCGGGCAGGCGATGGTGGCCGTGATCGTCGAGCAGCGCAGGCACGAAGTGGAACTGCAGGTCGCAGCGTTCATCGTCGGCCAGCCGGCTGCGCACGAAGCCGCCGGCTTCGGCGACATTGGAACTGCCCGGTCCGTCGCGATGACGCCACCAGCGCAGGCCGGTAGTCAGTTCGTTGAGGTGGTCGTAGGTGATCTTCTGCTTGCTGCCGTCCAGCGTGCAGATGTCCAGATGGTCCTGTAGGTTGCCGCCGACGCCGGGCAGGTCGGCGAGTACCGCGATGCCGTGTTCGCGCAGATGATCGGCCGGGCCCAACCCGGACAACATCAGCAGTTGCGGCGTGTTGATCGCGCCGGCGGCGAGGATCACTTCGCCTGCTTCGATCCGTTCGGAAGCGTGCCGACCGCGACGCAGCTGCACGCCCACCGCGCGACCTTGTTCCAGCAACACGCGCTCGACCAGCGCATGCGTGCGCACGTGCAGGTTCGCGCGCTCGCGTACCGGCTTCAGGAAGGCCGTCGCGGTGGAGCAGCGCGCGCCGTTGCGCTGAGTCACCTGGTACAGCCCGAAGCCGGCCAGTTGCTCGCCGTTGAAATCATCGTTGCGCGGATAGCCGGCGCTCGCAGCCGCATCGATCAGGACCGCCGACAGCACGTTGTGATGGCGCAGATCGGCAACACCGAGCGGGCCACCGACGCCGTGCAGGGCGCTGGCGCCGCGCGTGTTGTCCTCGCTGCGCAGGAACCACGGCAACACCTGTCGCCATGACCAGCGCGGATCGCCGCACGCCTGCGCCCAGCTGTCGTAGTCGGCTGCCGCGCCGCGGATGTAGCACATCGCGTTGATCGAGCTGGAGCCCCCCAGCGTCTTGCCGCGTGGCCACCACAGGCGGCGCTGGTTGAGTGTGGGCTCCGGCTCGGTGCGGTAATTCCAGTTGAGCCGGCGATTGTTGGCCAGCCGGGCAATGCCGGCCGGCATGTGGATCAGCGGATTCCAGTCCGACGCACCGGCTTCGAGCAGCAACACCCGTTTGTCCGGATCGGCACTGAGCCGGTTGGCCAGCACGCAGCCGGCCGAGCCGGCACCAACGATGACGTAGTCGTAGTCGTTCAAGGGCTTGGTGCTCTTCGCTGGGTGGATGTCGGTGCATGCTAGGCTTGCCGCGCCCCACGCTGGATGTGCCCGTGAGTCTGCCCCGTCGAACCGTTGTGGAACAAGCCGCCGCGCCGACATTGTCCGCGCTGGCGTTTTTTTTCGTGATGACCTCGTACTACATCATCCGGCCCGTCAGGGATCAGTTGAGCGGTGCGGTCGGTTCGCAGTCGTTGCCGCTGTTCTACGGCGCGGTGTTCGTGGTGATGCTGCTGCTGACGCCGGTGTTCGGCATGCTGGTGGCGCGCTTCCGGCGCCGGCAATTGCTTGGCTGGAGCTACAGCTTCTTCATCCTCTGCCTGCTCGCGTTCGTGCCTGCCTTCATGGCGCAGGACCGGATCGGCGCGCGCGAGCTGGGCGTGGTGTTCTTCGTCTGGGTCAGCGTGTTCAACCTGTTCGTGGTGTCGCTGTTCTGGAGCTTCATGGCCGACATCTTCTCCAGCGGCCAGGCGCGGCGGGTGTTTTCGCTGATCGCACTCGGCGGCATGGCGGGTGCGATCTTCGGCCCCCTGGTGACCAAGTTCCTGGTGCAGCTGATCGGCGTGGCGCCGCTGCTGCTGGTCTCGGCGCTGGCCTTAGGCTTCTCGATGATGTTGTTGCTGCAGCTTTCCGCGCAGCACGATCGGCAGGCAGGCAGCCGTGGCGACGAGGCGATTGGCGGCTCGTTGTGGGCCGGCATCAGGGAGCTGTGGTCGCGTCCGTTCCTGCGCTACATGGCCTTGCTGATGCTGTTCGGCGATGGCATCGGTACGCTGGCCTATGCGTTGGTGGCCGACTACGCCAAGGCGCATTTCACCAGCACGGTCGCACGCACGTCGTTCTACAACGATCTGGATCTGGCCACCAACCTGCTGGGTGCAGCGTTGCAGTTGAGCCTGACGCCGTGGTTGCTGGTGCGTCGCGGCGCCGGCTGGGGACTGGTCCTGCCATCGCTGGTGAATCTGGCCTTGCTGGCCGGGGTGGCGTTGCTCGGCAGTGGCAGCGTCCTGTTCTTCGGCCACAGTGTGCCGCTGCTGCTGGCGGTGATGCTGGTGATCACGCGCGGCTTCGCCTACGGCATGACCAAGCCGGCGGTGGATGCGCTGTACACACGGGTGCCGCGCGAGACGCGCTACAAGGGCAAGAATTTCGTCGAGACCGCGGTATGGCGGTTTGGCGACGTGGTGGTGACCAGCGCCGTGAGCGGCTTGCGGATGCTGGGCTGGGGCATCGGTGGACTGGCACTGCTGGGTGCCGGGGTTGCCGCGCTGGCGGCGATAGTGGCCCGACGTGCCGGCTGGTCGCCCGACCTGGCACCGGATGAGCATGCACGAACCGACGGTGCTACCACGCCGCCGCTCTGATGACTGCGTGTGCCGCACTCAGCTGGTGCTGCCTTAACTGGTGATGTAGCGCTGCAGATGCTCGATCTCTTCGGCCTGCGCGTCGATCACCGCCTTGACCAGATCGCCGATCGAGATCACCCCGATCACCTTGCCGCCTTGCACCACAGGCAGGTGCCGGATGCGGCTGTCGGTGCACAGGCGCATGCAGTCGAATACGTCGGTATCCGGGCCGACGGTCAGTGGCTCGCTGCTCATGATGTCGGACACGGCAGTCTGCGACGAGGAGCGGCCCTGCAGGATCACCTTGCGCGCGTAGTCGCGTTCGGACATTACGCCAACCAGCTGGTCGCCACGCATCACCAACAGCGCGCCAATGCGGTGTTCGGCCATGTGCTTGATCGCTTCGAGCACCGGCGCATCCGGTGCGATGCTGAAGACCGTGCTGCCCTTGCTTTCCAGCAGATGCTTGACCTGACTCATGCTTGGGTCTCCCTCCGGCCCGGACGGGCCGTTTGGCACGAGTCTACCGCCGGTGCCGGGCTCACGTGTAGCGAAGTTGTGAAGCCGTGCCGCGAGCGTCACAGGCTCAGTGCGAAGCGGCGCGGCAGGCGCAGTTCCACCAAGGAAATACGGTGCCGCAATCTGCCTTCGACCCGACTCAGCGCCGCGGTCGCGGCGGTGCGTGGCCGTCGATGTAGGCAGGACCGCCGAGCTGGTCCATCTGTCGCTGGATCCAGTTGGCGCGACGCTGCACGTACGCGCTGGGTCGCTCCGCATGCAGTCGACTCGGGCTCGGCAGTACGGCGGCCAGGCGCGCGGCCTGCGCCGGCCCGAGCTGTGCCGGCGAGGCATGGAAATACGCCTCGCTCGCTGCGCCGACACCGTAGATGCCATTGCCCAGCTCGGCAATGTTCACGTACACCTCGAGGATGCGCTGTTTCGGCCAGGTCAGCTCGATCAGCACGGTGAAATAGGCTTCCAGTCCCTTTCGCACGAAGCTGCGGCCGTTCCACAGGAACAGGTTCTTGGCCGTCTGCTGGCTGATCGTGCTGGCGCCGCGCAGGCGCCTGCCATCGTCGGCCGCGTCCATCGCGTCTTGGATGGAATCGAAGTCGAAGCCGTGGTGGTAGGGAAATTTCTGGTCCTCGCCGGCCACCATCGCCAGCGGGACCCAGGGCGACACCTGTCGCCACGGCACCCAGTGCTGGCGTAGCTGGAAATCCTTCTCGCCATGGATCCACGCGCCGAGCTGGCGCTCCAGCATCACTGCCGATGTCCACGGCGGCACGAAGCGCAGCAGCAGCACCATCAGCCAGCTCAGTGCCAGCCACGCCAGCACGAGGATCGCCAGCGAGCGCAACAGACGGAACAGCAGAGGGCGGCGGAACACAGGGAGCATGACGGTGCGTGCGGGAAGGTGGGGCAGTATAAGGGGCGTTGTCCCGACGCTGCCGTGCCCCCATCTGAAGCGCTTGATCTCATTCGGAACGATTACTGTGGAAACCCTGCCTGTCGACGATGTACTGCATCGCTTTCTGCTGGAGCGCGCCGGCGTGCGCGGCACCTTGGTGCGGCTCGGGCCGGCCTGGCGCGAAGTGGCTGGTCGCGCCGACTATCCGCCGGCGCTGCAGGCGCTGCTCGGCGAGGTGTTGGCCGCCAGCGCGTTGCTGACGGGCAGCATCAAGCTGGACGGCGCGCTGTCGATCGAGCTGAAGAGCTCCGGCGCGTTGCGTCTGCTGTTCGCCGAGTGCAATGACCAAGGTCGCCTGCGCGGGCTGGCACGCTGGAATGAGCCGTTGCCCGAACCGCTGGCGCTGGATGCGCTGCCTGACGCGATCATGGCGATCACCATCGGCAATGTGGAACGCGGCCAGCGCTATCAGGGACTGGTCGATCTGCAGCATGCCGGGCTGGCCGAGTCGCTGGAAAACTACTTCGTCAAGTCCGAGCAGTTGCCGGCGCGGATCCTGCTGGCCGCCGACGGTGTGCACGCGGTAGGCCTGATGCTGCAGAAGATGCCGGACGAGGGTGGCCGCGACGCCGCGCACGATGATGATGCGTGGAACCGCATCGTGCACCTGACCGCCACGCTGGGTGCCGACGAGCTGCTGAATACCGCACCGGAGCAGTTGCTGTACCGGCTCTACCACGAAGAGTCCGCGCACCTGTTCGAGCCGCGTGCGCTGGCGTTTGGCTGCAACTGCAGTCGCGAGCGGGTGACCGCGATGCTGCGTTCGCTCGGTCGCGATGAGGTCGAGGCGGCGCTGGTGACGCGTGGTGACGAGATCGAGGTGATCTGCGAGTTCTGTGCGCAGCGCTATCACTTCGACCGGATCGACGCCGAGCATCTGCTGAGTCACAGCGCGGCACCGGCTGCGCCGGAGACGCCGCAATGAATCGGGCGCCGTAAACCGGCGCGGAACGGTTGGTCTGCCCGCGGGTCAGGCCAGCAACAACGGGTTGTCCGCGTTCAGCCAGGTGGAAGCGGGTTGCGGCGTGGCGAACAGGAAGCCCTGGCCATAGCGGCAGCCGACCCGCAGCAGGGCCTGCCGCTGCGATTCTTCCTCGATACCCTCGGCGATCACCTTCATCTGCAGCGAATCGGCCAGCACCTGGATCGCGCGCACCAGCGCGAGGCCTTGGGTCTCGGTGTCGTCGGGAGGTAGTTCGGTAATGAAGGAGCGGTCGATCTTCAGCGTCTCGAACGGGTACTGGTGCAGATAGCTGAGCGAGGAGTAGCCGGTGCCGAAATCGTCGAGCGCGATGCCGACGCCGTGGCTGCGCAGGTTCTGCAGCATCTGCTTGACCTGGGTCGGGTTCTCCAGCAGCGCGTGCTCGGTGACCTCGATGCGGATGCAGTGCGTCGGCACGGCGTATTGCTCGAGCAGGGCGAGCAGTCGCTGATCGAGGTCGGCAGAGCGGAAATGCCGACCGGAGACATTGATGCTGATGAAGCCCTCGTTGCCGATCAGTCGCACGGCCTGGATGCAGACCTGTTCGAAGATCTGCCAGTCGATCGCCTCGGCGCAGCCGCACTCTTCGGCAATCAGCAGGAAATCGTGCGGCGGCAGCAGGCCGCGCTCGGGATGATGCCAACGCAGCAGCGCCTCGTAACCGGTAACGCGGCCGTCGGCGAGTTCGACGATCGGCTGGTAGAACGGTTCGAACTCGTTGCGGCTGAGCGCGTGGCGCAGGTCGCTCTCCATGTCCAGCAGCGACAGGGCTTCGCGGCGCAGGCGGTCGTCGAACATCGCCGCACGATGGCGACCACCGTCCTTCGCGTTGTACATCGCGGCATCGGCGTCGCGCAGCAATTCTTCCGGCTGGCGGTAATGCGGGCTGGACAAGGCGATGCCGATCGACGCGGACGTGAAGATTTCCTTGGTGCCGAGCCGGAACGGCGTCTGCAACTCGCTGATGATGCGTTCGGCGATCAGCGATGCCTTGTCGGTCTCGACGATGCCTTCCAGCAGCACGGCGAATTCGTCGCCGCCCAGACGTGCGACCACGTCGCGGGTCTTCAGGCACGCACGGATGCGACCGCCGACCTGGAACAGCAGGTCGTCGCCGACCAGATGGCCGACCGAGTCGTTGATCACCTTGAAGCGGTCCAGATCGATGAACAGCACGGCAAATTTTTCGCCGGGATTCGCGACGTAGCGCTGCATCGCCTGCTCCAGCCGTTGCAGCAGCAGGGTGCGATTGGGCAGGCCGGTCAGTGAGTCGTGCAGGGTTTCGTATTTCAGCCGGCGCTCGACCCGTTCGCGTTCGGCGATCTGTTCGCGCAGGTCGCGATTGGCCAGAGCCAGCGCGCGGGTACGCTCGGTAACGCGACGTTCCAGCCCGGCATAGGCATGCTTCAGCGACGACGCTGCCTGTTTGCGTTGCAGCGCGTTGGCGATGTGGTAGCTGACGAAGGTCAGCAGCTCCTGATCGCGTTCGTTGTAGGTGTGTTCGGGCGAATAGCTTTGCAGCGCCAGCACACCCATCGCCTTGCCGCCCCAGATCAGCGGCACGCCGAGCCAGCATACCGAGCGTGAACCGAAGTGGCTGATCTCGCCGGTTTCGATGAGATGGTCGATGGCCTGCATGTCGGCCAGCAGCGGCTTGGCGTGGCGCAGCACATATTCGGTAACGCCGCGACCATGCGCGCGCGGCGGTCGCACGTTGTCGACATCGTCTACCGAGTAGGGGAAGGTCAGGTAGCCGCTATCCTCGTCGACCAGCGCGATGTAGAAATTGCGCGCGTACAGCAGGCCGCTGATTACCTGATGCATGGCCGCGTAGAATTTTTCCAGGCTCTCCGAGGTATTCGCCAGCTCGGCGATGCGGAACAGTGCCGCCTGCAGGCGTTCACCGCGTTGCCGTTGCAGTACCTGCTGGCGCAGCACGCGGTTGGCTTCGCGCAGCGCGGCGGTGCGGTCGGTCACCCGGCGGCCCAGTTCGATGTGTGCCTCGCGCCGTTCCAGGGTGGTCTGCACATGCTGGGCCACGTAGTTCAGCAGCTCCAGATCATTCCGCGAGTAATGAGTGTCGCCGCGGTAGCTCTGCATCACGATGCCGCCGACTACCCGGTCGCCGCGCAACAGCGGAACGCCCAGCCAGTGCTCGCAGTTGGGTCCGATCGGCGCGAGGCGGTCGCCGAATTGTTGCCGCAGTTCCTCGATCGAACCCATCACCGGGCGGCCTTCCTGCAGCAGGTTCCAGGTCAGGCTGTGCAGCATGTCGTGCAACGGCACGCTCTGGTCCGGTGACGGCGGATCGGTATCGGCGATGTCGACGTAATAGGGAAAGCGGACGGTATCGGCGGCGTCGTCGTACAGCACGATGTAGAAATTTTCCGCATACATCAGGCTGCTGACGATGGCATGCAGCGAGCGCATCATCTCGGGCATGTCGTGTTCGGCATTGGCCTGTTCGGCGATCGCATACAGCGCGCGTTGCAGTCGTTCGGCCAGGGCAAGGCGGGAAATCGCTTCGTACAGGCGACTGGTTTCGGCCAGTTGGCGCAGGCGGGTGTCGGCCAGCCGGCCCAGCCAGTCCAGCCGATCGCGTACCACTTCAGGCAGTGGCAATTCGGCCCATTCGAGGGTCAGTGTGCGCGGACCCTGGGGGTCCTCGGCCAGATCGAGCTGGCCGGCCAGGCGGGTGCCCTGTTCGTCTATGCGGCGCCAGCGCAGCCGGCCCTGGATGCCGAAATTGCCCAGCATCAGCTCGCAGATTTCCATCACGCTGGCAGCGTCAGGGGCTTCGAACAGTCGTTCGACCGCACCGTGCAAGGCCGCAAGATCCCGCGCCACCGGAAGCGGCGGGGATGAACGGATCGTCGGCGTGAAGCTCATTAGGCTGTGGTCGGTTCCGGAACGATCTGGCGGATCGGCGTCAAACGCCTTTATAGCGTGTAAGTTGGCCAGGTCGCCAGCGCTCCGGCAGCGGGAACTGCGGGTGTCCGGACCGGTCGAAGCTTGACACAAACCCATCCTGTTCTGTGATTGGGTAGGGGTTTTGGGGTGTTAGTAAAACGTAAAACGGGGTATACTCGCGTCAGGGTATTCCCCATTGAAAGAGTCACCGACACCAAGCTCATGCGCCGTCTGTCTGCCCTACTGCTGATCTCCCTGCTGCCGCTCACCGCGGCCGGGCAGTCTGCGGGCGACAACAACGCCATGGCTCAGCGTCTGCTGGCGCAGCCGCCGGATCAGATGACCGAAGTCGAGCCCGGCGTGATGGTGCCGTTGTGGCGTGGCGCCGATGGTCGTCTGCTGGCGCTCAAGGCGGATCAAAGCACGGGCGCCGAAGCATTGCGCAAGAACGCGCCGCTGGCGTTGCACGTGGTCGATGCGGCCAGTGTGATGACGACCGGCCTGCAATACGGCCTGGGGCCGCGGCTGCAGGCGCATGCCGAGATCAGCGAGCATTCCTGGGCCAATCAGAGTTCGCGGGTACTCGGCAGCGAAGTGGGTGCCACGTATGACGCCGGTCGCTACAGCCTCGGTGTGAGTGTCGGAACCGTCAGCACATCGAACAACAATGCCGTATTGCCGCGCGTGCTTCCGGGCGCCGCGCCGGGTGTTGATGGCCTGGCCAGTTTCGATAGCAGCTCCCAGCTCAACGCACGTGGCCGATTGGCCTTGGGCGGCAAGAGCGGCATCGATCTGGGCGCCAGTGTCGGCCGCATTCACCTGCTGCCGGGCAACCTGCTCGGCATCAATACGCTGGATCAGAAAGCGCTGAGTTTCGGCGTTGATCATGGTCCGTTGAGCGGTGTCCTGACCGGTCGCACCATGCAGCCGGAAGCCGGTATCCCCGGCGGTCTCAATGCAGACAGGCGCTGGAACAGCATCGATCTGGGCGTGACCTGGCGTTTGCCGTGGCGCGGTGCATTGAGCGTCGGCGCGCAGAATCTGTGGTCGTCCGGCACTCCGGCGAATACGCCGGCAGGCCCGGAGCCGGATCAGTCACGTACACCGTACGTGCAGTACCACCAGGATCTTTGATTCACCGGGCTGCATACACCGGCTGAATTGAAAACGCCGTCGCAATGCGACGGCGTTTTGTTTTGGGAAGAGGTGCTCGGCCGTCGCATTGCGACGGCGTTTTCGTTTGGGCTGTGCTGATCTGCCCGTCGTCAGTTCTGTTTGCGAACGCGCAGATCGCCGCTGAAGGTCTCGACATTGATCTTGCCGCGACCATCGCCGAGGCGCACATCCAGTGAGCTGCCGGGGCCGTGCTCGGGTTCCTTCGGCGTACCGAAATCGCTGCGCAGGTTGCCGCTGAAGCTGCTGGCGTGCAGGTTGCCCGAAGTATTTGCAGGCAATTGCAGCTGCACATCGCCACTCATGCTGTCGATGCCGAGGGTGCCGTCGGCAGCCAGGCCGCCAGTCAGCTGGACGTTGCCGGATACCGTGCTCAGTGTCAGTTTTTTCCACGGGCCACCATCGGCCTGGATGCGACCGGAAATCGTCTGCAGCTTCACGTCGCTGCCGAGCACGGGGGCAAGGATGTCGCCACTGACGGTTTGCAGATCGGCCTGTTCGGCATGCCCGGCCAGCTCGATGCCGCCGCTGACACTATCCACTTTCAGCGACGGTACGCGCGCGTTGATGCGCGCCTTGCCGCTGACCGTATTGACCACGATGCTGCCGCCGTCCATACCGTCGACAACTAGTGGTGCGCTGACCACGCCGATGTCCAGCGAGGCGGCCTTGGGCACGTGCAGTTCCAATGTGGTTGATGCAAAGTTGTTGTCGCCTTTCCAGTTGAACCAGCCGGAGCCGCCTTGCGATTCCACCTTGATCGCCATGTCGGTATTGCTGCCGGTGATGGTCAGCGGCTTGGTGCCGTTGCCGAGCTGGCCGCGAACCTGCACTTCGTTGCGATCCCAGGCGATCACATTCACCGTGCCGGCGATGTTGACGATGGTGATGTGAGCGGTCGGACTGGCGTCATGACGCAGCTGGATCGGCGTGTCGGCGAGAGCCTGACCGATGCACAGGCACAACAGCAGCGGAAGATAGCGGGTGGTTTTCATGGTCATTCCTGTAGGTATCAGCCGGCCTGGTTGGCCAGTTGGCGCAATTGCGTCTGTTGCAGTTCGGTGCGGTCGAGCAGGCGCTGCAGTGCGGGCGAATGAGGTGCCTGCTGGATCGCCAGTTGCAGTTCCATGCGGGCGGCGTCCAGTTCGATCGCGGCGCCAGCCAGCCGTGGGTCGGCCGGTTTCCAGCTGGCCGGAGTCGTGCCGACACGGGCGACCGATGTGGCCGCGGGTGTCTGCAGTCGATGCCAGCCGATGCCGGCGGCCAGCAACACCGATGCGGCTAGGCTGGCGGCAACCAGCCAGCGCTGCCGGTGCCTCGGCTGATGGTCCGGTAACGCCTGGGTCGTGGGCGCATCCATGCGTTCGGCATCGTCCAGTGCAGCGTCGAGCGCAGCCCACAGGTCGCGCTGTGGTGTGAGCGGCTGACGCAGCTCGCGCATCTGCCGGCGCCATTCGAATTCGTTCATGACCTTTCTCCCAATATCTTGCGCAGCAGGCCGCGGGCGCGATGCAGTTGCGCTTTCGAGGTGCCGACCGCCATGCCCAGCTCGTTGCCGATCTCTTCGTGTCGCCAGCCTTCGATGTCGTGCAGCACCAGCACGGCCCGGGCGCGTGGCGGCAGCAGAGCGATCGCACGTTCCAGTTCTTCGCGTTCGGCGGCGCAGAACGGTGTCTCGCCGGTGTCCGGTAGATGATCGTCGTCCAGCATGCTGACCGGGTCGGCGCCGCGGGCACGGATATCCATCAGCGCCACGTTCACCGCGAGCCGGTATAACCAGGTACCGAACGCGCTTTCGTGGCGGAAGCCGGGCAGTTTCTGCCAGGCACGGATGAACGCATCCTGGGTCAGGTCCTCGGCGCGGGCGTGGTCGTAGCCGGCGAGACGGTACACCGCGCCATGCACCCGGCCCACATGCAAGTGGTACAGCCGCTGGAATGCGTGGCGGTCACCGGCAGCCGCGGCGCGCACGTCATCGGTGTCGTTGGCTCCCGTTGAGGCAGGCGACATGGAACTTCCAATGGCAGGGCATGCGGCGATCATCTTGCCAGCTTGGATGCGCCGTCATTCGAAAGGGTTTGAACCACGGCCGCTGCGTCAGCGCCATGCTGCACCCGGGCGGGCGCGATAGCCCGCCCGGGTGCGATGGATCAGTGTGCGGCTGCCTCGCGGCGCGGCTGGGCGTCCGCTGCTTCGTTCAGCGCCTTGGCCACGCGCTGCTGCTCCTGCTGCAGACGCTCCGGCAGGCGCGGAGTGAAGCTCTGCAGATACTCGCCGATCGCGGCCAGCTCGTTCTGCCAACCGACATTGTCCACGTCGAGCAGTTCATCGAGCTGGGCAGGGTCGAGCTTGAGGCCGTCCAGCTTGAGTTCGCCGTCAGCCGGCAGAATGCCGATCGGTGTTTCGGTGCCATCGACGCGCTCTTCGACGCGATCGATCATCCACTCCAGCACGCGCAGGTTGTCGCCAAAGCCCGGCCACAGGAACTTGCCATCCTTGCCCTTGCGGAACCAGTTGACGTGAAACACTTTCGGCAGTTTTGCACCGGGCCGGTCGAACGACAGCCAGTGCGCGAAGTAGTCGCCGTAGTGGTAGCCGCAGAACGGCTTCATCGCCATCGAATCGCGGCGCAGCACACCGACTGCACCGGTAGCGGCAGCCGTGGTTTCCGAACCCATCGCGGCACCCATCAGCACGCCGTGGCTCCAGTCGCGTGCTTCCATCACCAGCGGCAACAGCGATGGCCGTCGACCGCCGAACACGATCGCGCTGATCGGCACGCCTTGCGCGGCTTCAGCCATATCCGACCAGGTCGGGCATTGCTTCGCGCTGACCGTGAAGCGCGAGTTCGGATGTGCGGCCGGACCATTGGACGCATCGTATGGACGGCCTTGCCAGTCGGTGACCGGCGTACCGGGCAGGCCCTCCCACCACGGCTGGTTGTCGGCGGTGATGGCGACGTTGGTGAAGATGGTGTCGTGCGAGATGCTCTTCAGCGCGTTCGGGTTGGTGCTGTCGCTGGTGCCCGGTGCCACGCCGAAGAAACCGGCTTCCGGATTGATCGCGTACAGCCGCCCATCCGCGCCGGGGCGCATCCAGCAGATGTCGTCGCCCACGGTCCACACCTTCCAGCCATCCTGGCGATAACCTTCCGGCGGAATCAGCATGGCGAGGTTGGTCTTGCCGCAGGCGGACGGGAACGCGGCGGCGACGTAATGCGTCTCGCCCTGCGGGTTCTGGAGGCCGACGATCAGCATGTGCTCGGCCAGCCAGCCTTCGCTGCGCGCCTGATGACTGGCGATGCGCAGCGCATGGCATTTCTTGCCCAGCAGCGCGTTGCCGCCGTAGCCCGAGCCGTAGGACTTGATCGACAGTTCGGCCGGGAAGTGCATGATGAAGCGGCGTTCGGGATCCAGTTCGCCGGTGGAATGCAGCCCCTTGATGAACGCGCTGTTCGAGAGTTGGCCCTCGCGCTCGATGCGTGCCTGCGCCGCGGCGCCCATGCGGGTCATGATCTTCATGTTGGCGACGACGTACGGGCTGTCGGTGATCTCCACGCCGCATCGGGCCAGCGGCGAATCGATCGGCCCCATGCAGTATGGGATCACGTACATCGTGCGGCCTTCCATGCAGCCGTCGAATAGCGCATCGATCTTCGCGTGTGCCTCAACCGGATCCATCCAGTGATTGTTCGGGCCGGCGTCCTGCTCGTCGGGATGGCAGACGAAGGTCAGGTGCTCGACACGCGCCACGTCGGAAGGATGGGAGCGGTGCAGATAGCAGCCCGGATGGGTCTGCTGGTTCAGTTCGATCAAGGTGCCGTCGGCCAGCATTTGCTGCACCAGGGTCTGGTATTCGGTATCCGAGCCGTCGCACCAGTGGATCTTCGCGGGGCGGGTCAGCGCCGCCACCTCGGTTATCCACTGCGCGAGCGCTTCCAACTTGCTGGCCATCGTGCCCCTCTAAAGGTCTTGAGAAAAATTGAACTGGAACGGTAGTTTGCGTGCACTGGTATTGCAAGGTTCCATGCAACAAAAACGGCGCCAGGTGGCGCCGTACGGGGATATGGCTGAGGTGGATCAGGCCGGAATCAGGGTCGCGATCATGTGCTCCACGTAGGCGTCGAACTCCTCGTGGTTGATCCGCGGCAAGCCCAGCGTGAAGTTCAGCTGCAGGAAACCGACATACGCGGCATAGGTCAGCCGCGCACGGTTCAATGCCTGTTGCGCCGGCAGGCCGGCTTCGCGATAGGCGGTGGTCAGGAACTCCATCCGCCGCTGCGACACGCGTGCCATTACAGGCACCACCTGCGGATGATCGAGTGCCTTCAGCAGCGCGGCATACACACGATGCGGCTGCAATTCGTGTGCGACCCGGCGGAACAGTTCGGGCAGGCGCTTGCGCGGATCGGTGATCTGTTCGATCTGGCCGAGTACTTCGCGCTCGCCGTATTGCTCCCAGCGTTCCAGCGCGGCATTCAGCAAGGCTTCGCGGGTACGGAAGTGCCAGTAGAAACTGCCCTTGGTTACGCCCAGCTGACGCGCCAGGGCCTCCACGGCCAACGCACCGACGCCTTGTTCGGCGATCAGGTGCAGGGCGGCGAGTTCCCAATCTTCGGCTGAGAGGCGGGTGCGTTCTGGCTTGCTGCTGACATTCATGTGCGTATGGTAGCCACACCCCGTGTATTTGTAATGGGGTACGGCCAACCTGGCTGAACGTGCCGGCTATTTTCAGTTCGCATGGAGATCCCTGAAGGGACGGTTGACGGCACTCGGCGAGGCAATCCATACTCTTCCGTATGGTTTTCGATATTCCATCCCACCATGCCGCCAGTCGTTTCCCCGTTGCCGATCTGGATCTGGCAGTGGAGACGCGCAATCCGGCCGGCCGGCCGACGCTGCTGTTCGCGCATGGTTTCGGCCAGACCCGCGGTGCCTGGAACGGTGCGGCCGCGGCACTGGCCGCTGCCGGTTGCCGCTGCGTGACATTCGACACCCGCGGGCATGGTGAAAGTGATCGCCTGGCCAATGGCGACTACCACATGGACCAGTTCGCCGATGACCTGCTGCGGCTGGCCACGGCGCAGCCGCAGCCGCCGATCCTGGTTGGCGCGTCGATGGGCGGCCTGCTCGGCATCGTGCTTGCCGGTGAAGTGCAACCAGCGCCGTTCCGCGCGCTGGTGCTGGTCGACATCACGCCACGCTGGGAAACCGCCGGGGTGGAACGCATCCTCGCGTTCATGCAGGCGCATCCGGACGGTTTCGCGAATTACGCCGAGGCGGCCGAACAGATCGCCACGTACCTGCCGCAGCGGCGCGAGCGCAAGAGCGAAGAACAGCTGCGTCCGCTGCTGCGCGAAGGCGCCGATGGCCGGCTGCGCTGGCACTGGGATCCGGCTCTGCTGGCCGGCAGCCTGCTGCAGGAGAGCGAGCGCTATCAACCGCGCCTGCAGGCCGCCGCGGCGAAGATCGACGTGCCCGTGCTGCTGCTGTCGGGCGCGCGCAGTGACGTGGTCTCGCGCACCACCGTCGATGAATTCCTGCAACTGGTGCCGCATGCGCAGCATGTGGAGCTGTCGCACGCCACGCACATGGTGGCGGGCGATGCGAATGATGCGTTTACGCGCGAAGTCGTCTGCTTCGTGCAGAGTCTGGATCCATCGGCTGACCGGCATCACGCCGGCGCTGTCCAACCGTGATGAGGTGCTCAAGATGTCCGTGATACTGACCTTGCTGGCGGCGCTGATTGCCACTGGCGCCTGTGCCTACCACCGCAGCAGTCTGCGCACCTGGGCGATCGCCACGATCATCACCACGCTGGTGGTCGGCCTGATCGCGCATGCTCCGTGGACAACGATCATTTTGTTGATCGTCGAGTTGGCCATCGCGGTACCGTTGTTGCTGGTGGATTTCCGTCGCCGGCAGATCAGCGCACCGCTGCTGAAGCTGTTCGCCAAGGTCACCCCGAAACTGTCCGAGACCGAGCAGACCGCGCTGGAAGCCGGCACGGTCGGCTTCGAAGGCGAACTGTTTTCTGGCAAGCCGGACTGGCACGAACTGCTGAAGCAGCCCAAGCCCGAGCTGAGCGTGGAGGAGCAGGACTTCCTCGACGGTCCGGTGGAAGAGCTGTGCGGCATGATCGACGACTGGCAGATCACCCACGAGCTGGCCGACCTGCCGCCGAACGTGTGGGACTTCATCAAGAAGAACCGCTTCTTCGGCATGATCATCCCGAAGCAGTACGGTGGCCTGCAGTTCTCCGCGCTGGCGCATTCGGCGGTGCTGCAGAAGCTCGCCACGATGTCGGCCACGGTGGCCTCGACTGTCGCGGTGCCGAACTCGCTCGGGCCGGCCGAGCTGCTGCTGCACTACGGCAGCGACGAGCAGAAGAACTACTACCTGCCGCGTCTGGCCGTGGGCGAGGAGATCCCGTGCTTCGCGTTGACCGGCCCGTACGCCGGTTCAGACGCCACCTCGATCCCCGACTTCGGCATCGTCTGCAAGCAGACCGTCGATGGCGTCGAGACGATCGGCATCAAGCTCACCTTCGACAAGCGCTACATCACGCTGGCGCCGATCGCGACCGTGGTCGGTCTGGCCTTCCGTATGTACGACCCCGAGCATCTGCTCGGCGACAAGGACGACCTCGGCATCACGCTGGCGCTGCTGCCGCGCTCGACGCCGGGCCTGCAGATCGGTCGCCGTCATTTCCCGTTGAATGTGCCGTTCCAGAACGGTCCGATCCACGGCAAGGACATGTTCGTGCCGCTGTCCACTCTGATCGGCGGCCCGCACATGGCCGGCCACGGCTGGCGCATGCTGGTCGAGTGCCTGTCGGTGGGTCGTGCGATCTCGCTGCCGTCCAACGCCACCGGTGGCGTGCGCGCGGCAGTCGCCTCGGTCGGTGCGTATGCGCGCATGCGCAAGCAGTTCGGCCTGGCGATCGCCCGGTTTGAGGGTGTGGAGGAGGCGCTGGCGCGCATTGGTGGCTTGACCTACGCCACCGCGGCGTTGTCGCGTGCCACCGCCGCGGCGGTCGACCGTGGCGAGAAGCCGGCGGTACCGTCGGCGATCGCGAAATACCACGCCACCGAATGGGGCCGGCAGATCGCCGGTGACGCAATGGATGTACTCGGCGGCAAGGGCGTGCAGCTCGGGCCGAGCAACTATGCCGGCCGTGCCTGGCAGGGCGTGCCGATCGCGATCACCGTGGAAGGCGCCAACATCATGACGCGCAGCCTGATGATCTTCGGTCAGGGTGCGATCCGCTGCCATCCGTACGTGTTGAAGGAAATGCAGACACTGTCGATCACCGATCGCGGCGAACAGCTGAAGACGTTCGACCGGCTGCTGTTCGGACACATCGGTTTCGGCCTGTCCAACGCGGTGCGCAGCTTCGCGATGAGCCTCACCGGCTCGCGTATCGGCGAAGCCGCAGGCGATGCATATACGCGCCGCTACTACCGCAAGCTCGACCGCTATTCCGCCGCGCTCGCGCTGTGCGCCGACGTGTTCATGGGCGTGCTCGGCGGCAAGCTGAAGTTCAAGGAGAAACTGTCCGCGCGCCTGGGCGACGTGCTGAGCTATCTGTACATCGCCAGCGCGATGCTCAAGCGCTACGAGGATACCGGCCGGCCGGAAGCGGATCGTCCGCTGCTGGCATGGGCATTCCACCAGTGCGTGTGGAACATGCAGATGGCATTGGATGGCGCGATCCGGAATTTCCCGGTGAGGCCGGTGTCGTGGCTGCTGCGCGCGCTGGTATTCCCGTTCGGTCGCCGCGAAGTGCCGCCGTCGGACCGCCTGGGTCGCCGTGTCGCCGCGCTTATCACCGCGCCAAGCGAAGCGCGCGACCGCCTGCTGGAATGGGTCTACCTGACGCCGACGGCGAACAACACGATCGGTCGCATGCATGCCTTGTTGCCGGACGTGATCGCCGCCGAGCCGGTCGATCGCAAGTTCGGCAAGGCGCAGAAGAGCGGCCAGTTCAAGTCGCACGACTACATGGACCAGCTGGCTGAAGCCGAACAGGCCGGCGTGCTGAATGCCAGCGAAGTGGCACTGCTCAAGCGCGTACGCGAGGGGGTGTTCGAGTTCATCTCGGTGGACGACTTCGAGCCGGATGAGCTGCGCGCGTTCAAGATTCGCGCGGAGAAGTAAGCAACTGGCAAACGTGTACCTGCCGGCCCGCGTCGAATGTCGTTTGTCGACACCAGGCGCGGGCCGGCTTTTTTCCGGAGATCGCCGATGAGTGTGTCCGTGCTGTCGCTGTACCGCCGCATCACGCGCTGGCCGGCGGGCCACTGGCTCTTTTCGCGGCTGGTCTGTTTCAAGGCGCCTTACTTCGCCACGATCGCGCCGCGCTTCGTGGCGCTGGAGCCGGGGCGTTGCGAAGTGCGTATCCGCGACCGCCGCCGCGTGCACAACCACCTCGGCACCGTGCATGCGATTGCGTTGTGCAACCTCGCCGAATTCAGTGCCGGCGTGATGACCGACGCGACCATCCCGGCCGACATGCGCTGGATTCCCAAGGGCATGACCGTCGAATACCTGAAAAAGGCGGTGGGCACCCTGCACGGGGTGGCCACGCCCGAGAGGGCGGCGCGCTCCGCTGTCGACGGCCATGAATGGCCGGTCGACGTGCAGGTCACCGATACCGCTGGCGAGGCGGTTTTCCGTGCGCGCGTGATGATGTGGGTGTCGCCGCGCAGGCACGCCTGACGGGGGTTCAGCCCGCCAGCACGCAGCGGTTCTTGCCGCTGCGCTTGGCTTCGTACATCGCGCGGTCGGCCGTCTGGATCAGCTGCTCGTCGGCGTCGGGACGGTCGTCAGGCAAGTACGGCGCAATGCCGATGCTGGCGCCGATGCGAACATCCACCGGTTTGTCGTGGGTGCGCAGCGTGTAGGGCTCGCCCAGTGTTTTGCACAATTTCTGGCAGAGTTGCAGCGCCAGCTGCGGATCCTCGATGTCCTCCAGGATCAAGGCGAATTCGTCACCGCCGAGTCGTGCCACGGTGTCGTTGCCACGCAGATGCGCCGACAGCCGTGCGGCAATTTCCTGCAGCAGCGCGTCGCCAGCCGGATGACCATGGGTGTCGTTGACGTTCTTGAAGCCGTCGATGTCGATGCAGGCCAGCGCGAAGCGATCGTGATGACGGTGCGCACGCTGAATCGCGCCATGCAGACGGTCGTGGAACAGCACCCGGTTGGGCAGGCCGGTCAGCATGTCGTGGCTGGCCTGATGGCGAACCATCGCCTCGATCCGCTCGCGTTCGGCAATCTCCCGGGTGAGCTGCTGGTTGCGTTCGGCCAGCTCGGCCAGCGCCTGCTTCAGCTCGGCACGTGCCGCATCCAGTTCCAGGAACACACGCACCTTCGACTGCAGGATCACGTCGTTGATCGGCTTGGCGATGTAATCCACCGCGCCGGAGTGGTAGCCCTTGAGCCGGTTCAGGTCATCGGCGTAGGCGGCGGTGACGAAGATGATCGGCGTCTCGCGCAGCTGCTCGGCCTCGCTGAGCAGGGCGGCCACTTCGAAGCCGTCCATGTCGGGCATGTTGACGTCGAGCAGGATCAGCGCAAACCGATGATCCAGGCACTGCGCCAGCGCCTCGTTGCCGCTGCGTGCCTCGACGATCTGTGCGCCGCTGCGGGCAAGCAGCCGGCGCATCGCGACCAGGTTGGCAGCGGTATCGTCGACGACCAGGATTTTGGGCGGCATCGCGTTCATGTCGGTGACCGGGCAACTTGCCTCATGGCATCACCTTAACCGCTAGCCGTGTCATCCAGCGTGAACGGCAGCACCATTCCGTCAAACTCGATCGAGGGTGGCCGGTTGCCGCGCCGGTACAGCCGCAGGGCGGCGTCGAGCACGCTGAAGTCGGCCGCCACCGGCGAGAAATCCAGGCTCTCGCGCAGCCCGAGACACAAGTAGCCGCCACGCACCAGGCTGTCGTGGAACAGCGTCAGCGTGCGGTTCTGCAACGGTCCGGAAAAATAGATCAGCACGTTGCGGCACAGCACCAGGTGCGCCTCGCAGAACACCTTGTCGGCTACCAGGTTGTGGCTGGCGAAGGTGATGTGGCGACGCAGCCGCTGGTCGAGCTTGATGAAGTTGTAGCGCGCACTGTAGTAACTCGCCAGCGAACGGCTGCCGCCCGCCTCCAGATAATTGCGCGACCACAGCTGTGCATCCCTGGCCGGATAGATGCCTTCATGCGCGCGGCGCAAGGCGTCGGGATTGAAGTCGGTGGCGAAGATATGGCTGCGCTCGTACAGCCCGGCCTCGTCCAGCAGGATCGCCAGCGAATAGGCTTCCTGTCCGTACGCGCAGCCGGCTTGCCAGATGGTGATTTGCGGATACGACGCCAGCATCGGCAACACCTGTTCGCGTAGCGCGCGGAATACCGGCGGGTCGCGAAACATTTCCGACACCGGCACCGACAACCCCTGTACCACCAGCGCCACGAAGTCCGCTTCGTGCAACAGGCGCGTGATCAGCCCGCTGATGCTGCCGCAATGGTGATCGTGCACCAGCTGGCGCACGCGCCGGATCAGCGAGGCCGGCGCGTACTGGCTGAAGTCGTGGCCATGACGCCGCTTCAGCGCCTGCACGAACAGATCCAGCTCGATCTGTTCCAGTTCGCTGGCTGTGCTCGGCGCCGGCATCGCGCTCAGCGTTGCAGCCACACGTGCATCATCGACGCCAGCTTGTCGATGTCGATCGGCTTGGACAGGTAATCGCTGGCGCCCATCTCAAGACATTTCTCGCGATCACCGAGCATCGCCTTGGCGGTCAGCGCGATGATCGGCAGGCTGGCGAAATGCGGTTGCGTGCGGATCGCGCGGGTGGTTTCGTAGCCATCCATGCCCGGCATCATGATGTCCATCAGCACCAGCTCCGGCGCTTCGTCGTCGGCCAGCATCTTCAGCGCCTTGTGCCCGTCCTGCGCCATGCTCACCTGCAGCCCCCAGCCGCGCAGCACCTTGGACAGCGCAAACAGGTTGCGCATGTCGTCGTCCACCAGCAGCACGCGGCGACCGGCCAGCTCGCTGGCCGCCGTCGATCCGGCGGCGACCCGGCGCGGCGCATGCTGGATGCTGTGCAGGAACAGGCTGACTTCGTCGAGCAGCCGCTCGGTGGAACGCGCACCCTTGACCACGATGGCGTCGGTGTACTGGCGCAGCTTCAGGTTTTCCTCGCGGTTCAGGTCGCGGCCGGAATACACCACCACCGGCGGCACACCACTGGCGGTTCCCGCCAACTGCTCCAGCAATTCGAGCCCGGACATGCCGGGCAGGCCCAGGTCCAGCACGATGCAGTCGTAATCCGTGTGGGCGATCTTCACCAGCGCGTCTTCCGCCGAACCGGCTTCGTCGATCTGCACGTTGTCGTTGCGCAGCATGATGTGCACGGCGGTGCGCGAGTCGGCATCGTCATCCACGATCAGCAGATGCCGTTGCTGTCCGGTAGCGAAATGCAGCAGGCGCTCGAGCGCGAGGCCGATCTCTTCGCGGCTGACCGGCTTGGTCAGGAAGCCCACCGCGCCGCGCTCCAGCCCGCGCCTGCCGCCATCGGTGACCGAGATGAAATGCACCGGGATCGTCCGGGTGGCGTCGTCGGCCTTGAGTTGGTCGAGTACGCTCCAGCCGTCCATCGCCGGCAGCGCGATGTCCAGCAGGATGCCGGTGGGGCGATGTTCGCGCACCAGCTGCAGACCCGCTTCGCCGTCACCAGCAGCGAGTGCGCGATAGCCCTTGCGGTGAATCATGTCGATCAGGATGCGTGCAAAGGCAGGGTCGTCCTCGATCACCAGAATCGTGGTCTGACCCGGCAGCAGCGTGGCGCGATCATCGTCGATCGGCTCCGGCAGCAGATACGGCGACGTGGCCCGGCTTAGCCTTGCCGTGTCGGCGCGTGGCAGGTCTTCAGTGACCTCGGATATTTCAGGCGGCGTTTCCGGCAGCAGTACGGTAAAGCAGCTGCCGTGGCCGCTTTCGCTGTGCAGCACGATGTCACCACCGAGCAGCTGCGCCATCCGCCGCGAGATCGCCAGGCCCAGCCCGGTGCCGCCGAACTGGCGGCTGGTGCCGGCATCCACCTGTTCGAAGGCATTGAAGACGCGCTGGAGTTTGTCCGGCGGAATGCCGATGCCGGTATCGCTCACCATCATCGCGATCAGTGGCTGGCCGAGCAGCGCCGCGGGGATCTCGACGTCCTTGCCGGGGCGGCCGATGCGCAGGCCCACGGTACCCTCGGCGGTGAACTTGAAGGCATTGCTGAGCAGGTTGTTGGCCACCTGCTCGAGCTTGCTGCTGTCGGTGAGCAGGACCGTCGGCAAGCCTGGGTCGATCTCCAGCGTGAAGCCCAGGCCCTTTTCCTCGGCCACATGCGCAAACGTGCGCCGCAGGCGTTGCGCCAGATCGGCCAGCGCCAGCTCGTCGATCATCAGCTCCATCTTGCCGGCCTCGACCTTGGACAGGTCGAGGATGTCGTTGATCAGGTGCAGCAGGCTGTTGCCGGCGTCGTGGATGATCCGCGCCGACTCGATCTGTTCCTCGTCGAGATTGCCGGTGTCGTTGTCGGCCAGGCTGCGCGACAGGATCAGCAGGCTGTTCAGCGGCGTGCGCAGCTCGTGCGACATGTTGGCCAGGAACTCGGACTTGTACTGGCTGGCACGCGCCAGTTCGGCCGCCTTGTCGGCGGTTTCCTGCTGCAGTTCCTCCAGCACATATTTCTGCCGGTTCAGGCTGTCGGTCTTCTCGCGCAACTCCTCGTTGGACGCCTGCAGTTCCTCGGCCTGCACCCGCAACTCTTCCTCCGAGGCGATCAGCCGTTCGGACTGTTCCTCCAGCTCGGCCGTCTTCGCCTGCAGTGCCTCGTTGTTGTCGCGCAGCACTTCCTTCTGCTGGCGCATCACCAGCTCGGACACGCGCAGGTCGTCGGCCTGTTCCTGCGTCTGCAGCAGCAGATCGTGCGTGCTGATCGCGCGGTTGAGGTTTTCCAGGGTCAACGCCACGATCGGCAGCAGCTCGTCCAGCAATTGCTTCTGCTGCGTGTCGAGCGGCGCAAAGCCGGCCAGCTCCAGCACGCCGATCAGGGTGTCGCGGTAGAGCACCGGCAGGATCGCGACATGACGTGGCAGTGCCTCGCCGGTGCCCGAGTCGATGTGCAGGTAATCCGCCGGCACGTCGTCGAGCATGATCGCCTTGCGTTCGATCGCGCACTGGCCTACCAGCCCTTCGCCGGGCAGGTAATGATCCGCCGTACGGTTGCTCAGGCGCAGGCCGTAGCTGCCGAGCAGGTCGAGGCGATGGCGTGAGTCGTCGAAAGAGTAGAACAGGCCCACGCCGGCCTTGCACAGCGGCACCAGTTCGCTGGCCAGCCACTGCGCGAAATCCTTGTGCGTGGTGGCCTGCAGCAGTACATGCGAGATGTCCGAGACCCGGGATCTGACCCAGGTCTGCGCATCGGTATCCAGCGATATCTTCTTGAAAACCTGCAGTGCGCGGGCAATTTCGCCGATCTCGTCGCGGCGATCGAGCCGGCGGATCTCGAAATCGTGATCGTGATTCGCCAGCCGCGTCATCAGGTCGGTGAGGCGACGCAGCGGCCGGGTCACCAGCCGCGCGGTCAGCCGGATCATGACGAGGCCTAGAATGAGACCCAGCAGAATCGCCACCGCATTGATTACCTTGGTGGTACTGAGCGTCTGGTCAAGCTGCCCGTTGCGGGTGACCAGCAGGCGCTCTTCCTCGACGGTCATCTGGTCGAGCACCGCCGACAGATCCTCGATGCGGACGGTGCGATGCTGCATGTAACTCGACTGAATGCGCTGGCGTTCCGCGCCCGTCGCGGGGTTGCCGATATCCAGTGCGGCCAGCGGCGTGATCGCGCTGACAGTAATTTCCTGCTGCCAGCGCGCGGCCATCGATTCGACCGTGTCGATGCGTGACTGTTGCAGTGCATTGTCCGACGTCAACTGGCGCAGTTTGGCAATGCGATCACGCAGGTCCTGCGTGGCACTCTTGAATGCCGCGAACTGGTCTGCGCCCTGCACCAGCATGTAGCCGCGCGCGCTGACCTGACTGGTCTGCGCCGCCCGTTGCACATGATCCAGTTCGAGCATCACCCGGTAGGTGTGCATCACCCATTGACGATTGGTCTCCTGCAGGCGCAGCGAGTGCAGGGTGACCAGGCTGGTCAGCAGGAACAGGCCCAGCAGCAGGCCGATCGCCAGCATCACCTTGCGCTGCAGCGGCTGATCGGCCAGCCATGGATTCTTTTTCGATCGGGTAGGTGGCTGCATGCGGGTCACGGCGGCTCGTCAGGCGGTTTGTTCTGCGATCGCCGGATCGACGATCGCGCCTTCCACAGGGTAGCCGGTGCCGTCGCCGAACCATAGTCGGTCGAGTGCCGTGGTTCAGCGGCGGCTGAACCGCTGCAGCAATTGCTGCCAGGGCCGGCACGGCACGAGCGAGCCGCGGCGCAGCGCGACAACCAGCAAGGCCAGCGTGCACAGCGAGCACAGGCCCAGCGCGATCACTGACGCCTCAGCGCCGAACACGCCGCCGCTGAGCCAGTCCGGACCGCTGCGGGTGGATATCAGCCAGCCGTCGGCTGGTGTACCGGAGACCGGGATGCCGTAGATCGTGCCTTGGGCGAAGTTCCACGCCGCATGCAGACCCATGCAGAGCGGCAACGAGCGGGTGACGTGGTAGAGCATGCCGAACAGCAGGCCGGCCTCGATCGCGATGGCGGCCGAGCTCCAAAGCGTGGCGCCGGGGTTGCCGATGTGCACCGCACCGAAGAACAGCGCCGAAATCAGCAGCGCCCACCACGTGCCCAGGCCTTCCTCGACGATGCGGAACAGCACGCCACGGAACATGATCTCCTCGCCGATACCAGCGCCCAGGCCGACCATCAGCAGCGCCGGCAGCCACGCGGCATGGGGATTGAAGCCAGTGACGTGATAGCTGCCCAGCAGCCAGAGCACACCTACCACCGTGCTGAACAGCACCGCGCCCGCGAGGAGGCCGAGCAGGCCATGCGGCGCCAGTTTGCGTGGTGCCAGCTCGGTCATCCGGCGCCGTTCGATCAACTTCACCAGTACCAGATAGGCAATCAACGGTGGCAGCGAGCGGCCAATGAACTGCGCCAGCCCTTGTTGCAGTGTCGGCGCGCCCTTGCCCCAGCCCAGCGCGTGCACGCCGTGTTGGGCCAGCACCACACCAGCCATGAACAGCGCGACGAAGATCATGATGCGCGCCAGCGGCGAAAACAGCAGCCAGCGCTTCCACGTAGGCGCGGTGACAGGTGTGACAAACGCGATCGATGTGTCCTGCATGCTGAGGCGTCCCCTGTTGGAATGACCCGCACGCTAACAACTGCCCCGCGGGCCGCACAGTGACACCAGTCATGCTGGCCTAAGGGTTACACCTCGACCGAGGCGGCATGCTCGCGCGTGTTGGCGAAGCGCACCTGCGGCCAGCGCTCCTGCGCCAGCTGCAGGTTCACCCGTGTGGGCGCGATGTAGACCAGCTCGCCGGCGCCGTCGATAGCGAGGTTCATCGCGTTTTTCTCGCGGAACTCGGCCATCTTCTTCTCGTCGTCGCAGTGCACCCAGCGCGCGGTGGTCACCGTCACCGGCTCGAACGTGGCGTCGACGTTGTATTCGTCCTTGAGCCGGTACGCCACCACGTCGAACTGCAGCACGCCGACCGCGCCCAGGATCAGGTCGTTGCTCATCAGCGGACGGAAGAACTGGGTAGCGCCTTCCTCGGACAACTGCGCCAGACCTTTCTGCAGCGCCTTCATCTTCAGCGGATCGCGCAGCCGCGCACGACGGAACAATTCGGGCGCGAAGTTCGGGATGCCGGTGAAGTTGACCAGTTCGCCTTCGGTGAAGGTGTCGCCGATGGTGATGGTGCCGTGGTTGTGCAGGCCGATCACGTCGCCCGGATAAGCGGTCTCGACGATCTCGCGGTCGCTGGCCATGAAGGTCAGCGCGTTGGCGATTCGGATGTCCTTGCCGGTGCGCGTCTGCACCATCTTCATGCCGGCGTTGTACGTGCCCGAGCACACGCGCATGAACGCCACGCGGTCGCGGTGCGCCGGGTCCATGTTCGCCTGGATCTTGAACACGAATCCGGAAAGTTTCTCTTCCTCCGGCTGCACGTCGCGGCTCAGCGTGCCGCGCGGTCGCGGCGACGGTGCGTGCTCGACAAAGAAATCCAGCAGTAGCTGCACGCCGAAGTTGTTCACCGCCGAACCGAAGAACACCGGCGTCTGCTTGCCGGCCATATACTCGTCCATCTCGAACGAGGGCGCAGCACCCTGCACCAGTTCGAGCTCATCGCGCAGCTCGCGCATCGCCTCGTCGCCAATCTTCTCGAGCAGACCGGGCGCGTCGAGGCCCTTGAAGATGGTCGAATCCTGCCGGGTGAAATTCTTGCCCGGCTCGAAGATGTGCACCTCGTCCAGCACCAGGTGGTACACGCCCTTCAGCCGCTTGCCCATGCCGATCGGCCAGGTCACCGGCGCGCAGGCGATACCGAGCACCGACTCCACCTCGTCCAGCAGCTCGATCGGCGATCGGCCCTCGCGGTCGAGCTTGTTGATGAAGGTCATGATCGGCGTGTCGCGCAGGCGGCAGACTTCCATCAGCTTGATCGTGCGTTCCTCCACGCCCTTGGCGCAGTCGATCACCATCAGCGCCGAATCCACCGCGGTCAGCACGCGATAGGTATCTTCCGAGAAGTCCGCATGGCCCGGCGTGTCGAGCAGGTTGACGATCTTTCCCTCGTACGGGAACTGCATCACCGACGACGTCACCGAGATGCCGCGCTCTTTCTCCAGCGCCATCCAGTCGGAGGTCGCATGCCGCGCCGCCTTGCGCCCCTTCACCGAGCCGGCCATCTGGATCGCGCCGCCGAACAACAGCAGCTTTTCGGTCAGCGTGGTCTTGCCTGCGTCAGGATGGCTGACGATGGCGAAGGTACGGCGGCGGCGGGTTTCTTGCAGATGGGTGGACATGGGTAGCGGGTCGGCTGGAGCGCGAACCGGCAATTGTAGCTTGGATCGTCGGGCCGAACTCCCACCGGACTCGCAGGCTTCCGAGGTCCGTCAGGGCCGGTCCTGACCAAGATAGTGAGTTCTAACGGATGGGTTGCAGTCCGACACCGTGTGGATCCCGCCGAGTCAGGGAGGGAGGGCCCTGTGGCCAGCCTCGATGCTGTCCACGTCGACATCCCAATGCACATGATCCATCCATCCATGCTCTTTCTCGAATACGGTCTCGATCTCGCGGGCGATCCGCTCGCCGATGTGCGTACTGGGCTTTTCGGCTGCGAAACGGCTGACCTGAGCAGTCGATTTGCCAAGCATCTCGGCCAGCATGACCAAACCTCCCGCGCGCTTTCCACTTCGGCCTGCATCGCGCTCGAGTTTCCTTACGAGCGTGCGCACATTGCGATGCCGAATTTCCTTGATGTCCATCTGGTCGACCAGGTGCTGCCAGCGGGCTTCGCTGGCAGCCAATGCCTCTTCGGATCTTTTGCGGTCGGTGATGTCCATGACGATGCCGACGTAACGCCGGGCGACGCCATTGAGCGAGATCGCTTCCCCTCGACGCGCGATCCAGCGGATCTCGCCTGTCACTGGGTCAATGCGCCGGTGCTCCGAATAGACGAGTCGGTCGGGCAGATCGGCGCGCTGTGGCCCTACCGCGTGCCGGTCATCGGGGTGGATGAGGTTAGCCAGCAATTCGACCGTGACGACAACGTCGGGGCTCAGTCCCCAGATGCGTCGGTACTCATCGGAAACCTCAAGTCGACCGGTGTCCGGATACAACTCGAACGTGCCCACGCCACCAGCTTCCTGGGCAATGCGAAGACGCAGCTCGCCCTGAAACCTTTGGGTGGTGTCCTTGACGATCGCCAGCACGCCGGCGGGCGTCCCGGTTGCATCGACGATGGGGCTGTAATTGATATCGAACCAGACGTCCTCGGGCTCACCATGACGCACCAGCACCATCGGCTCGTCGCGGTAATTGAGGGTGTTGCCTTCGAGCACATGGTTCAAGGCCTGGACTCTGAACTCAGCCACTTCAGGCCAGCTATCGCGCACCGACTTGCCAAGCAGGCCCGGATGACGGGCGCCTGCGATTTCGCAGTAGGCATCGTTGTAGATCATCCAGCCTTCGCATCCCCACTGGATCGTCATCGGCACATCGGTACGCAGGATCATTGACGTGGCGGTCCGCAGACATTCAGGCCACTGGTCCAACGCACCCAATGAGGTTTTCTGCCAGTCGAAGGCTCGAATCAGTTCACCGGTTCTGGATCCATGACCCAGAAATGGATAGGAATCGGCAACGGTTGAGTCAGTCATTCCTTGCCTCGAAGTCTCCAACGGACAAACGCGTACGTCGGGTTACATGAACGCTGCGTACCACTTGAATGCGACTGGTGATGATCGGCCGCGAGCGAGTTTAGTGGGTACGAGGCAAGTTTTAATCATGGTCTCGTATCGAGCCGGAAGCGGTCATCAAGTCAGAGCTGGTCGCATGAAAAAGACCCGGGGATCGCTCCCCCGGGTCCTCTGTTTTCACATTAGCCAAATAGACGTATACGCGATGTCAGCTGCGCAGGTCTGCCTTGTTTCCTCCTCCGTCAGCCTCCCCGCAAGATCGACCAGCACTTTCTCGCACGGATCGATCGCTATCGTAAATGTGCTGCGGCTACGAGTGTCGTGTGCGGGAAATCGGGATGTCGAGGCAAGCGCGTGAGTTGAAGGTGCCACTCATCCCGGCGATGGCTGGATCCACGGCGATACGCGCCCACGATGTTCAGTGTGGTCTACAGTTTGTAATTCACCCCCAGCATCACCGTCCGCCCCCAGGTGTCGTATTCCAGCGGTCTGGCTATCTGGACGTTGTTGGGCAGGCCGGCGACCTGCACGGTGGTGTCGGGGGTGTTGGTGAGGTTGCTGACTTGCAGCAGGAGCGACAGGCCGTTCCAGCGGCCTTCGGAGAAGGCGTAGCCGAGCTGGAGGTCGGTCTGCTTGTTGGCCAGCACCTTGGTGTAGCCGAGCTGATCGAACAGGGCCACCGCCTCGCCGGTGAAGGACGAGCGGTAGCGTTCGGCCACGCGCGCGGACCAGCCGTATTTCTCGTAGTACAGCGAGAGGTTGGCGACCTTGCGCGACAGTCCCGGCAAGGTGGCGGGGCTGCCGGGGATCGACGAGATCGAGCTGGTCGGGATGCTGCTGTTGGTCAGCGAGAAGTTGGCCTGCACGCCGAAGCCGTCCAGCACACTTGCCACGAGGCCGCCTTCCAGCGCGCCGGACAGTTCCAGGCCCTGCATCTTGCCGCCGGTGCCGTTCTGCGGGCGGGTGAATGAGCCGATGTTGCTGGTCGGCGTGAGCGTGGGGTCGTCGTTGGTGTAGCGGGAGAAGTCGTAGTCGAGCGTGGTCTGGTTGTAGATGTAGTTGAGCAGGTTCTTGTTGAACACCGCGGCGGCGAAATAGCTGGACTTGCCGAAATAGAACTCGTACGACAGGTCGGTGCCGACCGCCACGTAGGGCTTGAGCTTCGGGTTGCCGCCGCTGCCGGACCACAGCACCTGGCCGGCACCCGGGCCCTGCATCACCTTCGACACGCTGGCGGAGGTAGCGACTTTCTCGTCGTCGATACGGCCGCGTGCCATCGTCTTGGCCAGGCCGAAGCGCAGGTACTGCTTGTCGCTGAGCTGCGCCACCAGGTTCAGGCTGGGCAGCACGTTGTTGTACTTCGCGCCGTCGCTGATGCGGCCGACCAGGGTATCGCCGTTGGTCTGCAGCGCCTGCGAGGACTGGTCGGTGCGCACGAACTGCATGCCCACGTTGCCACGTAGTGGCACGTTGCCCAGCATCGTCTGGATATTGAACTTGGCGTAGGCGACCGGGACTTTCTCCTCCACCGTGTAGTTGCGGCTCCAGTCGCCCTGGCCGTTGCGCTGGGTGAGGTAGAACTGGTTCTGCAGCGCGGCCAGCACGTTGTAGTCGAGGATGCCCGGGATGCCGCCATAGCTCAGCGAGGTCGGGCCATGCAGGAACGCCGGATTGATCGGCGCGCTGAAACTGTGGTTGTACGTGTCCGAGGTGGAGCCGTTGCCGTTCAACCAGGCGAAGCCCACATCGGCCTGCTTGGTCTTGGTGCGGTCCGAATAGTCCACGCCCAGGTTCACGCTGCTGAAGATCCAGCCCAGCGGATGGCTCACTTCCAGCCGCACCGCCTTGATCGTGTCCTTCTGGTGGTCGAATTCCTGGCGGCCGTTGTAGCCGTACCCGGTCGGATCGGTGAAGACGACCGTGGCGGGATCGGTGAGGTTCACTGCCGGCGTGAAGTGCGGGTAACCGTTGCCGAGCGGTGTGTCGAACTGCGCGCTGGTGAAGGCGCCGCCGGCCAGGCCGCTGAACAGGTAGGCGTCATGCAGTTTCTTCTTCGCACTGGAATAGGACAGGTCCGCCGTCGCCGCCCAGTCGTTGCCGAAGTCGTACTGGTTGTTCCAGCCGGCCGAGAACAGCTTGTCGTGTTCCTTGGTGTATTCGTTCTGCATGATCGGCGCGAGGCCGTTGATCGTGCCGGAGGTGACGACCGGGTAGGGCTGTGCCGGCGTGACGCCCACGTTGGAGTAGGTAACGTTGTCCCACGGGCTGCTGGACCACTGCACGCCGTTGGTGAACTTCTTCTCGCCGAAGGTGGAGTAGTACAGGTCGAGCGTGGAGTGGTAATGGTCGCCCGGTGCCCATTCCAGCACCGTCATCAGGCCGCTGCGCCGCTGGTTCTCCGACTGCGCGCGCAGCTGCATGCCTTCCTGCGAGATCACGTTGTCAGGCAGGCCCGGCGTGTGCGGGGCACCCCAGTTCTGGTCGGCACCGGCGCTGCCGTTGTCGACGCTCCACCACCAGGCCTGGTACTGCTTCTCCTGGATCGGCGAGTCGAGGTGGGCGAAGCCCACGGCGAGGCCGAGGGTATGGTCGAAGAACTGGTCGATGTACGAGATGCTGGCGCGGTGGCCCATGTCGCCGACGCCGCTGCCCGAGTTGAGATTGCCGTTGGTGGTGTGCTCGCCGCGCAGGTTGACGGCGAAGGCGCGGTTGGGCAGATCCAGCGGCTTGATCGTGTGCAGGTCGACGGTGCCGGACAGGCCTTGCCCGATCAGGCTGGCGTCGGGTGTCTTGTACACGGCCGCACCGCTGATCAGCTCGGACGGGTACTGGTCGTATTCGACGCCGCGGTTCTCGCCGATCGTCGCCTGCTCGCGTCCGTTGAGCGTGGTGCCGGCGAAGTCGGGCGACAGGCCGCGGATCGAGATGACGTTCGCGCGACCGTCCAAGCGCTGGGTCGCCAGGCCCGGCAGGTGCGACAGGCTCTCGGCGATGCTCGCATCCGGCAGCTTGCCGATGTCCTCGGCCGAAATCGCTTCGATGATACTGTCCGAATTCTGCTTGGCCTTGATTGAATTTTCGATGCTGCCGGCGATGCCGGTGACGATGACGGCATCGAGGTTGCTCGCCGAATCTTCGGATTTCTTCTTGTTCTTGTCGGCGACCTTGACGCTCTTCTTGGCCGGCGCGGCCTTGCTGTCCGTCGGCGTGGACGCCTGCGGCTGCGCTTCCTGGGCTGCGGCCGCGCCGGCCAGCATCAGGCCGAGCAGGGCGGCGGCGCAGGCGGCGGCCAGCGGCCGACGACGGGTATGAACAGAGCGCGCGAGGAGCGTCTGCGGCATGCAGCGAGAATTCATGGGATCCCCTGATCGTGAGCGAGTGCCCCCGGCACTCTGAGGCAGGCAGCGTCAATGCTGCGAGCGTGTCCATGCTACTACCGCCCGCGAAAGCAATTGCGAATCCGCAGGTTTCTTCTGGCTGCGCAGCGGAATTTTTTGCCGCGATCTCGGTGCGTCGCAGCATAGTCGACGGATACAGGAACGGCGCCGTAGCGATACGGCGCCGTTCTGTTTAACCAGTACTGTTGAAGATTCTGATGCGGGTGAAGCCTTATTTCGCCTCCTTCTCCATCAGCTTCTCGACCATGCTGGCCGGCACTTCCTCGTAATGATCGAAGATCATCGAGAAGTTGCCGCGGCCGCTGGTGGCCGAACGCAGGAAGTTGATGTAGCCGAACATTTCGGCCAGCGGCACGAAGCCCTGCACGAAGGCATTGGTGCCCTTCTGGCCCTGTTCGGTGATCGAGCCGCGACGACGGTTCATGTCGCCGATCACGTCGCCCAGGTAGGTCGCTTCGGTGACCACTTCCAGCTTCATCACCGGCTCGAGCAGCTTCGGCTTGGACATCTTCTGCGCCTCGCGGAAGCAGGCACGGGTGGCGATTTCGAAGGCCAGCGCCGAGGAGTCGACGTCGTGGTACTTGCCGTCGATCAGGCGTGCCTTGAAGTCCAGCACCTGGTAGCCGGCAACCTGGCCTTCGCGGGATTCCTTCGTGATGGCCTGCTCCACTGCCGGGATGTACTCACGCGGTACGCGACCACCGACGACTTCATCGGAGAACACGACGCCGCTGCCCGGCTCGCCCGGCTCGAAAATGATCTTCACTTCGGCGAACTGACCCGTGCCGCCGGTCTGCTTCTTGTGCGTGTAGGTGTGTTCGACGGTCTTGCCGAACGCCTCGCGGAAGCTGACCTTGGGCTTGCCCATGTTCGCTTCCACACCCAGCTCGGTGCGCATGCGGTCGATGGTGATTTCCAGATGCAGCTCGCCCATGCCCTTGAGCACGGTCTGGCCGGTTTCCTGGTCCACCTCCATGCGCAGCGACGGATCGGCCTTGACCATCTTGTAGAGCGCGGTCGACATCTTGTCGACGTCGTTGCGGCTCTTCGGTTCGACCGACACGCTGATGACCGGATCCGGGAAGCGCATGCGTTCCAGCAGGGCCGGGTGCGCCGGATCGGAGAGCGAGTCGCCGGTTTCGGTGTCCTTCATCGAGACGAAGGCGCAGATGTCGCCAGCGCGCACTTCGTCGATTTCCTTGGTGGCGTTGGCCTGCACTTCGACGATGCGGCCGACGCGCTCCTTCTTGCCGCGGGTGACGTTCTGCAGCGTGTCGCCCTTCTTGATCACGCCCGAGTAGATGCGGCAGAAGGTCAGCGTGCCGAACTGGTCGTTGATCACCTTGAACGCCAGTGCGCGCGCCGGCGCGTCGTCGGTCACGGCCTGCTCGCCGATGACGTTGCCGTCCTCGTCGACCATCGCGATGCCGCCGTTCTCGCCCGGGTACGGCATGTAGTCGACCACGGCGTCGAGCAGCTGTTGCACGCCCTTGTTCTTGTACGAGGAGCCGCAGAACACCGGCACCAGCTTGCCGGTGACGCAACCCTTGCGGATGCATTCCTTCAACTTCGCCGGATCGTGTTCGCCGGTCTCGATCAGATGCTCGAAGGCGTCGTCGTCCATCGCCAGCGCGTGCTCGATCATCTCCTCGCGCAGTTTCGGCAGCTGGGCGACCCAGTCATTGTCGACGGTGGAGCCGAACTTCAGGCGGTTCTTCGCCTCCTCGAACGAGACAGTCTCCCACTGGCTGTCCTTGTCGTCGGAGTGCCAGATATAGGCCACGTTGGCGACCAGGTCGGCCATGCCGCAGAACTCATCGCTGCTGCCCAGCGGAACCTGGCACAGCAGGGCCGGCGCGTTCAGGCGCTCGCGGATGCCCTTCACGCAATGCGCGAAGCTGGCGCCGATGCGGTCCATCTTGTTGACGTAACACACGCGCGGCACGTTGTACTGGTCGGCCAGACGCCAGTTGGTCTCGGTCTGCGGCTCCACGCCGGCCACGCCGTCGAATACCACCACGGCGCCGTCGAGCACGCGCAGCGAACGGTTCACCTCGATGGTGAAGTCCACATGTCCCGGGGTGTCGATCACGTTGATCTGGTGCCCCTTCCATTCGGCGGACACGGCGGCAGACTGGATGGTGATGCCGCGCTTGCGTTCCTGCTCCATGTAGTCGGTGGTGGTCGAGCCCTTGCCGTCTTTCGTGTCATGCACGTCGACGATCTGATGCTTCTTGCCGGTGTAATACAGCACGCGCTCGGTGGTGGTGGTCTTGCCGGCGTCGATGTGCGCAATGATGCCGATGTTGCGATAAAGCGAGAGAGGTTTCTGGCGGGCCACGGTCTGGGTTCCGGATAGGGCGTAGGACAAGCGTGAAGAGGCCAGCTCAGATGCTGTCCTCCGGGATGTTTTTCAATATGCCTATGGATTTGCACCGGCCCCGGCAGGCCGGGCGCGAGTGCATGGGACGCGGCACGATACCCGATTGGCGGCAGGCTTGCCGGATCGGTTCAGCCAGCAGGCGACAGCGGGGTGTGGGTAAGGCGTTGCATGCCGGTCATGCCGAAGCTGATTTCCCTTCGGTGTGGCTTAGCAGATCCTCGTAGAACGCCCCGAATGGCTCGCTCGGGTGCGCAAGCTGGATCTCCAGGATCCACAGCCCGCTTGATGGCGATGTTTCCATCTCGCCGAGATCGCCGGCCTTGTGTACCGAATGCGGGAAGTCGCCGACCCGATGGCCCTTGATCTCGTGGTTGAGTCGCCAGCCCATCGCCTGCGCGCGTTCGTCGGCAAAGGCGTATAGCGCCTGACCACTCAATCCCTGTGTGCGCCATATTCCAGCCACTTCATGGAACAACGTACGTGCTGCATCGGCGCAAGCCTGCCGCTCCGGTGCATGACCGACCACGAAGGTATCGCCCACATCGCCCTCATGGCCGTCGAAGACCAGGCCGAGGTCGATGAAGTAGCTGTCGTTCTCGCCCAGCCGCACGTTCGGATCGGAACGTTGCCGATACGTCTTGGTGGTATTCGCACCGATGCGGATGATCACCGGATGCCATAGCCGCTCGAAGCCAAGCTCGCGGAAGACTTCCGTTGCTTCGAGTCTCGCTTCGTCCTCGCTGATGCCTGGATGCATGCGTTCGCGGATGCCGTGCAGCGCGGCCCAGGTTCTTTCGCGGGCGTGCTGCATCAGGGCGGGATCGAAGCGTTGTCCGACCGCTTCGCGCGTGGGCGTCGTCATGGGCGTCTGCGTGATCAGGTCAAGTGGACGAGTACCAGCCCAATCGCCGCCGGCAGCGCCTGTATCCACAGAATCTTCCGGCTCGCGGTGAGCCCGCCGAAGATGCCGGCGATCAGCACACAGGCGAGGAAGAACACTTTCACATGGAAGCCCGCACTGCCATCGAGGCATAGACCCCAGACCAGTCCGGCGGCGAGGAAGACGTTGTAGAGACCCTGGTTCGCCGCGAGAGCTTTCGACTGCTCGGCGAACTCCGCGGTGGTGCCGAACGCGCGGCGACCCGACGGTTTGGTCCACAGGAACATTTCCAGGATCAGGAACCACAAGTGCAGCAGCGCGATGATGGCGATCACGACGTTGGCGGCGGTGGACATGGCATTCCCCTCGGATGGCGGCTGGCGGCGCCTCGCCTGCGGAGTGTCGCAGTCGCCTTGGCCGATCGCAAACGTGAAACGGCAGTCACCCCACATCTTTGGCGCGGGGCTTATCACCCGCGCGTGCGAACTCAGCCGGGCAGTGCGGGTGCGGCTGTCAGCACGGCAACGACGCTGGTCACGGGCCTGCCCAGCTGCCGCAGCAGGCGATAGTGCGAGGCGATGCCGGCGACGAACGTGCGGTGTTCCCGGTAAGTCACGCCGTACTCGCGGCAGGTGTCTTTCACCACGCGGGCGACCAGCGGGTAGTGCACGTGCGAGATGCGCGGGAACAGGTGGTGCTCGACCTGGAAATTCAGGCCGCCGATCAGCCAGCTCAGTACGCGGTTGCCGCGGGCGAAATCCACCGTGGTTTCCAGCTGATGGATTGCCCACGGTGTGTCGATCTGCAAGCCGGTTTCGTCCGGCACCGGAAACGCTGCTTCCTCGACCACGTGCGCCATCTGGAACACCAGGGCAAGCAGGATGCCGGCGACCGCCGAGACCAGTACATAGAACAACAGCACGCTGCCGACCGGATGGAAGATCAGCGGCAGGCCGAATGCGAGGGTGAAGAACACCAGTTTGCCGATCACGAAGCCGGCCAGATCCCAGCCTTTCGGTCGCTTGAACGGACGCTCGCCGACGGTGCCGGTGATCATGTCGCGGAAATCGCCGAACAGATGCCAGCGGATCGCGGTGACGCTGTACAGCGGCCACAGGTAGACGTGTTGCCAGCGATGCCATGACCGTCGCGGCTGCTGCGGCGACAGCCGGCCCAGCACGCCGAGATCGATGTCGCTGTCGTGCCCGGCCACGTTGACCCAGGTGTGGTGGAAGCGCGCGTGCTTCCACTGCCAGATGTACGAGCTGCCGCCGACCAGGTCCAGCGCCAGTGCCATCAGCCGGTTGATCCAGCGCCGTTCCGAATACGCCTGGTGGCCGCCGTCGTGCATGATGTTGAAGCCGATTCCCGCCATCGCCGTACCCAGCACAAGGGTCAGCGGCAATGCCTGCCACCATGCGACGGCGAAGAACACCAGCGCGACATAGGTCAGCGCGAACGTGGCGAGGATGACCGCCGTCTTCAGATACATCTGCGCGCTGTCGCGCTGGCGGGTGCCGCTGCGCTTGAACTCGGCATCGACGCGACGGCGCAGTTCGCGATGGAACGAGTTGTCGCCGCTGAACTTCAGTCGCTCGTCCAAGCGATCAGCATGGGCATCGGCTGGCAGCGAATCGGCAGAGAAGTCCCCGCGATGTGATGAATCGAGGGACATGACATGGCCTGGCGAATGATCAAGGCTGCATCTTACGCGAGTGGACGCAATGCCGTTGTTTTCGTCAGGTCAACGCCCTGAACGTCACCACCAGCACGTCGCGATGCGCGGGTTGGGCGGGATCGAGCGGCGTCACCGCAGTGACGCCGTGAAACACGCGGGCATCGTCAACCAGGGCGGCATCCAGTGCATGGGTGAGCGTGAAGCTGCCCAGCAGGCTGCCGTCATGGGCGTGGATGGTAGTGGTGCCACTTTCGATATTGGTGCGGTCGACCAGCAGCACCAGCACGTAATCGACGCCATCGCGATGCACGCCTTCCGGCGTCGGCTCGCCCGCTTCGTCGGCACGTGCCTCGATGCGGAACTGGTGCACTTCGATATGCCAGCGGCGAGTGGCGGGCGCGAGCGCGCCGAAACAGTCGCGGCAGAAGCCGAGGATGCGACGCAGGCTGGCGCCGTCGGCAATCGCCGGCAGTACAGGTTCGAACCAGCGCTGGATATCGCCTTGCAGATGGTTGTATTGCAGGCTCTGGTAATGCGGTTGATGCGGCTGACGCCGGACTTCGCCGTCCGCATCGGTGGCGAACGTGGCATGGCGCCGGCGCCGGTGGCGGCCGCTGGCGGCGAGATAGCTGTCGGGCGCCAGATCGTTCCAGCTGGCGGCAAACGCGGGCCAGTCGGTCAGCATCGGCGCCTGCAGCAGGCTGCGCATGATGTCGGCGGTGACGAAGGCAAAGCCGTCGCGCTGCAGGCGGGTATGCAACGCGGTCGTGTCGGAGTGGGAAGTCATGCGAATACGTTAGCAGGAGGCGCATGAAGCGGCGATGGCTGGCGCGTATCGACCTCAGCCCGGATGCCTGCGCCAGCCGGTCCGGTAACGGGAGGTCCTGGTTGCGCGGCGGCGTCGGCTTGAACGGCCAGGTCTGGTGGCACGTACCGGGTTGCGCGTCCGGCCGCAGGATCACTGGGTTTTCGGTGATGCTGCAATGCGTCTGATATGTCTATGTCATGCCGCGGCCGTTATTACATAAACGCATATACGTTTAGATGTTTAGACGTCTATTGACAGACTATGCTGATAGCCTGCACTATCCGTTTCACTCATCGAGACCGGCGGAGGGATAGGCCCTTTGATGCCGGGGCAACCAGCGGGAAACGTTCCCGTTACGGTGCCAAATCCTGCGGAGGCGCCACGGCGCCGCCGAGAGATGGGCGTCATCCTGCCGCGGCTCCATTGGCGCGCACGTGTGACCCCCGGCTCCGGCGATCCGCAGGCGATGCGACCGGAGAACCGCATGACCTTTCAGCCGCTGCCACTTGCCGATCTCGATGCCAGCCATTCGCCGGCCCGTTTCCATGGGGAATCGCGTCGCGAGGACCTGACCGCCCAGCGCAGCACGCGGCGTCTGGCCATCAGTCCCAAGTACGGCAGCGGCCCGCGCGAGGTCGAGGTTCGCTATCTGTGGTGCGGCGCGCCGGATGCGCCGACATTGATCGTGCAGGGCGGTATCTCGGCCGATCGCGACGTCACCGCGCTGGATGGCCATGCCGCCCCCGGCTGGTGGCAGGCATTGGTCGGCAGCGGTGCGGCGATCGATCTGCAGCGCTGGCGCGTGCTGGCGATCGACTGGCTGACCCCGGAGGAACTGGGCGCCAGCTCGGTGTCCAGCGAGGATCAGGCCGACGCGCTGGCCGCCTTGCTGCAGGCGCTGGGCATCCCGCAGGCGCATGCCTTCATCGGTTCGTCGTACGGCGCCATGGTGGCACTGGCATTCGCCGCGCGGCATCCGCGTTGCCTGGATCGGCTGGTGCTGCTCGCCGGTGCGCATCGGCCGCACCCGCTCAGTACGGCGCAGCGCAGCGTGCAGCGCGGCATCGTGCGGCTGGGTCAGGCCAGTGGCCAGGTTGACGAGGCGCTGGCGCTGGCGCGTCAGCTGGCGATCACCACCTATCGCGGCAGCGGCGAGTTCGGCCGGCGCTTTGCCGGAGGCCCGGAGTGGCGCGACGAGCGTTTCCATTTTCCGGTCGAGGATTACCTCGAGCATCAGGGCCGGCGTTTCGTCGAGCGCTTCGATGCCGACCGTTTCCTCGCCCTGTCCGAGTCGATCGACCTGCACGACGTCAAGCCGGAGCAGATCCCCACGCCGGCGACGCTGATCGGGTTCCCCTCCGATCGGCTGGTGCCGCTGGCCGACCTGTGCGAGCTGCAGCGTCGCCTGCATGGCCCGGCCACGCTCGAGGTGATCGAGTCGCCGTACGGCCACGACGCCTTCCTGAAAGAACCCGAACAGCTCGCGCCGCTGTTGCGCGAAGCGCTGGCCTGATTCCCCGTCCCCCAGAACATAACGAGAACCGGAGATCCATCTCATGAGCGAGTCCGCCCCCTGTACCCGCGCCGTGCGCGCCGGCATCGAATCGGACACCCAGCACGGCGCGGTGGTCCCGCCGCTGCACCTGTCGACCAACTACGCGTTCGACGGACTCGGCGGCAAGCGTCCGTACGACTACTCGCGCAGCGGCAACCCCACCCGCGACCTGCTCGGCAATGCGCTGGGAGAATTGGAGCAGGGCGCCGGCGCGGTAGTGACATCGAGCGGCATGTCGGCGGTGGCGCTGGCGCTGGAACTGGTGCCGGCCGGCGCCACGGTGCTGGCTGCTCACGATTGCTACGGCGGCACCTGGCGGCTGCTGGATGCATGGGCGAAGAAGGGCCGCTTCAGCGTGGAGTTCGCCGACCTCACCGACAGCGTGGCGCTCGCCGCCGGCCTGGCGCAAAAGCCGGCGCTGGTATGGGTGGAGACGCCATCCAATCCGCTGCTGCGAATCACCGACATCCGCCACGTGGCGCAGGCCGCGCACGCAGTCGGCGCGCTGCTGGTGGTCGACAACACCTTTCTGTCGCCGGCACTGCAGCAGCCGCTACTGCTCGGTGCGGACGTGGTCGTGCATTCCACCACCAAGTACATCAACGGCCACAGCGACGTGGTCGGTGGTGCGGTGGTGGCACGCGACGCGGCGGTGTTCGAGCAGCTGAAGTGGTGGGCCAACTGCAACGGCCTCACCGGTGCGCCGTTCGACAGCTTTCTCACCCTGCGCGGTCTGCGCACCTTGAGCGTGCGCCTGCGCCAGCACCAGGAAAACGCCACGCGCATCGCAGAGCAATTGGACGGCCATGCGGCCGTGCGCAAGGTGTATTACCCCGGCCTGGCTAGCCACGCCGGGCACGCGCTGGCCGCACGCCAGCAGCAGGGTTTCGGCGCCATGCTCAGCTTCGAGCTGGAAGGCGACGTGACCCAGATCGAAGCCTTCGTCGATGGCCTGCAGTATTTCTCGCTGGCCGAGTCGCTGGGCGGGGTGGAAAGCCTGATCGCACATCCGGCCTCGATGACGCATGCGTCGATGGCACCCGAGGCGCGCCGCACCGCCGGTATCGCCGACAGCCTGCTGCGCTTGTCGGTGGGTATCGAGGATGGCGACGACCTGCTGCGTGATCTCGATGCGGCGCTGCTACGCGCGGCTAGCGTGGAAAAATCCAAACGCCGGGTGATCGCATGAGCGCGGTGCTGGACGCCGTACCTGCGGGAACGGCCACCGCAACGATGGTCTCGCGCGCCATCGCGGCGGACTCCGCCCCCACCATCGCCGTCGTGCTGCTCGGCACCGGCGTGGTCGGTGGCGCGCTGCTGAAGCTGCTCAACACGCCGGCTGCCGCACCGTTGCGACTGGTTGGTGCTGCCAACTCGCGTCGGCAGCAGACCGATCCGGCCAGTCTCGCCAGCCGCAGCCTGCGCGAGCAACTGAATCACCAGGGCGATGCCCGCGACAACGCCGGCCTGCTCACCGCGCTCGACGCCAGTGGCGCGACGATCCGGGTGATCGTCGACGCCACCGCCAGCGCGCCGCTGGCGTCGCGTCATGCCGAGTGGCTGGCGCGTGGCTATCACGTGGTCACCGCGAACAAGGCATTGGCCGGTGGTGAACTGACTGGCTGGCGCGCGCTGCAGGCGGCCGTCGCGCATGGCGGCCGCTACGGCGATTCGGCCACCGTCGGCGCCGGCCTGCCGGTGTTGTCCACCCTGCGTCGCCTGCGCAGCTGCGGCGACAGCCTGCTCACGCTGGAAGGCGTGTTCTCCGGTTCGCTGTCGTGGCTGTTCAATCAATACAACGGCAGCCGCCCGTTCTCCGCGCTGTTGCGCGAGGCCCGCCAACTCGGTTACACCGAGCCGGATCCGCGCTCGGACCTTTCCGGTGAGGATGTGGCGCGCAAGCTGCTGATCATCGCCCGCAACGCGGGCTTCTCGCTCGGCACCGACGAGGTGGATGTGCAGGGGCTGGTGCCCGAGCCGCTGCGTGCGCTGGATACGGAGTCGTTCCTCGCGCGACTCGACGAACTGGACGAGCCGCTGGCGAAGCTGCATGCCGAGGCGAAGTCACGCGGTTGCGTGCTGCGCTTCCTCGCCCGGCTCAACCAGCGCGGCCGCGCCCGCGTCGGCCTGGTCGAAGTGCCGCTGAGCCATCCGGCCGCGCGCCTGTACGGCACCGACAACCAGTTCGCGCTCACCACCACCCGCTACAACACCCAGCCGTTGGTGATCCAGGGGCCGGGCGCGGGACCGGAAGTGACGGCGCAGGCGTTGCTGGGAGATGTGCTGGCGCTGGGGTGAGAACTCCTGCCTCCTCTCCCCTTTGGGGAGAGGATTGAGGTGAGGGGGCAGCTACTCACTCGCTGTCGCTGAATCCGATCGACGCATGCGTACCGTCGCAGAACGGCTTGTTCAGCGATTCGCCGCAGCGGCACAGGGTCATGCGGTTGCGCACTTCGTACTCGAACCCGTCGGCGCCGGTCAACTGCACGCCGCCACGCAACCAGATCGGCCCGGAGCAGTGCTGGGCGGGATCTTCGATCAGGGCGATCGATGGCTCGTACGCAGGCTCGATCGGTTTGCCGGTTTCATTGTCCCAGGCCACCAGCCGTCCCGACGGGCAGTCGCAGGTCTGGCTGACGAAATGCTTGCTGGCGGTGGGGTTGTCCGTTTCGTTGACCAGATTCCACACCTTGCCGCGCGGATCGCAGAAGCGCGCGAACGCGCACAAGCCCTCGACGTCGGTCAACGACATCGTCGGGCCGCGGATGACCTGGGCTTGTTCGAGATACGGCTCGCGGCTCGCGGTTTCGCTGCCGTCGAATCCGACCTTGGCATGCGTGCCATCGCAGAACGGCTTGTTCGCACTGTGGCCGCAGCGGCACAGTGCGTATTCTTCCTGCGCGGGATACGGCTGACCCTTCTGCCACTTTACCGATTCATCGGCTTCGTTGGTGCCGATGGTCTCCTTGTGCAGCGGGAGTCCGCCGGAGACGAGATAAGGGCCGTTCTTCGAAATCTTGACTCGCGCACCCACCGGCTTCTGCGGATTCATCTGACGTCCCTCGGTTGATCAACGTGAAGGTCACGATCCAAGGTCACTGTACAACTTGTGTTGTTGCAGGGGTAACGGAGGGAGTGTCCGAAAAGAAAAAAGCGCGCGGTGATCAGCCGCACGCTTTTGGGTTTGATCAAGGCATCGAAGCTCAGTGCCCGGTGATCCGTTCCGCCGTTTCTTCATCCGGCGGCACCAGCGGCGCCAGCGGATCGATGTGCGCTTCCAGTTGCGCCGCTTCCACTGATGGCGTGCGCCAGCCGGACTTCACGCCCCACAGGTAGAACACCAGGCCGATCACCGCGACCACGGCCAGATCGACGCCGTAGGACAGATAGCCCTGGCCGCCGAAGGTGGTGCTGCCGGCCCACGACACGAAGGCCAGCGTGGGCAGGTAGAACACCAGCCACCATGCGCCCTTCATCTGGCGGGCGAAGTCGTGCCAGCCTGCCTTGGCTTGGTAGTACAGATACACCGGCAGTGCCACGACCATCAGCAGGATGATCTCGCCGGTCAGCGGCCACTTGGCCCAGTACAGCAGCTCGGTCGACATGATGAAGGCGATGCCGGCGAGCACCGGCAGGCCACGCAGGCGCAGCGGGCGATGCAGATCCGGTGCGGTGCGGCGCAAGGTCATCACGCTGACCGGGCCGGTGAGGTAGGAGATGATCGTGGCCACCGAGATCACCGCCGCCAGCGTGCCCCAGCCGCGAAAGAAGAACAGGAACAGGAACGACACGGCGAGGTTCAGCCACATCGCCGGGCGCGGCACGCCCCACTTCGAATGCACGCGGCCGAGGATCTTCGGCAGCGTGCCGTTGCGTTCCATGCCGTAGATCATCCGCGCGGTGGTGGCGGTATAGGTCATGCCGGTGCCGCTGGGGCTGATGAAGGCGTCGATGTACAGCAGCATCGCCAGCCAGTGCAGGTTGACGATGATCGCCAGTTCGGCGAACGGCGATCGGAAGTCGATGCCGTGCCAGCCCGCCTTGGCCAGCAGGTCCGGCGGCACCGCGCCGATATAGGCGACCTGCAGGATGATGTAGACCACGGTGGCCAACAGGATCGAACCGACGACGGCGAACGGAATGCTCTTGCCCGGGTTGCGCGCTTCGCCGGCCAGGTTCACCGGGCTCTGGAAACCGTTGAAGCTGAACACGATGCCGGCGGTGGCGACCGCGGTGAGGATCGCAGCGAAATCGGTGGCGTGCGAGCCGCCGTGGATACCGACCGAGAAGTTTTCGGTATGGAAGCCGCTGGCGATCAAGGCTAGGCCGGTGGCGGCCGGCACCACCAGCTTGAACACGGTGATTGCGGTGTTGGAGTGCGCGAACAGCTTCACGCTCCAGAAGTTCAGCAGGAAATAGATGATCACCAGCACGGCGGCGATCGACAGGCCGATCACGCTCAACTCGCCGTGGCCGTCCGGCATGTGCATGTACAGATCGCGCGCCCACTGCCACGGCCACGAGGCCATGTACTGCACCGAAGCCTCGGCCTCGACCGGGATCACCGAGACGATCGCGATCCAGTTCGCCCACGCACCGATGAAGCCGACCAGCGAGCCGTGCGAGTAGTGGCTGTAGCGCACCATGCCGCCGGACTCGGGAAACATCGCGCCCAGTTCGGCATAGGTCAGCGCGATCGTCATGATGATCGCGGCACCGAGTACCCAGGCCCATACCGCGCCGGGGCCAGCCAGGCCGGCCGCCTTCCACGCACCGAACAACCAGCCGGAGCCGATGATCGAGCCCAGGCCAGTAAGCATCAGGGCGAATGGGCCGACGTCGCGGCGAATCGGACTGGATGAGGACATGCGAACTCCTGCGCGGGCGCTGGCAGCGCCCAAAGAAACCGATGGTTGCAGACTGGGCCGGGCGTGTCACCCGGCAAAGGTCAGGGGTGTCGGGTCAGCACTCGATCACGTTGACCGCGAGGCCGCCCCGGCTAGTTTCCTTGTACTTGTCCTTCATGTCGCGGCCGGTGTCGCGCATGGTCTTGATCACCTTGTCCAGCGAGACGCGGTGCTTGCCGTCGCTCTTCAGCGCCATGCGGCTGGCGTTGATCGCCTTGACCGAGCCCATCGCGTTGCGTTCGATGCAGGGGATCTGCACCAGGCCGCCGATCGGGTCGCAGGTGAGGCCGAGGTTGTGCTCCATGCCGATCTCGGCGGCGTTCTCGACCTGCAGCACGCTGCCGCCGAGTGCGGCAGTGAGGCCGCCGGCGGCCATCGAACAGGCCACGCCGACTTCGCCCTGGCAGCCGACTTCGGCGCCGGAGATCGAGGCGTTTTCCTTGTACAGGATGCCGATCGCGGCGGCGGTGAGCAGGTACTCGACGATGCCGTCGTCGTCCGCCTTCGGGCAGAAACGCAGGTAGTAGTGGCCCACCGCAGGCACGATGCCGGCGGCGCCGTTGGTCGGCGCGGTGACCACGCGGCCGCCGGCGGCGTTCTCCTCGTTCACCGCCAGTGCGTACAGATTCACCCAGTCGAGGATGGTCAGCGGATCGCGCAAGGCGGCTTCGGGCGCGTTGCGCAATTCCTCGGCCATCGCGGGAGCGCGACGGGTGACTTTCAATCCACCTGGCAATACGCCGGGCGAGCGCAAGCCGCGGTTGACGCAGTCCTGCATCGCCTTCCAGATCGTCAGCAGGCCGGCGCGGGTTTCCGCCTCAGGGCGCCACACGGTTTCGTTCGCCAGCATCAGCTGGGCGATCGTCATGTCGTGCTGCTTGCACAACGCCAGCATCTGGTCGCCGGTAGTAAAGACGTAAGGCTGCTCGGTGGTGTCGGCGACGATGCGGTCTTCCGCGGCCTCGTCGGTATTGACCACGAAGCCGCCGCCGACCGAGTAGTAGTCGCGCGTGGCCAGTTCGTTGCCGTCGGCATCGTACGCGCTGAAGCGCATGCCGTTGGTGTGGAACGGCAGCTTCTGGCGCTTGTTGAAGACCAGGTCGGCCTTTTCGTCGAACGCGATCTCGTGCTTGCCCAGCACGCGCAGGCGCTGCGTCTTGCGGATGCGTTCGAGCGTGGCGGGGATCTGGTCCGGATCGACCGTGTCCGGGTGCTGGCCTTCCAGTCCCAGCAGCACCGCCTTGTCGGTGCCGTGGCCGCGACCGGTCATCGCCAGCGAACCGTACAGTTCGGCGCGCACGCGGGTCACGCGATCGAGGACGCCTTTTTCTTCCAGCCAGCGCTCGGCGAAACGTGCCGCCGCGCGCATCGGCCCGACCGTGTGCGAGGAGGACGGTCCGATGCCGATCTTGAACAGGTCGAATACGCTGACGGCCATAAGGTGCTGCTGGGTAGGGGAGGAGAACCGGTTATTCTACGCGGCGTCCCCGCCTTTGGCAGTCCATTCGCAAGCGCATGTCCGACCTGATCCTGTACCAGCGCGATTACTGTCACCTGTGCGACCTGGCGCTGGCCGTACTCGCCGAGGCGCGTGCGCCCGATTTCGACAGCGTGTGGGTCGACGACAGCGTCGCGCTGGAGCAGCTTTACGGCACCCGCGTGCCGGTGTTGCGTGATGGACGCGACGGGCGCGAACTGGACTGGCCGTTCGATGCGGCGACGGTGCGTGCGTTTCTGCGGGTTGCCGGACCAGTACGCACGGTTTGATCAACGTCGACATGACCGCCCATGGCTTACAGACCAGCGGTCATGTGCGAACTCTCAGATACCGAAAAATGCCAGTACGCCGACGATGACGCCGATGCTGCCCATCGCAAGCACCAGTTTGCCCAGCCACTGCTTGCGGGTGAGCAGGGCGATCGCCGCCATGGCAATGCCGATCTGCAACAACATGGTGGCCTGCGCCCAGCGATGATGCTGGTGCATCTGCGCCTCGCTCTTTTCATCGAACTCGGTCGAGGCCTGTTCGAGCTTGTCGGCAGCGAGCTTGATCGAGGCTTTTTGGGCCTCGTAGCGCTTGACCTCGGCGGCGAAGAACGGCTTGCGCGCATCGCTGGACAGCTCCATGCCTAGCTCGCTCAGGTTCTGCTTGTTGCCCTTCGCCTGGTAGTAGTTCCACTGATTGGCCGCCTCGGTTTTCTTGATGGCGGCGTCGTTCTTGAACAGGGCAGCCTCGGCCTCGGTGGCGCCGGCCATGTACGAGAACATCGCGCCCAGCGTGGCCAGGATGGCGGCGAGCACCGCCAGCCGGCCGGCCATGCCCTGGGGCTCGCGTTCAGCTGCGTGGTCCATGTGATCCTCATGCACGCCGCGAACTTCGAATTCTTCTGACATGTCGGTCTCTGCTCAGCGAGCGGTGGTGAATGTGTGGATTCTAGGCGCAGTGGCTACGCGTGCGATGCATCACCTGGAAAATATTCGAAGTTCAGTGCGCGGTTCCGCGGTTCCGAAGGCGCCGCAGTATCTCCTCGCGCGCCTCGCGCAGGATCGAATCGCGGTTGAGGCTGGCGACGATGTCGGCGACCGCGCGCTTGGCGCCGGCTTCGCCCCAGGATTTGCCTGCGACCAGATAGCGTTCGGCGGCGCGGCCGATCAGCACGGTGGCGTACCAGCCCAGCGCGCCCTGCGCGGCGGCGGTGACCACGACGGACAGGCCGACACTCATGCCTTTCAATGCCGAGGCGACCAGCTGCATGCCCCAGATCGCACCCATCAAGGCGGCGAGCTGGGCGGAGATCACCGCCACCAGCCGTCCGGATTCGGCGCGGGTCAACGGCAGGCCGTAGACGCGCGACAGCTGCACCACCATCGCCGCGTCCAGCCCAGCGGCAGCGAGCAGGTCGGCGACAGGAATCGGGTTCAGCGCGACCGCCACGCCCTTGGCGATGCAGTAGTTGTGGATCAGCTTCGCCGCGACGGCCTGCCGTGTCTGCGCGATGCGTGCACTGACCTGGTCGGTGAGCCGGCCGGCGTACAGCCCGGCGTTGATCGCCGACAGCGTCTTGCCCTCGCGGGCGGCGATCGCCAGCAGCCGCTCGCGCAGCGCGGCGACATCCGGCGGACGCGCCAGCTCGTGCGACTGTTCGCGCCCAAGCGCGTCCACTTCGACCACGCGTTGCGTGGCCGGATGCGCGGCCACGGCAAGCACGTCTTCCGCGCGTACCAGCCCGGCCACGCGCAAACGCAGGTGCGCCAGCAGATCGGCCAGTTCGTCGGCGCCGTAACGGTCGGCCTTGTTCAACGCCAGCAGCAGCGGGCGCTGGGTGGCGGCGAGTGTCTTCAGCGCGTCGAGCTCTTCGCGGGTGAGGTCGCCGTCGCCGACGAAGATCACCAGGTCGCTGATCTCGGCGACCTCGAACGCGAGCCGTTCGCGTGCCTCGCCCTCCAGTTCGTTGATGCCTGGGGTATCGATCAGCACCAGGCCGTCGTGCTGCGCTTCATCGAGCGTCGCGTGCGCGGCATCGGTGGTGGTGCCATGCAGGACGCCGACGCTGAACGCCTCGCGGCCGAGCAGCGCATTGCCCAGCGCCGACTTGCCGGTGGACACGCGGCCGAATACCGCAACGTGAAGCTCGCCGCGTTCGAGTTTGTGCAGCATGTTTTCGATGCGGCCGAAATCGGATGCCAGCTCATTGCGCACCGAAGCCGGAACGGTCGGATCATCCAGCAGGCTGCGCAAGCTGTCGGCCACCCGCATTGGGCCGCTGGCGTCGGCGCGCGGCGGTGGCGTGGCTATCGAGCCGGCGGGCTCGGCCGAGAGCCAGCCGCGCAGGCGATGCCACAAGCTGTCATTCGGCATTGCGGCAGATGATTATTTCGGCTCGAGCTGAAGGTGCGCGGTGATCTGCACGGTGGCGCCGATCACCGAGGTGTCGGCGTAGTCGCCGGTGCCCACGCCAAAGTCGAGCCGCTGCACGTGCCCGGCCACATCCAGAGTGGAGCTGCTGGGGCTCTGCGTGCGGAACAGCACGCTCAGACTCACCGGCTTGGTCACGCCGCGCAGGGTGAGCTGGCCGTCCGCGATCACCAGGTTGCCGTCGTGGCGGAAACCGGTGGTGACGAAATGCGCGGTGGGAAACTTCGCCACATTGAAGAAGCTCTCACCGGGCAGGGCGCTGTCCTGATCGGCGTCACCGGTCTTGGCGCTGGCCAGGGTCACGGTCACGTCGAACTTCGCGTGGGCCAGGTCGGCAGGGTCATAGCTTATGGCTGCCGTCCAATTGCTGAAGCTGCCGGAGAACGCCGCGCCCTGATAGGAGCCCTGGAAGCCCAGACGGCTCAGTGCGGGACGTACGTTGTAGTCGGTGGCCGCGGCGGCGCATGGCAGCGCGAGGGCGAGCAGCAGGATGGCAAGACGTTTCATGGTTGTTCTCCTTCGGAAGTCGAACCGTTGCGCAAGCGCGCGAACGGCAGCATCCGGCGCAGCACGTTGTCATTGTCCGACAAATGATGCTTCAGTGCCGCACCGACATGCGCCACCAGTACCAGCAGCAGAAACCAGAACAGATATTCGTGCACGGCATGGGTGAAACCGCGCAGATCGTCGTTCTTCGCCACCAGCGCCGGCAGATTGAACAGCTTGAACCACTGCAGCGGCTTGCCGGTGACCGAGTTGAACCACCAGCCGCTGAGCGGCAGCGCCACGAGCAATATATACAGCGCACCGTGCACGGCTCGTGCAGCCCACTGCTGCCAGCGCGGTGCCGGCTCCTCGCGTGGGTGGCCGTCACCCCAGCGCCACAGCACGCGCAACAGCACCAGCGCCAGCACGGTCAGTCCGATCGACTTGTGCAGCGCCAGCCAGCCGATCTTCTGCATCGGCGACCGCGCCAGATCCATCAGCAGGCCGAAGATGCCGTTGCCCAGGATGGCCAGCGCGATGATCCAGTGGAAGAACTTGGCGATCGAACCCCATTGGCGATCATTGCTGCGCAGACTCATGGTTGCTCCTTCGGTGTGGGAATGGCGTGCTCGTCGCGGATGGCCTCCAGCTCCAGCCAGACGCCAACCTGCTGACCGATCGAGCCGGCGTTGGCGGTGATGCCGAAGGCCTCGCGATCCAGCATGGCGGTGGCCGAGAAGCCGGCGATGGTGTGCAGTCCGTAGATGGTGTTGGCGACGCGGTTGAATGTGAACGGAATGCTCAGCGGCTGACTGATCCCGTGCAGGGTCAGTTGGCCATGCAGCACGCCGTGATGATCGTCCGTGCGTTCGACACGGCTGCTGACGAAATGCGCATAGCGCTGGCCCGTGCAATCGAGCAGGGCCGGCTTGCACACGGCCTTGTTCCAGTCCGCGTCGCCCATGTCCACGCTGGCCAGATCGACATCCAGCTCGGTGGCGGCCGTACTCCAGTCGTCCGGATCGAAACGCAGCCAGCCCTTGGCGATGTGCAGCCGCCCGAACGGGCGCGAATAACCATCGTGACTGATGCTGAAGACGATCTGGCTATGCACCGTGTCATAGCGATAGCCGGCGCTGGCGGCATGCGCCGGTGCCAGCGGCAGCAGGAACGCCGCGAGGCACCACAACCAGACGCTTGAGCGGTAATGAAGCATGGGGCGAAGTCTGGCCGATCGTCGGCGGTGGTGCCAGCGTCGGTCGGGGAACGGAGGGTTTCCGTGGCCGAGCCAATCGGGAACGCCGGGGCTGCTTTCGCGGCAGCGGGTCGGCAGCGGCATCTCCGGACCTGCCGCCGGCGTTTATTTTCCGGCGTGATCGAACTTGCGGATGAAATCGCGCACCTGCGGATAGACCGTCTCGCGCCAGCGGCGGCCGCTGAAGATGCCGTAGTGGCCGGCGCCTTCGATCACCTTGTGCTCGCGTCGCTTGGCCGGGATGCTGCTGCACAGGTCGTGCGCGGCCTGGGTCTGGCCGAGGCCGGAGATGTCGTCCAGTTCGCCCTCGACGGTGAGCAGGGCGCTGCGCTTGATCGCGGCCGGATTGACCCGCTCGCCGGCGACGTCCCAGAGCCCGCGCGGGAGCAGGAACTGCTGGAACACCTTGTCGATGGTGTCCAGGTAGAACTCGGCCGGCATGTCCAGCACGGCGTTGTACTCGTCGTAGAACTTGCGGTGCGAATCGGCGTCGTCGAGGTCGCCGCGCACCAGGTCCTGATAAAAATCCCAGTGCGAGTTGAGGTGCCGATTGGGGTTCATCGCGATAAAGCCGGCGTGCTGCAGGAAGCCCGGATAGACCTCGCGGCCGTGACCGGGATAGTTCGGCGGCACGGTGTGGATCACGTTGCCCTTGAACCAGGACAGCGGCTGCGTGGTGGCCAGGTTGTTGACACTGGTGGGGCTGCAACGCGGATCGATCGGGCCGCCCATCATGGTCAGGCTGCGCGGTGTGTCCTCGCCGCGCGCGGCCATCAGCGACACGGCGGCCAGCACCGGCACGGTCGGCTGGCACACCGAGATCACATGCAGCGAACTGGCGCCGATATGCCGGATGAAGGCCTCGACATAGGCGATGTAGTCGTCCAGCCCGAACGTGCCGGCCGACGTCGGCACCATGCGCGCGTCGACCCAGTCGGTGATGTATACCTTGTGGTCGCGCAGCAGGGTGCGCACGGTATCGCGCAGCAAGGTGGCGTGATGGCCGGACAGCGGCGCCACCACCAGCACCACCGGGTCGTTCTTCATCTTCTCGATGGTGCCCGGGTCGTCGCTGAAGCGCTTGAAGCGCTTGAGCTGGCAGAACGGCTTGGCCAGGGCGATGCGCTCGATCACCGCGATCTCGTGATCGTGTGCGGTGGCGGTGTGCAGGTCGAATTCGGGTTTCTCGTAATCCTTGCCGAGCCGGTGGATCAGTTCGTAGCCGGCCGCCATCCGTTGCGCACTGGGCAGCTGCGCAAACGGGCTGCTGTTGTCGTTGAGCATGCGCGCGCTGGCTTGCGCGAAGTAGCTCAGCGGACCGAGCAACGAGCGCTGCCATTCATGGATTTGGTAAAGCATCGTAAGGGGATGACCGGAGACGAAATCGTTTCCATCTTAGCGCCGTTTCCCTTTCGCGTGTTGCGACGCCGCAAAGACCTGTGTCCAGCTCAATCAGTGACTTGGCGGCGGGGCCGGGCGAGGAATGGGGCGAGGAACCGGGCCATAGCGGCAGCGCAGCAGCACTTCGTCGACGCCTTCTGTGTCGCCCAGGCCTTCGCGCCATTGCAGCGGTTTCTGGAAGTGCAGGCCGAGCGGCATGAACACGCGGTTGTACCACCACATCGCGCGCTCGCGCCGATGGGTCAGATACCACTGGCCGATATCGAGCAGGCGCGAGGACTTCGGCTGCATGCCGTAGACCGCGCTGTGCTCGATGGTGAAACCGTGCCGGGCGAGTTTGGCGATGATCTGCGCCGGCTTGTAACGGCGGCAATGGCCGACGAAATCATCGAACGCGGTCCACGCTTCCGGATGCAGCGGCACCGACAGCAGCACGCTGGCACCGGGCGTCGCGACACGGGCCAGTTCGGCCAGCGCGCTGTCGTCGTCGGCGACGTGTTCGAGAATGTCGAGCGCGCAGACCAGCTCGAAACTGTCGTCGGCACAGGGCAGTGCGCCGATCATGCCGTGCACGGCCTTGGCGCCGCTTGCATGCAGCCGGTGCAGGGCGGCGTGGCTGAGGTCGACGAAGCAGGTGCCGTCCAGCGGCAGTCGCGGGCGCAGGCCAGGCGCCACTTCCAGTCGACGCGGCGCGGCGGCGGCGAGTTCGCGCAGCAGTGGCCAGGTGTTGAAGCGCTCCGGTCCGATCAGCTTCGCCGCGGCCCACAGCGATTCGTAGAAGCCGCGATTGGCGCGTATCAGTTCGGCGTCGTTGCGGCTTTCGGCGGGGCGTGGTGACGGCATCGTCGGATTGAACCCTGTATGCGCTGAGGGAAGTGTGAAGCGGGCGAGTTGCGGACACCGCGCCACCGATCAGTCATTCCAGCAGGCGAATCTCGGTATGCGCGGCGAAATCGTGCAAGGCGCGGCGGCGCGGATCGAACAAGGCCACCGCAAACCATGTCGTCCATGCGATCAGCAGCATCCACAGCGCTGCATGCAGGCCGATCATCGGTTCCAGCATCAGCAAGACCAGCGGTGCCGCTGCCACCAGCACGCGAATCAGCGATTGCTGCAGCGAGGGCGTGCCGCCATCGTCGCGAGTGACCCGGATGCGCCAGGGCCGCATGCCGACGGTCTGGCCGCCGCGGCGCCACGAACTGATGAAATACGCCATCACCACCAACGCCTGCAGCAGCTGATACCAGACGGGGACATCGGTCTTGCCCACGGTGTGGATCAACTGGCCGCCGGTGGCCAGCTGACACAACAGCCCCACCACCATCACGATCGCCACCACGATCAGCAGGTCGTAGATCAGCGCGAGCAGGCGGCGCCACAGCGGGCAGGGCAGATCGGTGGTGGCGAGGTTCGCGGGCATCGTGGGTCGGTCGCTTGCGTAGTGCGCGCGCAATGGCCAGCATCGTGCGCATGGAAAAAGAAGAAAGCCGCGCCAGTATCGCCGAAGCCGACCGGCAGAGCATCGCCGCGTTTGTGGAACGGGTGTGGTCGGAGGATGGTCTGGCCGATCGCACGCTGGAGGCGTACCGGCGCGATCTGGAAGCACTGGCCGGCTGGCTGGCAGGTCGCGGTCGCAACCTGCACACGGCACGGCGCGAGGATATTTCCGCGTACCACGGCGCGCAGTCCGTCGCGGTGCGCTCGATCGCGCGGCGGCAGTCGGCGTTCCGTCGCTACTACGCGTTTCTCGCCCGCAACGAGCCGGGCTTTGCCGATCCGACCCTGCTGATCGAGCGTCCGAAGATGCCGCGCAGCCTGCCCAAGGCGCTGGCCGAACGCGAGATCGAAGGCCTACTCGACGCACCCGATACCACCACCATGCTGGGCCTGCGCGATCGCGCGATGCTGGAGCTGATGTACGCCTCCGGCCTGCGCGTGTCCGAACTGGTCGAGCTGCCGCTGGCCGCGCTGAATACGCGCCAGGGCGTGCTGCGCGTTACCGGCAAGGGTGGCAAGGATCGGCTGGTGCCGGTCGGCGAGCTGGCGCTGGAGCGTATCGGCACGTATCTCGCCGACGTGCGACCGCAGCTGGCGAAAGGTCGCCAGCCCGCGGCGCTGTTCCTCAGCAAGCGCGGTGAAGGCATGACCCGGCAGATGTTCTGGACCCTGGTGAAACGCTACGCGCTGAAGGTCGGCATCAACCCGAAACGCATCTCGCCCCACGTGCTGCGCCACTCGTTCGCCACCCACCTGCTCAACCACGGCGCCGACCTGCGCGCTCTGCAGATGCTGCTCGGTCACAGCTCACTCAGCACCACGCAAATTTATACGTTGGTGGCTAAGGAAGGCCTGAAGCGGCTGCATGCGCAGCATCATCCGCGAGGGTGATGGATGATGCTCTGCACCTGAAACCGAACGAGCTGTGCAAGCTTGCGTTGAATCACCCGGCCCGCGATTTTGTCGACTCGCAGTGGCGATCGTTCGCAAGAACTTGCTGGTTGACAATGAAGCCACTTGAGTTGGAACCTCGACGCACGGCCTGAGCGCAACGCCAGGTAAAGGGGAACATCGATGCGTATCTGGCAAGGGATCTGCCTGTCGGCAGTGCTGCTGTTTTCGTTCGGTTCGCTGTGTCACGCGCAATCGACGCCCCAAGAAGATGAATACAAGCAGCTCATCCGGGTCAATGAAGACATCCAGCCACTGGGCGAGCACCCGTTTGGCGAGAACATCAGTCTCTACGACGGATCGCTGTCCTTTACCCAGACGGACATCAGCTTGGCGGGCACGGGGCCGCTGCTGCAGCTGGTTCGTCAATTCGATGCAGAGGGTGACCGGCCCAGCAGGGCATCTGGCGACAGCCTCTTTGGCGACTGGGCGCTAGTCCTTCCCCACCTGGAAACGTTCACGGCGGGCGTTCCCCCCTCGGCAAGCAACCCGAACGGCTCGCCGATGTGGAACTACAACCCGTATACCCAGCTGCCGCAAAAAATCTACGGCTGGCAGATCGACAACTATGCAGCGCCGGGCATCGATCTCAATGCACGATGCAGCCACTTCGACGTGCCTCCCACGTTCGTCAGACAGCTGGGTGATCCCGCGCTTTCACCATGGGATCCCGATGAGTGGTGGAAGGGTTATCACCTCGTGCTCCCTGGCGAATCAAGCCAGGACATGCTCTCCAATATCGATACCTCGACGAATGGCACCTATCCGGCGGTCACCAAGAGCCATTGGCGCTTCAGCTGCCTTCCGACCACGTCGAATGGCCAGCCCGGTGAGGCTTTTCTGGGGCAGGCGCCTGACGGTACGAAGTACTGGTTCGATATGTTGGTTTATCGTGGCGCAGGAGGCATGACACGGCCGCTCTATTACAACGGGGCCAGTGTGGATTCGCATTCCTCCACTATGGTGGCCTTTGCCAACACGTCCATCGAAACGCTCATCAGCGTGTTGTCCGGCTCGACCATGGCGCATGCCATGTTAAACCACGATACCATGTCGCGAAGCTTGGGCATGTTACTGGTCACCAAGGTCCAGGATCGATTTGGCAACACGCTCAACTACAGCTATGACGTCAACGGCTATCTGACGGGCATCACGGCGAGCGATGGTCGCGCGCTCAGTGTGACCTACGTGTCAGGTACTGCTCGCATTCAGAGTGTGACTTTGCAACCCTCGTCTGGCGCCGCCCGGACCTGGACTTATGCCTATAGTCCCTGGACCCTTGGCACCTCCCTCAATGCCGTCACCCTGCCCGATGGCACCCAGTGGCGCTACAACCTGACAGGTTTCGATGCGGCGACCCTGTCTTCCAGCGGCTTCTCCAGCTGTATCACACTGGCGGTTCCCGCCAACCTCGGTCCGACGACAGGCACGATCGTCCACCCTTCGGGGTTGACGGGAACCTTCACGATCGCGCCGATCAAGCACGGGCGATCATGGGTGCCGCGTGGTTGCGTGGGTACTCAGTCCGGTGATCAGAACACCGGTGGCAGCTATTCGAATGCACCCGATGCCTGGTACAGCTTCACAGCCACTCAGCGGACGCTTTCTGGCGCAGGCTTGCCGACCTTGACGTGGGCTTACAACTATTCGCCGGCCAACGACAGTTGGGGTGATTGCACCGGGAGCTGCCCGACCACGATCTGGACGGATGTGGTCAATCCGGACGGCAGCACGGTGCGAAATACCTTCAGCAACCGCTACGACATCACGGAAAGCCAGCTGCAGCGCACGGACTACTATGCGGGTGCGGCAGGTTCATCTGCCTTGCTGCGTTCGGAATCCAGCAGTTATGCGCCGCCGACCACCGCATCACTGCCCGCGGCGGCTGGCGGCAATTTGCTGGATATCCTCAATGCCGACCAGGTGACTAAATATTCACCGCTCAACCAGCGTGTCATCACACAGGACGGCGACACCTACACCTGGCAGGCGGAGGCGTTCGATGTCTATGCCCAGATAACCCAGACCAAGCGCTCCAACTCGATTGCCGGGCAAAGCCCGATCGAAGAGGCGACCACGTATCTCAACGACCCAGCCCTGTGGGTGCTGGGCCTGCCGCAACAGGTAACCAACCTCACCACCGGCGAGGTCGAGAGCCTCAACACCTACAACACCAGCAACGACACGTTGCTGACGCGCGCCCGCTTCGGCCAGCCGCTGATGAGTTACACGTTCAACAGCGCCGGCCAGCTGGCCAGCTTCACCGACGGCAACAGCCACACCACCAGCCTGAGCAACTACAAGCGCGGTATTCCGCAGACGATCGGTTACCCCGACAGCACCAGCGGGTCCCTGGTCGTAGACGACTTCGGCCAGATCGGCAGCATCACCGATCAGGCGGGACACACCACCAGTTACAGCTACGACAGCATCGGCCGCATCACCGGCATCACCTATCCCGGCGGCGACGAAGTGGCGTGGTTGCCCAAGACCTTCGCTTACGACTTCATCACCAGCGATGAGCGTGGCGTGTCGGCCAATCACTGGCGCCGCACCACCACCACCGGCAGCGCGGTGGGCGTGACCTACTTCGATGCGATGTTGCGTCCGGTGCTCAGCGACAGCGACATCGGCGCCAGTGTGCAAGCCAGCACGTTGACCACTTACGACAGCAAGGGGCAGAAGACCTTCAGCGCGTACCCCAGTGCCAGTGCACTGACCTTCACGCTGACGCCCGCTGCCGCCGGCATCAAGGGCGTCGCCACCGCCTACGATGCGCTGGAACGGGTGACCCAGACCCAGCAGGATTCCGAGCTGGGCACGCTGACTTCCAGCACGGCGTACCTGTCCGGCGCACGGCAGCAGGTCACCGACCCCAAGGGCAACGTCACCACCACCAGCTACCAAGTGTTCGATACCCCCAGCTACAGCGCACCGATCCTGGTGCAGGCGCCGGCCGGCATCACCCAAGCCATCGCCCGCGATCTGTACGGCAACCCGCTGTCGATCACCCAGTCCGGTTTGTACGGCACCGAAAGCGACAGCGTCACCAAGACGCTGACCTACGACAGTTATCACCGTCTATGCCGCACCACCGAGCCGGAAAGCGGCAGTGAAGTGATGGCCTACGACGCCGCCAACAACCTGGCATGGAGTGCGCAAGGTCTGGCCATCACCGGCACCGGTTGCGGGCAGGAGCAAGTGGCCACGGCCGCCCAGACCGCGCGCACCTACGATGCGATGAATCGGGTGCTGACGATCGCGCCGCCCGCCGGCACGCAGAGCACCCAATACCACTACACGCCGCTGGGCCAGCCGGACAGCGTGGTCTCGGGCATCAGCACGTGGACGGCGGCATACAACTTCCGCGGCATGCTCACCGGCGAGAGCCTGCAGCTGACCGGCCAGAACGCGTGGGGCATCGGCTACGCCCACGATGCCTACGGCAGCCTCAGCCTGATCCACTACCCCGATGGCGAGAACGTCAGCTACGCGCCCGACGCGTTGGGCCGTCCGACTCAGGCCGGCAGCGACGCCACCGGCATCAGCTACTTCCCGAACGGGCAGGTGGCGCAGTTCACCTACGCCAACGGCACTGGCTACGTAGCCGCGCAGAACGCGCGCCAGATGCTCAGCAATTTCAGCTACGGCGCCGGCAGCACGGTGCAGCTGAGCGAAGACCTCAGCTACGACGCCAACGGCAACATCACCACGGTGGCCGATCTGGCCAGCGGCCCACGCGCCAAGTCGTTTGGTTACGACGCGCTGAACCGGTTGACCAGCGCCAATGCGGCTGGCCTGTGGGGCACTCAGGCGTACACCTACGACGCGCTCAACAACCTGCGCACGCTACAGAGCGGCAGCCAGACGTCCATCTATAACTACGACACTACCAACAAGCTGGCCAGCATCAGCAGTGGTGGTACCACGCTTGCCAGCTACCTCTACGACAGCCGCGGCAATGTCACCAGTAAGAACGCGACCACGTTGGTGTTCGATCAGAAGAACCAGCTGACCCAGATCCCCGGCAGCGATGCGTACGCCTACGACGCGTCAGGGCGGCGTGTGTCGAAGACGGTTGGTGGTGTCACGACGTATTACTTCTACAACCAAGCCGGCCAGCTGATGTATCAATGGGCGCCGGGCAGTGCGCTGTCCACCAGCTTCGTCTACCTCGGCACCAAGCTGGTCGGAGACAATGAAACGATCGTGCTGGGTGCGCCGGCCACGATCGGCTTCGACGCCAACCCCAACAACGGCAGCTACACGGTGAGCTGGGGTGCGGTGACTGGCGCCACTAGCTACCTCCTGCAGGAAAGCGCCAACGGTGGCGGCTGGACCACGGTGTATAGCGGCAGCGCCGTGAGCAGTGCCCTGAGCGGTCGGGCGGGCGGTAGTTATGTCTACCAAGTAGAGGGCTGTATCGGCACCACCTGCGGTGCGTGGACCAGCTCGGCCACGCTGGGCGTGCGTCCGATCTTGCCGACGGTGACCGTCCCCAGTGGCACCATCAACGGTACCTACACGGTGAGCTGGACAGCACCGGCGACCGCCAGTGCATACATGGTGCAGGAGCGCCTCAACGGTGGCGCGTGGACTACCATTGCGGCCAGCACCGCGGCCAATGCGATCAGTCGTCCGGGCACCACCAGCGGCAGCTACACCTATCAAGTGGCGGCCTATAACAGTTACGGCACGCGTGGCTGGGCCGGGTCCAATGCGGTCACTGTCGACACTACCTACGGTGTGCTGCCGACCGCGCCGGCCAGTTTGACGGTGCCGGCCAGCAGCAATACCGGCAGCGCTACGTTGAGCTGGGGAGCCTCGAATCTCACCACGCGCTACGTGGTCGAGCAGAGCAGCAACGGCGGCACCAGCTGGACGGGTATCTACAACAGCAGCGGCACCAGCACGGCACTGTCGGGGCTGGCTGATGGCAGCTATGTCTTCCACGTGCAGGCCTGCAACACCTACGGCTGCAGTGCGTGGACCGCGGGTAGCGTCACGCTGGTGGTCACGCATCCGCCGACCACCGCGCCGACGGTGAGTGCGCCAGCCAACAGCACCAACGGCAGCTACACGGTGAGCTGGAGCGGTGTCGCTGGTCCGGTCAGCTACACGCTGCAGGAGCAGGTCAACGGCGGCGGCTGGACTACCATGCAGACCAACGGCATGACCAGTTGGAGCACCAGCGGCCGGGGCAATGGGACCTACGGCTACCACGTGCAAGCGTGCAATGCGGGCGGTTGCGGGCCGTGGAGTGCGGTGGCGAGTACGACGGTACTGTTGGTGCCACCGGTGCCAGCCAGCATCAGCGTGCCGGCGACCAGCAACGGCCCCATCGCCGTCAGCTGGGCGGCCAGCGCCACAGCGACCATCTACGGTCTAGACCAGAGCATTAATGGCGGTGCTTGGGCGCAGGTGTATGCCAACAGCGCGACCAGCACGACGGTGACGGCGGGCGCGTCCGGCAGCTACAGCTTCCGCGCGTATGCTTGCAATGCAAGTGGCTGCAATGGCTACGCCACCAGCAGTGCGGTAGCAGTCACGATCCCGCCGGCCAGTGCGCCGAGCCTGAGTGTGCCGGCCAGCAGCAACTCTGGCAGTTACACCGTGAGCTGGGGCGGGGTCAGTGGCGCCACCAGCTACACCTTGCAGGAGCAGGTCAACGGCGGTGGTTGGACGACGGTGCAGGCCAACGGCAGTACGAGCTGGAGCACCAGCGGCCGGGGCAACGGCACGTATGGCTATCAGGTGCAGGCGTGCAATGCCGGCGGCTGCGGGCCATGGAGTGGCACAAGCAGCGTCAGTGTCCTTCTGCTGCCGGCAACGCCGACGGGTCTCTCGTCGACGCTCTACGCCACCTTTTATTCAGACACTCGCCCTCCAAAGACCGTCTACACGCTGACCGGGTCCTGGTCTGGTGTGGCAGGCGCGACGAGCTACAACTTCCAGTATTGCCAGCCAAGCAGCTCCTGCTACACAACGAACACCACGGCCACATCCATCCCCGAGTTCACCGTACAAGGTGCGACCGTCTCGGTAGCGGTACAGGCATGTAACGCGAGCGGGTGCTCGGCGTGGAGCGCGTCGGTGACACCGACCACGGTGAACCAGTGAGGACAAATCACATGAAAGGACGCATCTTCAAGGTCGTTGCTGCCGTGCTGTGGATGCTTTGCCGCGTGGCACATGCCGGCACGCACCACTATTACTACACCGACCCGCAGGGCACGGTGCTGGCCAAGGCCGATGCCAGCGGCACCATCATCGCCACCTACGACTACGCGCCCTACGGCACAGCGGTGGCGAGCATGAGCCCGGCGCCGAACGGGCCCGGGTATACCGGGCATGTGAACGATCCGGATACTGGGCTCGTGTATATGCAGGCACGCTACTACGATCCCAGCGTGGGACGGTTCTTGAGTACGGATCCGGTGGGGCCAAGCCCTGGGAGTTTGTTTCACTTCAATCGATATGACTACGCCAACAACAATCCGATCGTCAATGTTGATCCCGATGGACTCTCATCGACGAATGATGGTTGCATGGGGAGCATGCAATGCATAGCGGAGGGCAGCGGTGGCGGTGGCGGTGGCGGTGGCGGTAATGGAGGCGCCCCCCGATCATCGCAAGCTCCAATTATCGGAAAAGGCCAAGTCTCGAGTAAGACCCCGACGCACGCCTCTACATCAGAAAGAATTGCTAAGGCGATGGCGGCGGATCCAAATAGAAAGGCGGTCTATCTAAATCGCTCTCTTAGAACAATTACGGGAGATAAAGCTGCACCAAATATCAGGCCTGATGTGGCAGGGGTTAACCATGACGGCACTATAGACATGGCGGAGGTCACTTCTGCAGGCCAAACTGACGCAAGTCAGGTTGAAAAACTAGCTAGTGCTAGATCAGCCTTGGGGCAGGGAGGGCAAAATATTGTTGTCCCCCCGGATGAGACTGGCGTTGGGGTGGGTCTCCGCGGCACGACTATGGAAGCATTTGGTGCTATTGGAGTAATTGAAATGATCTTTCATGCCTATGTAGACTACAAAGTGGATCAAAGACAACACCCGAACGAAACTCCAACGCAAAGAGACCAAAGAAAACAATTCGAGGCGGCATGTGCCGAGCAAAGATGCATATGAAAACTTCCAAAAACGTAGTTGTACTTTACGACTGGAATGGAGATCTAACGATAAAGGATCTGTGCGGATCTATTGCTTTTTACTTGCCCGCTTATTATGCATCGTTAGAACATAACGGCATTATAAAATATAACAAAAAACAAAATAGCTATAAAAACTTATCGAAAAATGATCTTCCAGAGTCTGGCAAGCTGGAAATTTACGGATCATTAAAATCTAAAAAAGATTTGAGCAACTGGGGTGCATATTTTTTTTATGAACAATCAGACATAAATTCAACAATTATTCTTTGCGGCGATTTCTTGACGCCAGATTTAGTGTTCAGCTGGCTTGAAAAAATTTCAGAAATTACGCGCGTCGGTTATGGTTATATGGAAAGATGTTCTCTCGATTCAAATCCCATCTTAGATGCCTTTGGAGTTACATTCGGATACCCGCAAACGCACGAAGAAAAAGAAAAAGCTACACAAGATTCACGTTGGTTTGAAGAGCGTCTATATATTTCTGGCGAAAGGAAAATGCGGCACCTTAAAGGTATGTTTCGATCTATCTATGAAGTTAATATCATTAACGATCAACATCTTTTGTTTAAAGTAGATGGTTTTTCGTTGCAACACCATTTAGATATAGATCCTAGTTATGGTCGTCTTATCCATTTGAGTAAAGGTAGCTACATGTGGATCGTTTCTAACGAATACTTGAGTCGTATACGAAGCGCATTTGAGTTAGCGGGTGGCCTCATATGACAAAGTAGACAATGAAGTCATTATGCCGCTGGATTGTCAGTTACTGTACCTGCTTTGGAATACCCCGCGACAATTGCCGCCGAACGGTGTTCGGTCATCGCTGTACATGTGTCTGGTACTCACTGATCGCGGCCACGGCGTTGAACGCAGTCGCCTGCCATGCTTTCGAGCAGCAACCACACAGGCGGAGCAATGCCGCAAAAACTGACTACCGCTCACGATTGGGAAGTGCGGAGAGTTGCTCGTGTAGTATCGACTCTTGCTCCTCGGAGGAAACAAAGGGGTCAGAGACATTTTTCGACGATCGGTGATGACTTGAGCTGATGGTTGGGAGTGTTGTTGGCTGCGAGGATGAGTTATTCGAACGATGGCAGCAGGCCGTCATGCCGCGTCAGCCACGACTTGATTTACCTGGAGTGCCGCAGCATGTGATCCAGCGCGGCAACAATCGGCAGCCTTGCTTTTTTCGCGAGCAGGACTATCGCTGTTACCTCACCCAACTGAATGATGCGGCGCGGTCCCATGGCTGCCGGATCCATGCCTTATGTCCTGATGACCAATACACGTGCATCTGCTGATGACACCGGGCGCTGCAGGTGCGGCTGCGCAGACGTTAGGTTAGGTTTTGTTTCGCTACATGCTCTTCCGCGCCAAAGCGCAGTGCCTTACACATCCGCCCACATGCGTAGCAGGTTCGCATGCGACTTGCTGATGGCGTCGAATGTCGCGCTTTTGCCTTCGCGGCTGAAGATCTGCCGTTTGGCGTTGTCCAGGTCCCACAGCAGTTCGCGTTTGGCGGTATCGCGCACCTGGCTCTGCACCCAGATGACGGCGGCGTAGCGCGCGCCCTGGGTAATCGGGGTGACGTGGTGCAGGGAGTTGGCCGGGTAGGCGATGGCGGATCCGGCATCCAGCTTGAAGCCGTATTCCATGCCATGGGCATCGACCACCAGATCGCCGCCGGTATAGGTCTTGGGATCGGACAGGAATACCGTGATCGCCACATCGCTGCGCACCGCGTTGCCGATGCCGCCCATCACCGGCGCATCGACATGCGGCCCATAGGTCATGCCGACGTCATAACGATTGAACAGGACCTGGGTCGTTGCGGTCGGCAGGGTCGCCATTTGCAGCATGGCACTGCGCAGAAAGGCCGCGCTCACGATGTCCTGCAGCTTGGCGTAGCTCTCGCTGTTGATGTCGATCTGCAGGTTTTTCTTGACCTCGCGCGCCGACCAACCGGCCGTGCTGGCGCCGTCGACGAACGCAGCGCCCTGAAGTCCGCTGCGTATCGTGTTGAGTTCTTCAGTGGTCAGTACGTTGGGTGCACAGATGATCACGATGATTACGCCTGGCAGTTCAAGTCGTTGAATGTGGAAGCCGGTGCGCCGAATAACTATGGCGATGAGCCGTTCTGGGCACTCGAATCGTGGAAATCTACCATTGAACGGAGGCCCGTATCACGTTGTGCGGATGCTCGGGCTGGCTTCCCGCCTTGATAGCCGCCTGGCGTCGCTTGCGCTGCACGACGGTATCGGCGGCTGCGTGCTCGCCCAGCATGACTCCCGCCATCGGGCTTTAGGGCGCCCGAGGAGCGTTCAGCCGCCTGTGCGAGAATGCTTGCTTGACCGCTGGCACCACGCGCGCGGAACGGATCGGACGAGGTTGATGGCGATGTTGAAGAAACTGTTGCTGGCGCTGTGCATCGGCGGGCTTTCCCTGAGTGCCTGTGCGGACGAAAGCGGTGCAACGCCGGTCGTCGGTCCCGTGGTCACCCCGGCTGCCGCGCAGATGGTGCAGCAGGCGGTCAAGGGCCTCGCGGCGAACATCAAGATCGACTCGATCGAACCGGCGCCGATGCCGGGTTTCTATCAGGTGATTGCCGGCGGCCAGATGATCTACGTCAGCGCCGATGGCAAGTACCTGATGCATGGGGATCTGATCGACCTGGGCAAGCACCAGAACCTCGGCGATGCCGCCTGGTCGCGCTTCCGCAGGGACGAACTGGCCAAGGTGCCGGCTTCCCAACGCATCGTGTTTGCGCCGCCGCATCCGAAGTACACGATCAGCGTGTTCACCGACGTCAACTGCGGTTTCTGCCGCGCGCTGCACGAACACGTGGCCGACTTCAACAAGCAAGGCATCGCGGTGGAATATCTGGCCTGGCCGCGCGAAGGCGTGACCACCACGGCAGGGCGGCCCACGCCGACCTATACCGAGATGGTCTCGGTGTGGTGTGCCAGCGATCGCAAGGCGGCGTTCACCGAGGCAAAGCAGGGGCATGTGCCGAAACCCGCCACCTGCACCAATCCGGTCAAGGATCAGTTCGACCTCGGCCTGAAGCTGGGCGTCAGCGGCACCCCGACGATCATCGGCCCGGACGGCAGCACCCTGGGCGGCTATGTCACCCCGGAACAGCTGCTGCAGGCGCTGCAAAAAGGCGGCTGAGCCTCCCGTCGGCCGGGAAGGCCGTGTGGCGCGGCTTTCCGTCCACGGTTATGCCGTATTGCAGCATCGGCTAGAATAGGCGTTTCCTCCGCATAGCAGCCGTTCCCCGCATGATCGCACTCGACGGGCAGAGCGCCCTCTCGCCGTTTCGTCTCGAACGTCTGAATGCCCGCCTGGATGCCCTGCATCGTGGCGTGCGCGTGCAGGCCTCGTGGTTCGTCTATTTCATCGACGCCGATACCGTACCGGAAGGTGCGCTGCGCCAGCGACTGCTGAGCGTGCTGGAAGCAAAGGACGCGAAGCCCGAACCGGCCACGCTATGGGTGGTGCCGCGACTGGGCACGATCTCGCCGTGGTCGAGCAAGGCCACCGACATCCTGCACGGCGCCGGCTTCGACGTGCGTCGGGTCGAGCGCGGCCTGGCCTGGCAGGTCGCCGGCCTGCCGCCGGCCGAGGCGCCGGATCACGTGGCGATCTTGGCGGTGCTGCATGACGCGATGACGCAGTCGGTGCTGGAACGCATCGAGGATGCGCAAGGCCTGTTCCTGGCCGGCTCGCCCGGCGACCTGGTACATGTCGCGCTCGCTGCCGATCCGCAGGCGGCGCTGGCCGAGGCGAATGCTCGGCTGGGTCTGGCGCTGGCCGACGACGAGATCGAATACCTGGTCGCGCGTTACGCCGAGCTGGGCCGCGACCCGACCGACGCCGAGCTCTTCATGTTCGCGCAGGCGAACTCCGAGCATTGCCGGCACAAGGTGTTCAACGCCAGCTGGACGGTCGATGGCGCGGAACAGGACAAGACCCTGTTCGGCATGATCAAGCACACCCATCAGCATTCGCCGGCGCATACCTTGTCCGCGTATTCGGACAACGCCGCGGTGATCGAGGGCAGTGTCGGCAAGCGTTTCTTCGCCGATCCGGCCGATGGCGTGTGGCGCGGTCACGAGGAACGCATCGACTACGCGATCAAGGTGGAGACGCACAACCACCCGACCGCGATCGCACCGTGGCCCGGTGCGGCCACCGGCGCCGGCGGCGAGATCCGCGACGAGGGTGCGACCGGTCGTGGCGGCAAGCCGAAGGCCGGCCTCACCGGTTTCTCGGTGTCCGACCTGCGCATTCCCGGCCATCCGCAGCCGTGGGAAGTGAATCGTCCGCTGCCGCCGCGCATGGCCAGCGCGTTCGAGATCATGCGTGACGGCCCGTTGGGCGCCGCCGCGTTCAACAACGAATTCGGCCGGCCCTGTCTGGGCGGCTATTTCCGCAGCTACGAGCACGAGACCGGTGAAGCCGGCCTGCGTCGCGGCTATGACAAGCCGATCATGCTGGCCGGTGGCCTGGCCAACCTGCGCGCCGGCGATGTGCTCAAGCGCGCAGTGCAGCCTGGCAACAAGGTGATCGTGCTGGGCGGCCCGGCGATGTTGATCGGGCTCGGCGGCGGCGCCGCCTCATCGGTCGCCGGTGGCGCCTCCAGCGCCGAGCTCGACTTCGCCTCGGTGCAGCGCGACAACGCCGAGATGGAGCGGCGCTGCCAGGAAGTCATCGACGCCTGCTGGGCGCGCGGCGAGAACAATCCGATCGTCAGCGTGCACGACGTCGGCGCCGGCGGCCTGTCCAACGCGATTCCCGAGTTGCTCAACGACGCCGGTGTCGGCGGCGTGATCGACCTGTCGAAGATCCCCTGCGACGACCCATCGCTGTCGCCGATGCAGGTGTGGAGCAACGAGTCGCAGGAACGTTACGTGCTGGCGATCGGCCCGGAGAACCTGGCCGAGTTCGAGGCGATGTGCGTGCGCGAGCGCTGCCCGTATGCGGTGGTCGGCGATGCCACGGTCGAACGCCAGCTGGTGCTGACCGATCCGTGCCGCGACCTGACCGTGATCGATCTGCCGATGGACGTGCTGTTCGGCAAGCCGCCGCGGATGCATCGCGACGCGAAACGGATCAAGCCGCGCATCGACCTGCTGCCCGACCTCACCGGCATCGGCATGGACGAGGCGCTGCTTCGGGTGCTGCGCCTGCCCACCGTGGGCAGCAAGAGTTTCCTGATCACCATCGGCGACCGCACCGTCGGCGGCCTGAACCATCGCGATCCGATGGTCGGTCCGTGGCAGGTGCCGGTGGCGGATTGCGCGGTGACCATCGCCGACTTCAACGGCTATGCCGGCGAGGCGATGGCAATGGCCGAGCGCGCGCCGGTGGCCTTGCTAAACAGTGCCGATGCGGCGCGGCTGGCGGTCGGCGAGGCGATCACCAATCTGGCTGCTGCAAAGATCGACAGCCTTGGCGAGATTCGCCTGTCGGCGAACTGGATGGCGGCAGTGAACCATCCGGGCGAGGACGCAGCGTTGTTCGATGCGGTGCAGGCGATCGGCATGGAGCTGTGCCCGCAGCTGGACATCTCGATCCCGGTCGGCAAGGACTCGCTGTCGATGCAGACCGTGTGGCAGGACGGCAACACGCCGCAGCGCACGGTATCGCCGGTGTCGCTGGTGATCACCGGCTTTGCCCGCGTCAGCGACGTGCGCCGCACGCTCACGCCGCAGCTCAAGCTCGATCGCGGCAATTCGGAGCTGTGGCTGATCGACCTGGGTGCCGGACGTGACCGTCTCGGCGGTTCCGCGCTGACCCAGGTATTCAACCGCTCAGGTGGCGTGCCGCCGGATCTGGACGACGCCAAGCGACTGAAGGCGCTGTTCGAGCTGGTGCAGGAAGCGAATGCGGGCGGCCTGCTGCTGGCCTATCACGACCGCTCCGACGGCGGTGTCATCACCACCTTGCTGGAGATGGCCTTCGCCGGTCACTGCGGCCTGGAGATCCAGCTGGAAGGTTGGGCCGAGGCGACGCTGCGCGCGCTGTTCAACGAGGAACTCGGCGCGGTGATGCAGGTGGCCGAGGCGAACCGCGAGGCGTTCGAGGCGCTGCTGGTCAAATACAACCTGGCCGGCATGAGCTATCGCATCGGTCGGCCGAAGGAGAAGCTCGGCATCAAGCTGTTTCTCGGCGCCGACACCTTGTTCAAGTGGAACTGGAGCACGCTGTTCAAGGCGTGGAACGAGACCAGCTACGCGATGCAGCGCCTGCGCGACAACCCGCAGAGCGCAGATGCCGAGCACGAATGGCGGCTTGACGATGCCGATCCGGGCATCACGCCAAAGCTCACCTTCAACCCGGCCGATGACGTGGCGGCGGCGCTGATCAACAGCGGCGCGCGTCCACGCATCGCGATTCTGCGCGAGCAGGGCGTCAACGGTCAGGTCGAGATGTCGGCGGCGTTCACCCGCGCCGGTTTCGATGCGGTCGATGTGCACATGTCCGATCTGGCCAGCGGCCGGATCAAGCTGGCCGACTTCCGCGGCTTCGCCGCATGTGGAGGCTTCTCCTACGGCGACGTGCTCGGTGCCGGTCGCGGCTGGGCCACATCGATTCTGTACAACGAAATGCTGCGCGCGCAGTTCGCCGCGTTCTTCGCCGACCCGACGAAATTCGCGCTCGGCGTGTGCAACGGTTGCCAGATGCTGGCGCAGCTGAAGGAGATCATTCCCGGCGCGCAGCACTGGCCGAAATTCCTGCGCAACGCGTCGGAGCAGTACGAGTCGCGGCTGGTCACGCTGGAGATCCTCGATTCGCCGAGCCTGTTCTTCAAGGGCATGACCGGCTCGCGGATTCCAGTGGCGGTGGCGCACGGCGAAGGCCGGGTCAGCTTTCCGCAGGCGTGCAGCCCGTCCAAGTCGAGCGGTGCGGTGCGCTTCGTCGACAACCGCGGCAAGCCGACCGAGAACTTCCCGCTCAATACCAACGGTTCGCCCGGCGGCCTGGCCGGCTTCACCGCCGCCGATGGCCGCGTGACGATCATGATGCCGCACCCCGAGCGCGTGTTCCGCAGCGTGCAGCTGAGCTGGCATCCGGAACAGTGGGGCGAGGATTCACCGTGGATGCGCATGTTCCGCAACGCGCGCGTGTGGTGCGGCTGATCGCGCATCGCGTGACACGCGACTGAGCCATGGCCGCCTCGCGCTGGCCTGGCTGGAACATCGTGTTGCCGGCGCTGGCATGGACGGTATTGCTGGGGCTGCTGCCGTGGTGGCTGGGTCTGCCGCTGCTGTTCGCGCTCGCGGCTGCGACGCTGCTGCTGCAGCATCGACTGGCTGGCGAGCATGCCGCGTCGATCCGGCGCGGGCTGCGCTGGGGTCTGCCTGGCGTGTTGTTCGCATTGCAGCGGGCGCTGGGTGGCGATGCCTTTGCGTGGGGCGCGGCCCTGCTCGGTGCGCTGGCTGGCTACACCTTGCTGGCGGGACTGGAGACATGGCTGGATCGGGCACAACGTCGCGATCCGGCTGCTGCGATGTCCGCCGAATGGCCCGAGCTGGCGATGGCACCGATCGGTCCGGCCGCGGAAATCATCGAGCTGCAGTTGCCGATCTGGCAATCGGCCGATGAGGGGCTGATCGATCCGCTCGCCCAACGCGTGGAATATCGCGGCGGCAACTTCCTGTTTGCCGACGGTAGCGGCGTCGATGGTGTCGGTCCGCACGCGACGTTCAGTCCGGCGGGGCGCTGGTTCGTGGCGCGCATGTCGAACGACCGTGGCGTCGTGCTGCGGGACCGCGAACGCCATCGTCAATATCGCCTGCGCGGCTGGCAGTTGTGCGGCTGGTATCGCGAGCAACCGTGGTTGAACCGGCGCGAGGACGACATGCCGCTGGCGTTGCCGGCGGTGCTGGGCCAGGACGACGAAGATTGAGCGCGAGCATCGTTCGCGCTCGATCATCCCGATTATTTCCCGGCAAGCGGTGTTCCCGCCGCGCATCTCCGCGCATAATTGCTCGGTGAATACTTCGGCCAACCATCGCTCGCCGTTTTCGTTGGCGCTCAGCGTGATCGTGGTGTCTGCCGACAGCGGCCCGGCGTTGCGCGAATGCGTGCGCAGCGTGCTGGCCAGTTCGTTGTCGCTGGAACTGATCCTGGTCGACAACGCCTCGCGTGATGGTGTGCCGCCGGCGACCGAGCGCGCGCATGAGCGCGATCCGCGGCTCAAGGTGATCTACAGCCACAAGAATCTCGGCTTCGGCCCGGCGGTGAATCTTGCGGCGAAGCAGGCCAACGGCCACGCACTGCTGATACTCAATCCCGATTGTCTGCTGCGCGACGACGACTTGCATCGCCTGCTGGCGCTGCAGGCCAGCAAGCCGAAAGCCGGCCTGATCGGCGCGGTGGTGTGCGATGCCGATGGCCGTCCCGACCCCGCATCATGGCGACGCGACCCGCTGCTGCTGCGTTCGCTCAACAGCCTGCTCGGCCGCCCCGGCGAGACGGTCAATGTGGAGCAGGAGATCCCCGCCGAGGTGATCGAGGTGGAGGCGGTGTCCGGTGCGGTGATGTTGATGACGCGTGCGATGTTCCAGCGTCTCGGTGGCTTCGACGAAGGTTATTTCCTGCATTGCGAGGATCTGGATCTGTGCCGCCGCGTGCGCGACATCGGCTATCAGGTGCTGCTGGCCGGCGATGTCCGCGTGCTGCATGGCAAGGGCAGTTCCAGCCGGCATCGTCCGGTGTTCGTCAGTCGTTACAAGCATCGCGGCATGTGGCGCTGGTTCCGCAAGCACGATCCGGCCGCGCGCAAGCCGCTGGTGGCTGCCGCGGTGTGGCTGGGTATCTGGGCGCACTTCCTGTTGAAGATTCCCGGCCAGCTGTGGCGGCGGTTGCTGCGTCGATGACGGCGTCGCGACGGATTACCGCGCTGGCGACGATCGGTCTGCTGGCGATGACCGCGGTATGGGGCTCGACCTTCGTGCTGATCAAGAACGTGGTCGCGCGCATGCCGGTGGCGGATTTCCTGGCTGTGCGTTTTGCCATCGCCGCGGTGGTGATGGTGGCGCTGTTCGCGCGGCCGGTATGGCAGCTTGGCCGCAAGCAGGTCATGCGCGGCCTGCTGCTCGGCGTCGTCTACGGCGCGGGTCAGCTGCTGCAGACCTGGGGGCTGTCCCTGATCGCGCCAAGCGTCAGCGGTTTCGCCACCGGCATGTATGTGGTGTTCACGCCGATCCTTGCGATGCTGCTGTTGCGCCAGCGCATGGCCGGCGCGGTGTGGCTGGCCGTGCTGCTGTCCACCGCCGGGCTGGCGCTGTTGTCGCTCAACGGCGTCTCGGTGGATCTTGGCGTGTGGCTGACGCTGGCCTCGGCGGCGCTGTATGCGCTGCACATTGTCGGACTCGGCCAATGGTCGCGTCAGGGCGAGGCGTTCGGCATGTCGGCGGTGCAGATGGTGGCGATCGCCGTGGTCTGCCTGCTTGCCACTGCGCCGCACGGACCGATGCTGCCGCCCGATCGCAGCGCGTGGTTCGGCGTGCTGTACATGGCGCTGGTCGCCGGCGCCGGCGCGATGCTTATGCAGACCTGGGCGCAGTCGCACCTGCCGGCCACCCGCGCGGCGATCGTGATGACCACCGAGCCGGTGTTCGCCGCCGCATTCGCGGTGCTGCTGGGCAGCGACGTGCTGAGCTGGCGCATGCTGCTCGGTGGCGGGCTGATCCTGGTCGCGATGTATCTGGTCGAACTGATGCCGCGGCGCGGCGACATCGCCGGCGAGTTGCCGGCCGAGGCCGTGCACCACGAGGTGTGAGCGGTTTCAGCCGGGGTTGCGTGGCTGCAGTGCGATGCGCACCAGATAGACGATGATCGCCACGTTGCCCACCAGGGTGGCCAGCTTGAGCCAGCCGAAGTGGTACAGCGTTTCGTACAGCTCCAGCGGGATCAGCGAGCCGGTGGCGATCACCGTGAACCATTCGGCCCAGTGCTTGCCCAGCCACAGGCCGAAGCCCTCGATGGCGAACAGCACGGCATAGCCCAGTGCAACCAGTCCGATCGCGACGAACTTGCTCGGCCCGAAATCCTGCAGCAGGCCGACCAGCTTCCAGCGCAAGCCATTGCTGTCGACCAGCGAAAGGTGTTCCAGCCAATGCACCAGCCGCTCGAAGTTCTGTTGATGATCCAGATGAAACGCGGCGATCGCCACCAGCAGCAGGCACAAGGTCTTGATGATCTCGTAGATCGCAATGACGCGCAGGCCGGCATGGCGCGCGGCCGGTGCGGCGACGGGTAAAGCGTTCTCGCTCGGGGGCATGATGGGAAACGGGATAGGTAGTCCACCCATTGTCTCAGCCTGGGCGGGAATGGCCAGTGCGCATTGGCATGGGAATCCGATGCGCAGCACTGGCAGCTTTTGCGGGAGCGGCTGAAGCTGCTCCCCCATGGAACTTTTGTTTCAGCAGCAGCGCCCGCCGGTGCCTTTGTAGCGCGCCACCTGCCGTTCACGGAAGAACTCCTTGTAGCTGGGTACCTCACGCTCCGGGTGATGCTCGCGCAGATGCTTCACGTAGGCATCGTAGTCGGGTACGCCGCAGCAGAGGCGGGCGGTTTGCACCGCCCACTTCCAGCTGGATTCAAGCGCCCGCATCGGCCTGTTCATGACGGCTTCCTCATCAGCTGGCGACGCTGCTCAGCGCCACGTACGGTTCTTCGTGCGCGGTCGGGTGGTTGGTTTGCCAGGCACGGATCAGCGCGCGCAGCGAGAAGCCGAACATCGTCACGATCAGCAGCATGAACAGCCCGGTGAGCGCCATGTCGACGTAGTTGTTGGTGACGATCTGCTGCATCGCGGCCGGCGTCTTGGCCGGCGCCAGCAGCTTGCCGTCCTGCATCGCCTGCGCATATTTCTGCGCGGCGGCGGTGAAGCTGATCGGGCCGCTGAGTTTCTCCCAGCCCGCGGTGAGCGTACACACGATCAGCCAGATCGCTGGGATGCCCGGCACCAGCACGTAGCGCTCGCGCTTGAGCTTGACCACCACCACGGTGGCCAGCATCAACGCGATCGCGGCAAGCATCTGGTTGGCGATGCCGAACAGCGGCCACAGCGTATTGATGCCGCCAAGCGGATCGACCGCGCCCTGGTACAGGAAGTAACCCCACAGGCCCACGCAGATCGCGGTGGCGAGCAGGTTGCCGGTCCACGATTCGGTGGCCTGCAGCGGCTTGTGAATCAGGCCGGCGATCTCCTGGATCATGAAGCGGCCGACACGGGTGCCGGCGTCGACCGTGGTAAGGATGAACAGCGCTTCGAACAGGATCGCGTAGTGGTACCAGAACGCCATCATGCCGCCGCCGGGAATGATGTTGTGCAGCAGCTGCGCCATGCCCACGGCCAGGGTCGGGGCGCCGCCGGCGCGGCCGAGGATGCTGGATTCGCCGATGTTCTTCGCGGTCTGCAGCAACTCGTCCGGGGTCACCACGAAGCCCCACTGGCTGATCGTGGTGGCAGCTTCCTGCACGGTGCTGCCGATGATCGCGGCCGGCGAATTCATCGCGAAGTACACGCCCGGATGCAGCGAGGCGGCGGCAATCAGCGCCATGATCGCCACGAACGCTTCCATCAGCATGCCGCCGTAGCCGACCATGCGCGCCTGGCCCTCGTTGGCGAGCAGCTTGGGCGTGGTACCGGAGGCGATGATCGAATGCCAGCCGGACACCGCGCCGCAGGCGATGGTGATGAACAGGAACGGGAACAGGTTGCCCTGGAACACCGGGCCGGTGCCGTCGATGAACTTGGTCACAGCTGGCATCTGCAGGGTCGGCGCGGCAAGGAAGATCGCCAGCGCCAGCAGCGCGATGGTGCCGATCTTGAGGAAGGTGGACAGGTAGTCACGCGGTGCCAGCAGCAGCCACACCGGCAGCACCGAGGCGCAGAAGCCGTAGGCGATCAGCAGCCACGCCAGTGCCTTCGCATCGAAGTCGAACAGCGGCGCCAGCGTGGCCGAATCGGCCACGGTCTTGCCGAACGCGATCGAGGCCAGCAGCAGCAGCAGGCCGATGATCGACACTTCGAGAATGCGGCCCGGGCGGAACCAGCGCAGGTACACGCCCATCAGCAGCGCGATCGGAATCGTGGCAGCCACGGTGAAGGTGCCCCACGGGCTGTGCGTGAGTGCCTTGACCACGACCAGCGCCAGCACCGCCAGCACGATCATCATCAGTACCAGCACGCCGAACATCGCCACCACGCCGGCGACCGGCCCCAGTTCCTCGCGCAGCATGTGGCCGAGCGAGCGGCCGTCGCGGCGCAGTGAAAGTCCCAGGATCATGAAGTCCTGCACCGCGCCGGCGAATACCACGCCGAACAGGATCCACAGCGTGCCTGGCAGGTAGCCCATCTGCGCGGCCAACACCGGGCCGACCAGCGGGCCTGCGCCGGCAATCGCGGCGAAGTGGTGGCCGAACACCACCCACTTGTCGGTAGGCACGTAGTCGAGACCGTCGTTGCGCAGCACCGAGGGCGGTGCGCGGCTGGGGTCCAGCTTCAGCACCGAGTGCTCGATGAACTTGCCGTAGAAGCGGTAGCCGATCACGAAGATCGAAATCGAGGCGGCGACCAGCCAGATCGCGTTGATCGGTTCGCCGCGGCGCAACGCGACCACGCCCAGGCAGAACGCGCCGACGATGGCGATGGCGACCCACAGAATCTTGCTGGCGGGACTCGGCTTGGGTATGGCTGCTTGCATGAGTGGCTCTCCTCGGCAATGCAGCAAGAGTCGCCCCGTCGGCGGCAAGGGTCAATGCCAAACCGGGCCCGCCGGTATTAGCCATTGGTCGAATGCCACGGCCCGGGCGGGCACTCCGACGATTTGCGGCGGGGGTACACTGACCGCTCCATCGCCTACAAGGAGTTCGTCATGCGTATTACGGTTCGTCATGGCCTGCTGGGCCTTGCTCTTGCGGTTGCCGCGCTGCCGGTGATTGCCGCCGGTACCGGTCAGTTCAAGGACTTGCTGAACAAGGTCAAGTCGTCGACGCACGTTTCGAATTCCTCACTCGGCAGCAACCTGCCGGACAGCGATATCGCTTCCGGCCTCAAGGAAGCGCTGGCCAAGGGCACCACTAATGCGATCAACAGTCTCGGTCGCGACGGCGGTTTCTGGAACAACAGCAAGGTGCGCATTCCGCTGCCGGGAAAACTTGAGCAGGCCGGCAAGCTGGCGAAGCAGCTGGGGCAGGGCGACAAGGTCGACGCGTTCGAGCTGAGCATGAATCGTGCGGCGGAGAAGGCGGTGCCGCAGGTCGCGCAGATCTTTGGCGACGCGATCCGCAAGATGACGCTCAGCGATGCGCGCGGCATTCTCACCGGCGGCGACCATGCGGCCACCGATTTTTTCCGTCGCGTCGCCGGTGATGCACTGACCGCACGCATCCATCCGATCGTGGCCAATGCCACCAACAGCGTCGGCGTCACCCAGAAATACAAGGCGTTTACTTCCGGCAGCGGTGGCGGAGCACTCGGTGGTGCGCTCGGTTCGCTGGGTTCACTCGGCTCGCTCGGTGGTGGCCACAAGGCGGGCAACGGCAACAGTCCGCTGGATCTGGACGACTACGTGACGTCGAAGACGCTGGACGGCCTGTTCACCGAAATCGGCGATCAGGAGCAGTCGATCCGCCACAACCCGGGTGCACGCACCACCGACCTGTTGAAGAAAGTGTTCGGCGGTTGAACCCGTGTTGAACCCGCTTGCGGGTTCAACAAAATCAATACCGCGCCCTGGCCGTCAGCTTTTTGCAGTTGAATCACCCACAGCACGGCTTGCATCAGCTCCGCACAGCCCATAAATCGCCAGACAAAGGTGATTTGAAATCGAGGCCCCACATGATCCGCGAAATCCTGAAGATGGGCGATCCGCGCCTGCTGCGCATCGCCCCGTTGGTGCCCACCGCGATGCTGGGCAGCGCGGAACTGGACACGCTGATCGCCGACATGTTCGACACCATGCACGCGGCCGACGGTGTCGGTCTCGCCGCGCCGCAGATCGGCGTCGACCTGCAACTGGTGATCTTCGGCTTCGACAGCAACGAGCGCTATCCCGACGCGCCGGCGGTGCCGCGCACCATTCTGCTCAACCCGGTGATCACGCCGCTGTCGCAGGACATGGAAGAAGGCTGGGAAGGCTGTCTGTCGGTGCCCGGACTGCGCGGTGCGGTGAGCCGCTACTCGCTGATCCGCTACGAAGGCATCGATCCGCAGGGTGTGCGCATCGAGCGCACCGCCGAGGGGTTCCATGCCCGCGTGGTGCAGCACGAATGCGATCACCTGATCGGCCGCCTGTATCCCTCACGCATCACCGACTTCAGCAAGTTCGGCTACACCGACGTGCTGTTTCCCGGGCAGGACATGGGCGCGGATGAATGATGCCGCTTTGCGGTTGGGCGAATCGAGCGGCAACCGGCTGCATGCCAGTTTGATCTGCTGCATCAGCGGGTGATCGGCGTTGCGAGGCAGCTTGCCCGATATCGCCGATACCTCTCCGGCATGATGGGCGATGAGCACGCTCAAACCGGCTGCGGATGCAGCATGAACCAGCCGAGAAAGGCCGCGCCGGCGATGACGCAGTAGACCCCGAACGACGCCAGCCGGCCGCGCCCTTCGAAGTAGCGCATCAGGAAACGGATACTCAGCCACGCGGCGATCGTCGTCAGTACGCCGCCCATGAGTGCGTCGGCGAGCTGGTCCGGTGCATGGAAGAGCTTGGGTACCTCGAGCAGGCCGGCAGCGAGGATGATCGGTGTACCCAGCAGGAACGAAAATTCGGCGGCCTTTTCCGTCGTAAGCCCGGCGGCATTGCCTGCGATCATGGTCAGGCCGCTACGCGAAAAGCCCGGGATCAGCGCGCCGATCTGCGCCAGCCCGACCAGAAACGCCTGTCGGAATGTGAGCTTTTCCGGTGCGCGATGAACACGCGAACGCTGCAGCCGGTCACCGAACCACAGCAGCGCGCCGTTGACGATCAGCGCGATCGCGACAATCCGCAGGTCATGGAACAGGCGTTCGAGTCGTTTTTCCAGCAGCAGGCCGATCAGACCGGCTGGAATCGTGCCGATGACGAGTGCCCACATCATGTGGCCGTCATCGTTGCGGCGCCCGCCAAGCGAGCCGAAAAAGCCCCGGATCAACGCGGCCCAGCGCGCGCGGAAATACCACAGCAGCGCGAGGGCGGTACCCAGATGCAGTGCGACGAGGAACGGCAGCAGTTGCGGCGCATGCTTGTCGATGTGCATGCCGAACAAGGCGGGAACCAGCAGCGTATGGCCGAGGCTGCTGACGGGAAAGAGTTCGGTGACACCCTGCAGCACGCTCAGGAAGATCAAAAACCAAAGGCTCACGCGTCGATCCTTTTGTAGGTGGACAGCAAGTATGACGGTGCCGTGATGGCCGCATCATGACGCTGCCGATCCGCTTGCCTGGCACGCGGCACTCCAACCATTATCGCGATTCACGGCGAGGGATGGTGATTGCATGAGGCGGATGGCAGCTATGACTGGAACGGATGCAGAAGCGGCTGGCCTGAGGCCTCGCAATCCCGGCATCGACCTGCTGCGTGGCCTGTCCATTCTCTTCGTCATCCTCAATCACCTCGGCCTGCGCATTCCGCTGAAGAAGACCGCGCTGGCCGATGTGCTGCCGCCGTGGTTTCTGAGCCGGCTCAACTACAACGGCTACGAGGCCGTGTTCGTGTTCTTCGTGATCTCCGGTTTCCTGATTGCCGGCAATGCGCTGCAGCGTTGGGGTGGCCTGGAGCGGATCGACTTGCGTGCGTTCTACGCGCGTCGCTTCGCCCGCATCGTGCCCTGCCTGCTGGTGCTGCTTGCCGTGCTCGCCGTATTGCATCTGCTGGCGGTGCCGGATTACACGATCGCTCGCCCCGGCCAGTCCCTGCCGGGTGCCATCTGGGCTGTCATCGGCCTGCATCTGAACTGGTACGAGGGGCACACCGGTTACCTGCCGGGCAACTGGGACGTGCTGTGGTCGCTGTCGATCGAGGAAGTGTTCTACCTCGGCTTTCCGCTGGCTTGCCTGCTGACGCGGCGACGCTGGGTACTGGTGCCGCTGCTGACCTTGCTCGCGCTGTCGATGCCATGGACGCACGCCGCCTTGCGCGGCAACGAGATCTGGCAGGAGAAGGCCTACCTGCCAGGCATGTCGGCGATCGCGACCGGCGTACTCGGTGCCTTGCTGGCAGCGCGCTCCCGCATGCTTCCGGTGCGCACGATCACCTTGCTGGGCTGGCTGGGTGCGATCGGCCTGGTGGCGACGACGATCGACGGTGCGCTGATGTGGCATCTGCTGCGCGACGGCTACATGCTGATGCTGGCGCTCTCTGCGCTGTGTCTGCTGCTGGCCTGCGAGCAACGCCAGCGCCGTGGCGACTGGCATGCCTGGCGCGGTTTGGACTGGCTGCGTTCCTGGGGGCGGCTCAGCTACGAGATCTATCTCACCCACATGTTCGTGGTCTTCGCGATGGTGCGCCTGTTCAAACTCGCCGGCGGTGACATCCAGCTCGGCTTCCTGTGGTATCTGCTGACGCTGCCGTTGTGCTGGCTGCTCGGTGCGGCGGTGGAGCGCTGGCTGTCGATGCCATGCGAGCGCTGGCTGCGTCGTCGGCTGACCAGGCCGACGCGCATCGAGCCGGCTGCATCACATCCAACAACCGTTGAACTCCCGGTAGCGTAAGCTGCACGAGGGCGGCTATCCGTCCGGGAGAAGTTCGGTGAAGAAAGAAGATGAAACGCACATGCAGATTGTCTCTGCGGATATCAGTTCGGAATCGCTGACCGGCATGGTGATCTTCCGGCCGCATTGCGTATCGCGTACGGGCCGCAACGTGGCTGATAGCAAGACCGGAAACTGGTATGCCTTGCGGCCCGCCGAAGTGCGCAGCTTTGCGCGCGCACTGCTGGATGCGGCCGATGCGCTGGATCTGAAGGCGAAGATGTTGCAGGCAGCGAAGATGGCCGCGGGCTGAAGTCTTTTTGCGGCCGGCCGGCGCGCAATGTGCTCAGCCGTGCCGGTACCGATTGATCGTGTCGCGCAGTTCCCGGGTGGCCGTGCGTGCGGCGTCAGCGAAATCCTCGCCGTTGCCGGCGTACAGAATCGCGCGTGAGGAGCTGATCATCAGTCCGCTGCCGTCGTTCGTGCGGCCATGGCGCACCACCGCTTCCACATCGCCACCCTGCGCGCCGATGCCGGGCACCAGCAAGGGCACGTCGCCGACCAGCGCGCGTACTTCGGCCAGCTGCTCCGGCCAGGTGGCGCCGGTGACCAGGGCGCAGTTGCCGTTCGTGTTCCAGTCGCGCGCGACGATCTGCGCCACGTGCTGGTATAGCGGCCTGCCGCCTACGTCGAGATCCTGCAGGTCGGCGGCACCGGGGTTGGAGGTATGGCACAGCAGGATCACGCCCTTGTCGGCGCGGTCGAGGAACGGCTGCACCGAGTCGCGGCCGAGATAGGGGTTCAGCGTCACTGCGTCCGCGCCGTAGCGATCGAATGCTTCGGTGACGTAATGCTGCGCCGTGCTGCCGATGTCGCCGCGCTTGGCGTCGAGAATCACCGGCACGCCCGGATGCCTGTCGTGGATATGCGCGATCAGTCGCTCAAGTGCATCTTCCGCACGCAGCGCGGCGAAGTGTGCGATCTGCGGCTTGTACGCGCAGACCAGGTCGGCGGTGGCGTCGACAATCGCACTGCAGAATTTGAATGCCGCATCCGGCTTGCCACGCAGATGGGCGGGGAATTTTGACGGTTCCGGATCGAGGCCGACGCAGACCAGCGAGTTGTTGCGGACCCATGCCTGTTGCAGGGCTTGCATGAAATGCATCGGAATCTCCTCGCTGCTTTGTCCCTCTCCCCAGCGGGGAGAGGGAGTAAACGTCTTACGCCAGCTTCTTGTACTTCACCCGATGTGGGCGGGCGCCCTCATCGCCGAGACGACGCTTCTTGTCGGCCTCGTACTCGTTGTAGTTGCCGGGGAAGAACTCGACGTGCGAATCGCCCTCGAACGCCAGGATGTGCGTGGCGATGCGGTCGAGGAACCAGCGGTCATGCGAGATCACCATCGCGCAGCCGGGGAACTCCAGCATCGCGTCTTCCAGTGCGCGCAGCGTCTCGACGTCCAGATCGTTGGACGGTTCGTCGAGCAGCAGCACGTTGCCGCCCTGCATCAGGGTCTTGGCCAAGTGCAGGCGGCCGCGCTCGCCACCGGACAGGCTGCCGACCATCTTCTGCTGGTCGACGCCCTTGAAGTTGAAGCGGCCGATGTACGCGCGCGATTGCAGTTCGTACTTGCCAATGGTGATGATGTCGGCACCGTCGGAGACTTCCTGCCAGACGTTCTTGTTCGGATCGAGCGAGTCGCGCGACTGGTCCACATAGGCGAGCTGCACGGTGTGGCCGAGCTTCACTTCGCCGCTGTCCGGAGCTTCCTTGCCGGTGATCAGCTTGAACAGCGTCGACTTGCCGGCGCCGTTCGCACCCATCACGCCGACGATCGCGCCCGGCGGCACCTTGAACGAGAGGTCGTCGATCAGCAGGCGATCGCCGAACGACTTGCTGACGTTCTTGAACTCGATCACTTCCTGGCCCAGGCGCTCGCCCGGCGGGATATAGAGCTCGTTCGTCTCGTTACGCTTCTGGTATTCGACCGAGTTCAGTTCCTCGAAGCGGTTGATACGCGCCTTGCCCTTGGACTGACGGCCCTTGGCGGCCGAACGCACCCACTCCAGCTCGCGTGCGAGGGCTTTCTGGCGGCCCTTTTCGGCGGCTTCTTCGCGGGCGAGACGCTCGCTCTTCTGTTCCAGCCAGTCGGTGTAGTTGCCCTTCCACGGAATGCCGCGGCCGCGATCGAGTTCCAGAATCCACTCGGCGGCGTGCTCGAGGAAGTAGCGATCATGGGTGACCGCCACCACGGTGCCGGGGTAGTTCTGCAGGAACTGCTCCAGCCAGTCCACCGACTCGGCATCCAGATGGTTGGTCGGCTCGTCCAGCAGCAGCATGTCCGGCTTGGACAGCAGCAGGCGGCACAACGCGACGCGGCGCTTTTCGCCACCGGACAGCGGCCCGATCTTGGCTTCCCATGGCGGTAGGCGCAGCGCGTCGGCGGCCACTTCCAGCTGGCGCTCAAGTGCGTGCGCATCGTTTACAGCGAGGATGTTCTCCAGCTCCTGCTGCTCCTTCGCCAGCTTGTCGAAATCGGCGCCTTCCTCGGCATAGGCGGCATAGACCTCGTCGAGGCGCTTCTGCGCATCGAAGATCACCGCGACACCTTCCTCGACCGCCTCGCGCACAGTCTTCTCGGGGTCCAGCTGCGGCTCCTGCGCCAGATAGCCGACCTTGATACCCGGCTGCGGGCGGGCCTCACCCTGGAAGTCGGTATCCACGCCGGCCATGATCTTCAGCACCGTGGACTTGCCCGCGCCGTTGAGGCCGAGCAGGCCGATCTTCGCGCCGGGGAAGAAGGACAGCGAGATGTCCTTGATGATCTGGCGCTTCGGCGGGACGATCTTGCTGACCCCGTTCATGGTGTAGATGTACTGCATGGAACCTCCGAAGGCGTGCGCCGCGCCGCCTCGGTGAGGCCGGCACGGGAAAGGGAATTCGTCAAACCGCACATTATAGCGGCTTGTGGCGTCGCGCCGATGGCGCTGCCCGGATTGGCTTGGCGGTGGCCGCAAACGCCCGGCGGCGCTACACTTTCCGGCTAAACCGCTCCCCACCTGTCGAGGCCAGAATGTTTCCGAAGAACTGCACGATCGCCGGTTATGACGACGAACTGGCCAAGGCCATCGCCGATGAAGGGCAGCGCCAGGAAGATCACGTCGAGCTGATCGCTTCGGAAAACTACGCCAGCCCGCGGGTGATGGAAGCGCAGGGCTCCAAGCTCACCAACAAGTACGCCGAAGGCTATCCGGGCAAGCGCTACTACGGCGGCTGCGAGTACGTGGACATCGCCGAGAAGCTGGCGATCGAGCGGCTGAAGCAGTTGTTCGACTGCGATTACGCCAACGTGCAGCCGCATTCCGGTTCGCAGGCGAACCAGGCGGTGTACCTGGCGCTGCTGCAACCGGGTGACACCATCCTCGGCATGAGCCTGGCGCATGGCGGCCATCTCACCCACGGCGCCAAGGTCAATATCTCGGGCAAGCTGTTCAACGCGGTGCAGTACGGCGTCGATGCCAATGGCATGATCGACTACGACGAGGTGCAGCGCCTCGCCAGCGAGCACAAGCCGAAGATGCTGGTCGGCGGCTTCAGCGCCTATTCGCAGGTGGTCGACTGGGCGCGCATGCGCCAGATCGCCGATTCGGTCGGTGCACTGTTCTTCGTCGACATGGCGCACGTCGCCGGTCTGATCGCCGCTGGTGTCTATCCGAGCCCGCTGCCGCATGCTCACGTGGTGACATCCACCACCCACAAGACGCTGCGCGGACCGCGCGGCGGCATCATCGTTGCGAAGGGGGCCGGTGAGGAGATCGAGAAGAAGCTGCAGTCGATCGTGTTCCCCGGCATCCAGGGCGGCCCGCTGATGCACGTGATCGCAGCCAAGGCGGTCGCATTCAAGGAAGCGCTGGAGCCGGCCTTCAAGGCCTACCAGACCCAGGTGGCGAAGAACGCCAAGGCGATGGCGAAGACCTTCATTGCACGCGGCTACAAGATCGTCTCCGGCGGCACCGAAAGCCATCTGATGCTGGTCGACATGATCGGTAAGGACGTCACCGGCAAGGATGCGGAAGAGGCGCTGGGCAAGGCGCACATCACCGTCAACAAGAACGCCGTGCCGAACGATCCGCGCAAGCCCTTCGTCACCTCCGGCCTGCGCGTCGGTACGCCGGCCGTCACCACCCGCGGCTATCTGGAAGCGGACTGCATCGAGCTGACGAATTGGATCTGCGACGTGCTGGATGCGCCGAGCGATGAGGCGGTGATCGCGAAGGTGCGCGATGCGGTGACGGCTCAGTGCAAGAAATTCCCGGTATACGGTTGATTCGCCGAGGATGCATTGCCCCTTCTGCCAGCACGAAGACACCCGCGTGATTGATTCGCGGCTTACCGATGACGGCGCCAGCGTGCGTCGTCGGCGTGAGTGCGAGCAGTGTGGTGAGCGTTTCAACACGTTCGAGACGGCGGAGCTGAAGCTGCCGACGATCGTGAAGAGCGGCGAGCGGCGCGAGGTGTTTGACGAGCGCAAGCTGCGGGTGAGTTTCGAACGTGCGCTGCAGAAGCGGCCGGTGGCCAGTCATGACGTGGACGCTTCCGTGCGAGCCATCATCAACGACCTGCGCCGCAGCGGCGAGCGCGAAGTGCCGTCGCGCCAGCTCGGCGAACTGGTGATGCGCGAGCTGAAGAACCTCGATCAGGTCGCCTACGTGCGTTTCGCCTCGGTCTATCGCAAATTCGAGGACGTGCAGGCGTTCCGCGAGGAGATCGAGAAGCTGGAGCGCGACCTGCCGGGGTTGGAGAACCTGCAGCTTTCGCTGCTCGGCGAAGGCGACATCAAGCGCGGCAAGAAGAACTGATTCACGCGGCGTCACCGCGGCTGGGCGCTTCTGCCAGAATGTTGCGCATGTCCACGACCTTGCCCTTCTTCAGTGCGCTCGATCACGAGTACATGGCGCATGCCCTGCGTCTGGCCGAGCGTGGCCTCTATACGACTCAGCCGAATCCGCGCGTGGGTTGCGTGATCGCACAGGGCGACGAGGTGGTCGGCACGGGGTTCCACCAGCGTGCCGGCGAGCCGCATGCCGAGGTGTACGCGTTGCGCGAAGCCGGCGCGCGTGCGCGCGGCGCCACGGCTTACGTGACGCTGGAACCGTGCGCGCATCACGGCCGCACACCGCCGTGTGCGGAGGCGCTTGTTGCCGCGGGCGTGGCGCGTGTCGTGGTCGCGGCGGAGGATCCGTTTCCGCAAGTCGATGGTCGTGGCATGGCCAGGTTGCGCGCCGCTGGCATCACCGTCGACGTCGGCCTGCTGCGCGAGGCCGCGCGCGAGTTGAACATCGGTTTCTTCAGCCGGATCGAACGCGGCCGCCCGTTCGTGCGGGTGAAACTGGCGATGAGCCTGGACGGCCGCACTGCGCTGGGCAATGGCGAATCGAAATGGATCACCGGCGAAGCCGCGCGCACCGACGTGCAGCGCTGGCGCGCACGCAGCTCGGCGATCCTCAGCGGCAGCGGCACCGTGCTGACGGACAACCCCAGGCTCACGGTGCGCCTGCCGCAAGGCCAAGAATTCGCCCCACCGTTGCGCGTGCTGCTCGATCGTCAGCTGCACACGCCGGCCGGTAGCCAGGTGCTGGATGGCTCGACACCGACCCTGGTGCTGCATGGTGCAGCGGCGGTCTGTGCGGACGATCGCTTCGAGCGGGTCGAGCGAGTCGCCGTGGCCACCCAGAACGATGCGCTCGACCTGCGCGCCGTGCTTGCCCTGCTCGCGGAGCGCGGCTGCAACGAAGTGCATGTGGAAGCCGGCCCGATCCTGTGCGGTGCGCTGTTCGCCGCCGGCCTGGCCGACGAACTGCTGCTGTACATCGCACCACTATTGCTGGGCGACGCTGCACGTCCGCTGCTGCATTTGCCCACGCTCGGCGACATGGCGGAGCGCTGGCAGTTGCAGGTGATCGATCAGCGCCAGCTCGGTACGGATTGGCAGTTGCAACTGCGGCCGGCCTGAATCCGGTGTCGTGCGCGTTAGCGAACGCTGCATTTCCCGTGATCGCGGCCAGTGGTCACGCGTGTCGGTGCTAGACTGCGTCAGCCGGCCAAACCGGCAAATATTACATAGCGTCTTCAGGGCGGGGTGAGATTCCCCACCGGCGGTAGGTTGCATCGGCTCACGCCGTACAACGAGCCCGCGAGCGCCTTGGCTTGATCCGTGATGGACGATCCGTCATGGAGCAGGGCCCGGGGTCAGCAGATCCGGTCAGATGCCGGAGCCGACGGTTGGAAGCGGGCAGCCGTTTCCTCACAGTCCGGATAAAGAGAAGACGGTCGGATGCGTGGCCTTGCGGCTGTGCGTCGGCCTCATGCCTTGGGGCGTTTTTCGCAGTTTTTCGGCGCGGGAAACGATGCATGAAATCCAATCTACCTAGGCGGTCCATCGCCCTCCTGCCGGAGGTGCGCTGATGTTTACCGGCATCATCCAGTCCGTTGGCCGCATCGCGCGGCTCGAGCCGCGTGGCGGCGATGTACGGCTGGCCGTCGATACGGCCGATCTCGATCTCACCGATGTGCAGCTGGGCGACTCGATCGCCGTGTCCGGCGTGTGCCTTACCGCGGTCACGCTGGAGCCGCGCGGGTTCAGCGCAGACGTCTCCAACGAGACGCTGTCGTTGACCTCGCTGGGCAAGTTGAAGGCCAGCGATCCGGTGAACCTGGAGAAGGCGCTGCGGCTGGCCGATCGATTGGGCGGCCATCTGGTTTCCGGCCATGTCGACGGGCTCGGCAAGGTGGTGTCGATCACGCCGGACGGTCGTTCGCAGCGCTGGACGTTCGAGGTGCCCGCTGCGATCTCGCGCTATATCGCGGCGAAGGGCTCGGTCTGCATCGATGGCACCAGCCTCACCGTCAACGAAGTCGCCGGCCATCGCTTCGGCGTCAACCTGATCCCGCATACGGTCGAGCACACCGCGTTCCATGCGCGGCGCGTCGGCGACGCGGTGAACATCGAGGTGGACGTGGTGGCGCGTTATATCGAGCGGCTGCTGTCCAGCGGCGAGACACCGCGGCTGGACGAAGCGTTCCTCAAGCAGCACGGTTTCGCCTGATACAGGTTTCCTTCCCCTCATCGGGAAAGATGAAAATCACTCAAGGAACACCCATGGCTTTCAACACCATTCCCGAAATCCTCGAAGACATCCGCGCTGGCCGCATGGTCGTGATCCTCGACGACGAGGATCGCGAGAACGAGGGCGATCTGATCATGGCTGCACAGATGGTGCGACCGGAAGACATCAACTTCATGGTGCGCGAGGCGCGCGGGCTGGTCTGCGTCACGCTGACCGAGCAGCGCACGCGCCAGCTCGGCTTGCGGCCCATGGTCAGCGACAACACCTCGTCATACCACACCAACTTCACCGTCTCGATCGAGGCGGCCGAGGGTGTCACCACCGGCATCTCGGCGCACGATCGCGCGCGCACGATCCAGGTGGCGGTGAAGGCCGATGCGAAGCCGCAGGATCTGGCGCAGCCTGGCCACATCTTTCCGCTGACCGCGCAGCCGGGCGGTGTGCTGACCCGCGCCGGGCATACCGAGGCTGGTTGTGATCTGGCCGCGCTGGCCGGGCTGGAGCCGTCGGCGGTGCTGATCGAAGTGCTGCACGAGGACGGCTCGATGGCGCGCCGTCCCGAGCTGGAAATCTTTGCTGCGAAACATGGCCTGAAAATCGGCTCGATCGCCGACCTGATCCGCTATCGGCTGGAAACCGAGAAGACCGTGCAGCGCGTGCACGAGGAGCAGGTGGAAACCGAGTTCGGTTCGTTCCGCCTGATCGCCTACCGCGATGCGATCCGCCACGGCCTGCATTACGCGCTGGTGCGCGGCAAGGTGAATGATGGCGCACCGGTGCTGTCGCGCGTGCATGTGCGCAACACGCTGTCCGATGTGCTGCACCTCAAGCGCGACGACCTCGGCCTCACCGTGACTTCGGCATTGCGCCGCATCGCCGACGAGGATCGTGGCGTGCTGCTGGTGCTGTCCGGTGAGGACACGCCCGAAGCGTTGCTGGCCCGGCTCAACCGCCAGCCCAGCACGCAGGCGCCGGAAGAAGCGCAACAACAGGAGTGGCGTCAGCTCGGCCTCGGCGCCCAGATGCTGGCCGATCTCGGTGTGCACCGGCTGCGCGTGCTCGGTACGCCGCGCAAGCTGGTCGGTCTGGGCGGGTTCGGGCTGGAGGTGGTCGAGTACGTGTAGCCTCGTGCCGGACATCACGACGCCATGGCGACGCCATGTCCGGCAAACCATACTCAAGCTTTCCAGACGACGACGCGCCATGTCCGATATCAGCATCCGCCTGATCGCCCCTTCCGGTTACCCGTACGACCCCGCTGCGATGACGCGCGGGGTATCGCGATTACGCGAAGCAGGGTGCGCCGTGGATGGTCTGGAGGTGTTGCAGCGAACCGAGCAGCGTTTTGCCGGCACCGATGCGGAGCGTGCAGCCGACATCAATGCGCTGGCGACGATGGAGATTTTGCCGGATATCGCGCTGGTGACGCGCGGCGGTTACGGCGCCTCGCGTCTGCTGCCGCATCTGCGCTACGACGCCTTGCGCAAACGCCTTGCCGATGCGTCCACCCTGCTGGTGGGACACAGCGACTTCACCGCGCTGCAGCTGGCGCTGTATGCAAAGAGCGGCTTGTGCACGTTCAGCGGACCGCTGCTGGCAGATCTGGGCGCGGAGTCCTGCAGCGAGTTCACCTGGCAACACTTCTGGAGCACTTTGACCTCCACGGCATCCACCGCGGCATGGTCAGATACGGCAACCACCGAGATCGATGTGCAAGGTCCGCTGTGGGGCGGCAATCTCGCGGTGCTGTGCAGCCTGCTCGGCACGCCGTATTTTCCGGACATCGAAGGCGGCATCCTGTTTGTCGAGGATGTCGGCGAGCCGCCGTTCCGGATCGAACGATGGCTGTACCAGCTGCATCTGTCCGGCGTGCTCGGTCGGCAGCGCGCGCTGGTGCTGGGCGACTTCAGTCATTGCCAGCCCGGCGCGCGCGACAACGGCTACGATCTGGCCGCCGCGTTCGCGCAGATCCGCGCGGTGGCGGGCATTCCGGTCGTGGCCGGCATGCCGCACGGCCATGGCACGGAGCAGCTCACCTTGCCGTTCGGCGCGGCGGCGCGGCTGCGCGTAGCGAATGGCCGCGCGCAGCTGGATTTTTCCGGTTATCCGCACCTCGATCGACCCGCGCCGGCCAGCGCCGTCGAAAACCCGTAAAATAGCCGACCAGCATGGGCTTATCGCCCACAGGAACAGCAACTCATGAAGATCATCGAAGGCGATTTCGCCACGCCGAAAGGCCGCTTTGCCATCGTCGCCGGCCGTTTCAACGGCTTCGTCGTCGAACCGCTGGTGGCCGGTGCACGTGACGTGCTGGTCCGCCACGGCGTGAAGGACGACGCGATCGATCTGGTCCGCGTGCCGGGTGCGTGGGAGATCGCGCTGGCCGCACACAAGCTGGCGAACTCCGGCAAGTACGCGGCGGTGATCGCGCTGGGCGCGGTGATCCGCGGCTCCACCCCGCATTTCGACTACGTCGCCGGTGAGTGCGCGAAGGGCTTGGCCCAGGCTGCCTACAGCTCCGGCGTGCCGGTCGCATTCGGCGTGCTGACCACCGACAGCATCGAGCAGGCGATCGAGCGCTCGGGCACCAAGGCCGGCAACAAGGGTGCCGACGCTGCAATCGCCGCGCTGGAAATGGTCAACCTGTACGGGAAGCTGTGATGAACCAGCACCCGCAGGGTCTCGACATGGCCGCGCGTTCGCGCGCCCGCCGCCGCGCGCTGCAGGCGCTGTACGCGTGGCAGTTGAGCGGCAGCCATATGAACGCGGTGATCGACCAGTTCCGGCATGAGCAGGACATGGAAGTGGCCGATCTCGAGTACTTCGAGGATCTGCTGCACGGCGTGGAAACCAACGTCGATGCACTCGACGAAGCCTTGCGTCCGCACATCGATCGCGAAGTGGCGCAGATCGATCCGATCGAGCGCGCCGCGTTGCGCCTGGCCGCGTACGAGCTGAAGTTTCGTCCCGACGTGCCATACCGCGTGGTGATCAACGAGGCGATCGAAGTCACCAAGCGCTTCGGTGCCGATCACGGCCACAGCTACGTCAACGGCGTGCTGGACAAGCTGGCCGGCGAATTGCGCGCCACTGAAAAACGCAGCTGATGGAACGCGCCAGGGAAGGGCGGTACGAAGGCGCGGTGCCGGTGCTGGAAACGGCGAGGCTGCGGCTACGCGCGCACCGGATCGAGGATCATGCCGCCCGCACGGCCATGCTGTCCGATCCGGAGGTTACCCGTTATCTCGGTGGCCGCCCGCTCACCGGCGAGGAAGTGTGGCGCCGCCTGCTGCAGTTCATCGGCCTGTGGAACCTGCTGGGCTACGGCTATTGGGCGGTCGAGGAAAAAGACACTGGCCGTTACGTCGGCGACATCGGTTTTGCCGACTTCCATCGCGACATGCAGCCCTCGCTGGCAGGCATGCTGGAGTTCGGCTGGGTGCTTGCGGCTCACTCGCACGGCAAGGGTTATGCGAGCGAAGCGGTTGCTGCCTCTACGGCCTGGGGTGAGCAGCATTTCGGCGCGCTGCGTGCGGTGTGCATTATCTCTCCGGAAAACCTGCCTTCGATTCGCGTGGCGGAGAAGGCCGGCTTCAAGCTGTGGCAGGAAACCACCTATCACGATGCTCCCACCCTGGTCTTCAGCCGTTAGTTTCAGCGGCAGGGCCTTCTGATCCGCGCAGGTCGTACGCCATGGAATTCCGACTGATCGAGCGTATCCGCGAACTTACTGCGCAGCCGCGTGACGACGTGCGCATCGGCATCGGCGATGACGCCGCGGTGCTGGCGGTGCCGGCCGGACAGGAGCTGGCGGTCGCGATCGACACGCTGGTCGACGGCGTGCATTTCCCCCGCGGTACCACCGCGGCCGATGTCGGCTGGAAGGCGCTGGCGGTGAACCTGTCGGATCTGGCGGCCATGGGCGCGAGCCCGGCCTGGGCGCTGCTGGCGCTGACCTTGCCCGACGCCGATGCCGCCTTCGTCGAAGGTTTTGCCGAAGGTTTTGCGAAGCTGGCGCAATCGCACCGGCTCGCGCTGGTCGGTGGCGACACCACCCGTGGACCCTTGAGCATCACCGTGGCCGTGCACGGCTTCGTGCCGCCGGGCAAGGCGCTCATCCGCGCCGGTGCGCGGGTCGGCGATGCGGTGCTGGTCACCGGCACGCTCGGCGATGCCGCCGCCGGTCTGCATGCGTTGCAGCATCCGCTGGACGATGGCGATGGCCGCGCCGGTCTGCGCGACTACCTGATCGAACGGCTCAATCTGCCGACGCCGCGTCTGTCTGCCGGTGCCGCCTTGCGCGGTCAGGCAAGCGCCTGCATCGATATTTCCGATGGCCTGCTCGCCGATCTGAACCATATCTGCGTCGCCAGCGGTGTCGGCGCCGAGATCGACGCCGCGCTGTTGCCGCGCTCGTCGGCGCTGATGGCGTTGTACGACGAGGCCAGTGCGCTGCAGTTCGCGCTGAGCGGCGGTGACGATTACGAGTTGTGTTTCAGCGTGCCCGCACAGCGGGTGGCCGATGTGCAAGCCGACCTGTCGCGACTCGGCTGCGGCGTGACCAAGATCGGCCGCATCGTCGAAGGCGCCGGTGTGCGCGTGCGCGGCATCGATGGCGAGTGGCTGGCAACGGATCGACCGGGTTGGGAGCATTTCGCGTGAGCGCGAAAAAAACACTGAGTGGTGAGCAACGCCGCGCCTTGCTGGCGACGCCGGCCGGCTGGCTGGCTTGCGGTTTCGGCTCGGGTCTGACGCCGGTGGCGCAGGGTACGTTCGGTTCGCTGGCCGCGCTGCTGCCATGGCTGCTGCTGCGCGAGCTGCCGCTGCCGCTGTATCTGGTCGTGCTGCTGATCGGTTTCGGCGTGGGCGTGTGGGCGTGCAACGTGGCCGGTCGCGCGCTGGGCGTGGACGACCATCGCAGTCTGGTGTGGGACGAATTCATCGGCCAGTGGATCGCGCTGCTGCCGCTGCTGATGCCGGCGTTGCTGCCGGCTAGCGGATTTGCCTGGTGGATGCTGCTGGCCGGCTTCGTGCTGTTCCGCCTGTTCGACGTGTGGAAGCCGTGGCCGATCGGTTGGCTCGACCGGCGCGTGAAAGGCGGCATGGGAGTGATGATCGACGACGTGGTCGCCGGCATCTTCGCCGCGCTCGTGCTGGCGCTGGGGTTGCAGCTCCTGTCGTAGGAGCGACTCAGCTACCCGCCTCCAGCACGACCCGGTAACGCGCCTTGCCCGCTTCCAGATGCGCGAGCGCCTCGTTGACCTGGCTCATCGGAAACATCTCCACCTGCGGGCGGATGTCATGGCGTGCGGCGAAGTCCAGCATGCGGGCGATGTCGACCGGTGAGCCGGTGGGCGAGCCGGAGACGTCGCGCTGACCCACGATCAGCGAGAACGCGGGCACCGGGATCGGTTCCAGCACCGCGCCGACGACGTGCATGCGCCCCTTCGGTGCCAGCGTCGAGAGCAGCGCATTCCAGTCCATCGGCACGTTCACCGTGATCAGCAGCAGGTCGAGCGTGCCGGCGATGGCCTTGATCGCGTCGGAGTCGCGGCTGGCCACCACGTGATGTGCGCCGAAGCCACGCGCCTCGTCGGCCTTGGCGGCGGTGGAGGTGAATGCGGTGACTTCGCAACCCCAGGCCGCGGCGAACTTGATCGCCATGTGACCGAGGCCGCCGATGCCGACCACGCCGACCCGCGCCGTCGGCTTGATGTCATAAGCCAGGAACGGCTTGAACACGGTGATACCGCCGCACAGCAATGGGCCGGCGCTGGCCAGGTCGATGCCGTCTGGCAGCGGAATCGTCCATGCCCAATGCGCGCGCAGCTTGTCGGCGAAGCCGCCATGATGGCCGCCGATGGTCGCGACCGATGACGCACACAGGTTCTGGTCGCCGGACAGGCATTGGCGGCAATGCATGCAGCTCTCGGCGGTCCAGCCGATGCCGACGCGCTGGCCGATGCTTAGCCCTTTCGCCTGCGCACCCAGCGCGGTGACCCGACCGATCACTTCGTGGCCGGGTATGAACGGGTAGCGCGCATTGCCCCATTCGTTGTGGATCATCGACAGATCCGAATGGCAGATGCCGCAGTAGTCCACGGCCACTTCGACTTCCTCGGCGCCGAGTGCGCCCGTGTCGAACGTGGTCAGGACGAGGGGTTGACCGGCGGCATTGGCGGCCCAGCCTTTGATCGTGGACATGACGGACTCCGGCGCGAGGGGAAACTTAAGACTACGCCGTTGTGTCCGTGACGACAGCTGCCTTCAACGCAAGAATTGGACGTGGCGGCACGACTGTTGGCATGCTGGCGGTCTTCCTCTTCACCGGAGCCTCCCCATGCTTTACCGCCGCCTTGGCAAATCCGGCCTGCAACTGTCCGCGCTGTCATTCGGCGCGTGGGTCACCTTCGGCAAGCAGGTCGGTCGCACGCAGGCGCGCGAGCTGCTGGCGCTGGCGCACGATCGTGGCGTCAATTTCTTCGACAATGCCGAGACCTACAACAACGGCGTGGCCGAGCAGGTGATGGGCGACGTGCTGGCCGACCTGCGCTTTCCGCGCGACAGCTATTGCGTCTCCAGCAAGGTGTTCTTCGGCGCGGTCGGAAAGCCGCTGCCGACACAGCGCGGTTTGTCGCGCAAGCACGTGATGGAGGCCTGCACGCAGGTGCTGCAGCGGCTGCGCGTCGATTATCTGGATCTGTATTTCTGCCATCGCCCGGATCCGGACACGCCGATTGAGGAAACCGTGGCGGCGATGGATACGCTGATCCGCCAGGGCAAGGTGCTGTACTGGGGCACCAGCGAGTGGCCGGCCGAGGCGATCCACGAGGCGCACCGGATCGCGCGCGAAAATCATCTCTACGCACCGGTGATGGAACAGCCGCAATACAACCTGCTGCATCGCGAGCGGGTGGAAGTGGAATACGCGCCGCTGTACGAAGCCTACGGCATGGGCACCACGATCTGGTCGCCGCTGGCGTCCGGTCTGTTGAGCGGCAAGTACAACGACGGCGTGCCCGCCGATTCGCGGCTGACCCAGCCGGGTTACGAGTGGCTGCGTGAGGGTGTGCTCGGTCACGGCAACGAACGGATCGACAAGGTGCGTGCGCTGCGGCCGATCGCCGATGAGCTGGGCACCAGCCTGGCGCAGCTGGCAATCGCCTGGTGCCTGCTCAATCCGCACGTCTCCACCGTGATGCTGGGTGCCAGCCGGCGCGAACAACTGGAACAGAACCTGGGCGCGCTGGAAGTCCTGCCGCGGCTGGATGCGTCGATCGCGCAGCGCATCCGGCAGGTCATCTAGGCGGGTTGCTGGGTCGGTCGGCCCGGATGCGCGGACCGACCTTGGTTGCTACGCCGGCGTCCCGCGCAACAGATCGTCGGCGTCCGCAGTATGGAAGTGGCGCTTGAACGCGACCTCGCCGGAAACGGGTTCCTCCAGCTCGCGGGCGTAGCGATGGCCGGCGTAGACCGCATGTGCGATCAACCCGGGCGCCTCGGCGTCGCCGATGCGGCGCAGCGATTGCACGCCGGCGGCGGACCATTCCGGCTCGCGCCGCAGCAGCTCCTGGTACAGCGCGTCGTCGGGCACGCGGGCGGTCACCGTGACTACCGCGTCGCAGACAAGCTCGCGGCGCTGATGGTCCCAGACGTTTTCGAGCGTGAGGGTGTTGCCGTCGAAGCCGAGGATGTCGTGCGACACGATCGGCTCGATGCCGAGTTTGGCCATCCGTTTGCGGATATGCCGGTAGTCGAGCGTGTGCTGGCTCCACGGTGCGATGCTGTCGTCCGGAGTCAGGTGGATCACCTCGCAGCCACGCAGGCGCAGCATCTCGGCGGCCACGCTGCCGTAGTAGAAGCCGTCGTCGTCGAACACGACCACGCGGCCCCCAGGCTGTTGAAGGTCGGGCAGGCGACCGTCCATCAGGTCGTCAGGCGTGAATACGCGCGGGTTGTTCGCGAAGCCGGGAATGGCGAAGCCGTTGCTGCGGCCGTAACCGTCGCGGCGCCAGTGGCAGCCAGTGGCCAGCACCACGTGTTCGGCGCCGAAGTCGAGCACGTCCTGCGCGGTCAAGGCCGAATCGAGATAGACGGCTATATTCGTGAGCTTGCTGATCTGGCCGACGCGCCAGTCACGCACGCGCGCCCACTCGGCCAGGCCGGGCAGGCGCGCCTCGCGGGTGACGCGGCCGCCGAGCTCCTTGCGCGCTTCGGCGAGGCTCACTTCGTAACCGCGTTGACCCAGCGCGCGCGCAGCCTCCAGACCTGCCGGGCCGGCACCGACCACCAGCACGCGACTGGCCAAGCGCTTCGGCGCGATCTGTTCCGGGTGCCAGCTCTTGCGCCATTCCTCGCCCATGGTCGGGTTCTGCGTGCAGCGGATCGGCGAGATGGTCATGTCGCCGGAAACGCAGATGTTGCAGCCGATGCATTCGCGGATGTCGTCGATGCGGCCCTCCTCGATCTTGCGCGGAAGGAACGGGTCGGCGATCGACGGGCGCGCGCAACCGATCATGTCCAGTACGCCGCGCTTGATCTGCGACACCATGGTGTCCGGCGAGGTGAAGCGGCCCACGCCGACCACCGGCTTGCTGGTGGTCTTCTTGACGAAGTCGATGAACGGCTCCTGCGCGCCTTCGGCGGCGAAGCGCGAGGGCACCGAATCGTTGTACCAGGCGGCGACGTTCACATCCCACAGGTCGGGCAGCTCGGCCAGCATTCCCACGATGTCTTTCGCCTCGGCCAGTTCCACGCCGCCGGCGCCGACCAGTTCCTCGGTGGCGAAGCGCAGCGCCACGGCGCAGGTGTCGCCGACGGCATCCTTCGTGTCCTGCAGGACCTCGCGCAGCAGGCGCACGCGGTTCTCCAGCGAGCCGCCGTATTCGTCGCTGCGCTGGTTGCGCCGGCGTTGCAGGAAGTGCATCGCCAGCGACAGGTCGTGCGCTGCGTAGACGTAGATGATGTCCATGCCCGCGCGCTTGCCGCGGATCGCCGCCTCGCGGTGCCAGCGCCGGTATTCGCGGATGTCGTGCAGGGTCATCGCACGTGCCTGCGACGGGTAGCCGTACTTGGACGGCTGGTGCGACGGCGCAAGCAGCACCTCGCGCGAATACAGGTTCGACGCGGTGGGGCCGTTGTGCGACAACTCCAGCGCGGCCAGCGCGCCGTGCGCGTGCACCTTGTCGCACATCAGCGCCAGCGCGGGGATGTCGCGGTCGTCCCACAGCCGTGCTTCGACGTAGGGCGTGAGGTCGCCGCTGGGGTGGATCTCGCACTCCTCGGTGGACACCACCGCCCAGCCGCCCTCGGCCTTGGTCTCGCGCATGGCGGCATGCGCCAGCGGCATCGCGTGGCCCATGCCGTTGCAATGCGGCACCTGGAAGAAGCGGTTCTTCGCGGTGACCGGGCCGATCTTGAGCGGGGTGAACAGGATGTCGTAGCGCGGGTCTCTCATTCCGGAATGGCCTCGTTGGGTGGCGCGTGCCTGCGGCGCAGACGCATGAACGCATACAGCGGCAGGCCCGCCGCGCATAGCCCCAGCGCATACAGGAACGGCTCGTGGCCGATGCCGACAAAGGCGAAGACCACAAACAGCACACAGGTGACGGCGATCAGCAGCACCCGGCGCGTCGCGCACGTTGCGTGGCGCCGCCACCACAGCACGATCAGCGCGAGCGCGCAGCACAGATAGAGCGGCAGGTTGGCGGCGGTCACCACCCGGGTGAGGAAGGTGAACGCCGACACCAGCGATTTGCTGTAGCTCATCCAGATCATCGCCGAGGCGAGCGCGCCGATCACCAGCAGGGCCACCGCCGGTGCACCGTGGCGGTTGTTGCGTGCGAACACTGCCGGCAGCACGCCGTTGACGGCCATCGTGCGGGTCAGTTCGCCGGCCAGCAGGGTCCAGCCGTTGAGCGCGCCCAGTCCGCTGATCACCACGAACAGTGCCAGCCAGCGCCCGGAACCGGCGGCGGCGAAGCGATCCATCAATAGTGCGAACGGTGCGCTCGCTTCGGCCAGTTCCTGTTGCCGGATCAGCAGCAGCGGCACGGTGGATACGATGATGTAGATGATCGCGGTCAGCACGGTACCGGTCATCGTCGAGCGCGGAATCGTGCGCGCCGGGTGGTCCACCCGCGCCGCCGGTACGCTGGCCGACTCGATGCCGAGCATCGCGAACAGGGCGATGGTGGAGGCCGCCATCACGTCGGCCAGAGTCACCGGCGTGGTCGGCAAGTGGGCGACATAACTCGCCGGCGCGGTCAGCAGCAGCCAGCCGCCGAGCAGCGCGATCGCCAGCATCGGCAACAGCTTCAGTGCGGTGGTGACGATCTGCACGCCGCCACCGGTGCGTACGCCGAACAGGTTGACGATCACGATCGCCCACAGCAGGAACATGGCGAACACTGCCGGCTGGATCGCGCCCAGCGGCGGGAACACCACCGTCATGTAGCCGACTACGCCGGCTGCCAGCGCGGCATTGGTGAGCCACAGCGACACCCAGTACGCCCACAGCGCCAGATACGCCGGCAGCTCGCCCAGCGTGCTGCGAATGTAGCCGTACGGGCCTTCGGCGTCGGGCAGCGCACGGGCCAGGTGCGAGAACACGCGGGCCAGCACCAGGCAGCCGGCCAGCACGATGATCCAGCCGATCAGCGCATTGAATCCGAACGGCGCCAGCGACGCCGGCAGCACGAAGATGCCCATGCCGATGACGTTGCCCACGACCAGCGCGGTGCAGGTCCAGAAGCCGATCTTGTTGCTGTCGCGCATGTCGGCTTCCGCCCGGGTCGGTTCAGTGGGGACGGTCGGCCGCACTAGCGGATGCTCATGCGGATTCGCCGGCGGGGCCGGCATAGGCCGCGCGCAACAGGTTCTGGAAATGCCACACGCCGCTCTCGCGTTTCGGGTTCAGCCGGCCGGGAACGTAGAGCCCGGACGCCAGTCCCTTCTGCACCGCTTCGCAGATCGCGATGTCCTCGTTCTGCACTTCGTCGCTGAATGCCTGGTCGGCGGCGATGCGTGCCTGGGCGGTGGCGTCCTGCGCGTAGTAGTAGTCGAACACGATGCGGCAACGGTTCGGCCCCAGCGGCAGGATGCGGTTGGTCTGCAGCCGCCCGGGCATGATGTTGAGCATCACGTTTGGGTAGATGAAGTAGTAGAACGCCTGGCCGTCGCCGTACAGCTCGGTGCTGTCGCGCAGCGGCGAGGATTGCAGCGAGTGCCACGCGAACAGCTCGGTGTCGTAGGCGCGGTAGTCCAGCACCCTGGACAGGCCCGGATGCACGTGTGGCAAGTGATAGCCTTCGAGGTAATTGTCGACGTAGACCTTCCAGTTGCAGTCGATGTCGTAGTTGTCGCTGCGCAGGTAGCGCAGCGTCGACAGATCGATCGGCGCGATGCGCTCGGCGATGCCGGCATAGACCTCGTCGAACGGCGGCACATCCTGCTCCAGCGCCACGAACACCAGGCCCTGCCATTCATGCACGCGCAGCGGCGGCAGGCGGATGTCCTCGACCTTGAAATCGCAGGCGTCCTGCATCTCCGGCGCACTGCGCAGCTGGCCTTCGAGGGTGTAGGTCCAGCCGTGATATTTGCAGTGCAGGGCGCGTGCGCCCTTGCCGTTGCACAGCGCCAGCGGTCCCGCGCGGTGGCGACAGACGTTGGGGAAGGCGCGCAGCACGCGGTCCGGTCCGCGGACCAGCAAGATGGGTACGCCGGCGATCTGCTCGACGACATGGTCGCCCGGTTCGGCCAGTTGCTCCCGGTAGGCCACCAGCTGCCAGCTGCGCGCGAATACCGCACGCTGTTCCATCGCCAGCATCGCGTCGCCGGCGTAGTAGCGAGCGGACAGCGCGCGTGCGCGATTGAGTTCCTCGACCATGGTGTCGGTATGCATGAGCAGGTTCAGTCCCCGGATGGATGGGCACGACGGGCAGGCGTCTTGCGGAGCTTCCATGTCCCGCGTGGCGTCTCGCGCCTGCCGCAGTGTTTGTCCGATCCAGCCTAACGTCTCCGCCGAACCGAGGGCAACCGGTGCCAACTTGCCATGGGGCGGGATGCCGATGCCCGACGTATTTGCCGGCACGTACTATCTACCGGCCGGATTCAGTTGTAGATTGCGGCGATACCCGCGAGGAGCTGCTGCCGTCCATGCAACGCGTTGTGACCCGGCTGTGTCGCCCGAGACCCGACCCGCACGGGCAGGGCGCATTGTCACCGCGAGGTCGGCAGTGACGGAGGTGTCAGCCACCGGCACGCTGGAACAGGCCCTGGCCCACGCGGCACGCCTGCTGGAGCAAGATCCGCGACTGGCAGTCGAACAGCTCGACGAGATTCTGCAGGTGGCCGCGGGTCATCCGGCCGCGCTGCAATTGCTGGCCGCCGCGCACTCGCTGCAGGGCGACGTGCAGGGCGCGCTCGACATCCTCGTTCCTCTGGCGCAAGCGCAGCCGAACTGGGCGATGATCCATTTCGACCTGGGGCTGGCCCATGGTCGTCGCGGTAGCGGGCAGGAAGCGATCCAGGCGTTGCGTCGTGCGGTGGCGCTGAAGCCCGATCTGCCGCAAGCCTGGCGTGCGCTTGGCGACCATCTGATGGCGGCTGGCGAACAGGACGCGGCGGACGCGGCGTACGCCAGCCATGTGCGTTACTCCACGCGCGATCCGCGCCTGCTGGCTGCCGCCGTCGCGCTGGTCGAGAACCGCATCCCCGAGGCCGAGGCCTTGCTGCGCGAGCACCTGAAGCAGGCGCCGACCGACGTGGCGGCGATTCGCATGTTCGCCGAAGTCGCCGCGCGTCTGGGTCACAACGAGGACGCCCTGAACTTGCTCGAGCGCTGCCTGGAGCTGAACCCCAGCTTCCGGGAAGCGCGCCAGAACTACGCGCTGGTCCTGCATCGCAGCAACCAGCCGGAACAGGCACTGGTCCAGATCGAGCATCTGCTGGCGGTCGATCCCGGCCATCTCGGAAACCGCAATCTCAAGGCGGTGGTGCTGTGCCGGATCGGCGACTACGAGCCGGCCATCCGCATCTATGCCGACTTGCTGGAACACTACCCGCGCCATGCGAAAGTGTGGGTGAGTTATGGCCATGCGCTGAAAACCGCCGGACACACCGACCGCGCCATCGCTGCCTATCGGCGCAGCCTGGAGCTCGAACCGTCCTTCGGCGAAGTCTGGTGGAGTCTGGCCAATCTGAAGACCTACCGCTTCAGCGCCGATGAGCTGGCCGCGATGCGCCGACAGCTGGCGCGTGCGGATCTCGCCGAAGACGACCGCCTGCATCTGGAATTCGCCGTCGGCAAGGCGCTGGAAGACGCCGGCGAGTACGAGCCGTCCTTCCGGCATTATGCGCAGGGCAACGCGCTCCGCCGCACGCAACTGCACTACAGCGCCGACGACACCAGCGCACGGGTGCAGTACATCCGTGCGCACTACACACGCGACTTTTTTGCCGCGCGTGTCGGCGCCGGCAGCCCGGCGCGTGATCCGATCTTCGTGGTCGGGCTGCCGCGTGCAGGCTCCACCCTGATCGAGCAGATCCTGTCCAGCCACAGCCAGGTCGAAGGCACGATGGAGCTGCCCGAGGTCACCTCGATCACACGCATGCTGCGCACGCAGGGCGATGCCGATAGCGCCATGCCCTACCACGGCGCGTTGGCGGCACTCGATGCCGATGCCCTGCGCTCGCTTGGCGAGCGCTATCTCGCGCATACCCGGATCCAGCGCAAGACCTCGGCACCGCTGTTCATCGACAAGATGCCGAACAACTTCATGCATATCGGCCTGATCCACCTGATGCTGCCGAACGCGAAGATCATCGATGCGCGCCGGCATCCGCTGGCCTGCTGCTTCTCGGCCTTCAAGCAGCATTTCGCGCGTGGGCAGAACTTCAGCTACGGTCTTGAGGATGTGGGGCGTTACTACCGCGACTACGTTGCGCTGATGGCGCATTTCGATGCCGTGTTGCCCGGACGCATCCACCGCGTCGTGTATGAGCGCATGGTCGAGGACACCGAAGGGGAAGTGCGCCGCCTGCTCGAGTATTGTGGCCTGCCGTTCGAGGAGTCGTGCCTGCGCTTCTTCCAGAATCCGCGGCCGGTACGCACGGCCAGTTCGGAACAGGTGCGTCAGCCGATCTACCGCGAGGGGGTGGATCACTGGCGGCACTACGCAGCATGGTTGGGGCCTCTGGAATCGGCATTGGGGCCGGTGCTGGAGAAATATCCGGACCTGCCGGCATTGGAGTAATGGCTGAATCCGATGGATTGTCGTGGACTTGCGAGGGGAGAGCTTATGCACACGAGTAGATTCAAACAGATCACGGGGGCGCAACGGGTCAGGTTGGCCAGGTTGCCGCTTGCGGCGGCGATCTGTCTGGCGATGGCCGCACCGGCCTTCGCGCAGGACGCGGGGCAGGCGGGGGCCTCGACCGCGACACCGACAACAAAAGCGAAGACCACGACGCTGAGCGTGGTGAACGTGACCGCGCAGAAACGCACCGAGAATCTGCAGAAGGTACCGATCAGCATCAACGTGCTGGAGACGGACCAGCTCGAGGCGCTCCATGTCCAGGACTTCAACGACTACGTGAAGTATCTGCCCAGCGTCACCTTCCAGCAGGGCGGCGGCGGCATCGCCACCGGACCCGGCTTCGCCACCATCTACATGCGTGGTGTGGCCAGTGGCGGCAACACCAACCATTCCGGATCACAGCCAAGCGTCGGCGTGTACCTCGACGACCAGCCGGTCACCACGATCCAGGGCCCGCTCGACATCCACATGTACGACATTGCCCGCATCGAGGTGCTGGCTGGGCCACAGGGTACGCTGTATGGCGCCAGTGCCCAGGCCGGTGCCTTGCGCATCATCACCAACAAGCCCGATCCGAGTGCTTACGCGGCAGGTTACAGCCTGGGCGCGGACACTGTGGCAAACGGCGGCATCGGCTATACGGCCGAAGGCATGCTCAATCTGCCCATCAACTCGAGTGCCGCGATTCGTCTCGTTGGCTGGCGCGAGCACGATGCCGGGTACATTGACAACAAGGCTGGATCGCGCACCTTCCCCACTTCGGGCATCACCATCAGCAATGCACCGGGTTGCTCGCCGAGCGGGACCTCGCCGTCCTCGGCGTTCCAGTGTGTCGGACATGCCAGGGACAATTACAACGATGCCAATACCAGCGGTGCACGGGCGGCGCTGAAAGTTGATCTCAACGACAACTGGTCAGTCACCCCGATGCTGATGGGGCAGCAGACGATCTCGCATGGCAACTTTGCCAGCGATCCAGTCGTTGGTGATCTGGCCGTTACCCACTTCTATCCCGAGCGTGTCAATGACCGCTGGTGGCAAGGCGCGCTGACGGTACAAGGCAAGATCGGCAATTTTGACTTGACCTATGCCTATGCGCACCTCAAACGCAATCAGGAAGAGCAGACCGATTACACTGACTACGGGTTCTGGTACGACGCCTTGTATGGCTCCGGGGCATCCTTCCACGACAACAATGGCGCGCTGGTCAATCCCGCGCAGCACATCAGTGACCGGGATCGCTACACCAACAATAGTCACGAACTGCGTCTAGTCTCACCCGCAGACGAACGGCTACGCCTGGTCACGGGCCTGTTCTGGCAGAAGCAAAAGCACGACATCTTGCAGGATTACCAGGTCGATGGCCTGGCCGACTCGCTGTCTGTCACGGGCTGGAAAGACACGGTCTGGCTGACTCGACAAATGCGCTACGACCGCGACAAGGCCGTGTTCGGCGAACTGTCCTGGGACTTCATTCCCGACGTGCTCACGGGCACGGTTGGTGAGCGCTATTACCGCACCAGCAATCAACTGTATGGTTTCTTTGGTTACGCAGCAGGTTTTTCATCGAGCCAGGGTGAGGCTGCCTGCGTGTCGCACCAACCGTTCTTGGATGCGCCATGTTCCGAGTTCAACAAGGAAGTGAAGGAAAGCGGCTCGCTGAGCAAGTTCAATCTGACCTGGAATATCACGCCTACGAAGATGATCTATCTCACCCGATCCGAGGGTTTTCGCCCTGGCGGTGTCAATCGGCGTGGCACACTGTTGCCGTACCAGGCCGATTTCCTGGTCAACGAAGAGCTGGGCTGGAAGACTTCGTGGCTGGGCAATCGGGTGTCGTTCAACGGCGCGGTGTTCCGTGAGACATGGAACGACTTCCAGTTCCCGATCCTTGGTGCGAACGGTCTGACTGAAATCAAGAACGCGAATTCCGCCCGCATCGACGGTCTCGAGTCGCAACTGAACTGGCAGGCCACGTACAACCTGCAGCTGACGGCGGGGATCGCGGTGTATCACGCCAGGCTGAGCGCGAACTATTGCGGGTTCACCGACGCGAACGGTCGCCCGATCACGGATTGCCCGGCCGGCTCGATCAACCCGCAGGACGGCAGCGTCGTGGCCGGGCCGCTCGCTCCGAAGGGTACGCAACTGCCGATCACGCCGCGGTTCAAAGGCAACCTCATTGCGCACTACAGCTTCAGCCTTGGCGGCAATGACGCGTTCGTCCAGGCTGCGCTTGTACATGTCGGCAGTCGCACGACCGACTTGCGGTTGAGCGAGCGTGCACTGCTCGGCAACCTTCCTGCCTACAACTCCCTCGATTTGTCTGCCGGCGTGCAAAGGAGCAATTGGTCGGCCAACATTTTCGTCACCAATGTGTTCGACAAGCGCGCGGCGCAGTACAAATATACCGAGTGCGGCGTCGATGTTTGTGCAGCACACGGTGTCGCTGCGCAGTATCCGAACGGGCAGGTCTACACCGGCTTCAGCCAGCCGCGCACGTTCGGTATCCGCTTCAAGCAGGACTTCTAGGCAGGAGATCCCTGGCTGTCCGAGATGGGAGGCCCCGGTGCGAACCGGGGCCTTTCGTGTTTCCGGGCTGACGGCTGTCCGAACCGCGTTCGTCCGGTTGTCCGTGCGGTGTCCGCGGACACTCGGGTGATGGAGTTCATGGCTTTCAAGTCATTGAAAAATATTCGATTGTCGCGCCGCTTCCGGGTGGCACGTGGATTGCAATCACCTCGGTGCAACCGCGCTGTCCGCGGTCAGGAACGGCAACGATGATTCGCGACACTTCCGCACAAGACCGCCTGGTCGAGGTCAAACCCAACCGCAAGCGCCGGCTGATTCTGCTGGGCGGCGGCGTGGCCGTGTTGGCCCTGCTGGCATGGCTGGCACCGGGCATTGGCCGGCTGTTTTCCGCCTCCGCCTCGGTCAGCAGTTCACGGCTGGCCTTCGCCACGGTCGAACGCGGAACGTTCGTGCGCGACATCGCTGCCGAGGGCAAGGTGGTCGCCGCGGTCAGCCCCACGCTGTATGCCACCTCCGGCGGCGCGGTGACGCTGAAGGTACATGCCGGCGACACGGTGAAAATCGGCCAGGTGCTGGCCACCATCGTCAGCCCGGAACTGACCAACAAGCTGGCGCAGGAACAAAGCAACGCCGATGCGATGGAAGTGGAATACCAGCGCGCGCAGATCGACGCGCGCAAGCAGCGTTCCGCGCTGCAGGAAACCTACGACAACGCCGGCATCGACCAGACCACTACCGAACGCAACCTCGATCGTTACCAGAAGGCGTTTGCCAAGGGCGCAGTGTCCAGCATGGATGTGGATAAGGCCAAGGACGCGCTGGACAAGGCGAAGATCGCCACCACGCATGCCAAGGCCAACCTCGGCCTCGACAACGACAGCCTCAACTTCGACATCCAGTCTAAGAAGCTCGCGCATGAGCGCCAGCTGCTGCTGGTCAAGGATCTGCAACGCCAGGTCGACGACCTCAACGTGAAATCGCCGGTCGATGGCCAGGTTGGCCAGCTGTTCATCGCCGAGCGCGCGACCGTGGCCAAGGACGCGCAACTGCTCAGCGTGATCGACCTGTCCGCGCTGCAGGTGGAGATGCAGGTGCCGGAAAGTTTCGCGCGTGATCTGGGTATCGGCATGTCCGGCGAGATCAGCGGCAACGGCAATACCTGGAAGGGTCTGGTCAGTGCGATCTCGCCGGAAGTGGTCAATGGCCAGGTCGCTGCGCGGCTGCGTTTCGACGGCGAGACGCCGAAGCAGTTGCGGCAGAACCAGCGTCTGTCGGTGCGCGTGCTGCTGGACAAGCGCGACAACGTGCTGACCGTGCAGCGTGGCTCGTTCGTCGACGAATCCGGTGGCAGCTACGCCTATGTGGTGCGCGACGGCATCGCCACGAAAACCCCGATCCGCGCCGGTGCCTCGAGCATCGACAAGGTGGAGATCCTCGATGGCCTGAAGGAAGGCGACCGCATCGTGATCTCCGGTACCGACAGCTTCAAGAGCGCGACGACCGTCGCGATCAGCAACTGATGATTTTGCCTTCTCCCTTTGGGAGAAGGTGCCCGAAGGGCGGATGAGGGTACGGGGCTTGCGCGTGACTTTTCGCAAGGCCGAACCCTCACCCCAACCCCTCTCCCAGTGGGAGAGGGGCTCAAGAAACCACCACCACCGAGGAACAACCATGCTGAAGATGACCCACCTGTCCAAGGTCTACCGCACCGAAGTGGTGGAGACCTATGCGTTGCGCGATTTCAACATCGACGTGAAAGAGGGCGAGTTCGTCGCCGTCACCGGTCCGTCCGGTTCGGGCAAGACCACCTTCCTGACCATCGCCGGTTTGCTGGAAACCTTCAGCGGTGGCGAGTACCACCTCGACGGTATCGAGGTGAGCAACCTCAACGACAACGCGCGCTCGAAGATCCGCAACGAGAAGATCGGCTTCATCTTCCAGGCGTTCAACCTGATCCCCGACCTCAATGTGTTCGACAACATCGAAGTGCCGCTGCGCTACCGCGGCATGAAGGCGGCCGAGCGCAAGCAACGCATCATGGAATCGCTGGAGCGTGTCGGCCTCGCCTCGCGCGCCAAGCACTACCCGGCCGAACTGTCCGGCGGCCAGCAGCAGCGTGTGGCGATCGCCCGCGCACTGGCCGGCTCGCCGCGCCTGCTGCTGGCGGATGAGCCGACCGGCAACCTGGACACGCAGATGGCGCGCAGCGTGCTCGAACTGCTCGAGGACATCCATCGCGAAGGCGCCACCATCGTGATGGTCACGCATGACCCCGAGCTGGCCGCACGCGCCCAGCGCAACGTCCACATCATCGATGGCCAGGTGGTGGATCTGTCCGAGGATCCGCGCTTCCACACCCTGCACGTGGAGCACACCGGCACATCCGCCTGAGTCCGGCGCTTTCGGGCGCCATGGAAAACGCCCTCGGCGTCATCGAGGGCGCCGCAACCGTCTTTCGGAGAGTTACCGCAGCAATGTTCGCCTATTACTTCCAGCTTGGTCTTCGCAGCCTGCGCCGCAATCCGGCGCTGACGGCGTTGATGGTGATGGCGATCGGCTTCGGCGTGGCGGCTTCGATGATTACCTGGTCGGTGTTTCGCGCGGTGTCGGGCAATCCGATTCCGGACAAGTCCGCCCAGCTCTATACGGCATTGATCGACAACCGCGGACCGCAATACAACGACCAGGGCGAACCACCGGAAGCGCTCAGCTACACCGATGCGACGGCCCTGATCAAGGCGCACAAGGCTGCGCATCAGACGCTGCTTTATGAAGTGGCACCGTCCGTGCTGCCGGAAGGCAGTCAGAGCGTGCCGTTCACCGCTGACGGTTACGCCACCAACGCGGATTTCTTCGGCATGTTCGAGGTGCCGTTCGAATACGGCGGTGCCTGGCACGCCAGCGACGACGACGGACGTGCTGCGGTGGCCGTGATCAGCCACGAACTGAACCAGCAGCTGTTCGGCGGTGCCGACAGCGTGGGCCGCGAGGTGACGCTGGACCGGCATACCTATCGCATCGTCGGAGTCGCCGCGCACTGGGATCCGCAACCGCGCTTCTACGACCTGTTCAGCGGTAACGCGTTTTCCGATCCCGTGCAACTCTATGTACCGTTCAATCGTGCGGTCGATGTGCAGCTCGATACCGCCGGCCGCAACAACTGCGGCAGTATCCCGAGCTACGGCGTCGGCCGTGACGGCTGGCTGCATGGCGGATGCGTGTGGATTCCGGTCTGGGTGGAACTGGCCACAAAAGCTGACGCCGATCACTACCGCGAATTCCTGACCGCCTACGCGGCAGAACAGCAGCGTGCCGGCCGCTTCAACTGGGCGCCGAACGTGCGTCTGCGCGACGTCGCCAACTGGCTGGATCAGGAGCAGGTGGTGCCGCCGGAGAGCCGCATCTCACTGCTGGTCGCGCTGGGTTTCTTCGTGATCTGCCTGGTCAACACGATCGGTCTGCTGCTGGCCAAGTTCATGCGCCGTGCGCCGGAGATCGGCGTGCGCCGCGCACTCGGTGCGCCACGCTGGGAGATCTACCAGCAGTTCCTGATCGAGGCCGGCACCGTCGGTCTGGCCGGTGGCGTGGTGGGCCTGCTGCTGACCGCCATCGGCATGCTTGGCGTGGGTCTCATCTTCGATCCCGGCATCGCGAGGCTCGCGCATCTGGACCTGTCCCTGGTGGCGTTGACCCTGCTGGTGGCGATCGTGGCCACCGTGCTGGCCGCGTTCTATCCGACCTGGCGTGCCGCACAGGTGCAGCCGGCTTGGCAGCTGAAGTCGAACTGAGGAGGAGGGCTCGAGCATGATCCAGATCAAACCCATCCTCGCCGCGATGCGCCACCACAAGGCCGGCACCGTGCTGATTGCGCTGCAGATCGCGCTGACACTGGCGATCGTGTGCAATGCGCTGTTCATCATCCAGCAGCGCACCGCGCGTCTCTCGCGGCCCAGCGGCGTCGAGGAAACCAACCTGTTCGTGATCCAGAGCGACTGGGCCGACAAGTCCGACCCGCAACATACCGACGCGCAGATGCAGGCCGATCTGCTCGCGTTGCGCCAGCTCGGCAGCGTGCAGGATGCTTCGCCCGCGAACAGTTTTCCGTTGCGCGGCGGCGGCTGGGACAACTACATCAAGCTCACGCCGGACCAGGTCAAGATGACCACCGATGCGGCGATCTACTTTGCCGACGATCACAGCCTGGCGACGCTGGGTACGAAGCTGATTGCCGGGCGCAATTTCACCGCCAGCGAAATCGGCAGCCAGAAGCCGCGCGACCAGCTCTCTTCGGCGCAGGTGATCATCAGCAAGGACCTAGCGCACCGGCTGTTCCCGGATGGCTCCGCGCTGGGCAAGACGATCTACGTTTCGTCCGATGCCCGGCCATCGACCGTCATCGGCATCACTGACACCCTGCAGGCGCACATGCAAAGCAGGCGGACGCCGGACTATGTGTACAACGCGGTACTGATCCCGGCACGCCTGCTGGACGACAGCACGCTGTATCTGGTTCGCGCCAAGCCTGGCCAGCTGACCGCCGCGATGCAGGAGGCGCCGAAGGCGCTGTATGCGCAAAGCCGCATGCGCATCATCAACAGCAAGGACGGCGTGATGACCTTCGCCCAGGTCCGCCAGCGCTTCTACAAGAGCGACCTCGGCATGGCGATCCTGATGGGCATCGTCAGCGTGGTACTGCTGGCGATCACCGCCGCCGGCATCGTCGGCCTGACCAGTTTCTGGGTCGGCCAGCGGCGCAAACAGATCGGTGTGCGTCGCGCGCTGGGTGCCACGCGCGGCGACATCCTCAACTACTTCCTCACCGAAAACCTGTTGATCGGCATCGGCGGCGTACTCGTCGGTGCGGTGCTGGCGATCGGCATCAACCTGTGGATGGTGATCCAGTTCGAAATGGCTCGACTATCGCTGGCGTATGTGGCGACCGGTGTAGTCGCGCTGCTGCTGCTCGGTCAGGGCGCGGTGCTGGCGCCGGCGCTGCGTGCTTCGCACGTGTCGCCGGTAGAGGCGACACGCCCGGTGTAAAGAATGCCCGCCTCTCCCGCTGGGGACAGGCTAACTTTGGAGATGCGCATGTTCAGCTATTACCTCGAATTGGCATGGCGTAGCCTCAGGCGCAGTCCCGGCCTGACTCTGCTGATGGTGCTGGCGATCGGCTTCGGCGTGGCTGCATCGATGACCACCTGGTCGGTGTTCCGTGCGGTGTCGGGCGATCCGATACCGTGGAAATCGTCGAAGCTGTTCGTGCCGCAGATCGACATGTGGGGCCCGAAAGGCCGCGGCCCCAACAACAGTGACAACGAGCCACCGGATGCGATGGATTACACCGACGCGACGGCACTGATGCGTGCGCATCGGGGCAAGCTGCAATCGGCGATGTACCAGATCTCGCCATCGGTGGTGCCGGCGGATGCCGGCAAGCACCCGATCAATGTCAGCGGGCACGCGGTCTACAGCGAGTTCTTCCCCATGCTCGACGTGCCGTTTCTCTACGGCAACGGCTGGAATGCGGACGACGATACCCAGCGCTCCGCCGTGGCCGTGATCAGCGGCAAGCTCAACGACAAGCTGTTCGGCGGCGTCAACAGCGTGGGCCGCACGCTCAGCATCGAAGGCAAGGACTACCGGGTGGTCGGCGTGCTGGGCAACTGGAATCCGCAGCCGCGTTTCTACGATGTGGTCAACACCGGCGGCTTCTCCACCGGCGTCGAGGATGTGTTCGTGCCGTTCGAGCGCGCGATTGCGATGGGCATGCCCAACGACGGCAATACCAACTGCAGCGAGATCCCCGCCGAGTCGGGCTTCGTCGGCCTGCAACGGTCCAGCTGCATCTGGATCGCCTACATGGTGCAGCTGGATGATGCCGCCGCGGTCAGCGCCTATCGCAGCTGGCTGGATGGCTATGCGAAGGATCAGCAGAAAGCCGGCCGCTTCGGCTGGGCACCGAACAACCGGCTGCGTGACGTGCCGGGCTTCCTCGACCACGAGCAGGTGGTGCCGAGCGACACCAAGGTATCGCTGCTGGTGGCATTGGGCCTGCTGATCGTCTGCCTGGTCAACACCGCCGGATTGTTGCTGGCGAAGTTCCTGCGTCGCAGCAGCGAGATCGGCGTGCGCCGCGCGCTCGGTGCGCCACGCCTGGCGATCTATGCACAGTTCCTCACCGAGGCCGGCATGATCGGACTGGCCGGCGGCGTGCTGGGTCTGCTGCTGACCGGCGTGGGTGTCGCCAGCGTGAGCTGGGTGCTGCCCAAGGACATCGCCTCACTGGCCCGGCTGGACTTCTCGCTGCTCGCGCTCACCCTTCTGGTCGCCGTCGTGGCGACCACGCTGGCCGGGCTCTATCCCACCTTCCGTGCCTCACGCGTGCAACCCGCGTGGCAGCTCAAGTCCAATTGAGGATTACGCCATGACTCTGCATCCCATGATCGCGGCCCTGCGCCGGCACAAGGCGGGCGTGGTACTGATCGCCTTGCAGATCGCGCTGACCCTGGCGATCGTCTGCAACGCAGTGTTCATCATCGGCCAGCGCATCGAGCGGGTGAACCGCCCGACCGGCCTCGACGAAAGCAACCTGTTCCTGGTCAGTCAGCAATGGGTGGGCGCGCCCAGCGGCGACGACCCGGCCAGCGTGGACAAACTCGACAGCCTGCAGCAAGCCGACCTCGCCGCGCTGCGCGGCCTGCCGGACGTGGCCTCGGTGACGCCGATCAATTCGCTGCCCTTGCTCAACTCCTCGTGGAACGGTTCGGTGGCGCTGCAGCCGGGCAAGGATCTGCGCGCCGGCAACGCACGCACCACCTATTACTTCAGCGACGACCAAGTGCTGACGACACTCGGCCTGCACCTGGTGGCGGGCCGGGCATTCACCGCGGCCGACGTGCAGCATCAGGCCATGCGCGACCAGCGCGAGCCGTCCATCGTGATCCTCACCAAGGCACTCGCCGACAAGCTGTTTCCGAAGGGCGATGCGCTGGGCAAGGTGATCTATCTCAACGGCGATCCTGCGCCGACTACGATCATCGGCCTGGTCGAGCGCATGCAGGTGCCGGCGTTGGGCAGCTGGACCAGCAGCTTCACATGGTATGCGACGCTGGCGCCGACCCGTTTGAACGCGAACTTCTCCCGCTACGCGATCCGTGCCAAGCCGGGCCGACTGGACGCGGCGATGCATACGGTAACGTCGACGCTGTACGCGACGAACCCGATGCGCGTGCTCGACGACGACAGCGTCAAGTCGTTCACCCAGATTCGCGCGGAGGCGTATCGCGCCGATGTCGGCATGGCGATCCTGATGGGTGTGGTGTGCCTGATCCTGCTGGCGGTCACCGCCGCCGGCATCGTTGGCCTCACCAGCTTCTGGGTCGGCCAGCGGCATCGGCAGATCGGCGTGCGGCGTGCACTGGGCGCACGCAAGATCGACATCCTGCATTACTTCCAGATCGAGAATCTGGTGATCGCCAGCGTCGGCGCAGTGATCGGATTAATGCTGGCGATCGGCCTCAACCTGCTGCTGATGCACCACTTCGAAATGGATCGCCTGCCGGTGGCCTATGTGCTGGCCGGCATCGTCGTGGTGCTGGCGCTGGGGCAGGGCGCCGTGTTCGTGCCGGCACGACGCGCCTCCAATGTGCCGCCGGTGGTGGCCACGCGCGCGGCGTAACGTTTTTACTCCCTCCCCTGTGACCGAAGGAAGTATGCAGGGGAGGGTTGGAGTGGGGGCTTTTCGCAAGGGTGCAACTCCTCCCGACATCCCTCTGCAGGGCAACGGGGAGACAAACGGCGGGGAATGGAATGTTCAGTTACTACCTCGATTTGGCTCTGCGCAGCTTCAAGCGCAACAAGGCGCTCACTGCGCTGATGGTGTTGGCGATCGCGCTGGGCATCGGCGCCAGCATGACCACGTTGACTGTGTTGCATGTGCTGTCGGGCGATCCGCTGCCGGGGCGCAGTGACACGCTGTATTACCCGCAGATCGATCCCGTCGACAGCATCGGCTATCTGCCCGGCAAGTCGGAGCCGATGGAGCAGATGACCTGGATCGACGGCATGAATCTGCTGAATGCCAAACGGGCCGATCGTCAGGCGTTGATGACCGGCGGCTTGGTGGCGATCCAGCCGACGCAGTCTGCGCTCGATCCGTTCTACGAGGATGCGCGTTACACCACGGCCGATTTCTTTTCGATGTTCGGCGTGCCGTTCCAGTACGGCCACGGCTGGAACGCGGACGACGACAGCCGCAGTGCGCGAATCGCGGTGATCAGCAGAGAGCTCAACGACAAACTGTTCGGCGGCAAGGACAGCACCGGGCAGGTGTTGCGGCTGGAGGGCACCGCATTCCGTATTGTCGGCGTGCTCGGCGACTGGCATCCGAACCCGCATTTCTACGATCTCGCTGTGAAGAACTACGACGAGAACGAGGGTGTCTACGTGCCTTTGTCCACTTCGCAGGAGATCCCGCTGAATCACGACGGTGGCGTCGACTGCTGGGGCAATGGTGGTTCCGGCATCAATCCCGGCCATGACTCGCCCTGCGTGTGGCTGCAGTTCTGGGTGCAGTTGGACAGCCCGGCAAAGGCGGTTGCGTACAAGGAATTCCTCGTCCACTACTCGCAGGAACAGAAGACGCTCGGACATTTCCAGCGACCGCCCAACGTGCAACTGCGCAACGTCATGCAATGGCTTGACTACGAGCAGGTGGTGCCGGGTGACGTGCGCCTGCAGACCTGGCTGGCGTTCGGTTTCCTGCTGGTGTGCCTAGTCAACACGGTGGGACTGATGCTGGCGAAATTCTTGCGTCGCGCCGGTGAGCTTGGCGTTCGCCGCGCGCTCGGCGCATCGCGTCGCGCGCTGTTCGGGCAATTGCTGGTGGAATCCGGCGTGATCGGTTTAGCCGGTGGCGTCGGCGGCCTGCTGCTGGCCTTGCTCGGTCTGTGGCTGGTGCGTCAGCAACCGGTCGGCTATGCCGCGCTGGCTCGCCTCGACACCGGGATGTTGCTGACCACTTTTCTGCTGGCGCTCGGCGCGAGTCTGCTGGCCGGCCTGCTGCCGGCGTGGCGCGCGTGCCAGATCGCTCCCGCCCTGCAACTGAAGAGCAATTGAGATGGACATCCTGCCGATCCTCTCTACCTTGCGCCGGCACAAGCTCACCGCGTGGCTGTTGATCCTGGAAATTGCGCTGACCTGCGCGATCGTATGCAATGCGGTGTTCCTGATCGGCCAGCGGCTGGAGCGGATGAATATCCAGAGCGGTGTGGCCGAACACGAACTGGTGCAGGTCCAGATGGCCCATATCGGCCATCGCCCCGATTCCGACGCACGCATCGAGACCGCTCTTGCGGCGCTGCGGCAGATTCCCGGTGTGCGCCAGGTAGCCATGACCGGGTCGATGCCGCTCAGCAGCGGAGGATCCTCGAATGGCGACCTCAAGCTCGATCCGCAACAACAGCAGAAGACAGCCAACACGGCCCAATACATGGGCGAAAACCTGCTTGCCACGCTGGGGACGAAACTGGTGGCAGGGCGAGAGTTCCGGCCTGATGAATATGTCGATTTCGACACGGCCGTGGCAGCGCTGCGCAGCGGTGACCTCAAGGGTTTGCCGCAGGATCTGATCATCACGCGCACGCTGGCCGAACGGCTGTGGCCCGGACAAAGTCCGTTGGGCAAGACGGTGTACTACGGCAAGGGCATCCCGTTCCGGGTGATCGGCGTGATCGCGCATCTGGCGCGACCGAACTCACTGCAGCTGGGTGCCGAATACAGCACGGTGTGGCCGATCCGCATGAGCGGGCAGAGAGACAGTTACGTGATCCGCTGCGCCCCGCAGGATCGTGCACAGGTGCTGAAATCTGCCGTCGCCACGCTCAAGAAGCTGGATCCCGACAGCGTGGTGCTGGAGCAGCGCACCTATGACGAGGCGCGGCATGCGTTCTTCGCCAGCGACCGCGCGATGGCCGGCATCCTAGTCGGTGTATGCGTGGCGCTGCTGATCGTCACTGCGCTCGGCATCGTCGGACTGGCCAGCTTCTGGGTGGCGCAGCGGCGCCGCACCATCGGCGTGCGACGGGCACTGGGTGCGACCCGCCGCAACATCCTCCATTACTTCCAGACTGAAAACTTCCTGCTCGCCACGTTCGGCATCGTGCTGGGCATGGTGCTGGCCTACGGCATCAACCTGTTCCTGATGCTGCACTACGAATTGCCCAGACTTCCCGCCGTCTATTTTCCGGTCGGCGCAATCGTGCTGTGGCTGATCGGGCAGGGCGCGGTGCTGGGTCCCGCGCTGCGTGCCGCGGCGGTGCCGCCGGTGGTGGCGACGAGGTCGGTGTGATGCAACCCATGATTGGAGCGTGACGGATGTTTGCCTATTACCTTGAACTGGCGTTGCGCAGCTTGAAGCGCAACCGGGTGCTGACCGCGTTGATGGTGATGGCGCTGGCGCTCGGCATCGGTGCGACGATCACCACGCTGACCGTGCTGCGGCTGCTGTCAGGCGATCCGCTGCCGCAGAAAAGCACGCAGCTGTTCTACCCGCAGATCGATCCGAATGCGAAGGAGGGTTACATCGCCGGTCAGACCAAGCCGGCGCCGACGATGACTTATGTCGATGCCATGAACCTGCTGCACGCGCATCGCGCCACACGCCAGTTGGCGATGGCGCTGAGTCAGGCGAAGGTCTTGCCGCAGCAGGGCGGCGACCATCCGTTTTTCAGCGACGCGGTGATGACCACGGCGGATTTTTTCGCGATGTTCGATGCGCCGTTCCAGTACGGCGGTGGCTGGACCGCCGCGGATGACGACAACGGCGCGCAGCTGGTGGTGATTGCCGGTTTTCTCAACGACAAGCTGTTCGGCGGTGCAAACAGCGTGGGCAAGACCGTCCGCTTGAACGATCACGACTTCCGCATCGTGGGTGTGCTGAAACCGTGGGCACCGCAGCCGCGCTTCTACGCGCAGGATTTGGGCGGCCGCAGTTACGGCGATGGCGACGCGGCGTTCCTGCCGCTGAAGACGGCGCGCGCGATCGACATGGGGCCGCAGGACACCGAATGCTACGCGGCCGTCAGCGACATCAAGCATCTGGAAACGGCGCCCTGCATGTGGCTCGGTGTCTGGGTGGAATTGGCCGATGACGCCGCCGCGGCCGGCTACAAATCCTTCCTGTCCAGTTATGCGCAGCAGCAGATCGCCCTGGGCCGCTTCCAGCGCTCCGAGACGGCAATGCTCGATCTGATGGGATGGCTGCGCGACCAACAGGTGGTGCCTGACGATGTGCGCTTGCAGGCCGGGCTGGCGTTCGGTTTCCTGCTGATCTGCGTGGTCAATACGGTTGGCCTGCTGCTGGCCAAATGCCTGCGTCGCTCGCAGGAGATCGGCGTGCGTCGCGCGCTGGGCGCCACCAGACGCGAGATATTCACGCAGTTCATGGTCGAGGCGGCCATCGTCGGCATGGCCGGTGGCGTGCTGGGTCTGCTGTTCGCCGAGCTCGGCCTGCTTGGCATCCGTCACCAGCCGGCGGAATACGCCAGCCTCGCCCATCTCGATCTGGGCATGTTCTTTTTCACCTTCGTCGTGGCGCTGGCTGCCAGTCTCGTCGCCGGCATTCTGCCGGCCTGGCGCGCCTGCGTGCTGGCGCCGGCCCCACAACTGAAAGCTGCCTGAGGTGGCCATGGAAATCCGTCCAATCTTCGCCAGCTTGCGCAAGCATCGCATCCCTGCCTGCCTGATCGTGCTGGAAATCGCACTGGCCTGCGCAGTGCTGTGCAACGCCGTGTTCATGATCAGCCAGCGCGTGTCCGACATCCATCTTGGCAATGCGATTGACGAGCAGGGCATCGCCACAGTTGTTCTGCGCGGCACCGACGACAATCTGGTCGGCAGCGACATTCCGCGCAACCTCGCCGCGCTGCGCGGTATCGCCGGCGTGCAGGCGGTGGCGGTGACCAGCACGCTGCCACTCAGCCACAACAACTGGGGCTGGAGTTTCGGCCTCGATCCCGACACCACCGTTAGCGACAAAAAGAGCCACAACGTCTCGCTGTACTTCGTCGGCGAGGGAGCCGACCGTGCGTTGGGGCTGCGTCTGCTGCAAGGGCGCTTCTTCAATGACGATGAATATGCCGGCAGCAAGTTCGACACCGCGCCCCTGGCGGAAACCCACGTGGTCGTCATCACCCAGAGCGTGGCCAGGAGGCTGTGGCCGGGACAGTCAGCGCTGGGCAAGACGCTGTACTCGATGCCGCACTACTACACCGTGATTGGCGTGGTGGCCGACGTGCTGCGCCCGGGGTTCGGCAACCAGGCCGGACCGTACATCTATGACAGCACGTATTACCCGCTCAGCGCCGGCGGCTCCAAGGGCGTGCTGTCCTATTACCTGATCCGCAGCGCGCCGCAAGACCGCGACCGCATCATGCGCGAGGCCGAGCAGAAGCTGGCCAGCCTCAATCCCGGCGCGGTTGCCAAGGGCCAGACTTACATGGACATCCGCGAGAAGTACTTCGCGGACATGAGCAGCATGGCCTGGATGCTGGTGCTGGTGTGCGTGGTGATGCTGGCAGTGACCGCCTTCGGCATCGTCGGCCTGACCAGTTTCTGGGTCGGCCAGCGGCGGCGGCAGATCGGCATCCGCCGCGCGGTGGGCGCCACGCGCGGCCACATCATGCAGTACTTCCAGACCGAGAATCTGCTGCTGACCACGGCCGGCGTGGTCATCGGCATGGGGCTGGCCTTCGGCATCAATGTCTATCTGATGCAGCACTACGAAATGTCGCGCATGCCCTGGTACTACCTGCCGGGCGGCGCGCTGGCGCTGTGGCTGCTGGGTCAGGCGTCGGTATTCGGGCCGGCGCAGAAAGCGGCCTCCGTGCCACCGGTGGTGGCGACGCGGTCGGTGTGATGTGGTTTCCCTTCTCCCTCTGGGAGAAGGTGCCCGCAGGGCGGGTGAGGGTTCGGGCGGAACACGAAATTCCGGTTTCGCCGCACCCTCATCCCAATCCCTCTCCCACGGAGGAGAGGGACTTTCAAGCAAAGAGGTACATGGAATGTTTGGTTACTACTTAGATCTGGCGCTGCGCAGCCTGAAGCGCAACAAGGTGCTGACGACGTTGATGGTGATCGCCATCGCCGTGGGCATCGGCGCCAGCATGACCACGCTGACGGTGATGCATCTGCTCTCCGGCGATCCGTTGCCGGGTCGCAGCGGGCAGATTTTCTTTCCGCAGGTGAACCCGGATCCCTCCAGACCGCATGCCAAGGAGCCATCGACCGTGATGGACTACCACTCGGCCGTCGACCTGTGGAGTGCGCATCGCGCTGATCGGCAGACTCTGATCGTGGACAGCATGATCAAGGTGGTTGCGCCGGATGCCACGCTGCCGCCGCTGCGGCTGGACATGCTCTCGACCACCGTCGACTTCTTCCCGATGTTCCAGGTGCCGTTTCGCTACGGCAGCAGTTGGAGCGCAGACGACGATGTGAAGCACTCACGGGTGGCGGTGATTTCCGACGACCTCAACGACAAGTTGTATGGCGGCGTGGACAGCGTAGGGCGCACGTTGCGGCTGGGTGGCAGCGAAGTGCGCATCGTCGGTGTGCTCAAACCGTGGCGACCCGTGCCGCTGTTTTACGAAGCCTGGGGCGCCTACACCAAACCGCAGGACGTGATGACACCGTTTTCCACCGGGCTGGAGATCAACGACGGTCATTTCCAGCAATACAATTGCTGGCATATCCCGGACATGCCAGGTCATTTGCAGAATGCGCCCTGCAATTGGGTCACGTTGTGGGTGCAACTCGACGATGTGGCCAAGGCGGATTCGTATCAACGTTTCGTCGCCGACTATGCCGCGCAACAAAAATCGACTGGCCGTTTCACCAGTACCGTCACGCGCTTGCGCAATCTGATGCAGTGGCTGGACCACATTGACGTGGTGCCGAGCGACGTGCGTCTGCAAACGTGGCTGGCCTTTGCCTTTCTCGCCATCTGCCTGTTCAACACCGTGGGCTTGCTGCTGGCGAAGTTCCTGCGTCGTGGCGGCGAGCTTGGCGTGCGTCGCGCGCTGGGCGCTACGCGCGGCGCGGTGTTTGCGCAGTGCATGGTGGAAGCCGGCTTGATCGGCCTGCTCGGCGGCATCGGTGGCTGGCTTCTGACGCTGGGCGGCCTGTGGTTGATGCGCCGGCAGCCCACCGATTATGCCGACCTCATCCATCTCGATTTGCCGATGTTTCTGACCACCTTCGCACTGGCGATTGCCACCAGCCTTCTGGCCGGGCTGCTACCGGCCGTGCGCGCCAGTCGCGTGGTGCCGGCATTGCAGCTGAAGGTACTTTGAGGAAGCCACGCCATGCAGATACGCCCGATACTCTCCGCGTTGCGTCACCATCGTCTCGCCACCCTGCTGATTGCGCTGGAGATCGCGATGGCCTGCGCGGTGCTGTGCAACGCCTGCTTCCTGATTGCTACACGCGTGAGTGCGATGGACATCCACAGCGGAGTGGACGAAGCAGCGCTCGCGCAGATCAAGCTGGACTGCGACGACTGCAACGCGAGCGACCTCAACGCGCGCGTGTTGTCCGGTCTGGGCAAGCTGCCCGGCGTACAGTCGGTCAGCGTGATCAACGCGGTGCCGTTTGGCGATCACGCCGGCACGGCCGGCATCACGCTGGACGCGGCTGGCCAGCATTCCGGTGGGGTGGTGGACTTCTATGCCGCCGGGCCAGGCAGCTTCCAGGCGTTGGGCCTTCACCTGCTCGCCGGTCCGCTGCCCAAGCAGGATGATTTCCAGGCGATAGCCAACTTTCTTCCTGCGGATGCACCGGTCTGGGTGACGCGCGCGCTGGCCGATCATCTGTGGCCCGATGCCAATCCGATGGGCAAGGAATTCTGGATGGACAAGTCCCACTTTCGCGTGGCGGGTGTGTTGGAGCATCTCGCGCGACCGGGTGGCGGCGAGGGTGGGCCGCTTACCCGCGAATGGTCGGTCTACGTACCGACGCAGCCGGGAGCACAATTGTCCGGCAACTATTTGTTGCGCGTGGAGCCTGCGCAGTTGCGGCAGGTGCTGCGCGACATGCCTGCGGCGCTTGCGAAAATTGCGCCGGATGCCGTTTTCGACAAGATGGCCAGCCGGAGCATCGGCGAGTTGCGCGACGGCTACTTCCAGGCGGACCGTGCCATGGCCGGCATCCTGATCGGCGTGATCGTGGCGTTGCTGCTGGTGACCGCGCTGGGCATCGTCGGCCTGGCCAGTTTCTGGGTGCAGCAGCGGCGCCGGCAGATCGGCATCCGTCGCGCCATCGGTGCCACACGTCGCGACATCCTGCACTACTTCCAGATCGAGAACTTCCTGATCGTCAGCGGCGGCATTGCGCTGGGCATGCTGCTGGCCTACGCGTTGAACCTGATGTTGATGCAGCACTACGAATTGCCGCGACTGCCGTTGTACTACCTGCCGATCGGCGCACTAATGCTGTGGGGATTGGGCCAGCTCGCCGTGCTCGGCCCCGCGCTGCGCGCGGCGGCGGTGCCGCCGGTGGTGGCGACGAGGTCGGTATGAATAGCGAGTTCTTGGGTATACGGGTGACGATAGTCATGGCAACCTTTGTGGTTCGAGCGGCATCCATGTCCGCATGTGCAGAAGAAAGATGCGAACCGTACTGATCATTGACGACAACCCGGCCGTGGGCGAGGCGCTCTCGCTGGCGTTGTCGTTGCACGAAATCCGCCCGCTGGTCGCGCTGACGCCTGATGAGGGTCTGGCGCTGCTGGAGCGCGAGGTGGTCGACGTGGTGATCCAGGACATGAACTTCACCGCCGACACCACCTCGGGCGAGGAGGGCGTGGCGCTGTTCCGTGCGATCCGCGAACGGCATGCGGACTTGCCGGTGATCCTGCTTACCGCGTGGACACATCTGGAAACCGCGGTGGAACTGGTCAAGGCCGGCGCGTCGGATTACCTGGCCAAGCCGTGGGACGACAACAAGCTGCTGGCCACGGTAGAGAACCTGCTGGAGCTGTCCGAATCCACCCGCGAGATGACCCGTAGCCGGCGCGAGCGGCGCCAACGGCGTGAGCAGCTGCAGCGCAAGTACGAACTGGACGGCCTGGTGTTCGCTTCCGAGGCGATGGCGCGCACACTGGATCTGGCCTGCCAGATCGCCCGCTCGGATGTGCCGGTGCTGATCACCGGCCCGAACGGTACCGGCAAGGAACGCATCGCGGCGATCGTGCATGCGAACTCGGCGGTGAAGCGCGGTGCGTTCGTGGCCGTGAACTGTGGCGCGTTGCCGGGCGAACTGATCGAAGCCGAACTGTTCGGCGCCGACGCGGGCGCGTATACCGGCGCGAACAAGGCACGCGAGGGCCGCTTCGAACTGGCCGACGGCGGCACGCTGTTCCTCGACGAGATCGGCAACCTGCCGTTGCCCGGTCAGATGAAGCTGCTGCGCGTGCTGGAAACCGGCCAGTTCGAACGGCTCGGCTCCGGCCGAACGCGCCAGGTCAAGGTACGCGTGTTGAGCGCGACCAATGCCGACCTCAAGGCGATGATTCGCGCCGGCACGTTCCGCGAGGATCTGTACTACCGGCTCAACGTGATCGAAGTAAACCTGCCGCCGCTGACCGAGCGCAGCGACGACATCCTGCCGTTGGCAGAATTTTTCCTGGACGGCCGCGCCGAACTCGGCGATGCCGCGCGCGAGGCCTTGCTGGGTTATCCGTGGCCAGGCAACGTGCGCGAGTTGAAGAACGCGATCGAACGGGCTGCCCTGCTGACCGGCAGCAACCCGATCACGCCCGAGCTGCTCAACCTGCCGCAGCATGCCGCGGTCGCCGCGCGCAGCCTCGATGAGCCCAGCCGCGAAGCGGTGGAGGCGGCACTGCACAAGGCCGATGGCGTGGTCAGTCGCGCTGCGCAGCATCTGGGCCTGTCGCGGCAGGCGTTGTATCGACGGATGGAGCGTTACGGTCTGGCGACGCCGGCTTGATCCGGCTCGGGCTGCGATGCTTGCCGATATACGGATGGCGTAGAAAGATGGCCGCATCCATGGGCACCGGCGAACCTCAGGTGCCATTGAGGCGAGTTTCCCCCGTCGTGGAGTGCGGCCGATGTGGCGTCGTTTGAGTTCCCTGCAGGGCCGGCTTACGCTGCTGCTGGGTTTTGCCAGCGTCGCCGGCGCGTTGATCTATGCCGGTGTCACGCAATGGCCACTGCCGCAGCTGTTGTTGTGGCTGCAGACCGCGCTGGCGGCGAAGCCGGCAACGGCGGCGGTCAATGCGCCGCCCGCGCTTCATCTGGGCATCTACGGTGGCTTGGGCGTCTGCGCCGTGCTGCTGTTGCTGCTGGCGTTCTGGCTGGCTGGTCGCGCGATGTCACCGGTCAGTCGCCTGCTGCGTGCACTGGAAGGCGCGGTGGCGAGTTATCGCGACGGCGATTTCAGTTTTTCGATCGCGATCAGCCGACGCGACGAGCTGGGTGAACTGATCCGCATGCACAACGCGCTGGGGCAGACCTTGCGTGAACAGCGTCAGCATCTGGTGCAACGCGAGTTGCTGCTCGACACCGTGGTGCAGAACACGCCGGTGGCGCTGGTGCTGACCGACTCGATCGGCCGTGTCGCCTACGCCAACATCGCTTCGCGCCATCTGTTCAACGAAGGCCGCAACCTGGTCGGACTTGATTTCGCCGAGCTGCTGACCGATGCGCCGGAAACGTTGCGCAAGGCGGTGGAAAGCGGTGAGGACGCGTTGCTCAGTGTCGAGATGGACGGCAGCGAGGAGACCTTCCATCTGTCGCAGCGCGCGTTCCGTCTGCAGGGCCGGCCGCATCGACTGCAACTGTTCCGGCGCATGACGCGAGAGCTGTCACGGCAGGAGGTGGCGACCTGGAAGCGGGTGATCCGGGTGATCAGCCACGAGCTCAACAATTCGCTGGCGCCGATTTCCTCGCTGGCGCATTCCGGCGCCGAACTGGCGCGGCGCGGCCAGCTCGATCGCCTGCCCAGCGTGTTCGCCACCATCAGCGAGCGCGCGATGCACCTGCACGGCTTCATTGCCGGATATGCGAGCTTCGCCAAACTGCCGACACCGCAACCGGTGGCGGTCGAATGGGCGCGGTTTCTCGAAGGGTTAGCACTGCATTGCCGTTATCGGCTGGCAGCGCCGCCACCGGAGCAGCCGGGTGTGTTCGATGCGGTACAGATCGAGCAGGTGCTGATCAACCTGATCAAGAACGCGCACGAAGCGGGTGGCGCCGAAGATGAAGTCACGCTGTCGATCCTGGAGGTCGGCAGCGAGCTGCGCATCGAGGTGGCCGATCGCGGCCCCGGCATGAGCGAGACCGTGCTGGCGCAGGCGCTGTTGCCGTTCTATTCGACCAAACGCTCCGGCACGGGTCTTGGCCTCGCGCTGGCGCGCGAGATCACCGAGGCACACGGCGGCCGCGTTATGCTGGCCAATCGCGAAGGCGGCGGTTTGCGAGTGAGCCTGCGCTTGCCGCAGTCAGCCCCGAGATAACCATCGACTCGCCTATACTCAAGGCTTCTTCAGGAGTCGGGGGTAGGCAATGGGACAGCTTCTCGCGTTGGTGATCGTGTTCGTCGTCGTGGTTGGCGTGGCCAAGCTGGTGCGCATCGTGCCGCAGGGTTTCGAGTGGACGGTGGAGACCTTCGGCAAGTACACCCGCACGCTCAGCCCCGGGCTGCATTTCCTGATCCCGATCTACCAGGCGGTCGGGCGCAAGATCAACATGATGGAGCAGGTGCTCGACGTGCCGTCGCAGGACGTGATCACCAAGGACAACGCGGTGGTGCGCGTCGACGGTGTGGTGTTCTACCAGGTGCTCGATGCGTCCAAGGCGGCCTACGAGGTGTCCAATCTGGAACAGGCCTCGCTGGCGCTGATCATGACCAATATCCGTACCGTGCTCGGCTCGATGGATCTGGATGAATCGCTGAGCCAGCGCGATGCGATCAACGCGAAACTGCTCAAGGTGGTGGACGAGGCGACCCATCCGTGGGGCGTCAAGGTCAACCGCATCGAGATCAAGGACATCGCGCCGCCGCGCGACCTGGTCGACGCGATGGCGCGGCAGATGAAGGCCGAGCGCGAGAAGCGCGCGAACATCCTCGATGCCGAGGGCTTCCGTCAGGCCGCGATCCTCAAGGCCGAAGGCGAGAAGCAGTCGGTGATCCTGGCTGCCGAAGGCGAGAAGGAGGCCGCGTTCCGCGCCGCCGAGGCGCGCGAGCGTTCGGCCGAGGCCGAGGCGAAGGCGACCACGATGGTCTCCGAGGCGATCTCCGGCGGCAATGTCAACGCGCTGAACTACTTCGTCGCCAACAACTATGTCGAGGCGCTGAAGGAAATGGCGAAGTCGCCGAACCAGAAGATGCTGCTGCTGCCGATCGAGGCGACTGGCATCCTCGGTTCGCTGGCCGGCATCGCCGAGCTGGCCAAGGAGTCGCTGGGCCAGCAGCAGAAGTCGGCGGCGATCCAGCCGCCGCTGCGTTGAGGTGGATGCCATGTGGGAGCTTTCCGCACATTACCTGTGGTGGATTCTCGCGTTGCTGCTGATCGCCGGCGAAGTGTTGCTGCCGGGTTATTTCATGCTGTGGATCGGTCTGGCCGCCGCCGCGATGGGTGTGGTGCTGTGGGTCGTGCCGGCGCTGGGCCTGCTCACGCAGGCAGTGTTGTTCGCGTTGCTCGCGTTCGCCTTCTGCGTTGGCTACGCGCGCTGGCTGCGGCCGCGGCTGGAGCGCAGCGCGCCCGGTAACGAACGCCTGAACCGTCGTGGCGAACAGATGATCGGCCAGCGTTACGTGCTGGTCGAACCGATCGTCAACGGCCGCGGCAAGGCGCGCGTCGGCGACGGCCAGTGGCTGGTCAGCGGGCCGGATCTGCCGCTGGGCAGCACGGTGGAAGTGATCGCGGTCGACGGCACCACGCTGAAGGTGCGCGCGGCGGCATGAGTACCGGCAACCCCATCAGCCCGCAGCAGTTCGCCACCACGGCGCTGAATACGCGCATGGCGTTTCTGCTGGAGCTGGCGCGACGGCTGCACCAGTACGGCACCTCCGCACCACGGCTCGAAATGGCCATCGCCCGTGCCGCGAAGCGCATGGGACTGGCCGCGGACGTGTGGTCCAGCCCTACCGCGATCATCATTTCCTTCACCGATCTGGCCCAGGGCGAGGAAGGCGTGGCGCAGAGTACCCAGGTGATGCGGCTGGCGCCGGGCGAGGTGAATCTGGAGCGGCTGTGTCAGGCCGATGAGATCGCCGACCAGGCGATTGCCGGCGAACTGGATCTGCGCGAGGGCTTCCACCGGCTACGTGCGCTGGGTCGGCCGGATACGCGCCGCGAGAAGATCGGTCTGATCGCGAGTTACGGCCTGTCCGCCGGCAGCATTGCGGCGCTGTTCCTGCACAGCGCGTGGGTGGATGTGCTGGTTGCGGGCGTGATCGGCCTGATCATCGGCGGTATCAGCATGCTGGCGGCAAGTCGGCCGCGGCTGGCGGTGGCCAGCGATGCGATCTGTGCGCTGGTGGCCACCGTAGTGACGATTGTGGTGAGCGCCTTCGTGGTGCCGCTGGCGATCAAGTCGGTGGTACTGGCCAGCCTGATCATCCTGATCCCGGGCATGTCGCTGACCACCGCGGTGCGCGAAATCTCCAGCCAGCATCTGGTGTCCGGCATGGCGCGCATGGGCGGCGCGATGTCGACCCTGCTCAAGCTCACCTTCGGCACGATCGCGGCGACCCAGCTGTGTGCGGCGCTGGGCATCACGGCGCGCGATTTTGCGTTGCCGGCACTGCCGGCGTGGACCGATTACCCGGCACTGCTGGTGGCGGCGGTCGCGTTCGCGATCCTGTTTCGCGCGGCCCGACGCGACTGGCCGGTGGTGATCGTGGCGGTGATCGTGGGTTATCTCGCCACGCGCTGGGGTGGTGAGATTTCCGGCTCACTGCCGGCGGCACCGTTCGGCGTGTTCCTCGGCGGGTTGCTGCTGAGCGGGCTTGCCAACGTCTATGCGCAATACGCGGGCAGGCCGGGTGCCGTCATTCGCGAACCGGGCATCCTGCTGCTGGTACCGGGCAGCGTCGGTTTCCGCAGCGTGTCGTTCCTGCTCGACCGCAATACCTCGCTGGGCATGGATACCGGTTTGCTGCTGCTGACCTTGCTGGTGTCGCTGGTGGCCGGCCTGATGTTCGGCGACCTGCTGGTTTCGCCACGTCGGTCTTTATAAACTAGGCCTCGATCGAACCCCGACTCTTCGTTGCGCAGATTATCGAGACAGCGAAACCGCGCGACTTATTTCCTCTCTCACTGGGAGGGTGCCACATAACGAAAAACGCCGGCATCAGGCCGGCGTTTTTCATTGAAGCGGTGGATGGAGCAGCGATCAGATCGCCAGATCCTTTTCCTTCTTGCCGGCCTTCAGCGCGTCGTTGTACCAGTGCGGACGCTTGCCGCGACCGGACCAGGTCTGCGCCGGATTGGCCGGGTTGCGGTACTTCGGGGCGACCGTGCCAGTCGTGCGCTTGGCCTTGCCACGTGCGCCGCCGAAGATGTCCTCGAAGGTATATCCCTCGGCCTTGATCAGCGCGTGTACTTTCTCGCGCAGCTTGACGACCTTTTCCTTGCGCAGCTCATTCTGGCGAACCTGCGCCTTGTTGATCAGGTCATTCAGCTGGGTGTGATTGAGATTCTTGATATCGACGGCCATGATGGACTCCGGGGTGAGTGTCGACAATTAAACGGTCTGGCCAGGGTCTGATTATTATCGGGGACGGAGCCAGACGCATGGAAAATTGCAGCAATCCGGATTCTCGCTGATTCGCGGAATAGTTGTAAAGCGCAATGCATCACCGTGAAGTGCGCATTCACATTTAAATGAAATTAATGGCGTTGCTGCTGGTCTGGATAATCGACTTTCGGGATTTCATGGCGTCGAATACGGAAACGGCCGCACAGGGCGGCCGTTCCGGTTAACTCGGGGTTATCTCCCGACACTCAGCCAAGCAGGGCAAACAACTCGTCCTGGCTGAGTGCACGGCTTTCGCTCTCGCCGCGGGCGCGATATTCCAGCGTGCCGGCGGCCAGTCCGCGTTCGCTGACCACGACGCGATGCGGAATGCCGATCAGCTCCATGTCGGCAAACATGCCGCCCGGCCGCAGGCCGCGGTCGTCCAGTACCGCCTCGATGCCGTGCTGGTTCAGCGACTGGTACAGCGCTTCGGCGGCCGCGCTCACTTCGGGCAGGTTCTTCGGGTTGATCACGCAGACCACGATGCGCCATGGCGCCATGGCTTCCGGCCACAGAATGCCGGCGTCGTCGTGGCGCTGCTCGATCGCGGCGGCGACGATGCGGCTGACCCCGATGCCGTAGCAGCCCATGGTCATCAGCTGGGCCTTGCCGGTCTCGTCGATCACGCTGGCCTTGAGTGCCTCGGCATATTTCTGGCCGAGCTGGAACACATGGCCGACCTCGATGCCGCGGGCGATATGCAGCACGCCATGGCCGTCGGGCGACAGGTCGCCTTCGACCACGTTGCGCAAGTCGGCGATGTGGGTGATGCGTGCATCGCGACCCCAGTTCGCACCGACGTAATGGCTGCCGTCGGCATTGCCGCCGCAGACGAAATCGGCGAGCACGGCGGCATCGCGGTCGACGATGACGGGAATCGAATCCGGCAACCCGACCGGGCCGATGAAGCCGGGGCGGCTGCCGGTGGCGGCGAGGATTTCCTCTTCGCTGGCGAGCACCGACTGATCCGGCAGTTCGGCCAGCTTGCCGGCCTTGACCTCGTTGATCTCGTGATCGCCGCGCAGGCACAGCGCGACCAGACCTTCGCGACCGCGCACCAGCAAGGTCTTCACGCATTGCTGCGGCGACACCTTGAGGAAGCCGCTGACGTCGGCGATGGTTTTCTGGGTCGGTGTATCGACCCGCTGCAATGGCGCAGCGGGAGCCGGGCGTGTGATCGTCGGCGCCAGCGCCTCGGCCTTCTCCAGATTCGCGGCGTAATCGGAGCCGTCGGAAAACGCGATCGCGTCCTCGCCGGAATCGGCCAGTACCTGGAATTCGTGGCTGGCATTGCCGCCGATCGCACCGGTATCGGCCTGCACCGCGCGGAAGGTCAAGCCGAGCCGGGTGAAAATGCGCACATAAGCCTGGTACATCGCGGCATACGTTTCGGCCAGCGACTCCTGGGTCAGGTGAAACGAATAAGCGTCCTTCATCAGGAATTCACGCGCGCGCATCACCCCGAAACGCGGGCGGATTTCATCGCGGAACTTGGTCTGGATCTGGTAGAAATTGACCGGCAGCTGCTTGTAGCTTTTCAGCTCGTTGCGGGCGAAGTCGGTAATCACTTCCTCATGGGTCGGGCCGTAGCAGAATTCCTGCTGCTTGCGATCCTTGATTTTCAGCAATTGCCCGCCGAATTTCTCCCAGCGGCCGGTTTCTTCCCAAAGCTCTTTCGGTTGGACCGATGGCATCAGCATTTCGATCGCGCCGGCGCGGTTCATTTCCTCGCGCACGATGTGTTCCACCTTGCGCAACACGCGCAGGCCCAGCGGACTCCAGGTGTACAGGCCTGAGGCGAGCCGGCGGATCATGCCAGTGCGCAGCATCAGCTGGTGGCTGGCGATTTCGGCGTCGGCGGGGACTTCCTTGACGGTGGCCAGATGGAATTGGCTGAGGCGCATGCGGGGCATTCCGGCGTGAATGAAGATGCCCATTGTAGCGGGCTGCCGCCACCATCGCTGATCGCTGCGCTGTGCCGGCAGGGAGGCCGGCACAGCGCAGCGGGTGATTATTGGGCCTGGCAATACTGGTTGTACTGCCCCTGGGCCGCGTCGACCTGTTGTTTACGCTGGGCGGCGTCGAGTGCGGTGGCTTTGCCGTCCTGCTGCATGACGACCGGGCCGCTGCCCTGCAGCGCGGCGAGATTGGCTTTCAGCGACGCACATAGCTTGCTGCGGTTTTCCGGGGTGTCCGCTACCGGCTTCGCCGGTGCGGATGCAGGTTCGCTGCTGGCGGACGCTTCGCCGGATGCGGGCGGAGCCAGCGGCTGCACCGTACCGGTGGTGGTCACCTTGGAGAATTTCGTGCCCTGTACCGGCGGCGCTTCCGAGTAGTGCACGGTGCCGCTGGCGTCGGTCCATTTGTAGACCTGGGCGGTGGCTAGCGGGGCCAGCAACAGCAGCGCCACGGCGATCAGCGAACGATGCATGGTGTTCTCCATTTCATGGGAATTACTTGGTGCACCTTGTTATCACTGTGGCGGTCCGGACTCAAGCGGCCGATGGTTTACACTGCGCGCATCCTGTCACGGTCTTGATTCATGAGCGAGCCCATGCCCGTCCGCCGGCCCCGCCACCGGGGGATTTACCTGCTGCCGAACCTGTTCACCACCGGGGCGATGTTCGCGGGTTTCTACGCGATTATCGCCAGCATCGGCGGTCGTTACAGCGAGGCGGCAGTGGCGGTATTCATCGCCGCGGTACTGGACGGCATGGACGGCCGGGTGGCGCGGATGACCGGCACCCAGACCGAATTCGGCGTGCAATATGACTCGTTGTCCGACCTGGTCAGTTTCGGGCTGGCGCCGGCGCTGGTGATGTATACATGGTCGCTGTCCACATTGCGCGATTTCGGTCCGTTGTGGGGCAAGCTGGGCTGGGCTGCCGCCTTCGTCTACGCCGCCTGCGCTGCGTTGCGGCTGGCGCGCTTCAACACCCAGGTCGGCGTGGCCGACAAGCGCTATTTCCAGGGACTGGCCAGTCCGGCGGCGGCGGCGGTGTGCATGTCGTTCGTGTGGAGCGTGGACAAGTTCGGTCTGTCCGGCAGCGAGTTCTGCTTCATCACGCCGGTGCTCGCGGTAGTCGTCGGTCTGCTGATGGTCAGCCGGTTCCGCTATTTCAGCTTCAAGTCGTTGCCGATGGGCGAGCGCCAGCGCGTGCCATTCGGCTGGATGGTCGGCGCGGTGCTGTTGATCGCGCTGCTGATCCTGGATACGCCGCGAGTCCTATTTGTCGGTTTCACGATCTATCTGCTGTCCGGACCGGTGTGGACAATCTGGGGTCTGGCCACCCATCGGCGCCGGGCACGGCGCACCCCAGCATGAATGCAAGCACGCGCCAGCACGTGACAGCCAGCCATCGCGACCGTGTGTTGCGCGCGCTGGGTGTGACGCCGTGGGTGCGGCGAGCGGCACCTGAGGTGCCGGCGGTTATTGTCGAGTCGAATCCGTTGATGGCGGATACAGCTACCGGGGTCGCCTGTGTGGTGGTGCTGCCGGAGGGCTGCAGCACGCGCGAGCTCGATCTGCTGGGTCGCGCGCTCAATACCTGTGGCGCCGCGTTGGCCCGTGCCGCGCGCGTTACGGCAAGTGGCGGCCAACTTCCGGTAGACCTGCCTGAGGCGCGCGCCTATCTGGTGTTCGGCGAGGCGCAGGCGCATGCGCTGGGGCGCACCTTGCCGGCTGCGGCGATGCATCAGGCGCAGATCGTGCTGGCCGATGAGCCGGCCCTGGTGCTGACCAGCGCCGCTGCCAAACGACGGCTGTGGAGCGCGCTGCGCAGTCTGCGCCGAGCGCTGGCCACAGCGGGCAGCTAGTCGCCATGGTCGCGGTCATCAAACCGGTGATCCAGGTGCGCGCCATGCGCGTCGAGGATCTGCCCACGGTCAGCGCTATGGAAAACATTTCCTACGACTTCCCGTGGTCGGCCGGCATCTTCAGCGATTGCGTAAAAGCCGGGCATCCGTGCTGGGTACTGTGCGTGGATACCGACATCGCCGGCTACGGCATCCTGTCGATGGGTGCCGGCGAAGCGCACATACTGAACATCTGCATCGGGCCGAACTATCGTGGTCGCGGGCTGGGCCGACATCTGCTGGGTCGGCTGCTGGACATCGCGCGCTGGAACGGTGCGGAGCGGGTGTTCCTGGAAGTGCGGCCGTCCAATCCGCTGGCGAAGACCTTGTACGAGTCGGTGGGTTTCAGCGAGATCGGGCGGCGGCCGCGCTATTACCCGGCGCACGATGGGCGCGAGGATGCGATCGTGATGGCACTGGAGTTGTTGCCTGCGGCTTAGCGAACGAAGAGCTTTCACCCTCCTTCGGGGGGCGAGTTACTTGCTCTTTTGCTTGTCCAAAAGAGAAGTAATCAAGAGAAAACGACACCTCGCTTGGTGCTCTCCAGACATCCTGCCCTCTGAGTCCGTGAGTCGCGGCCGGGCTTTTCGACAGGACTCCTGTCCTGACGAAAAGTGATCGGCATCGTGTCGATCACCCTTTGGGCTTGTCGTCCGCGCCTCACCGCCGCACAGGGGGGCGGTAGAGCGCGCGATTCCTGCACCCACTTTTCAGAAGTGCGTTCAAGCAAACGCCAAAGGCCAGAGCTAAGGACTCACGCCAACTTCTGCGCTTGCTCGCGCAGCGCAGTCAGCGTGGTGTTCCAGTCGGTGATGCGCTGGCGTTCCTGGACGACGACTTCGGCGGGGGCATTGGCGACGAAGTTGGCGTTGCCGAGTTTGCCTTCGCACTTCTTGATCTCGACTTCGATGCGGCTGATTTCCTTGGCCAGACGCGCCTTTTCGGCGCCGAGGTCGATCAGGCCGGCGAGCGGGATCATCACGCGCAGGGTACTGACGACGGCAGCGGCGGCGGCTGGTTCGTCGGCGCCGCTTTCGATCCACTGTGGTGCTTCGGTGCGGGCAAGGAAGGCGATCTGGGCGGCGAACTTCGCCACGCGGGCACGATCGTTGGCGTCGCCATCGGCGAGCAGCAGCGGGATCGTCTTGGCGGGCGAAATGTTCATTTCAGAGCGGATCTTGCGGATGCCGCTAAGCACGCTCTTGAACCACTCGATCTCGGCTGTCGCCGCATCATCCGCAACAATCTCGTCGGCGCGCGGCCACGGCCGCTGCATCAGGCTTCCTTCGCTGAGACCGAGCTTCGGTGCGACTGACTGCCAGACTTCCTCGGTGATGAATGGAATGATCGGGTGCAGGGCGCGCAACACACTTTCAAGCACCACCAGTAGGGTGTGGCGGGTGGACGCCGCAGCGTTTGCGTCATCGCCGTTCAAGGCCGGCTTGGACAGCTCCAGGAACCAGTCGCAATACTCGTTCCAGACGAACTCGTAGAGCGATTGCGCCAGCAGGTCGAAACGGTAAGTGACGAAATGCTGTTCGACTTCGCCCAGGGTTTGCTTCAGACGGGTAAGGATCCAGCGCTCGGCCTCGGTCACCGGCGCACCAACGGGCGCAGCGATCTCGCCTTCGGGCAAGTTCATCAACACAAACCGCGCCGCATTCCACAACTTGTTGCAGAACGCCTTGTAGCCTTCGGCGCGCTTGATGTCGAAGTTGATCGTGCGGCTGTAGCTGGCCAGTGCGGCGAAGGTGAAGCGCAGCGCGTCGGTGCCGATCGCCGGGATGCCGTCGGGGTAATCCTTGCGGACACGCTTCTCGACCTTCTCGCGCACCTGCGGGATCAGCAGCGACTTGGTGGACTTCGCCACCAGCGGCTCCAGCTCGATGCCGTCGATCAGGTCCAGCGGGTCCAGCGTGTTGCCCTTGGACTTGGACATCTTCTGGCCTTCCGCATCACGCACGATCGCGTTGATGTAGACCTCGCGGAAGGGCACCTGGCCGGTGAAGTACCTGGTCGCCATCACCATGCGCGCGACCCAGAAGAAGATGATGTCGAAGCCGGTGACCAGCACGGCGCTGGGCAGGAAGATCTTGTCCTGCTCCCAGTTCGCGACGACTTCGCCGCGTTCGTTCTTCACCGGCCCGTTGGCTGGCCAGCCGAGCGTGGAGAACGGCCACAGCGCCGAGCTGAACCAGGTGTCGAGCACGTCGTCGTCCTGGCGCAGTGCGCCAACCGGTGCGACGGTGGCGGACTTGCGCGCATCCGCCTCGTCCTCGCCCACGAAGATGTTGCCGGCCTCGTCGTACCACGCCGGGATGCGATGTCCCCACCACAGCTGGCGGCTGATGCACCAGTCCTGGATGTTGTCCAGCCACTGCGTGTACGTGGTCGCCCAGTTCTCCGGCACGAACTTGATCTCGCCCGAACGCACCGCGTCCAGCGCCGGCTGGGTAATGGCCTTGCGGCCGCCTGGACGTCCATCGGCCAGCGTGTCGGAGGTGAGGTCGACGAACCACTGGTCGGTCAGCATCGGTTCGATCACCGCGTCCGAGCGATCGCTCACCGGCACCTGCAGCTTGTGCGGCTTGGTTTCGACCAGCAGGCCGCCGGCTTCGAGATCGGCCAGCACGCGCTTGCGCGCGTCGTAGCGGTCCAGCCCGCGATACTTTTCCGGCGCGTTCTCGTTGACCTTCGCGGCCAGCGTGAAGATGGTGATAGGCGCCAGCTTGTGACGCTGGCCGATCGCGTAGTCGTTGAAGTCGTGCGCCGGGGTGATCTTCACGCAGCCGGTGCCGAAATCCTTGTCGACGTAGTCGTCGGCAATCACCGGAATCTCGCGATCGGTCAGCGGCAGCTTCAGCGTCTTGCCGATCAGATGCGCGTAACGCTCGTCCTCCGGATGCACGGCCACGGCGACGTCGCCGAGCATGGTTTCTGGACGGGTCGTGGCGACCACCACGCTCTCGTCGCTGCCCACGACCGGGTAGCGGATCGACCACATATGGCCGTCGCGCTCGACGTTGTTCACTTCCAGATCGGACACCGCGGTACCCAGCACCGGGTCCCAGTTCACCAGCCGGTTGCCGCGGTAGATCAGCCCCGCGCGATACCAGTCGATGAACACCTTGCGCACCGCGGCCGACAGTCCCTCATCCATGGTGAAGCGCTCGCGCGACCAGTCCGCGGCGGCGCCGATGCGGCGCATCTGATTGGTGATGGTGGAGCCGGATTCCTCCTTCCACTTCCACACGCGCTCGACAAACGCATCGCGGCCCAGGTGATGTCGCGTCTTGTCCTCGATCGCCAGCTGGTTCTCCACGATCTTCTGCGTGGCGATGCCCGCATGGTCGGTACCGACCTGCCACAGCGTGTTCATGCCACGCATGCGCTGGTAACGCACCAGCATGTCCATCACCGTCTGCTGGAACGCGTGACCCATGTGCAGCGTGCCGGTGACGTTCGGCGGCGGCAGCAGGATGCAATACGGCTCGCCCTTGCCCGACGGCTGGAACGCGCCGCTGGCTTCCCAGCGCTCGTACCACTTCGACTCGATCTGGGCGGGTTCGAAACTCTTTTCCATCGGGATTGCGCTCGGTGGCGCACGCAGGGCGTGCGCTTTGTCTTGGGGAAAGCGGGCCATTGTACGGGGAGGGGACTGGCCTGCCAAAAAACCGGTCCCGTCATGGAGCGGGCGGGATGGTCTGTGGTGGGCCGCAGGCGTGCGGATACTTCAATTATCCCGGCGCAGGCCGGGGTAACAGGGGTGTAATCGCAAGCGTGACCCGTAGCCGTCCCGCTCAGGGGACGAGCAGCTCGCCACCCCAATCGGCCGGATCGACGTCCGCCACAGTCTGCGAAAACGTCCAGACATGCCCGCCGAGGTCCGCCACCGAGTACTGGCGTTCGCCATACGGGTAGGTGGTGGGTGGATGGAGGATGGTTACGCCCGCGGCCTTGGCCCGGGCGTGGTGGGCATCCACATCGGCGATGCGAACCATGATCGAATGGGTGGGCGAGTGCGTATCGCCCACCGCACCTGCATCGCTCACCACGAAGGCGCCGTCGCCGGCATACATCTGCACCCGGTGGTCCGCGATGCGCAGACGCTCAGTGAAGCCAAAGGTGCGGCACAGCCAAGCAGCAGCCTGCCGTACGTCGGGATAACCCAGCACCGGCATGATCGTGCTTGAAGGTATGGAGCGGTTGCTGCGCATCGTGTGCCTCCTGCAGCCCATTGCGGACTAAGGCAGCAATTCGATCCCGAACCGCCGTACCAGCAATGCAAACAGGCCGAAACATACCACCGTGATCACCACGCAGGCCGCCAGTGTCGGCCAGAAGCCGAGGCGCGGCAGCAGCAGGGGAAAGGCCAGGAACATCGGCAGCGTCGGCACCACGTACCAGAACGTGTACCAGGCGTGGTTGGCGATTTTCGACTGCGGCTGGCGCTCGACGTACAGCCAGATCAGCGTCAGTACGGTGACCAGTGGCAGTGCCGCGATCAGCCCGCCGAGGCGGTCGCTGCGCTTGGCTGCTTCGGACACGATCACCACCACCGCGGCGGTGATCAGGTATTTGCTGATGAGCCAGGCCATCGTTCGCTCCGCAAGAGGGACATCAGTGGGCAGGCGCGGAAAGGCTGCGCAGGAAGGCGGTGAAGCTCGCCAGGTTGGCCTGCCAGCCACCGGGATCGCGGGCGGTGACCAGGGTCGAGGCGCCGTGCACGCCGATCTTGGGTTGGTAGTGCACGATGTTATTGCCATGCGCGTCGCGCAGCACTTCGGCGACGTTGCGGGCTTCGTCCGGATCGGTTGTGATGTAGAACGGCAGGGTCACCTTGGCGGCTGCCTGTTTGATCAGGTTCTTGTCGTCGAAGTATTCGCCCGGCGAGAAGCTGGCGATGGCGCTCAGGCCTTGCGGATGTTTTGCGGCCAGTACGATCACCAGCGATGAACTGTAGGAACTGCCCACCGCGACGATGCGCGCGTAGTGCTGCGAGCTGGCCCAGGCCAGTGCTGCCTCGAGATCGGGTAGCGCGGCCAGGTAATCCGCCGACGCGCCGAGCTTCGCCACGGTTTCGTTGTGGCCGCCGAACAGGTCGCCGCCGGAGCGCTGGTCGATCGCGAGAGTGTCGAAGCCCAGTTTCTGCAGCGCCGCCACTACGCTGTCGTATTCGTGCCGGTTCGCATGGGCCTGGTGGAACAGCAGGGCGATGCTCCGACCGTGCGGCTGCGCCTGGCTGAGCGTGCCGTAGACGGCCACGCCGTCGCTGGCGTGCAGGGTCAGTGGTTCGCCGGCCAGCGCAAGGGTAGGCAGGCACAGCAAGATCAGGCAGATCCAGCGGATGAGGCGGGCAGGGGGCATGACGTGCATGGCGGGAATCCTCGGTGGATACCCGGCGCAGGCTACGTGAGGCGTCCGGCAAAGGCCAGCGACGGGCGGGTGCAGCGGCTCAGCGCGAGCGCAGCTCGCGGCCGTAGCTGTGCACCTCGTCGACCAGCACCTTGACGTGTCCGGGATCGACTTCCGGCGTGATGCCGTGGCCGAGGTTGAAGATGTGACCGGGGTGGTTGCCGTAGCTGTCGAGCACGGCGCGTGCTTCGCGGCGGATCACGTCGGGGCTGGCGCGCAGGATCGCGGGATCGAGATTGCCCTGCAGGGCGACCTTGCCGGCAACGGCGCTGCGTGCGTCGGCCAGATCCATCGTCCAGTCGACACCGAGCGCAGCACAGCCAGTGTCGGCCATCTCAGCGAGATGCTGGCCGGCGCCCTTGGAGAACAGGATCATCGGCAGCTCACGACTGTGCGGATCAGCTTTCAGCGCATCGACGACGCGTGCCATGTAGCGCAGCGAGAATTCGCGGAACGGCGCCGGGCCGAGCAGGCCGCCCCAGGTGTCGAAGATCATCAGCGCCTGCGCACCGGCCGCAGCCTGGGCGATCAGGTAGTGCGCGACGGACTGCGCCAATGTGTCGAGCAATTGATGCGCGAGTTTCGGTTCGTTCCAGCACATCGCCTTGAGCGTGGCGAAATCTTTCGAGCCCTGGCCTTCGACCATGTAGCAGGCCAGCGTCCACGGGCTGCCGGAGAAGCCGATCAGTGGCACGCGGCCATGCAGTTCCCGGCGGATCAGCCGCACCGCGTCCATCACGTAGCGCAGCTCGCCGTCCATGTCGGGTACGGCGAGTTTCGCGATGTCGGCAGCTGTGCGCACCGGATGCGCGAACTGCGGGCCTTCACCCTGCGCGAAGCTGAGGCCGAGACCCATCGCGTCGGGAATGGTGAGGATGTCGGAGAACAGGATTGCCGCATCGAGCTTGAAACGTTCCAACGGCTGCAGGGTGACTTCGCAGGCGAACTCGGGATTCTGCGCCAGACCCATGAAGCTGCCCGCGCGCTCGCGAGTGGCGCGGTATTCCGGCAGGTAGCGGCCGGCTTGGCGCATCACCCAGATCGGCGTGGTGTCGGTGGGCTCGCGGCGCAGTGCGCGCAGGAAGCGGTCGTTCTTCAGCGGGGTATTCATCAAATCAACGTCCGTACGGGCCTTCCAGCCCCTGGGCAAACATCAGGCGGAAGCCACGTTTGAGCTGCGCGTCGCGTGCTTTCTCGAACGCGGCGACTGCTTCGTCGCGCTCCAGGAACTGCTCGCGCTTCATCGTGGCGCGGCCGCCCTGGGTACCGGATTCGCGATACAGCGTCCAGCCACCGAGCAGATCCTGCTCCAGCGTGATCTGGACGTAGCGGGGTGCCTCGGTGCTGCCGGGCACGGTTTGCAGATAGAGGCGCATGGGTTCCGGATGGACTGTGCGGCACGCCGCAAACTTGAACATTCTAGAAGGCTGGCGGCCTCGTAGCGAGGGCGCCGATGACGCAGGTGATCGATTATGTCGGTATGGCAGCCTGCAACACGGCCAAGACGTCGGCTTCGACGACACCCGCGACGATCTCGGCGCGACCGATGCCGCGCCACAGGATCAGCCGCAATACGCCGGCCGTGTTCTTCTTGTCCAGCCGCATCAGCGCCAGCAATTGCTGCGCCTCCATGCCGGACGGAATCGCGGTGGGCAAGCCAAGCTTTTCGAGCAGGTCTCGCAGGCGGGTGGTATCAGCGACGCCACCTATGCCGAGCCGCTCGGACAACTGCGCCGCCAGCAGCATGCCGATCGCCACGCCTTCGCCATGCAGCAGGGTGGTGTAGTGGCCGGCGGTTTCCAGCGCGTGGCCGAAGGTATGGCCGAGGTTGAGCAGGGCGCGTTCGCCCTGTTCGGTTTCGTCGCGGGCGACCACGCCGGCCTTGTACTGGACCTTGCGCGCGATCGCCTCCAGCACGGTGGCGGGATCGCGGGCGGCGAGCGCATCGGCATGCTGCTCCAGCCAGGCGAAGAATGGCTCGTCGCCGATCGCCGCGCCCTTGATCACTTCAGCGAGGCCGGCGCGGTATTCGCGCTCAGGTAGGGTGGTGAGCGTGTCGATGTCGGCGATCACCGCGCGCGGCTGGTGGAACGCACCGGCGAGATTCTTGCCGACCGGCAGGTTGACGCCAGTCTTGCCGCCGACCGAGGAGTCGACCATCGCCAGCAAGGTGGTCGGCATCTGGATGAAGTCGATGCCGCGCATCCAGCACGCCGCGCTGAAACCGGCGAGGTCGCCGACCACGCCGCCACCCAGCGCGATCACGCAGGCATCGCGGGTGGCTCCGAGCTGGCCCAGCGCTTCCAGCGCGCGGCCGACGTTGGCGAAGCTCTTGTGCGCCTCGCCGTCGTCGAGCAGGAATGACGACCACTTCAAACCATCCAGGCCATGTTCGATGCACGGCAGGTACAGCGGCGCCACCGTGGTGTTGCTGATCACCAGCGCGTGCCGGCCGCGCAACATCGCGCGCCAGCGTGCGTGGTCGGCGAGCAGGCCGCTGCCGATCCATACAGGATAGCTGCGCTGGCCGAGCGCGACGGTGATGGTCTGGAGTGCGGGGTTGTTCATGTGTTCTGCCGGGGTCATGCGGTGGGTTGGCGCTGCCAGTGATGGTCGATCAGTGCGATGCAACGTTCGCTGGCGGCGGCGACGCTGCCGTGTTCGCCGGGCACGGCGAGGTCGGCGAGTTCGCGGTAGATCGGTTCGCGGATCTGCGCCATCGCCTGCAGCCGTTCATGCCGGTTCGGCACGGCCAGCAGCGGGCGGCGGTGGTCGCGTTCCAGCCGTTCCAACTGCTGCTCGATCGTGGTTTGCAGCCACACCACGTAGCCGCGTTCGCGCAGATGAGCGCGATTGTGTTCGGCCAGCACCACGCCGGCACCGGTGGCCAACAACACGCCGGGGCGCTGGCTGCACTCGTCCAGCAGCGCGCTTTCGCGCTGGCGGAAGCCGGCCTCGCCCTCGATCTCGAACACCGTGCTCACGTCGACGCCGCAATGCTGCTCGATCTCCTGGTCGAGATCGACGAACGGCAGTCCATAATGCGCGGCAAGCCGGCGCCCGATCGACGTCTTGCCGGCGCCGGTCGGACCGATGATGAAAAGATTGCACGACGGATTCATGGGCAAATGCTAACAGGGCAGCTGCGAGGACTGTGGTGAGCGAACGGGTATTGCTGGCCGGCTGCGGCGACCTTGGCCTGCGTGTGGCGCAGCGTCTGCGTGCGCGTGGTGATGAAGTGTGGGCACTGCGGCGCCAGCCACCAGCGGCGGACGGCAACGGCATCCGTTGGCTGCGTGGTGACCTGACCCAGCCGATGAGTCTGCGCGGATTGCCGGCCGGGATCACCCAACTGGTCTATCTGCCGACACCGGATCGACGCGATGCCGCCGCCTATCGCGCCACCTTTTTGGACGGCCTGCACCATCTGCTCGACGCGCTTGGACATGAAAGTTTGCAGCGCGTGTTGTTGGTGTCTTCCGGCGCGGTCTACGGCGAGCACGACGGCGACTGGGTGGACGAAGACACGCCGCCGGCGCCGCCGGGATTCAACGGCGCGGTGTTGCTGGAGGCGGAGCAGTGGCTGGCTGTGCAAACACCGACTTCGATCGTTTTGCGATTGGCCGGACTGTACGGCCCCGGCCGCATACAACTGCTGGAGCGTCTGCGCGCTGGACAGGTCGCGGTGCCGCGCATGCAGCCGCATTGGGCCAATCGCATCCATGTCGACGATGCTGCCGCGGCGATTGCGCATCTGCTGCAAGTGGTCGATCCGCTGTCGCTGTATCTTGGCGTGGACAGCACGCCGCTGCCGCTCGATGTGCTGTACGACCATCTGGCCGGCTTGATCGGAGCACCGCTGGCCGCCGACGGCCCGGCCCCGGCCGGCATTGGCAGCAAGCGGCTCAGCAATGCGCGCTTGTGTGACAGTGGTTTCGTGCCGCAATGGCCGGATGCGCGGGAAGGTTATGCGGCATTGCTCGACACCTGAATCAATCCCCCTTAACTGATCAACACGGAGAACCGAAATGGCCAACACCGTTCCGCATCACCAGGTCAGCACCGGCAACGAGATTCCCGGTTGCCGCATCGTGCGTTCGTTCGGCATCGTGCGCGGCATCACAGTGCGCTCGCGCAGTGTGGTCGGCAATCTCGGCGCGGCGCTGCAGACGATCGTCGGCGGCAATATCTCGATCTATACCGAACTGTGCGAGAAGGCGCGCGAGGAAGCGTTCGAACTGATGCTGCAGCATGCCGCCGCGATGGGTGCGAATGGCGTGGTGGCGATGCGCTACGACGCCAACGACGTGGCCCAGGGTGTCACCGAGGTACTGGCCTATGGCACGGCGGTGCAGGTGGAATCGTCAACGTGATGTGATGACGCAGTGCGGCTTGTTGCAGCCGATGACTGCGGCGCAGACTCGGCTTTCAGGACGGGGAGGCGCAGCGTGCCGCTCGCACGATCGAACGGGAGATTGACGTCATGTCGGTAGCCAAGGTCATCGAAATCAATGCTTCGTCCGCCAAGGGCATGGAAGATGCCGTGCGGCACGGCTTGCGCAAGGCCGCGGAGTCGGTGAAGAACATCAAGGGCGCCTGGGTCAACGAGATCAAGGTGGTGACGTCGGACGACGGCACCGTGACGGAATGGCGCGTCAACATGAAGATCAATTTCGTTGTCACCTGAGAGCCTTGCGGATCGCGCCGGCGCCAGCGACCGGCGCGATTCTGCCCGCTGCGGATTCCAGCGGACGTGAATCAGCCGTGGCTGAGTCCGGTCACGTGACGCTCGTCGTCGTATTCCACACAGGTATCGGCCAGCGGAGGCAAGCTGGCCAGCGCATGTCGGCTGAGCCGCTCGAAGTGCGCCAGGAACCGCTCCATCGCCGGCGCATCCATCGCCAGTGGCGCATGTCGCGCCAGCAGCCCCTGTTCCTGTTCACCACGCCAGCGACGCACGATCTCCCAGCTGGGTGCCTGCAGCACGATGAGCGCATCGAACTTGCGCCATAGCGGTTGGTAACCGCGCAACTGCTTGTTGACCCAGTGTCGCCAGCTGCCGTCGGGGTCTTCCTTGCGTTCCAGTTCGTTGACCGGTTTGCCCAGTGCGGCCTGCAGTTGCGGGCGGATGCCCAGCGCCCAGCCTTCCACGATCACCAGCTTCGGCGGCCGCGTGATTCGCGGCCAGCGCGATGGTGAAAAGCGCGTGTCGCGACCCTTGTCGAAGCGCGGATGCGTCACCGGCAGCTTGTCCGAGGCGTACGGCAATGCGGCCAGCACCGACAGCAAAAGTTCGATCTCGTGGGTGCCCGGCACGCCGCGACTGCGCAGCAAGGGATGCACATCGCGCGCCAGCGCTTCACGGTCGCTGCGGGCGTAATAGAAATCGTCCAGCGAGAGTACTTCGGTGGCCCAGCCGCGGGTTTCGGCCTGGGCTTTCATCACCCGTGCCAACGTGCTCTTGCCGCTGCCCTGCAGGCCGGACAGGCCCAGGATATACGGCCGCCGCGAGCGGGCAATGCGCCCGGCGTACTGGTCGAGCAGATGGCCGGCGAGGGCCTCGTTCTGCATCTCGGCGTGGGACATCATCCGCAAGATACCGTGGTTCCGGGAGGTATTTTCGCCACCGGCAGGTGGTAATCGCGCAGTATCCCGCAAACCGATGTGCCGCGATCGTCTTCACGCTTTAGGGCGGAAAATGGTCTCGCCAGCCGTGCTGAAGTGGTACTGGATGAGTGGGGCATTGCACTATCATCGGTCAGGTTCATTTGCGCCATGATGGCGCGTGTCGGTCACGATGCAAAAGGAAAGTTTCAACACCATGCTCAAACCCGAGATCCTGGACACCTTCCTGCGACTGCTGGACGAAGCCAAGGCCAGCGGTGACCGCGAACCGACGGCGATGAACGTGGCCACCGTCGACGGCTCCGGCCGGGTCGCCTCGCGCATCGTGCTGCTCAAGGGCGCGGATGAGCGCGGCTTCCGTTTCTACACCAACTACGAGAGCGACAAGGGCAGCCAGCTGGAAGCGCATCCGCAGCTCGCGCTGTGCTTCCACTGGAAGCAGCTGCGTGATGGCGTGCAGGTGCGCGTGGAAGGCGCCGCGCGCAAATTGCAGGAAGAGGAATCGGACGCCTATTTCGCCAGCCGTCCGCGCCAGAGCCAGATCGGTGCGTGGGCTTCACTGCAATCGCAGACGCTGCCGGATCGCGACACGTTCGAGCAGCGGGTGGCGCGCTACGAGCATCAGTTCGAAGGCCACGAGGTGACCCGGCCGCCGCACTGGGGCGGTTATGTGGTGGAACCGGACATGCTGGAATTCTGGTACGGCGCCGAGTTCCGCATGCACGAGCGAGTGCGCTGGGACCGCCACGGCCAGACCTGGACGAGCCGGCTGCTGTACCCGTGACCAGGTCGCTGCCCGCGGAACATGTCGCGCAGGTCGGTTTCGCTGTGCATACGCGGGGCCGCGGCTTCAGCGATATCACGGTGCAGGTCGCCGATGCGGTGGCCAGCAGTCACGTGCAGGTCGGCATCGCCAATGTGTTCACCGCGCACACCAGCTGTTCGCTGCTGCTCGGCGAGAACGCCGACCCCGCCGTGCGCGACGACTTGGAACGCTGGTTCGCCCGCGCGGTGCCGGATGGCGATGCGATCTTCGAACACGATGCGGAAGGCCCGGACGACATGCCGGCGCACATCCGCTCGATCCTCACCGGGGTCAGCCTCACCCTGCCGGTGCACGGCGGCAAGCTGCTGCTGGGTACATGGCAAGGCATCTATCTGTGGGAACACCGCATCGATCCGCACCAGCGCAAGGTGACCGTGACCGTGCTGGGGCATTGAGCGCATGAGCGACCACATCGCCACGGCTCCAGCCTTGCCGGATCACTTCCCGCAACGCATCGTCTGCCTCACCGAGGAGCCGACCGAAGTGCTGTACGCGCTCGGTGAGGACCATCGCATCGTCGGTATCTCCGGCTTCACCGTGCGGCCGCCGCGGGCGCGCAAGGAAAAGCCCAAGGTTTCCGCGTTCATCAACGCGAAGATCGGCGAAATCCTGAAACTCGAGCCCGATCTGGCGATCGGCTTCTCCGACATCCAGGCCGACATCGCGCGCGAACTGATCAAGGCCGGCGTCGAGGTGTGGATCAGCAACCACCGCAGCGTGGACGGCATTCTGGCCTACATCCGCCGGCTCGGTGCGATGGTTGGTGCGCACGAAAAAGCCGAGGCCTATGCGCAGCGTGCCGAGCAGCACATCGCCAAGGTTCGCGCCGCGGTCGCGCAACTGCCGCGTCGGCCGAAGGTGTATTTCGAGGAATGGGACGAACCGATCATCACCGGCATCCGCTGGGTCGCCGAGATCGTCGGCATCGCCGGTGGCGACGACTGCTTTCCGGAACTGGCGCGCGAGCCGCTGGCGAAGCAGCGCATTCTTCCCAATGGCGACGAAGTGGTGCGACGTGCGCCGGACATCATCCTCGGCTCGTGGTGCGGCAAGCGCTTCCGTCCGGAGAGAGTCGCGGCGCGGCCGGGTTGGGACGCCATTCCGGCAGTGCGCAACGGCGACCTGTACGAGATCAAGTCGCCGATCATCCTGCAACCGGGGCCAGCGGCGCTGTTCGATGGACTGGATGCGATCCATTGCATCATCGCCGAGTGGGCGCTGCGCTGATCCGTTGATTCGGCGGGAGCTGTTCAGGCACCCATGGCCAATCGCGCACCCACATCGAGCAGCGGTGCGGCGATCAGCAGACGCGCAAGCAGCAGCACGATCATCACCGCCATCGGCGCGAAGTCGATGTTGCCGGCGATCAGTTTGCCATTCAGCGGGCGCAGCAGCGGGGCAACGATGGTGCCGATCAGCCGCAGCAGGGGTTGCCGGCGATCGACCGCAAACATGCTCAGCAGCGACCAGCCGAAGATCAGCACCAGGTAGAACAGCAGGGCGAAGTCGAGCAACTCGGCCAGCGCCAGTACCACCAGACCGAGTGGATGCGGCATCACGCCGATCAGCGCATACAGCAGCAGGCGTTTCAGCAGCATCGCCAGCCACGCCAGCAGCAGGCCGGCGAGGTTGATCCGGCGCCAGTTCGGCAGCACACGGCGGATCGGCGCCAGCACCGGGTTGGTATAGCGATAGACAAACTGGCTCAGCGGATTGTTGAAGTCGGCGCGGCAGGCTTCCGCGGCAACCCGCAACAACAACAGCGTGACGGCGGCCTCGAACACCAGCTCGATCAGCATGGACAGCGCGTTCAGCAGATAACTCATGACAGCTTGTCCAGCTGTGCGGCCAGCTCCATGCCGCGTTGGGTGGCGGCGGCGACGGCGCGGGCGGTGATGCGCGGCAAGCCATCGGCGTTGAAACTTTCCAGTGCGGCCTGGGTGGTGCCGTTCGGTGAGGTGACGCGCTGGCGCAGGATGGCGGGATCCTCGCCGCCCTCGACCAACATGCGACCGGCACCGAGGCAGGTCTGCGCAGCGAGCGCGCGGGCGGTATCGCGCGGCAGGCCCTGTGCCACCGCGGCGGCTTCCAGTGCCTCGACCAGGGCAAAGAAATACGCGGGGCCGGAACCGGACAGCGCGGTGACGGTATCCATCAGTGCTTCGTCATTGATCCAGCGGGTGATGCCGGCAGCGTCGAGAATGTGCTGCGCCTGCGCCTTCTGCGACGGACTGACCCGGCTGTTCGCGCACAGACCGGTAGCGCCGGCACCGATCAGCGCCGGCGTGTTCGGCATGCAGCGCACGATCGGCAGGCCTGCGCCGAACCAGCGCTCCAGCTGATCCAGCCGCACACCGGCAGCGATCGAGATCAGCAGCGGTCGGTTGCGTTGCAGGGTGTCGCGCAGTTCGGCGTGGATCGCAGGCATGATCTGCGGCTTGACCGCCAGCAGGATGACTTCGGCTTCGGCTGCGGCAAGCCGGTTCTCGGCATAGCAGGCGACGCCGAATTCGCGCCCCAGCGCATGCCGGGCTTCGGCCAGCGGTTCGGCAACGCTGATGGTGGCCGGAGCCACGCCGGTTTTCAGCAGGCCGCCGATCAGGCTGCGCGCCATGTTGCCGCCGCCAATGAAGGCAAGTCGTGTCATGCAGGGTTCCTCACTTGTCCAGACCGCGTACCTTACCGGAGCGATGTCGTCGCGGGCAGCTTTGTGGGCACGCGTGGAGACGAGCGGAGCTTGTTCGAGGGCACGGATGACAACCGGATGATGTTTTTTCGACCGAGTGCGCAAACCGGGTCGACAGTTTGCACGTCGGGGTCGGGAAAGACTGGCCGCACAGCCGGTTGCGCGAGTAGTATCGACGCGGCTACAGGGGGGATTCGGGTAGTTCGTCCAGGTGGTTCCATGGCGCACCATGCGCTGCGGCGCACCACGCCTGCGAATATCATCCGTTCCCTGCGTGGCACACGAATTCATGCCATCCAGACGATCGGTTGAGGGGAACGACAGATGGACATTGCCGAACTGCTTGCTTTCTCGGTGAAGAACAAGGCCTCGGACTTGCACTTGTCCGCCGGGCTGCCGCCGATGATCCGCGTCGATGGTGACGTGCGCCGCATCAACATTCCCGCGCTTGAGCACAAGCAGGTGCACTCGCTGATCTACGACATCATGTCGGACAAGCAGCGGCGCGATTACGAAGAGTTCTACGAAACCGACTTCTCGTTCGAGATTCCCGGGTTGGCGCGTTTCCGCGTCAACGCCTTCAACCAGAACCGCGGCGCCGGTGCGGTGTTCCGTACCATTCCGTCCGAAGTGCTGACCCTGGAAGATCTGGGTTGCCCGCCCATCTTCAGGGAGCTGATCGAGCAGCCGCAGGGCCTGATTCTGGTGACCGGTCCGACCGGCTCGGGCAAGTCGACCACGCTGGCGGCGATGGTCGACCACATCAACAAGAACGAATACGGCCACATGCTCACGATCGAGGATCCGATCGAGTTCGTGCACACCTCGCAGAAGTGCCTGGTCAATCAGCGCGAGATCCATCGCGACACGCTCGGCTTCAACGAGGCGCTGCGTTCGGCGCTGCGCGAGGATCCCGACTACATCCTGGTCGGCGAGTTGCGCGATCTGGAAACCATCCGTCTGGCGTTGACCGCCGCGGAAACCGGTCACTTGGTGTTCGCCACCGTGCATACCAGCTCGGCGGCGAAGACGATCGATCGCATCATCGACGTGTTCCCCGCCGGCGAAAAACCGATGGTGCGTTCGATGCTCTCCGAATCGTTGCGCGCGGTGGTCTCACAGTCGCTGCTGAAGAAGGTCGGTGGCGGCCGCATTGCGGCGCACGAGATCATGGTCGGCATCCCGGCGATCCGCAACCTGATCCGCGAAGACAAGGTGGCGCAGATGTATTCGTCGATCCAGACCGGTACGCAGTTCGGCATGCAGACGCTGGATCAGTGCCTGCAGGACCTGGTCAAGCGCGGTCTGGTGACGCGTCAGCAGGCATCCAGCTATGCCAAGAACAAGGACAGCTTCAAGTGATGTCAGGTTCGTCCCGATTCCCGCAACTCCATTCCCGATTCCCGGGGGCAACGCCATGAGCGACTTTGATTTCACCTCATTCCTGAAACTGATGGTGCACAAGAAGGCCTCGGATTTGTTCATCACGGCCGGCGTGGCGCCTTCGATGAAGGTGCAGGGCCGCATCGTGCCTATCACGCAGAGCCCGCTCAGCGTGCAGCAGGCGCGCGACATGGTGCTCAATGTGATGACGCCGGGGCAGCGCGAGGAGTTCGAGAAGACCCACGAATGCCAGTTCGCGATCTCGGCGCAGGGCGTCGGCCGCTTCCGCGTGTCGTGCTTCTACCAGCGCAACTGCGTGGGCATGGTGCTGCGCCGGATCGAATCGAAGATTCCGACGCCGGAGGAGCTGAACCTGCCGCCGGTGATCAAGCAGCTGGCGATGACCAAGCGCGGCATCATCGTGTTCGTCGGAGCCACCGGTTCGGGCAAATCGACCTCGCTGGCGGCAATGGTCGGCTATCGCAATCTGAACTCGACCGGCCACATCATCACGATCGAGGATCCGATCGAATACGTGCACAAGCACGAGGGCTGCATCATCACCCAGCGTGAAGTCGGCATCGACACCGACAGCTGGGACGCCGCCCTGAAGAACACCCTGCGCCAGGCGCCGGACGTGATCATGATCGGCGAGGTACGCACGCGCGAAGGCATGGATCACGCGATTGCCTTCGCCGAAACCGGTCACCTGGTGCTGTGCACGTTGCACGCGAACAACGCGAACCAGGCGATGGATCGCATCCTGCATTTCTTCCCGGAGGATCGCCGCCAGCAGCTGCTGATGGACCTGTCGCTGAACCTGAAGGGCATCGTGGCGCAGATGCTGATTCCCACCCCCGACGGCAAGGCGCGCCGGGTCGCGGTGGAAGTGCTGCTGGGTACGCCGCTGGCACAGGATTACATCCGCCAGGGCGAGATCCACAAGCTCAAGGAATTGATGAAGGAATCCACCCTGCTCGGCATGAAGACGTTCGATCAGGCGCTGGTCGAGCTGTATCACGCCGGCGAGATCTCCTACGAGGACGCGCTGCGCTACGCCGACAGCTCCAACGAAGTGCGCCTGCGCATCAAGCTGGCGCAAGGCGGCGACGCGCACACCTTGTCGCAGGGTCTGGACGGCGTGGAACTGGAAGAAACGCGTGACTCACAGAACTTCGGTGGCAGCAACCTGCTGAATCGCTGAGGTGCTGCGGTGGTGAAACAAAAAAGGCGCCCGCGGGCGCCTTTTTTGTTTCTGTGTGGGTGCGTTTGTTGCTGCGTTGCCGGTGGAGTATCGAGTTCCAGTTGCTTCATGCATGAAAAAGCCGGGGTGCCATGGCACCCCGGCTCATGTGGGCCAGCAACATTTATTTCAGGACGGTCTGGCTGTTGATCACCATGCCGCTGTCGTCGACGTGCATTTCCGCATCGATGCTGTCGACTCTTTCGGCCTGGGACTTCATCGCGGCGAATTGGGCCTTCGAGCGTGCCGCGTTGGCGGCGGCCTGTGCGTTGCTGTCGTCGTTGCCGACGCCGGCTTCGATCGACGGCTCGTCGCTCTTGCTGATCGTGGCGGTGGCGGCAGCCAGGCTGTCGGCCTTCTGTTCCATCATCTGCAGCCAGTTCAAGTACATCGCACCGGTCAGATGCATGCGAGTCATCTGACCGGCGTCGCCGGCCGGATTCTTCAAGGTGTCGCCGAGCTTACCGTCTTCGCCGGCACCCACGCCGAGCGCAAGCGCCTTGTCGCTCATGGCGAGCCACGCTGGCTGGCCCAGCATACTGACCATGTCCTTCGGCAGCGGCAGCGGCTTGCCGTCATGGACGAGCTTCAGCTCGGCCAAGGCAGGCACCATCATCTGACCCATCGCCAGCAGGCCGGCAGGATTGCTGGTGCCCAGCACGAGGCGTCCGCTGAACGTCGGCAGGCCGGCATTCTGACCCGGCGCCAGCGAGTCCAGTGCGATGCGCAGACCGAGCATGTCGCCGAACGGCGGGATCGCGGCCTTCTGCATGGCCGGGCCGAGCTTGGCGAAGTTGTCGTTGAAATCGATCAGCGAGGGACAGGCGAACGGTTTGGCGGCCACGGCATCGGCCTGCGCCGACCAGAACGTACGCATCTGCGCGACCGGCAGTGCCAGGCTCAGGTCAAACGGCGCGGTACCGGCGCTGCCCAGTCCGGGCAGTTCCACCTTTAGGCCGCTGAAGGCCTTGCTGATGTCGTCGGCCAGCGCCACGTCGAAACGCACATTCTGGTGTTTGGCATCGAGCTGGGTGTAACCGAAGCTCAGCATCGGTACGCGGGCGGCGATGCGCGCGGCATCGGTCGCGCAGCTCGGCGAGGTCTGCAGCTGGTTGGCCACCGGCTCGCCGGTCTTGGCCGATTCGGCTTCGGCGTGTGCCTTGAGGATCGCCGCGATCAACGGATCCTTGCCGCTGACCGCCAACGGCAGCGCGCGGGTCAGATCCAGCTCACCGACCATCCACGGGCGGTAGCCCTTGGCCTTGGCCAGCGTGGTCAGGCGGCTGTCGTCCTGCAGGTTCTTTTGCGGTCGATCCAGGCCAAGCGCCTGACGCAGCAGCGCCGGCGATGCATCGGCTGGCAACAGCGCGGCCACGGCCTGCTTGCCGACCATGGCCAGGATCATCTCGGTGCCCGAGGCGGCGAACGCATACTTGCGATAGTTCTGCTTGTCCACGTTGGCGAGATCGAGTTTCTTGCCGTAGGCGGTTTCCAGCCGGCTGATGAAACCCTCGAACGCCTGCGGGTCGTTCAACTCGAAACGCAGCACCGGGGCAAGACCCAGGCCGTAGAGTGCGGAGTGGCCCTTGAGATTCAGTCCGGCACCCTGGGCAAAGGTCTCGACAGTCTTGCCGTTGAATTCGGCGCGCAAGGCGCGCAGCAGGCGGGCGCCGTCGGGATCCTTCGCGGCCAGGCGGTCGGCGGCGGCGTCGAGCTGGGCCAGATTGGACGGCAATTGCGCATCGGCCTGGGCTAGCAACGCCTGGCGGGTGCTGTCGTCCATGATTTCCAGATTGGCCATCACGTACGGCGTGTCCGCCGGTACGAAAGCCAGCGGTGCGTCCTTGTCCTTGTGTCCACAGGCCGCCAGCATGACGCCGGCAAAACCCAGCGCGACATATCGCGTCGTCGATCGCATGTTGATCCCCAGAGAGGTGAATGGTGCGCTGCACATTATGCCCGCTTGCGCAGGCGCGCACGTGGCAAACAGCGGGTGGTTCAGCGGGCCAGTACTTCGTTGAGCACAGCCATGCGCACGAACACGCCGTTGCCGACCTGCTCGAGAATCCGCGACTGCGCGCCGTCGGCCACGTCCGATGCAATCTCGATACCGCGGTTGAGCGGACCCGGATGCATCACTAGACAACCTTTGGAGGCGAGCGCCAGCCGGCGCCGATCCAGTCCGTAGTGGGCGAAGTACGCCGCTTCGTCCGGCAGATCGATGGACGTCATGCGCTCTTTCTGCAGGCGCAGCATGATGACCGCGTCGACGCCATCGATGGCCTCGTTGAAATCAGTGTAGCGGCGTCCCTGCGGCACTTCGTCCAGCGTTGGCATCAGCTCGGCCGGTCCGCACAGGCGGATTTCCTTCACTCCCAGCACGCTCAGCGCGTGGATGTCCGAACGGGCCACCCGCGAATGCTTGATGTCGCCGCAGATCACCACGCTGAGGTTTTCGAAATCCGGCCGGTGCTGGCGGATCGTCAGCACATCCAGCAACCCTTGGGTGGGATGCGCGCGATTGCCGTCGCCGGCGTTGATCACCGAGACCCCGCTCATCGCGTGGCGCACCAGTTCGTCCGGCGTGCCCGATTGCTTGTGACGCACGACGATCGCGTCCAGGTGCATCGCTTCCAGCGTGTGCAAGGTGTCGAACAACTCCTCGCCCTTGCTGGTGGAGGACAGCCCGATGTCGAAGTTGATCACGTCCGCACCGAGTCGCCGTGCCGCCAGTTCGAACGAGGTACGGGTACGCGTGGACGGTTCGAAGAACAGATTCAGCACGGTGCGCCCGGCCAGCACGTCGAGCTTGCGGGTGCCATGCGCGCAGGCGTCGCGCAGTGCCTCGGCGCGATCGAGCAGACGCTCGATCGTCTCGCGCGGAAGATTTTCCAGGGTGGTCAGGTGGCGCAGGCGAGGGCTCATGGTGGCGATTCGGCAGGTGGGAAGGGCGGGGAATTCAATGCTCGGCAGTGTCGGCTGCCGCTGTTCCGGCGCCGCTCAGCCAGCGTTCGAGGATGACTGCCGCCGCTTCGGCGTCGATGTTCGCCGCATCGCGGCGGCGCTTGAGTCCGGCGGCGCGGGCGGCGGCAAATCGCTGTGCGGCTTCCTGCGAGCTGTGTCGTTCATCGACGAAGACGACCGGCAGGCTGTAGCGCTGTCGCAACTGAGCGGCAAAATGGCGCGCGCGGCGACTGGCGGGTTGTTCGGCGCCATCCAGGGTCAACGGCAGGCCGACCACCAAGGTGTCCGGCAGCCATTCCTGGCGCAGCGCGTCGAGCCGGCTCCAGTCCGGGCTGTCATCCTTTACCGGGATGGTGGTCAATCCCCGTGCACTGGCGGTGAAGGTATTGCCGATCGCCACGCCGGTCAGCCGGCTGCCGACGTCAAAACCGAGCACACAGCTCATGCGTGACCCGCGTAGCCGGACAACTGACGCGGGTCGACCCCGACCAGTCCGGCAGCGGCACTCCAGCGCTCCTCCAGCGGCGTGTCGAACACGACGCGACCACAGGCTTCGGCGGTGAGCCAGGCGTTCGCCATCAGCTCCTGCTCCAGCTGGCCGGCATCCCAGCCGGCATAACCGAGCACCATGATGGCCTGGCGCGGGCCTTCGCCGGCAGCCATCGCGACCAGGATGTCACGCGAGGTGGTGACCGACCACTCGGTATTGATGCGATAGCTGGACTCCCAGTCGCCCGGCTCGCGGTGCAATACAAAACCGCGTTCCTGCTGCACCGGACCGCCGATCAGTACCGGCGCGTCGGCCAGTTCGCTGTCCATGCACTCGAGCTTCATCTGCGCCAGCACGTCGCCAAGCCGGTACTCGGACAGCTGGTTCACCAGCAGGCCCACCGCACCATCCTCGTCGTGCTGGCACAGCAGCGCCACGCCACGCGAGAACGGCGGATCGGCCAGATTCGGCATGGCGATCAGGAAGTGCCCGGTGAGGGTGCTCGGCGCGGTCGTGCTCATGCGGCCATTGTAAGCCCGGTCAGCGTCGAGGCGCGCGAACGGCAGGTGAGGGTGGCACTATTTATTGCGCAATACATCGCCGGGCAGGAATTGCCAGGTACGGGTGATGTAGAGCTCGTCGACATTGACATCCTTCGGCAGCGCCGGAAACGGTGCGGACAGCCGCACGATACGTTCGGCGGCGGCGTCCAGCAGCGGCTGGCCGGAGCTCTTGATGATCGTGATGTTCTTGATGCCGCCGTCGCGGTTGAGTCCGACGGTGAGCAGAAGATCGCCGTACAGCTTGCGCCGACGCGCTTCATCCGGGTAATTGAGGTTGCCGATCCGCTGCACCCGATCCGACCAGCCACGCATGTAGCTGGCGTAGACATATTCCTTGGTATTTGCCGAAATAAATTTTTTCTTCGGCCGCTTCGCCAGCGCCTCGGTCTGCTGGCGCAGTTCGGCAGCCAACTGGGCGATCGCCTGCTGACGCTTCAGCTCGGCCGCGGTCGGGGTTTGATCCTGCGGATCCACCTCGGTTTGCGCGGTATCGCTGGATACGCTGAAGTCGGTCGCCCCGGTGGTGGTAACCATTCGCGTCGGCGTGGCCTCCCGTGGCTGCGGCGTGGTGGCTTCGACCGGCTGTGCCGCGATGCCCGGATCCGGCTTGGGCAGCGCGCCGGAAAACATCTGCGACGGCCGTGCGGCGCGATCGCTCTGGCCGCCGCCGCTGTTGTTGGCCTGGGCCAGGAAATCGGCCTTGTCCGGCGCCTGCTGGTTCGCCACGTTGACCAGGGTCACGTCCAGCGTCGGTAGGCCGGGGTTGGGTTTCACGAAATGAAAGGTGATGCCCAGCAGCAGCACTCCGTGCAGCAGCAGCGAGAACAGCATGGTGGCACCGATGGGGTTCGGTGCAGGGGAGGCAGTTGCCGTGGTGCTCACGCGGTACGCTTTCCAGTGACGTGCTGTTCGATGACGTCGAACAGCTGGCCGGCAATGTTAAGCCCGAACTGCGCATCCAGTTCACGCACGCAGGTCGGGGATGTGACGTTGATCTCGGTCAGGTAGTCGCCGATCACGTCCAGCCCGACGAACAGCAGGCCGCGTCGGCGCAGTTCCGGCGCCACCTGGGCCACGATCCAGCGGTCGCGGTCGGACAGCGGTACGCCTTCGCCGCGGCCGCCCGCAGCCAGATTGCCGCGGAATTCGTCGCCCTGCGGGATGCGTGCCAGAGCGTACGGGACCGGTTCGCCGTCGATCACCAGGATGCGCTTGTCGCCGGCGGTGATCTCGGGGATGTATTTCTGCGCGATCGCGAATTGCCGGCCTTCGCCATGGGCACCACCGCCTAGCAGGGTTTCCAACATCGAGTTGAGATTGCTGTCGCCGGCCCTGGCCCGGAAGATGCCGCGGCCGCCCATGCCGTCCAGCGGCTTCAATACCACTTCGCCGTGTTCGGCAGTGAACTTGCGCAGTTCGCCCGCATCGCGCGAGACCAGGGTCGGCGCGATGCACTGCGGGAAAGCCAGCGCAAACAGCTTCTCATTGCAATCGCGCAGCGACTGCGGGTCGTTGATTACGGCCACGCCGCCGCGCTGGGCCGCTTCCAGCACCATGGTGTCGTAGATGAACTGCGCGTCGACCGGCGGATCCTTGCGCATCAGCACCACGTCGAGCTCGCGCAGGTCGCGCCACTGCGCCGCACCAAGCGTGTACCACTGCTTCGGATCCTCGCGTACGCTGAGTGGGGCGATCCGGGCCCACGGTGTGCCATCGTGCAACGCCAAGTCGCCCTGCTCGAAGTAGTGCAACGAGTGACCGCGGCGCTGAGCCTCCAGCAACATCGCAAAACTGGTGTCCTTCACCATTTTGATCGCGCCGATGGGGTCCATCAGCACGCCGACCGAAAGGGTCATCATGAGTTCTCCGTGGGTGGCCTGATCTGTGTGCTTCGGTGCAGGCAGACTCGACCGTCAGGTGGCTATGTTAAGTGGATGGTCGCCGAGGCTACCCGTGGCGACAAGCCTGACATGATCCGCTGCTGTCCATCTGCGGCCAGATGGTGCCAATATGGGTCACCTTGTGCAGTCGACAGATGGCGCTGGTGATTATTGCTTGACAGTCTCGGCGGGCAGGCAGTAAACAACAAAGCCTCAGATGACCGCCGCAGAGCGGGTATCGGGTGGTTTGTTTTCGTATTTTTTACATGCGCACCATGCGGCATGGCTGTTGCATGTCTTGGTGTCTATCCTGAGCTCGGGGCGGGCCGCAGGGGGAGTAGTGAATTTGAACGTGAGTACTAACGACTTGGCTGGCCTCAAGGTCATGGTGATTGATGATTCCAAGACCATCCGTCGTACAGCGGAAACTCTGCTGAAAAAAGAGGGGTGCGAGGTGCTGACTGCAGTCGACGGATTCGAGGCGCTGGCCAAGATCTCCGACCAGAAGCCTGCCATCATCTTTGTCGACATCATGATGCCGCGGCTGGATGGTTATCAGACCTGCGCGCTGATTAAGAACAATCCGCAGTTCCGCGCCACACCGGTGATCATGCTGAGTTCGAAGGACGGCCTTTTCGACAAGGCGCGTGGTCGCATCGTGGGTGCCGAGCAGTATCTGACCAAGCCGTTCACGCGGGACGAGCTGCTTGGTGCCATTCATCGCCATGTCAGCACGGTATCGAGCCACTGACTGCAGATTCTGAGGGGGACCTGTGGCCACTATTCTCATCATCGACGATTCGCCGACCGACGTGCGCGTATTCACCACGCTGCTCGAACGTGCCGGCCATCAGGTCGTCGCTGTTAGCACCGCCGAGGAAGGTATCGAGCGCGTTCGCGCCGAGTTGCCTGATCTGGTCATCATGGACGTGATCATGCCCGGCATGAACGGCTTCCAGGCGACCCGCACGCTGACCCGCGATCCCGTCACGGCGGTGGTACCGATCGTGATGATCACCACCAAGTCGATGGAAACCGACCGCGTCTGGGGTCTGCGGCAGGGCGCCCGCGCGTTCATCACCAAACCGGTGAACGAAAAAGAATTACTGGGTTGCATCAACGATCTGCTGTCGAGCAAGACATGAACCAGTCCGTCAATCGCACTCCTTTCGAAATTCTGGCCCGCTACGAGCGGTTGTCGCTGGCGCATGCCTCCGACACGCAGGACAAGCTGGAGGCGCCCGGGCTGTGGCGCGGCATCGGTTTCCGCGTCGGCTCGCGCCTGCTGGTCAGTGGCATCGACGAAATCAACGAATTGCTGGCAGTGCCGGTGCTTACCCCGGTGCCAGGAACCCAGCCGTGGCTGCTTGGCGTGGCCAACGTGCGCGGCAACCTGGTGCCAGTGGTCGACTTTGCCCGCTTTCTGTTCGGCGAGCGTACCCAGCATTCCGACCGCACACGCCTGCTGGTGGTGCGCCAGGGTGGTGGCAGCGTGGCGCTGCTGGTGGACGAGGTGTTCGGTCAGCGTACCGTGGATGAGGAACAGCGACGCGAGGCCGGGCGCGAGGATGATCCGCGACTTGCTCGTTTCGCCGAAAGCCGGGTGGGCGAACAGCAATTGGCGGTTTTCAGCATGAACCGGCTGGTGCGCGCACCGGATTTTCGGCAGGCCGCAGCCTGATATCAGGCTGCGCCGCAGGTATGTGAAGGGCCGGCGCCCGTTGGGGTCGGATTTTGGGGCAACCATTCCCTGGCCAGTACCCGCTCTGCGGAGCCGGCAACGTAACAAGTTAGACGGATGAGGTGAACATGAGCACTACAGGGGGCGTCAGCAAGGAACGCGGTTTCACCACCGCACTCATTGTCCTGCTGCTGATTGCGATCGCGTTGGCGGGTTTCGATTTCTGGCGGCTCACCGTCAAGAACGATGAGGATCGCCAGGCGATCGCGTTGACCACGCAGATCCAGGTGCTGTCACAGCAGACGGCGAAGTTTGCATTGGAATCGGCTGGCGGCAACGTCGACTCGTTCAAGGAACTCGAATCCACCCGCAACTCCATTGATTCGGCGGTACAGCGACTGAACAAGGGTGATTCGGCGACCGGCATGCAGGCCTATGCCGACAGCAATGCCTCCCTTGCGGGGCGTGCCGTGAGCGCCCTGAATGACTCCTGGAAACAGCTGGATGGGGACATCGGCAAGATTCTCTCCAACAAGGCCGTGGTTCTCGACTCCGGCCAGCGTGCCAACACCTTGTCCCAGCAGATGCCGCTGCTCAACTCAAGCATGGAGCAGGTGGTCAACATCCTGCAGCAGCGTAATGCCAGCTCCGACCAGATGCTTGGCACATCGCGCCAGATGTTGTCTGCTGACCGAATCATCCGCCGCGTGCAGGAAGTGTTGCAGGGTGGCGATTCCGCGCAGTCCGCGGCCGATGGCCTGTCCCGCGACGCGCAGCTGTATGGCAGCGTGCTGAAGGGGCTGATCGAGGGCAATGCCGACAGCGGCGTGAGGCCGATCGGCGACGCGAATGCGCGCAAGATTCTCACCGACATGGATGCCAACTGGAGCAAGCTGGCTGATCCAGTGGCCAAGCTGGTTGCCGCCGCCGGCAACATCGCCGACGTGAAACATGCAGGCAACCAGGCTTCACTGGATTCGCAAACCGTGCTGCTGCGCGCAAACGACCTGTCCGAGCAGATCGGCAAGCTGCCGCTGCGCCGGTTGTTCCCGAACGTGTGGTGGGGTCTGCTCGGCGCGATCGCCGCGGTGGCCTTCGCACTGATGCTGGTCGTTACCCTGGTTACCGAGCAGCGCAAGCGTTTCGCCAGCAGTACCGAGCTGAACCAGCGCAACCAGGAGGCGATTATGCGCCTGCTGGACGAGATGGGTTCGCTCGCGGAAGGCGACCTGACCGTCAAGACCACAGTGTCGGAGGACATCACCGGCGCCATCGCCGACTCGGTGAACTACGCCATCGACGAGCTGCGTTCACTGGTGACCACCATCAACGAGACCTCCGAGCAGGTGTCGTCGTCGGCGCAGGAAACCCAGACCACTGCCCGCCATCTGGCGGATGCGGCGGAACAGCAGGCGCAGCAGATCAGCTCGGCGACCTCGGCGATTAACCAGATCGTGAGCTCGATGGACATCGTGTCGAAGGACTCCGCCGAATCGGCCGATGTGGCGGAGCGCTCGGTGAAGATCGCCTCGCACGGCGCCGAAGTGGTGCGCGAGACGATCTCGGGGATGGACTCGATCCGCGACCAGATCCAGGAGACCTCCAAGCGCATCAAGCGGCTGGGCGAATCCTCGCAGGAGATCGGCTCGATCGTGGAACTGATCAACGACATCGCCGAGCAGACCAACATCCTCGCGTTGAACGCGGCGATCCAGGCGGCCTCGGCCGGTGAAGCGGGCCGCGGTTTCGCGGTGGTGGCGGACGAAGTGCAGCGACTGGCCGAACGCTCGACCAGCGCGACCAAGCGTATCGAGACGCTGGTGCAGACGATTCAGTCGGATACCAACGAGGCGGTGAACTCGATGGAACAGACCACCGCCGAGGTGGTCGCCGGTGCACGCAAGGCGGAGGACGCCGGCAGCGCACTGGGTGACATCGAGCGCGTCTCGCACGATCTGTCGTCACTGATTCAGAACATCTCCACCGCGGCGCGTCAGCAGTCCGCGGCGGCGACCGACATTTCGCATTCGATGAACGCGATTCAGGAAATTACCTCGCAGACCTCGCAGGGCGCGAGCCAGACGGCCGACTCGATCGGTACGCTGGCGCAGCTGGCGAGTGATCTGCGGCGCTCGGTGGCGCATTTCAAATTACCGGGTTGACATCGGCCGGACTGATGTCAGTCCGATTGAGAAAAGCATTTGACGGGGGGCAGTCTCGCTGGTTGCAGGATGCTTGCATTGTGCAACCGCTGAGAGAGGCGCATGAGACTTCAAGACCACATCGATTTCACCACACTGCAGTGGGTCAAGCCGGAGCTCGACGATACCTTGTCGATCGCCCGCGAGGCGCTGGAGTCCTACGTCGACAATCCGGGCAAGCGCGATTTCATGCGCACCTGCGCGGATCATCTGCATCAGGTGCATGGCACCTTGAAGATGGTCGAACTGTATGGCGCGGCCATGGTGACCGCGGAGATGGAGGCGCTGGCCATCGCGCTGCTCGAAGATCGCATCACCTATCGTGAGGAAGCCTATGCCGCGCTGATGCGTGGCCTGATGCAGCTGCCCGATTACCTCGAGCGCCTGTCCAGCGGCCATCGTGATGTGCCGATCGTGCTGCTGCCGCTGCTCAACGATCTGCGTGCCAGTCGCGAACAGGAGCCGCTGACCGAGTCGGCGATGTTCCATCCCAATCTCGACGCATTCCTGCCGGAGCAGGCGCCAGCGGCCATGAGCGAGGCATATGCCGACGCGCATCGTGGCGAACTGGTGGATCTGCGCCTGCGTTTCCAGCAGCAGCTGCTGGGCTGGTTCCGTGGGCAGAACGCGACGCAGCAGTTGATCGGCATGCGCAAGACATTGCTGGCGATTACCGCGCGCTGCCATCACGTGCATGGCCGACGCCTGTGGTGGATCGCCGCCGGAGTGCTGGAAGGTCTCGAACAGGGTCCACTCAAGGCTTACGCCAGCGAAATACGCCAGCTGATCGGCAGGGTCGACCGCAACATCCGCCAGCTGATCGAGCAGGGTGAAGGCAGTCTGCGCGGTGGCGATGCGGACGATGTGGCCTGCAAGTTGCTGTACATCGTGGCCCAGGCCAAGCAGCGCAGTCCGCAGATGGAATTGCTGCGTACCACCTATGCGCTGGACAGCTTGCTGCCTGATGCAGGCGAGCTGGAACACGCCCGTGGTTCGATGGCCGGACACAACCGCGCCCTGCTCGATTCGGTATCGCGTGCGCTGAAGGACGATTTGTTGCGCGTCAAGGAAGCCCTGGATCTGTTCCTGCGTCAGCAGGACGGCGACCCGGCACAACTGGCGGCGCAGGGTGAAGTGCTCGAGCGTGTCGGCGATACGCTGGGCATGCTGGCACTGGCCGTGCCGCGTCGGGTAGTCAACGAACAGCGGCGGGTACTTGACGAGATTGCCAATCGCATGCGTCCGGCGGACGAAGAGACTCTGCTTGATGTGGCCGGTGCCCTGCTGTACGTCGAGGCGTCGCTGGACGACCACATCGAGAGCCTGGGTTCCGAGAATGAAGCCGGTGCTGTTGTTGGCGAGACCATGCACGGCTTGCCGCGCAGCGAAGCGCTGGGTGTCGTCACGACCTTGATGCAGGAAGCGATCGGCAATACCGGTCGGGTGAAGGACGCGATCGTTGCGTTTGTCGAGTCCGGTTGGGAACACGACCGTCTGGCCAGCGCGCCGCCACTGATGAATGAAGTTGCCGGCGCCATGCGCATGTTGTCGTCACCGCGTCCGGCCGAGCTGGCTCAGGGCGTGGGCCGTTTCATCGGTTATGAGCTGCTGGATGATCGACGCGTGCCCAGCGGTGCGCAGATGGATCACCTGGCCGATGCACTGGCGGCACTGGAGTATTACCTCGAAGCCGCGCGCGAACATCGTGGCGGTCTGGAACATATCCTCGACGTGGCCGAGCACAGCCTTGGCCTGCTCGGTTACTGGCCGGTGCCATCCGCAAGAGCGGCGTCCGAGACGGCGGTTGTCGTACCCCAGGCAGAAGCCCCTGCCAGTCACGGGTTCGACCACGAGCAGCACCCGGACCTGTCCGAGTCCGTCAGCGTGCTGCCGGGCACCGATCTGGGGCATCTGTTCGTGGGTGAGACCCAGCCGCATGTTGCACCCGCCCACAACCTGGATGGACTGCGACTGGCGCAGACCGAAGCGACCGCACCGGCCACGCTGGAAGGCCACGAAGCGGACCAGCCGGATGGCGACTGGCTCGAGATCGAGGAAGAGGTCTTCGAGCAGATGCCGGTGCGCGATGCCCTGGCGGCGAACACCAGCTTCAACGTCAATGCGGAAGGTATCGACGACGATATCCGCGAGATCTTCCTGGAAGAGATGCAGGAGGAAATCGACAACCTGCGTGCCGCCGAAAAGGTCTGGCTGGTCGATCCCACCCAGACCCCATCACTGATCAGCATCCGTCGCTCGTTCCATACGCTGAAGGGTTCAGGGCGGCTGGTCGGCGCCGGCGTGCTGGGCGAATTCGCGTGGAAAGTGGAAGACATGCTCAACCGCGTGCTCGACCACACGATCGAGCCGAATGAGAACGTGCAGGCGCTGGTGCGGCACGCGATCGATGTGCTGCCGCAACTGCTGGCCGCGCTCAAGGGCGAGGGTGCGCCGGACGCACCGCTCAGCGCGATCATGCATACCGCCGAGCAGCTGGCTGCCGGCAACCAGGCACGCCTGGAAGATCACGCACAAGCGGCCATGGAAACGGTTCGTCGCGTCGTGCGCCGACGCGTGCCGCGCGTCGATTTGGCAGCGGAGAGTGTTCCGGAAGCCAGCGTGACCGATGCGCATACCGCTGCTGCCGGACACGAGCCGGTGGAGTCAGAGCACGTCATCGCGATGCCGGTGATGCCGCCGGTGGACCCGGTATTGCTGGAGATCCTGCGCAGCGAAGTGGCGCAGTACCTGCAGACCATCCGTGCGGCCATCCAGCGCAGCAAGAATGAATTGCCGATCGGCGAAGAGTTGCTGCGCGCCGTGCATACGCTGCACGGTGCGATTGCGATGGTCGACATTCCGCTGCTGACGCAACTGCTGTCGCCGCTGGAAGGGTTGTTCAAGCGTCTGCGCGCGGCCAACCTGCCGCTGTCGTCCGATGGCGTGATGCTGCTTGGCCAGTCGATCGACGTGGTCGATCACGTGATGGGTCAGTTCGACATCGCGGAGCCGCAACTGCCCAACGTGGATGCGCTCACCGCCCAGATCATCGCCATGCGCGACCGCTACCCCGAGTCGCAGGTGGCGCACGTCGTGTTCGAGCCACAGGCCGATGAGGCAGAGCCGACAGAAACTGCAGTCGCGGCGGATCATGCCGATGCCGACGAAACGGACATGGCGGCTTCGCTGGATGCCAGCATGCTCAAGGCCACCGGCGCGCTGGCGGACGAGACATCTGCCACACCGTTGTCCGAAGCAGGCCAGACGCACGAAACCCATCCGGACGATGCTCGCCACGCCGAAGTGGCTGCCGAACTGGTGGCTGCATTGGGCGCGTTTGAGCCCACGGAGGCCAGTGCCGCACGAGCGACTGCCGAGAAGCTGGCCGCCGAGCAGGCTGCAGCAGAGCAGGCAGCTGCCGAGAAGTTGGCGGCCGAGCAGGCTGCAGCAGCGCAGGTAGCCGCCGAGAAGCTGGCTGTCGAGCAGGCGGCAGCGGAACAGGCAGCCGCCGAGAAGCTGGCCATCGAGCAGGCTGCTGCGGAACAGGCAGCTGCCGAGAAGTTGGCGGCCGAGCGGGCAGCAGCTGAACATGCCGCCGCCGAGAAGCTGGCCGCGGAGCATGCTGAGGCAGAACGGGCTGCGACCGCGAAGTTGGCAGCCGAACATGTTGCGGCCAATGACGATGCGGATGAGGTCAGCGCTGAAACAGGACGGGAGCCAACCTATGCCTTGGCTGGGTCCGGCCAGATCGACGCCGATCTGCTGGAAGTATTCATCGATGAGGCGCGCGAGATCCTGGACCACGCCGACGGCGTGCTGGCGCATTGGCATGCTGCACCAACCGAACTGGCGCATGTGCCGGAGTTGCAGCGTGACCTGCACACGCTCAAGGGTGGCGCTCGCATCGCCGGCTTGATGCAGGTGGGTGATCTTTCCCATGCGATCGAGACCCTGCTCGAAAAGCCGATCCGCGATACGGCAAAGACCGGTCCGCTGATCACCGCACTGGAAGCCAGTTTCGACCAGCTGCACAGGCTGGTGCAGCAGATATCGCAGGGCCAGACGCCGGATTACCCGCAGGCCACGATTGATCATCTGCTGGCCCTGGCTGGCGAAACGACCCTGGCCGACGATGCCGTACTCGCCGCTGCCGCGATGCCGATGCTGGCGCCGGCACCGGTGAAAGCCGCACCGCAGCCCGCGGCATCGGCGCCGATCAACGCACTCGATCTGCCCGAACTGTTGCCCGAGATGGAGGAGGAAGTACGCTCCTCGCAGGAACAGATCCGCGTCCGCGCCGACCTGCTCGACAGTCTGGTCAACCATGCCGGCGAAGTGGCGATCTACCGCTCGCGACTGGAGCAGCAGGTTGCCGGCTACCGTTTCAACCTGGTCGAGCTGGAACAGACCGTGGCGCGTCTGCGCAGCCAGCTGCGCATGCTGGAGATCGAGACCGAGGCGCAGATCATCGCGCGCTTCCAGCGCGAGCATCGCGAAGCGGGCCTGACCACGTTCGATCCGCTCGAGCTCGATCGCTACTCGCAGCTGCAGCAGTACTCGCGTGCGCTGGCCGAGTCGGTATCCGATCTGGTGTCCATCCAGAACATGCTGGACGAGCTGACGCGTCAGGCCGAGACCTTGCTGATCCAGCAGTCGCGGGTGAGTACCGAGCTGCAGGACGGTTTGCTGCGCACGCGCATGCTGCCGTTCGACACGATGGTGCCGAACCTGCGTCGTACCCTGCGCCAGGCGGCGCAGGAGCAGAGCAAGAACGCCCAGCTCTACGTGGATGGTGCCCACGGCGAAATGGATCGCAACCTGCTCGACCGCATCAAGGCACCGTTCGAGCACATGCTGCGCAACGCGATCGCACACGGTATCGAAACACCGGCGGAACGCCGCAAGGCCGGCAAGCCGGCCGATGGCTCGGTACATATCCAGGTCGCGCGTGAAGCCACCGAGGTGGTGATCCGGGTCAGCGACGACGGTCGCGGCCTGAACCGCGAAGCGATCCGCAAACGCGGCATCGAGCGCGGTCTGCTGCGTGCCGAGACCAGGCCGACCGACAACCAGCTGCTCTCGCTGATCACCCAGCCAGGCTTCTCCACGGCCAGCAAGGTCACTCAGCTGGCCGGCCGCGGCGTCGGCATGGACGTGGTGGCGAACGAGATCAAGCAGCTCGGCGGTTCGCTGTCGATCGAGTCAGAGGAAGGCAAAGGCACCACTTTCGTGTTGCGTCTGCCATTCACCCTCGCGGTAACCCAGGCGATCCTGGTGCGCATCGGCGAGGCGACGTTCGCCATTCCGATGACCTCGGTGCAGGGCGTGGCGCGAGTCAATCCCGACGATCTGACCGCGTTGCTGGCCGAGGACGAACCGTCGTTCCAGTACGGCAACGAGGACTACGGCATCCACGATCTGGCCGAATTGCTCGGCCTGCCGCCGGGCCTCCCGGCCGAAGGCGAGCAGCAGCCGTTGCTGCTCACCCGCGCTGGCGATCTGCGTGCGGCGATCCGCATCGATGCGGTGCTCGGTTCGCGCGAGATCGTGGTCAAGTCGGTCGGCCCGCAGATCAGCTCGGTGCCCGGCCTGCTCGGTGCGACGATCATGGGCGACGGCTCGGTGCTGATCATTCTGGATCTGGCACCGCTGGTCCGCCACGGCATCATCCGTCGCGACCAGCGCCTGGCCGAAGGTCTCAGCGCGGTGCAGACACCGGTCATCGAGGAAGTGCTGGTACGGCCGCTGGTGATGGTGGTGGACGACTCGATCACCATGCGCAAGGTCACCAGTCGTGTGCTGGAACGTAACGAATACGAGGTCAGTACGGCGAAGGACGGTGTCGATGCGCTGGAGAAACTGCACGAGCGCGTGCCGGATCTGATGCTGCTCGATATCGAGATGCCGCGCATGGACGGTTATGAACTGGCCACCCACATGAAGGCCGATCCGCGCTGGCGCGATGTTCCGATCATCATGATCACCTCGCGCAGCGGCGACAAACATCGCCAGCGCGCGTTCGACATCGGCGTGGATCGCTATCTCGGCAAGCCGTACCAGGAGGCCGAGCTGCTGGTGCAGATCAGCGAGGTGCTGGAACAGCGTGCGGTGGAGCCGATTCATGACTGATACGGTCCCGGCGGTTGCCCTGCTGTTCGACGATACCGAGCTGGGTGGTCAATTGCGCGAGGCGCTGCATGAGCGCGGCGCGCGGATCGTGCACGAAGGCGGCGTATCCAGCCTCAGCCGTGAATTGCTGCAGCAGGTAGGCGCCGATGTGCTGGTGGTCAATCTGGACGACAGTGCGGACGATGCGCTCGATCAGCTGTATGAAGTGATCGACGGCGATCGGCCGCGGGTGGTCTTCAACGATGCACAGGCCAGTCGTGCACTGATCGGCTGGGATCGCGCCCGCTGGGCGCGGCATCTGGCGGTCAAGGTACTGGCGGCGGGTGATATCGATCCGCCGCGCCCCGAGGATGCCCGCGGCGTCGAGATGCCAGCGGAAGCCTTGATCGAGACCGCGCCGGCTGAAGTGCCGGCGGCGCCGGTCGAGGCTGCAACACCGAGCGTACCGCCCGTTGAGCCTAGTGCGGCATCCGCGATCCTGGATATGGAGCCGGCACCGAATGCGGAGTTGGAGCCCGACTTTCTGGTTCACGATGATCCGCAGCAGCACGAGCAGATCGCTTCTGCGGAGTCGGAAAGCCTGGCGGCGGAACTGGAGGCCTTGCTGGCCTCCGGCGAGCTGCCGTCCGACGACGAGAACGAATCCGGCCCCGGCCTGCGCTACTTCGGTGACGAAGATGCGCCACCGTTGCATGACGGCAATTTCGGCGAGCCGGCTGTCGTTGCGGCGCCTGGGTTGTCGCACGCCGGGACCCATGAACCCGGAACCCATAAGACGTCGGCCAGTGAAACCTCGTCCGGCATGACGCCACCCGCATTCCGGATCGACCATCTGCAACTGGCGTCGCTGACCGATCCGTCGGTCGCCACGATTTCGGCCACGGCGGCCGAACCGGTTCTGACAGACACTGCCCCGGTTGTGCGCGCACCCTCCGCCTGGGCACTGCTGGACGATGACGCAGTGCTGGCCGCGCCGGCGGTCGTCGAAAAGCCCGATGCCGCCGCGTTCGGCATCGAGAAACTGAGTGCGGCCGATTTCCTCGCACCCGATGTCGAGCCGGTCGCGCACGGCATAGAGGCGGTGATGAGCCTCGAACTGGTGTCGATGGAAGAGGCGATCGCGCCGCAGGCGTATGTGCATGAGCACGAGATGGTGCTGGACCATCTCGATTCGGCGTTGAACCGGCTCGTATTGCTCGGTGCAGCGGCCAGCGGCATCGATTCGGTCTGCACTTTCCTGGCGGCGTTGCCGGCAAGCACACGCCTGACCTTTCTGCATACCCAGCACTTCGGCAATCAGTCGGACGCGGCGCTGGTGGAAAAGTTGGCCGCGCATTGCGCGCTGCCGGTGCGACTGGCTGCTCGGGGCAGTCGTGCTGCGGTTGGCGAGGTGCTGGTCGTACCGGCTGGACAACCGGTGCGGCTGCGTCGCGACGGCAGCATCGAACTGCTGGCGAACGATGCTGCCGATGCAATGGAGGATCCGTCGATCGACGCCAGCCTGACGATGGCGGCCAACGCCTTCGGTCGCGATGCGCTGGCGATCGTCTTCGCCGGGCGCGGCAACGACGCTGTGGCTGGCGCGCAGGCGATCCATGATCGCGGCGGTCAGGTCTGGGTAGAGTCGTCGTCCGGTGAACATTTTGCCGACATGGTCAGCGGAATATTCGCCGAACGACTAGTCAGTTTTTCCGGTACGCCGCCCGAGCTGGCGGCGCACCTGATCGAGGTGTTTCCATGAGTGATCCGCTGCCGCGTGAAATCCGCTGCGTCCTGGTACCGGTAGGCAACCTGCGTCTGCTGTTGCCCAATGCCACCATCGCTGAAGTGGTCACCCAGAGCAAACCCGAGCCGGTGGCCGACGCGCCGGACTGGCTGCTGGGCCGTATCGCCTGGCGCGGCTGGCGCGTGCCGCTGGTGTCGTTCACCAAGCTGGCCGGTACCGAGGAAGGCGATGCCGAGTTGAGCGTGCGCGTCGCGGTACTTAAGGCACTCGGCGGCAATCCGAAACTGCCGTTCATTGCCGTGCTGACCCAGGGTTTTCCACGTCTGACCACGTTGAATGCCGAGCTGATCATTCCCACCCATGACGGCACTGCTTTGCCGCCGGGTGTACGTGCCCACGTGCTGGTGCGTGATGACGTGGCGATGATTCCCGATCTGGAATGGATCGAAACCGAACTGCTGGGTCTGCTCGATGCCGCCGAGCTGGCTGGCGCGACGGAGCCCGCCGAGTTGTCCGAATCGTCCGACGCGGAAGACTGAGGCGAGCCTAGGCAGGCGACGGCCTAACCGTCGCCGTGCATGGCCTGCAGTGCCGCCAGCGCCGCCAGTCCCGCCGTTTCCGTGCGCAGGATGCGTGGCCCCAACCGCAGCCCCTCGAAGCCGGCGGCGGTCAGGGCGCGGATATCGCGATCGCCCAGACCACCTTCCGGTCCGACCACCAGCACACCGCCGGCTGCGGCAAAGCGCAGCTCGCGAGATGCGCGCGTGGCTTCCGGCAACAGTGCCAGCCGCAACGCGCCATCCTCGATCAGACTGTCCAGCCACGCCGACAACGGCAACGCCGGAGTGATCTCGGGCAAGCGGGCACGCCCACTCTGCTCGCACGCACTGGCCGCCACCGCACGCCAGTGCGCCAGCCGTTTTTCCGCACGCGTGGCATCCAGCTTCACTTCCGAGCGTTCGGTCAGCAGCGGCACGATGCGGGCGACGCCCAGCTCGGTCGCCTTCTGCACGATAAGATCCATCTTCTCGCCGCGCGCCACACCTTGCGCCAGGGTCAGCGACAGTGGCGACTCGTTGTGCAGCTCCTGTCGTGAATCGATCTGCACCGTGACCTCGCGCTTGCCTACTGCGAGGATGCTGGCCGGATAATCGCTGCCGTCGCCGTTGAACAGGGTCAGCGGGTCGCCCGCAGCCAGCCGCAGCACGCGGGCGACGTGCTCGCTGGCCTGCGCTGGCAGTGACAGTTCGCTGCCCGGCATGAGCGGCAGATCGGCATGGATACGAATGGTGCGCATGATGTCGTGTTCCACAATGTCGTATGAGGTCAACCGGCCACGGCGCGTTCGATGCCAGCGATCGCGGTGTCGACCAGCAGATCGATTTCCGCCTCGGTGACCACGTAAGGCGGCATGAAGTACACCACGTTGCCGAGCGGTCGCAGCAGCACGCCGTGTTGCAGACCATGCAGGTACACACGCAGGCCGCGTCGCTCGTCCGTTGGAAACGGGCGTCGGCTGGCCTTGTCGGCGACCAGCTCGATCGCCGCGATCATGCCGGTCTGGCGCACGTCGGCGACGTGCGAGTGTTCACGCAGTGGTTCGAGCCGGCGGGTCAGATGCGCGGCCAGCTGGCGATTGCGTTCGAGCACCGGCTCGTCGCGGAAGATCGCCAGTGTTTCCAGTGCCACCCGGCAGGCCAGCGGGTTGCCGGTATAGCTGTGCGAATGCAGGAACGCCTTGCCGGCGCTGTATTCCGCGTAGAACGCCTCGTAGATGCTGGTGGTGGTGAGCACCGCCGACAACGGCAGGAAACCGCCAGTGAGGCCTTTCGACAGGCACATGAAATCCGGCGTGACGTCGGCCTGCTCGCAGGCGAACAAGCTGCCGGTGCGACCGAAACCCACCGCAATCTCGTCGGCGATGAAGTGCACCGCGAACTCGTCGCACAGTGCACGCAGGCCGGCGAGGTAACTCGGGTGATACATGCGCATGCCGCCGGCGCATTGCACCAGCGGTTCGACGATCACGGCGCAGGTTTCATGCGCATGGCGTTCGAGCAGCGCACGCAGTTCGGTGAGCCGGCGTTTGGCCGTCTGTTCGGGTGACTCGCCCGGCTCGCCCTCGTACGCGTCCGGGGATGGTGCCAGAAACGGCGTCAGCAACAGTGGCGCATACGTCTTGCGGTACAGCGCCACGTCGCTCACCGACAACGCGCCCAGCGTCTCGCCGTGATAGCTGCCGCTGAGCGCGATGAAGCGGGTCTTCTCGCCATGCCCTTGGTTGAGCCAGTAATGGAAACTCATCTTCAGCGCCACTTCGATCGCCGCCGAGCCGTTGTCGGCGTAGAACACGCGATCGAGTCCGGGCGGCGTGACGCGCACCAGCTCCTCGGCCAGCTCGATCGCCGGCTGATGGGTGAAACCGGCGAAGATCACGTGCTCCAGCGTGCGTGCCTGCTCGGCCAGCGCGGCGGCGATGCGCGGATTGGCGTGGCCAAACAGGTTGGTCCACCACGAACTGATGCCGTCCAGATAACGACGGCCATCGGCGTCGATCAGCCACGCGCCTTCGCCACGCACGATCGGCACCATCGGTACGCTTTCGTGATCGTGCATCTGGGTGCAGGGATGCCACAGGTGTTTCAGATCGCGCGTGGCGAGCGCGGCGTTGCTGCTTGCGAGGTTGCTCATCCGGCTATCATCGGCGTTGCGCGATGGACGCTCAAGTCCATTCATGAAAGGTGGACGCTGAAGTCCGCGCATGGATCATCCCGGAAGCCGACGTTTGAAGTACCTGCGAAAACACCTGATCGGTCTCGGCGTGGTGCTGTTGGGCGCGGCCCTGCTGCTGTGGTTTCTGCCGGCACGCTGGGTGATGCCGTGGCTCGAGCCGAAGCTGCATGGACTGCGTCTGCAGCAGGTGCAGGGACTGCTGTGGGATGGCCGGGCTGGTCAGGTTGTGGCCGCCGATGGCCGTGTACTGGGGCAGATGCAATGGCACATGTCGCGGAGCGCGTTGCTGGGAAGGCTGCAAATGCATCTGGATTTCGACGGGCCGCAACTCGCCTTCTCCGGCGGGATGCAACGACTGCCCGACGATCAGGTTGCATGGCGCGAAGTGAACCTGCGGGCCGAGCTGGCTGTGCTGGATCCGTACATGAAGTCGCCACTGGGCCAGCCACGTGGCGAATTGCAGCTCAAGATCGACCACGCGTTGCTGCAAGGCGGCTGGCCGCTGCAACTGCAGGCGCAGGCGCACTGGCAGCATGCCGTCATGCACACGCGCAGCGGCGACGTGGCGCTCGGCGAACTGGAGTGGCAGGCGCAAGCGCAGGGCGCCGTGATTCAGGCGCAAGTGCATGATGACGGGAACGGACCTTTGCATGCGAACGGCCGGTTGCAGCTGAGCCCGCTCGGCTGGCGACTGGACGCGACGCTGCGTCCCCGACAGACTGATCCGGCACTGCGTCGCTGGCTGGCCGGTTTGGGAACACCGGCCGCCGACGGCAGCGTGCATATCCAGCGCAGCGGTGGGCTGGCCGGCACCCTGCCGGCACCGCCATCGAAATGAGGACGCGAGGCCAGCATGAATCCTGATATCACCGCATTGGCGCTGACCGCTGCACGCGAAGCCGCCGGCGCCGCTGCCGAAGTGATTCGGCATTACTGGCGTCTCGGCGTCGAAGTGGAACTGAAATCCGACGCGACACCGGTGACCATCGCCGATCGCGAGGCCGAGCAGGCGATCCGGAAAATCCTGCAAGCCGCCTTGCCGCAGGCAGCCATCTACGGCGAGGAATTCGGTCTGCAGGGTGAGCGCGGTGGCCTGTTGTGGCTGGTCGATCCGCTCGATGGCACCAAGAGTTTCGTGCGGCGCACGCCGTTCTTCTCGACCCAGATTGCGCTGATGGATGGCGATGAACTGGTGCTCGGCGTGTCCAGTGCGCCGATCTACGGCGAGACGATGTGGGCCAGTATCGGTCATGGCGCGTGGCTCGATGGCGAACGCGTGCGGGTGGCTGCGACCAGCACGATCGGTGAGACATCGATCTCCATCGGCAACGTCAAGACGCTCACCGCCGATGCACGCTGGGACGCACTGGGGGCGTTGATCCGCGACAGCAACCGCATCCGCGGTTATGGCGATTTCTGCCACTACCATCTGCTGGCGCGCGGCAGCCTGGATCTGGTGATCGAGTCGGACGTGAACATCCTCGACATCGCCGCGCTGGCCGTGATCGTGCGCGAAGCCGGCGGTGTGTTCACCGATCTCGACGGTGCGTCGTTGACGCTGGATACGCGCAGCGTGCTGGCCGGCACGCCGGCGATCCACGCACAGGCGCTGCAGCGCCTGCGGCGCTGAGCGACGCGCGCTAGAATGCCCGGATGCCAAAGTTACCGATCATCCATGCCACGCGCGACGTCAGCGACAGCCGCTTCCTGCAGGTCGAGCAGGTCGATCTGGAGTTTTCCAACGGCGTGCGGCGCACCTACGAACGACTGAAAGGCAGCGGCCTGGGCGCCGTGATCATCGTGCCGATGCTGGACGATGACACCGTGCTGCTGGTGCGCGAATACGGCGGCGGCGTGGGGCGTTATGAGCTGGGTCTGCCGAAGGGCCGGCTGGATCAGGACGAGACTGCCGAGCAGGGCGCCGAGCGCGAACTGAAGGAAGAGATCGGCTACGGTGCGCACAAGCTGAAGATCCTGCACAACCTGTCGCTGTCGCCGTCGTACATGACGCACATGGCGCACGTGGTGCTGGCGCAGGACCTGTATCCCGAGCGTCTGCTCGGCGACGAGCCGGAAGAACTCGAGGTGGTGCCGTGGAAGATGTCCGAATTGCACACCTTGCTCGGTCGCGATGACGTGACCGAAGGGCGCTCGATCGCCGCGCTGTTCATGGCCCGCGAATACCTCGCCGGGCGCTTCCAGCGCACATGAGTACGGTGTCCGGAAGTACGCCATCCGAGCTGGCCCGGCAGATTGGTGAGATCGCACGTGCCGCCGGCGCGGCGATCCTGTCGATTTACCACAGTGACTTCGCGGTACAGACCAAGGCCGACGAGTCGCCGCTGACCGCCGCCGATCTGGCCGCCCAGCAGGTCATCCTGGCCGGCCTGAGCCGCCTCGATCCGGCGTTGCCGATATTGTCGGAAGAGGCGAAGGCGCTGCCGTGGTCCGAGCGCCAGCACTGGTCGCGTTACTGGCTGGTCGATCCGCTCGATGGCACCCGCGAGTTCGTCAAGCGCAACGGCGAATTCACCGTCAACATCGCGCTGATCGACGCAGGCCAGTCCGTGCTCGGTGTGGTGCTGGCGCCGGTAACCGGTGAGCTCTACGTCGCCGCCCGCGGGCACGGCGCCTGGTTGCAGACGCAGGCCGATGGCGACTGGCAGCGCCTACGCACCCGTCCGCTGGGACAGTCGCCGCTGGTGGCGGGCAGCCGTTCGCATGGCGGCTCGCAGGGCAGCCTGCTGCTGCAGTTGATCGGCAGCGATTACGAACTGGTGCCGCTCGGCTCGTCGTTGAAATTCTGCCTGATCGCACGGGGCGCGGCGGACGTCTATCTGCGTCTTGGCCTCACCAGCGAATGGGACACGGCCGCCGCACAATGCGTGCTGGACGAGGCCGGCGGCGCGGTGCTGGATCTGTCTGGCCAACCGTTCCGCTACAACCGCGGCGAGTCGCTGCTGAATCCCGAGTTCATCGCCGTCGGCGATATGGCGGTCGATTGGGCTGCACGGTTGCAGGCGGCACAGCGCTGATTTCGATGGAGTGCGTCGCGAAAGTGGCCCCTCAGCCCTACCTTCTCACCCAAGGGGATAAGGAGTTCCGGCACGGATGGAATGCTTCACGATATGAATGACTCACCCCGATACAGCCTCGACGATCTGCTCGCGATCATGGCGCGCCTGCGCGATCCCGAGCGCGGTTGTCCGTGGGATGTGCAGCAGGATTTCGCGTCCATCGCGGCCTATACGATCGAGGAAGCCTATGAAGTGGCCGACGCGATCGATCGCCGCGACTGGTCCGATCTGCGCGACGAACTGGGCGACCTGCTGCTGCAGGTGGTGTTCCATGCTCAGATGGCGCAGGAACAGGGGCTGTTTGATTTCGCCGATGTCGCCCATGCGATCAGCGCGAAGATGCAGCGTCGCCATCCGCATGTGTTCGGCGACGTGCGTTACGCGGATCTCGACGAGCAGAAGCGTGCGTGGGAAGACATCAAGACGGGCGAACGCGCGGACAAGGGTGAGTTTGCCGACGACAGCGCGCTGGCCGGTATTTCGACGGGGCTGCCGGAATGGAAGCGCACGCTGAAACTGCAGCAGCGTGCGGCCATTACCGGTTTCGAATGGACCGATCCGCAGCCGGTGCTGGCCAAGCTGGTCGAGGAAGTGGACGAGGTGCGTGCCGAGTTCGCCAACGGCGCCGATCCGGCGCGGCTGCAGGACGAAATCGGCGACGTGCTGTTCGTGGCGGTGAATCTGGCGCGTCACGCCGGCGTCGATTTCTCGCAGGCGCTGCGGCATGCCAATGCGAAATTCGAGCGGCGCTTCCGACAGATGGAGCAACTGGCCGCTGCTGATGGCAGTGCATTCGGCGAACACACGCTCGCCGAGCAGGAACTGCTATGGCAGCGTGCCAAGGCGTTCGAGCGCAAGCCCTGAGCCTGCGCGATGGTCGTGACCATCGCGCAGGTCGGATCACTAAGAGCGATTACTTGCCTGCTGGCGGCTGCGCGGCAGGCGTCGCGGCGTCGCCGTGGTGCTGCTGCCAGGTGGCACGCATCTGCTCCCGCTCGGCGCGCATCTTCGCCTCGTTGGCAAGGCTTTCGTCCAGCCCCTTGCGCAGCGTGGCAATCGCCTGATCCAGATTCGTCGGTCGCGCCTGCAGGCGGGCCAGATGCTGATAAACGTAATCGCGTACGCGCGGATCCTGCGACTTGGCCAGCACGTCGTTGTACAGCGCGGCCAGCTCCTTGCTGCGACCGGCCTGCATGTACAACCGCTCCAGCCCACGCAGGTCGCCGATCACGCCGCCACGCTGGCCATCGAAGCCACGCTGGCGCATGTCATGGCCGCGGTCGCCATCATCACGCCGTGCGGCTGCATGCATGTCCTTGCCGTGAGGCGCGTGGGCAGCGGCGGCTGGGGGCGCTGGCGGCGGTGCGTCCTGGGCCATCACGAACGCGGTCGATCCGGCCATCAGCACGGCCAGTGCGGAAGCAAGCAGGGTTTTACGATGCATGGCGAATCTCCGGGGTAGGTAGACAGAAAACGCTTCCGGCTCTGGCGCGTTGACAGGGGCGATGCCGCGCGCATGGGCTTGCAACCCTTTTGCCGTCGGCGGCATCTCAAGCCTGTCGACCACCCGAGGAGAGTCACCATGCGCCGTTTTTTCACCGCCGCCCTGTTGCTTGCGCCGTTCGCTGCCTTCGCCGCCACTCCGTGCAAGTACGAGGCGCCGCGCAACCTCCAACTCGATCTGGCCGGCGTGCGGGCCGTGCAGATCGAAGTGCACAGCCACGACTTGCACCTGACCGGCAGTGACGGCGTCCGGGGGCTCACCCTCACTGGCCGCGCCTGCGCCTCGGACAAGGCGGCGTTGGACGGCCTGCAGGTCACCCAGCGGCGCCAGGGCGACCAGTTGCTGCTCGACATCGGCGGAGACAATCACTTTTCGATGAACCTGTTCGGCAATTCCTACGCGAACCTCGAGGTCACTGTGCAGCTGCCGGCGAACCTGCCGGTGACTTTGAGCGTGGGCTCCGGCGATGCCGACGTCAGTGGCGTGCAGCAGCTGCAGAGCAACGTCGGCTCGGGCGATCTGCATGTGCGCCAGGTGGCCGGCAAGTTCGGCACCAGCGTGGGTTCCGGTGATGTCGACGCGACCGACATCGGCAGCCTGGAGCTTGGCTCCGTCGGCTCCGGCGACTTCAAGGTCGATGGCATCAAGGGCGATGCCAGGGTTGGCAGCATCGGCTCGGGCGATGTCACTCTGCGCAAGGTCGGCGGAAGTGTGCATGCCGATACGCTGGGTTCCGGCGATTTCACCGTAAGCGATGTGACCGGCGACCTCAGCCTCGGCGCCAAGGGCAGCGGCGACGTCAATCATTCCGGTGTGAAGGGCAAGGTCAGTGTCCCGCATGACAACGATGACGATTGATCGCACGTTGGTCACCCTCTTCCGCTTGCGGAAGAGGGTCGGGGAGAAGACTCAACCCAGCCAGCGCCAGACCAGATAGACCAGCGGCGCGCACACCAGCAGGAACGGGATCGATACCAGTTGCAGCAACCGCAGGCCATGCGGTTGCTTGGCCAGGCGCAACGCGATCAGGTTCGCCAGCGAGCCGATCGCCACGCCGAAACCGCCAACGTTCACCGCGACCGCCAGCGCGATCGCATCTGGTGTGCGGTCGAGCAGCAGCACGGTCGCCGGCACATTGCTGATCAGCTGCGAGGCGAGGATGCCGCTGGCATACAAGGTCAGTGGCTGGCTGAAGTCGAGCCGATCCAGCGCATGTCGCACCAGCGGCAGCTCAGTGAAGTGACCCAGCCCCAGAAAGATCGCCGCGAACGTCAGCAGCAGCAACCAGTCGATCCGCGCCAAGCTCGAACGCGCCAGCAACGTGAACATCACCAGCAGCAGCGCGGCACCCAGCGGCGCCTGGTGATATTCCATCAGCAGCACCATGCCGGCCAGCGCTGCCGCCGACCACGCGCCCAGCCTGTTCGACGTCACGTGACCATCGATCTTCTCCGGAGTCAGTTCGATCCGGTCGCGTGGCAGCCACAACCACGTAAACGCCGCCACCAGCACGAACATCACGGCCGCCGTCGGCAGCAGCGCTGCCGCGAAATGCAGAAATGGCATCGACGAGTGCTGCCACAACAACAGGTTCTGCGGATTGCCGATCGGGCTCAGCGTGGAGCCCGCGTTCACCGCCAGCGCCTCCAGCACCACCATGCGCAGCACCGGCAGGTTCGAGATGCCGCCGATCGCCAGCGTCAGCGGCACGATTAGGAACAGGCTCACGTCGTTGGTCAGCACCATCGACAACAACGCCGTTGCGCTGACTAGCAGCAGGCCGAGACTGCGCAGCGAGTGCGCCCGCGCCACCACGGCGACCGCCGCATGCTGCACCAGTCCGCTGTCGCGGATGCCCTGGATCGCGATCAGCAGACCCATCAGGCCGGCCAGCGTCGGCAACTGCAGCCAGTGCTGGTACTTCGCCAAGGGTTGCGGGTCGAGCACGGCCAGTGTGATCGTCAGTGCGGCGAACAGCAGCAACAACCATTCGGCCTGCAGTTTCTGTATCCACGACGATGAGGTGCCGGACGACAGGCTCGCATCACTCATGCGTCAGCACCCGGCCGACATGCACGTCACCACTCGCTCAATCCTTCGATTTCGTACAGCTTCCGCCAACTCGGCCGTGCGCGCACCAGGTCGGCCAACCGCTTCAGTGCAGGCCACTCGGTGGCCGGACGCGGCATGTTGCGCGACCAGCGCATCAGCATGGTCAGCAGCAGGTCGGCGCCGGAGAATTCGGTGCCGAGCAGATACGGTCCATGCGCGGCGAGTTGCGCATCCAGCAACACCCACACGCCTTCGATCTTTCGCTGCAGGGCGGCGTGCACTTCCGGCGTGTGTTCCGCCGCGCCCAGTTCGGGCGGATAGAACCAGAAGCGGTAGGTCGACATCAGCGTGTTGCTGAGATAGACGATCCACTGCTGCCACGCCTCGTGCTCGGGCGTGCCCGGCGGCGGCGCCAGCTTCGCTTCCGGGTGACGTTCGG